>SMTZ1_10000425_pt1 | contig 46949 bp, 41 predicted proteins | sample DeeMarSWOR136_30_FD_25667 | JGI IMG/M metagenome (IMG submission 25667) | reverse complement strand
TTCCATTCATAGTCTACGGTTTGCTACTTGGAATTCTATATGAGAAACTCTATCAAACAAGATATAACCATACAAAGAAAAAATTAATCAAAACATATGATGCCAAAGGGGGTATTATCCCTGGCGCAATAGCTGGATTTCTTGGTGGTGTAGCAGCCTCAATTAATGCTGTTTTAGGTCCTTTATTTGGTCTTTGGACTGTTATTGCTGGAGAACTCAGTGTTGAGAATTCACTCGACTTTTGGATGAGTCAAGTTGGAGCACACATTTTCTTCAATATGATTTGGGGAATTGCTTTTGGATTGATGTTCCCATTGGTCTATGAATTAATGCCTGGCAGTAATATTAAAAAAGGACTCTATTATGGTCTGATAATTCTTCTTATTACAAGCTTCCGAATAGGGACTTATTTTTTGATCTGGGGAGTTTTACTTAATGAGATAGAAATAGCTAAGGGTTCTCTAGCATGGTTTTTTGGCGGCTTTGCTCAGTTCACTGTGTTTGGCCTTGTGCTTGGCTATCTCTATAAACCTACAAAGTGATTGAGGAAAATGAAAAGTTGGAAAATTGGCGCAATAGCTGGACTGATAGCTGGGATTGCGGCAGGTATTGTATCTTTTTTTGAAGCTAATTATGTTCTTGAAAATGGATTACCATTTTGGGGAGTTGAGCCATATTCAATTATACCATTAGAACAAATAGCCATTACAGAAATCTCATCATATATAATCTGGGGCATAGTGTTAGGAATAATATACTCAAAGGTCTATGATATAATTCCAGGAAAAGGTTTCGTAAAAGGTTTCACAGTTGGACTACTGTACAGTTTCATATATTCCATTCGTTGGGCCATGTTCTGTATTATGTATAGCATTCCTCATACTTTTTTTCATTCAATTATAATCTTTATTACATTAGGATTTGTTCTTGGGATTTCTTATGAATTGTTAAGTAAGAAATACATTTCAAAGAAAGAAAAAGTTGTTGCCATAAAACATAATCTCAAAGGTGCTATTCATCCTGGCGCAATTGCAGGAATGGTTGCAGGTTTATCATCTTTTTTCTATACAGTTGCAATTATGAATCCACTTCTTTGGCCAAAATTAGTAGTGGATATTGGTCTCCTTATGAGTCAATTAGGAACTAATGTGTTGTTCAATATTATCTGGGGAATTATTTTTGGCATTCTATTCGCAATGTTTTACGATAAAATTCCTAAGAAGGGAATTTTGAAAGGATTAATTTTTAGTATAATAGTCTATTTTTTTACAAATATTCCAAGTTGGATACGTAATATAATATATGCTCAATGGTATTCTATGGCGCTTTGGAGTTTCCTAGCAGCATTATTTGTGTTCGTTCCTTTTGCCATCGTTATTGGATACCTCTACAAACCTCCAAAGTGATTAAAATAGGAATGAGATAATTTGCCAAAAAATTATACTTTTAATCAAACAATGGCAATAGCATGTGCACTTGCACTCAGTATGTGGGGTCTTACGGCTCACGCAGTAGCTAGGATGCAAGGTGTAATAGTTATAGAATATACAGTTCTAGTTATCGTTCTTTGGATATTGGTCCCGCTCTATATTATACTAATCAGACGTGCTTTCATTGCTGGAATCTTTACCATAGCTTTGATTATGTGTTATCTAGCGATTCTTCCAACTCTGCTGGACATAATTAGATGGTATACATTTGCACGTGGGCTAATGGACTTAACATACATTGTATTTTACCTAATCGGATTCGCCTTTATATACTTCGCCTATAAATCCTACAGAGAACTATTGAGTGGGACTTAGACATATACTTTTGAGAATTCTTAATTAGACAAAAGAACAAAAATTAGATAATGAAAAATGAGTAATTCTCTTGAACTTGAAAAAATAAAAGAAGAAAATCTAGCTCTGAGAAATGAAAATGAAGAACTAAAACAAGAGAACCAAAAATTAAAGAAAGAAAACGAAGAACTGAAAATTCTCACTAAAAGATTGAAGCTAGCCTAGTGTTTTTATTTTTTCATAAATATCGATGCTATAACTCTAGAAATTAGCATACTAAATGTGCTTTCAGTGCCAATTTTTAATTACAACATACTGGCTATACATATCTATCGAGTTCTAAGGGGATTGTGTTATGGAAAAAAATTCTCTGCATTGGCGGGTTTATGTGGAGTCTTAGTTCCATTAATCGGTCTTGGTACTGTATTTCTTGCAGTTTCTTACTCTCCTAATTTCAATTGGACAATAAATTGGATTAGTGATCTAGCAGGAATCTATGTATCTCCAATGTTTCCATCCAGACCAGATGTTAGCACACCAACAACGGCCATGATCCTAAATACTGGTCTCTTATTGAGTGGAATATTCAGCTTTTTGTTCGCTATCGGCCTCTGGAATAGTATGAAGATACCTTCTGGTCGTATTGGATCTTTAATCATCATTATAGCCTCAATTGCTTTATTCAATATTGGACTATTCCCTGAACCAACAGGCATTCCACATGTTATAGCTTCATTAAGTTATTTTATACTCGCACCGATAGGCATCTTGTATATTGGAGCTGCTTTGATGGATTCAGGTCATAAGCCATTAGGATACTCCATGTTGATTCTAGGAATAATTGGAATCATATTTGGTGGACCTTTAGTCTATTTTGGAGCCATTCCAGAGCTCATTTCAATTATTTCGGTTTCAATATTCTTATTGATTATTGGAATTAGAATGTATAGACGAGCCCCTAAACCGATAATGTAAAGCCAAGATAAGATTTTTAATGGTGAATATGTGCTGAAATCCCACTTTCCATCTTTGAAAGTCTAAAAAAATTCATAACTCCCATCAAATTTAATGATTTTACCCAGAAAAGGGCGTATTTTTTTTTTTTTTTTTTTTTTTTTTTTTTTTTTTTTTTTTTTTTTTTTTTGCTATGTAAAAGGCGTAACATAAGGCAAAATTAATTTTTAACCTATTTGATGCTAATAAAAAATTATAACATGTATAGTTTCAGTCATAGTTTTACTCTAAGAGAGTAAAAAGTCTCATTATGAGTTTTAACAAATAGAAAAAACTACTAATCGTACTACAAGTTCTTGATTAGAATCTAAACAGTAGCAGAGAGATCTTTATTTCCCTTTTCTCTTTCCTGAATTAGTGTGAGTACTATTATGATTTTGAATTTGCTTTATTAAGGTAATCCCAATAATAATCAAAACGCAAAAACCTATGAGATATAAGAAATTAATATTCTGCCAAATAGGCGTCCCAAATTCTGCATCATCCAAGATGGCTTTCACATTTTGGAACTCAGATAATGCTTCATCAAAATCTCTTACAAGAAACGTATTCTTTGCTTCGTAGAATTCATCATTTGCACTTACATAAAATTCAGATTCAGGTTTTGTAAGAAAGTCAAAATAACCAACCAAGGGTTCAGGTGATTCAGATGGATAATCCCGTAGATTACGTGATTTGTTGATCTCTGTTTTATAAAGCAGTTCTAATTCTGCCTCGATCTCGGTACGCAATTTATTAGATTGTTGCTGTTCATATGATCCAACCTCTAGATCTCCAGCTGAATGTTCATATATACTAATCGGGGCATATGGACAACAACCTGCAATATAAGTTGCTAAGTTATATTCAGAGTATTGAACTCTGATATCATAGAAATGATAACCTAAGGCGGCATTCTCTGGTATTGGAAACTCCATATTCAATTTAAAAGAATCATTTGACGCAGAAAAAGTGTAAGGGCTTTTTAATACATGTATTTGGAATTCATTAGGGTCATTCCAATCAAAACGTATGCTAACACTTTCAATTACAATTTGATTTTTTCCAAGTTCAAGTGGGGTTATTGTTATAAGTGCATAACCGATACCACCAGGAATTGTAGATTCTTTAAATTTCAAATCAACATCTATAGCTTGATCCAATTTTAAATACCAGATATCGAAATTTCCAGTTCTGTCGGATTCAAAAATAATTTTCTTTCCATCAGGACTCCAAGATGGGTAAACATCTTGAAATAGATTTGAAGTTAATTTTGTTTTATCGCTGCCATCGATATTGATCATCCATATATCAGGTTGATTATTACTCTCAAGTGACCAATAGACAATCTTCTTACCATCTGGACTAATAATCGGTGCTCTATCACCAACATTAGATATTAGAGAGGATTCTAAATGAGGTTGTACTTGTATACGTGAACTATCCCACGTAAGAGGGGCCTGGTTACTCCCATCATCATTCATCACCCAAAGGCCATAGTTCGGTGAACGCAAGGAAATGCAAGCCAGCTGATCCCCTTCTGGACTCACGCTTCTTACATTCTCATGCAATTCGGGAGTGAGATTCTCCTCATATCCTGTATCCACATTAATAACAAATATTTCAACAAAAGCTACATCATTGATAATCTTGGTCTTTACATTTTCAGGAAGAGGAAATGTGGTTACCTGATAATACAATCTTTGCCCGTCAGGATGCCATGTAACGCGTGATTCAACCCAGTAATTTGGGTTGTGATCTTTGGTTAGCTGTTTGTTATCTGCCCCATCGCTATTCATTATGTATATCTCCATGTCTCCTGTCAGGTTACCCGTGTAAGCTATTCTATTGCTTTTTGGGCTCCATTTTGGAGGGCCCTTAAAGGTGCTATCTGTGGTTAGCTGAGTTTTCAAGCTACCATCAGCCCTCATCTTTAAGATATCACAAGCATTTGTTTCTGGATCCCATGACCAATAAGCAAGTTCGCTACCATCAGGACTCCAAGAAGGCCAACCACTGATTATATTTTCAGATGTCAATTGTTTCTTTTCTGTACCGTCATTATTCATAATCCAGATGGTCCAGTAACCTAATCTATCGGTCACCCAGACAATCTTATTACCAAAAGGACTGTAGATTGCTCCCACATCTCTTCCTGGATCTTCAGTTAACCTCTTCAATCCAGGTTCCATGTTGAGTGCCCCATATAATTTTGGAGATTTGGTTTCTATGAACAGTTCTTCAGGTGGTTGAGGGTAAGGTAAGCTATGGCAACTAGCACAAAAGGGACCCTGTCCATAGGCATCCAGAGTTCTTTGAAGAGAAGTTGTGGGCATGCCTGCATAATCTAAATGTCCTCTACCGGCCACAGCTGAAGTAATAGGAAAAGTGAGTAGTAGAAACGATAAAATGAAAAAAAGGCCTTTAAAGCAATTATTTTGGTAGAAAAGATGCTTTTGTCTTAAATCCATAATGCTTAACACTACCTTGATTTTATAACACAGTTATAGAAATAAAAGTTTTTGCCTAATAGAAATATTATTAAATGGAATTGAAACTTGAAATAGTAATTTCTCATTTTTGAAATTGATACATAAAGAACTCATCTAAATGAAATATCAGGTTGATTTTATGAAGTACGAGATAAAGATCAATAGAGATGAATGTTTAGTATGCGGCTCATGTTACAGTACAGATCCTAAACATTTTGAAGCAGGTGAAGATGGCAGATCCCAAGTTGTCGGTGGTTCAACCAACGGCATATCTGTTGGAGGCTTTAATGATAATGGAATCGAAGATGTAAAAATAGCAGCCGGAGGATGCCCTGTTAGTGCAATAAGCATCTCTGAGACTTAGCTTAAAGATAATAAAGTAACATTGATGATTTGGATGGCCAAAATAACTAGAAAGCAAATTATGCTTTTTGTGCTCTTATTCATAATTGCAGTAAGCGGCTACCTTATTTACGATTTATCAAAAAGTTCGATTACACCATATATGACTGTTTCTGAATTAATTGAAAATTCCAATACTATGATCGGAAGGAATATTCAGATCAGAGGCAGGGTTGAAAAAAATTCTCTGCAAGATTCTGGAATGTATGTACAATTTTCAATATATGATGAAGAAACATCCATAAAAGTGATCTATACAGGAAGCATAGTACCCGGTTTCAAGGAAGAGAATGAGGTTGTTTTAATTGGATCATTGAATTCAAATGGAAATTTTGAGGCAGAAAAAATGATATTAAAGTGCCCTTCAAAATATGAAGAGTTTGATGAACAACATCAATTTACCGATCAATATAATTAGGTAGAAGATTGAATTGAGAACAAAATACATATTTTACACAATTGTTTTGATTATCGGCCTTATTTTACCCTATATGATTTTTTATTACGCTCCAATCGAGTTTAAAACTGGAGATCTATATAGAATTTTCTATTTACATGTTTCTGCAGCTTGGATTTCCTATTTTGCATTTGGAGTTACTATGATTGGAAGCATCCTATACTTATTTAGGAGGGATTATTTATGGGATTCAATAGCAGCCATATCTGCCCAATTAGGAGTTGTTTTTTGTAGTGCAACTTTGTTCATCGGTTCTATCTGGGCCGGGGCAGCTTGGGGAATCTATTGGAATTGGGATCCAAGAGAGACAACAACCTTAATCCTATGGATTTTATATGTTGCATATCTATCCTTTCGAATGTCAATTCATGAAAAAGAAAAAAGGGCCAGAATTTCAGCTGTTTTGGGAATTTTAGCCTTCATAAGCGTTCCATTGAGTTATTTCTCTGTAAAGCTTTGGTTTTCAATACATACGTTAGTCATTGAACCAGGCAGAATAGGTTTAACTGCGCCCATGATTCATACTTTAATTATCGCTATGGTTGCAATTCTCTTGATATTTTTAGTGCTCTTAAAACTTACTTTGGATGTTTATAATTTAGAGGAAGAAATTTCAATTCTGAAAGAAAAAATGAGGTAAGAATAATATGGATATTAATGAATTTCAGATTTTATTATATGCGTCAATCATTTTTTGGGCGGCAATATTCGTTTACCTAATATGGATAGACAGAAAAATATCTTCATTAAAAAGAATTTTAAATGTGCTTAACAAGAAAGGTAAGAGAAGTCATTAATCCACCAAAACATATTCAAAAAGGATGATCGAAGCTGAGAAAAGAGCAACCAAAGTAAATAAAATGATTTTGAATTCAGGAATTATTAGATTAGCCATATTCGTTAGGATCATTGTTCTTGTAAGCAATATACATGGAATAATAATAGGCAAAATTAATGGTACCATTATCATTGGAATTACAATGGTTCTTGATTCGCTATACATTGCTAAACCAGAAACCATAGAGCCAATTAAAGAAAGACCAATAGTACCAAGTAAGAATACAATAAAGACGAAAAACAAATTTGTCTTGAATGAAAGATTGAAGAAGACTAGACTAATTGGAATGATTACTATTTCTACTATCGATATCAAAGAAAAGCCATATATCGTCTTACCCATTAATGCAGTCTGAGGAGATATTGGAAGAATTCTCAATGCATTAATAGTCTCTTGATCTCTTTCTCTTGTAAAAGTCGTGGAAAAACCGAAAACTCCAGAAAACAAAATTATGAACCATAACAACGCGGGTAAGACTTCATTGGAATATTTGGAAAACGGATCTATTGAAAAGCTGAATATAAGAATTGAAACCAGACTGAAAGTTAAAATAGAGAAGATCTCGTGCTTTTTCCTGAACTCTATTTTAAGATCTCTAATAGCCAGGTAAGCAATGCTTCTAAGTTCAAACAATAATTCACGGATCATTCTAATATCCTGCCAAACAACTTTAAAATTTTTATCGATTTCAATTTGTCTTTATCAATTTTTCTAACTAACTTTCCTTTAGAAAAAATGGCCATTTCATCACATAATCTCTTTGCGTGATCTATGTTATGTGTGGAAATAACTACGGTTTTCTTCCCTCGAAAGCCATGAATTAATTTGAATATCATTTTTTGGCTCTCCAGATCTAAATTTGAGAAAGGTTCATCAAGCAATAATAAATCAGGATTATGAAGAAGAGTTCTTGCTATGTCGAATCTTTTCTGAATTCCGCTGGACATATTCCCAATAAACTCATGGCTCCATTTATCGATCATTAGAAGATTGAGAAGCTCATCAATTCTTCTATGCCACCCAATGTTAGGGGACTTGTAGAATTTAGAGTAGAAATCCAAGTTTTCAAACCCAGTGAGTTCTCTATAAAGAAGCAACTCATGTGAAAGATATCCCAAATGCTGATGAATTTTCTTCTGATTATTTTTTGAATTCATACCCATGATTTCAACATTGCCTTCAGTAGGCATAGTAACACATGCTAAAAGTTTTAATAGAGTCGTTTTACCAGCGGCGTTTGGTCCAAGAACTCCGAATATTTTCTTGTTAGATATCTCTAAGTCTATATTCTTCAATGCATATTTATGAGAATATTTTTTTGATAATTCTCTGGTTTTTACTATCAGTCTTTATCACTCAAGATTTCTATTATGAAAAATCTAATGCTCTATTTTTAAGGTAAAGGATCAAAAGAATTTAACGATCAGTACAATAAATTGGAATTATTTAAAGCGAACGCTAAAAACACATTTACTTCCATAAATACTAGCGATATCATGGAATAACTTCTAAAGTAAATGTGAATCTAAAGAAAGTTAACAGATTTGTTGATTAGACTGTTGTAAAGTTTAATTTTAGGCATATTGGTCTAAAGGTTAGTCTAGTTAGGATTTTATCATTGTCAATAACATCTTAAATCGCTTAACTGCCTTTAAAGCATGTGGTTCATTAGCTGGCATAATAATCATTTGATTCGCTTTCAAGCAGTTCTTTTCCCCAGAAATCGTTATTTCCGCTTCACCATCAAGTATTTGGACTAAAGCGTCAAAAGGTGCTGTATGCTCACTTAATCCTTGACCTTCATCAAATGCAAACAAAGTGATAGTTCCAGTAGTTTTATCAATTATCGTTCTACTGACAACAGCATCTTCTTGGTAGTCCACTAATTCAATTGTCTTTAAGGCTCTGCCTTTTATATCTAATTGCTCCAATTTCTTCATTTCAAGTTACTTCCAGTCAAGTAATCTTCTTTCGCCTTCAATCTCTTTAATATCGGTAATGTCTTGTGTAACTTCTACAACACCCAAATAATCTCCATTCTTATTCTTAACTGGAAAATAACGTATGTAGATTAGTCTATTGTCTAGATTAATCCAAAATTCTGCCTTATTGTTAACACCTTTTTTAAATCCTTCTACTATTCGGCTTACTACATCCAGACTTTTTTGAGGGTGGCATTGTTGAACTTTCAATCCTATAATATCCTTTGATCTGGCAAAGATTCTATCTTTAGTCTGGCTGAAATAACGAACTTGATCTTCTTTATCTACGAAGGTAATGTCAACTGGTAGATTATTGAATATGGCTTCTATTTCTTCACTATGAAGAGTTCCTGTCTCCAAAACAATAGCGTCTTTTAAATTTTTTTCTGATGTCATTTCTTATCTACTCTTTTAATTATTGTACTTTCTATAACTTCTTCATCAGAAGTTGAAATTATTAATTTATTTACTTGTTACATTATTTTTCCGATTCTTTTTTGAAATTATTCTTTCTTATTCTTGTCAACTATCTTGTTCTTTAGTATTTTTATTCTTAGCAATTCGTAAAAGTTCACTAACATTTGATGGAGAAAGTTTACCTCTTTTCTCCAAATCTTTGATGCATTTCTCAGCATATTGACACCAAGTTACACAAGATGGAGTTGCTTCTCTGTGAAGAGTTCTGCTACAATTATCGCATTTAGTTTCAACCTCATCACTGAAGAATTCTACTTCTTCCCCACAAGATGGGCAGGTCCTTAAAATGATTTTAACTGGTCCAATTAGGTTTTTGATTCCTGGACAGTGTTTGAAGCTCATTTTCCAATCTCAAACGATTTTGCATTTATGAGTGATACTTAATCTAATCTCCAATCATTTCTAATAAATAATTCATTGTCTTTACTTTGAATGAGTAAAATTGCCCTCTTTAATAATATGTTTAAAAGGTTTCTGTCTTAGCACAATAATCGAAAAATCTTATAAAGCAATAAATGAGAAATAGCGCTTAGTTACGAAATTAAATAATCAAAAGTTTATTGGAAATGTTAAAAAACATGAGAGCTTGCAGAGATTTGAGGAATTTACAGAAATCTAGCTTATTAGTTGTATTTTTACCATTATTATTTTTCAGTGTTATTGCATTTCCAATAACACAATTAAAAGCAGATTCAACCAGTACAGATGATTGCATTGATTGCCATAAAAGTTCTGAAGTATTAGAGGATGTCATAAAGGATTGGGAAAAAAGCAAACATGCTAAGAATAATGTAACATGTATAGTATGTCATGAAGCACAATCACACGATCCAGATGCATTTACTCATATGGGATTTGAAATAACGCATGTAGTAACACCAAATGATTGTGCAAGATGTCATAGTAAAGAAACAAAAGAATTTGAACAGAGTCTGCATTCCTTCGGTGTAATTTATTATGAGTATCTGTTTAGCGAAGAAAAATTACCTTATATCGAAAGCCAAATGGAAGGCGGTTATCTTTTAAAAGAGGGAGAGGAAATGACTCATGCTGCGACAATTAGGGGTTGTCAAGCCTGCCATGGAACAAATATGTCAGGTAAAGCAATTGATGATTTTACAGTCTGGCCAAATAATGGAATCGGTAGAATTAATCCTGATGGAAGCATAGGAAGTTGTTCATCATGCCACACACGCCATTCTTTCTCCATAGCTGAGGCCCGTCATCCTGAGACTTGCTCACAATGTCACCTTGGTCCTGATCATCCACAGATGGAGATATTTTCAGAGTCCAAACACGGCAACATTTACTTCTCTGAAGGAGATTCTTGGAATTGGACTGACGAAGATTGGCGGGCAGGAATCGATTATCGTACACCCACATGTGCAGGTTGTCATATGTCATCAGCACCTATGGTGCCCTCAACTCATGATGTGAGTTCAAGATTGAGTTGGGAATTGGAGCCTCCAGTATCAAGACGAACCGATAATATAGTGACTAATTTAGGAGTTAATTTTAGCGATGGCAGTTCTTGGGAAGTAAAACAAGGCAGAATGAAGAGGGTCTGCACACAATGCCACTCCAAAGTATGGGTAGATAATTATTATGAGCAGGCAGATTTGGTAGTTGAACTATATAATGAAAAATATATTGCAGCTGATGAAGTCGTTGATGAATTGTATGAAGGAGGATTATTAACACGAACAAGTTTCGATGAACCTATAGAATTTATCATCTATGAGATGTGGCACCATGAGGGACGTAGAGCAAGAATGGGCGCATTTATGATGGGGCCTGATTTTGTTCAATGGCATGGTTTTTATGATATTCTTGAGAGAAGAGTTGAAATAGAACACATAGCAGAGGAACTAAGAAGCGGAGAAGAGAGTGTGAGTTTGGACAATCAAGTATTTCTTTTATATATAGGATTACCGATAGTTGTGTTAGCTACAGCTATATTGATCCTTTACTTCTATAAAAAACGCTGACTCCAAACTCTATTTTCTAGTATATCTTGTTTTTTTAATTGTATAAATATCATTAATAATCGATACAATGATTCCAACAGACAATAATGCTATACCAAACCACAGAAGATTCACAAAAGGAACTATCTTAATTGAGATAGGAAATTCTGATATTTCACTTGGTACATTTCCAGTTAAGCTTAAAAGAAGTCCTTGATAAATCGAGTCGCTATAATCTAATGCTATGTAAACGTCTTTTATCAGGGTTCTGCTAATATAGGGCTTTAGTACAAATCCATGAACTGTATAAAGCCCTGCATAAAGGTCATTTGAAAATGAAGTGTCATCAAGAGAAGTAATAATATGGACATATAAAGAAGAGTGATCTGGTAGGAAATTGCCTCTAGCAAATATTCTCCCTGTGGGGCCTTCGAATCTATAATCTGAAATCCTTAATTCTGTTCCTAATACTGATGTCTTACTATCAGTTCCGACAATTATCCTATCGCTAGTCTCATGAGTTGAGCTTAGAAGGACCCCCAGCAATATTATTATGATAGCGATATGGATCACGCGTCTCCCTAAGTAAAATGGGATCAATCTTCTCTTTTTGATATAGTCGAAAGAATAACTATGAGCAATAATTATCAAGGCTATAAGAAGAGTTGAGATTCCAAAATTAGCCGCAAAATTATCGGTAGGAATTCCGAGAATTCCTGTTAACGTACTTACAATCACTGTGCCAAGGATTGCAACTGTACATTTCTTAAAATTAGGATTGCCAGCAATATTACAGCACATCAGAGCTATAACGAATATGATTGTAGGAGGTAGGCACATAGTATTATAATAATATTTATCGATGCTTATTTCTTCTCCAAACGCAACTGAATGGATTATTGGAATTAACAGTCCTATCAAACATACAGCAATTATATAGAAAATAGATACGATGGAAAGTGTTCCAAAAATAGACAACACATCAATGCTTTTCGTTCTAAAGGAGAGAAAAATTTTACCTGTTTTTTTCTTAAAATAACTGAAAATGAAAATAAAGGAGACTGCCATTGCGATAAAAGGATATGTTGTTGTCGATGCCCCAAAAGCATGAATTGATTCTAACAGACCGCTCCTAGTAACCAATGTTGAGAATATCACTAACAATGCTGCTATCAGCATAATAAGCTCCTTTGTGATAGTCTTTTTTAAATTACTTAGGAAAGAACTATGGAAGTAAGCTGTTAAAGCCAACCATGGAAGTAATGAGGCGGTTTCTACGGGATCCCATGACCAATATCCTCCCCAACCCAACTCTTCATATGCCCATATTCCTCCCAAAGCTATTCCAATTGAAAGGAATAACCAGGCTAACTTAGCAGAATGATTTACAATATCCATTGCTAAATTATTTACTAAACCTATTCTTGCAAGAGAAACGGCAAGGCAGAAAATTGTCAAGGAATACCCAAGAAATATAATTGGCGGATGACTTGCCATCCATGGTGATTGAAGTAACGGATTTAATCCCAAACCATCCATCGGTTTAAATGAATATGAGCCAAATGGATTTGATAAAATAGTCGCTAAAGAGAGAAATAAGAGCGATATATTGAGAAATAAATAACTTCTAATTTTAAATACGTCAATAATGAATGAATTTGAAAATCTATAAATCAGAATTATCAAAGTAAGAATCATTGTCCAAAGTATAAGTGAACCTCCTAGACTAGCCCAACTTGCATATATTTTAAATTCTACTGCTAAATACGTTGAACTGTAAGCATAAACGTCCTTAAAAATAAAATTATCAGTTAAAAAAGAATACAAATACGAGATAAATGAGATGGATGTTAAGATCGCAAATATAGAAAATAAATAAAACGATGAGTTACTGCTGTAAGATCTCTTCAAGGATCTTATCTTGGACAGTAAATAGGTATCCAGTAACAATAAGAGCATAGCTATAAAGAGAAAGAAATATTCAAGTGTCATCTGTTTTCGCTCAAGTTCTTCCCAATCAGATTTTTAGCTGAATAATTGATTCAGATTTTTTAGCGCGCGCACTAAACTAACCACGTGAGAGAATTTTGCTGTCTTCTTTAAACCTTACTTGCAATACACCATTCTTATATTCAATACGATTGATGCTTATTTTTTTAGGCATTGTAAGAACTTTAAAGAATTTCTGCCCTCCAAGAATTTCAAGTTTATTATCTAATAATTTCACTTCTATGGCTTTCTTTGGACCCGGTACTTTTGCTATCAATATCTTCTCGTTATTCTCTTCAAATAGATCATAAAGCCAGGATTCTTCTAATTCGTTTTTGGAGTTTGATTTTCCAAGTAAATATTTCTCTTCACTGAAGAAGCCTTTCATCTCCTTAATCCAAAATATTAGAACCAGAAAAGCTATACCAGATAGTATTATGCCTATGAACCCTCTTTGCAAACGGATGAATAAAGTTATTATTCCACCAATCAACAAAACTCCAAAGACAAACATCAAGAAGGAAATAATTTCATTCAATTGGTTGTTCTTCAATTTCTTCCTCCTCTATTCCAGTTATTTGTCCAGATATTTTTTCCCAGACATCTAAGAAACTTTCAAATTGTTCTCCTGCTTCTTGATATTTTCCTTGCCCTAAGAGTTCCTGATAAGCTCGCAGGTGATCTCTCGCTTGTTGTATTAGATCTTCCAAGTTTTCTACTCCTTCCTCAGGTTCAACAGGTTCTGACACGCCTGCAAACTGAGCTAAATAATCCACAAAAGCTTCTTCTGCATCATTACCTAAACCTACGAAATAATTGCCTGTAAAGGCCGCTCCTATACACGCAACAACTCCCATCTCTGTAACTACGCCTCCATGTCCAGCCGTATAGACAGGTATAAAGTACACATCATGGTCCCCAATTCGATAGAGTATGTTATCACCAATTCTTGGTTCTCGAAGAAGGGTCTTTAGCTGGGCAAACTCTGAGTTCTTTTCTAGCGCCTCTTTTGTACCTGTAGGACCCAAAAGTTTAGTATCGGATTCGAAGGAAACCTGATAGAAAATCATATCACCTGTATGCGGAATATCATTCCTAACTACCATATAACCAGCCAGATTCCTTCCTCTAGCTCCCCTCAATTCAAGAGAAAGTAAACCGATGTACTCCATTTCATCGAATCCAGGTGGTTTAGAAAAAATGTAATATGTTGTCAGGTCTTCTGGCACCTCAAAGAATTCCTTTGCAACGATAAATGTCGATGGATCTTCTACATGATAATAGTTGAACATTCCTACTCTCCATTCGTACAGCTCTTGAGGGTATCTCAACTGCTTCTCTATCCAAACTGGTACTTGGGTGATAATAAATTCGCTATAAACGGACTTGAAAAGTTCACTGAAGTAATCATTTCCTGTTATGAGAAGTTTTATTTCACCGGTATAAATATCTATCAAGGCGTAGCCTACTAGTCTCATAATTTCGTTTCCTCTACTCCAAGGAACATTCCAAGTATCAAGCCGGACTATTAAAGGCATAACATAATATGTATTTTGACCATCAGTTACCGGAAATGTATCTACATACTTACCTTTGAAATTGTATTCAAAATAAGGAAATAGAAGCTCCATTCGATTATAAATATCCCTGTATCTCATCAAATGCATCTCTTGATCTCTGAATGCTAAGAAAAAGTTGAATTCATAAATCCAGCTCAATGGAGGGAGTGCAGTTATTCCTCCATCTCCTCCATAGAAGTATCCTTCTAATTCATAACTTTTATCACGGTTCTCTTGGTAAGCTGCCCAAGTTTCTTCAAAAAGCCCTCCTTCACCATAGTATATTCGTCTTTGATCGAAATATTGACTAGTTTCTACGACATGTCCTTCTTGAGCGTCTAAAAGATAGAATCCATTTGGAACATGAGTATATACCAAATGTTGAGCATACCATTTGTCACCAGGTCTTACAGTTTCTGGTAAAAGAGGTTTCATTGAAGCGGCCCAAAATAATTTATCATCAAATCTAATAATATCCGAGTCTTGATAATCAACATATGGGATAAGGCCTATCTCGGGTTTTAATTTAGAATAGCTTGCACTCCAGTCCCACAACCTAACAGCATCGATCAAATCCCGATGGTCTGCAGCATAGGCATATATTTGCTCGCTTGAAAGCTGGGAGAAACTGAAAACATATGGTTTTTCTTCAACTTCATCTAATTCGGCAAAATGTCTATTTACCGCAATTTGTTGTGCGGTATAAGGACCTAGCCACTCAACTTTTCGAGCATCTGCGATGCTATCGTTGATAGCCATAATTGAAAACACAACAAGAACTATTAGTAAAATCGGAGCAACCTTTATTCCTATACGGCGTAAAGAAAAGAATCTCCTAGTTTTATTTGAATTCTTTTTCCAATCCAGAAAAGCTAATACTAAGAAACCGCAACCTACTATGGCCAGCCCAACTATCGCATACCTTGTGTTATAGTTAATAAAAGCTGTAAAGAAGCTATTGAAGAATGTCCAAAGAGCTCCTAGCCCCAATAAAGCCCAAAGGATAGCTAACTTCCATCCAATCGGTGTTAATTCTTTTGATTGATCATTTGCTCTCGGAGACCAAATCCGGACGATCTGAGTGAATCCTACAAGCAAAATTAATCTTATACCTAATGCACTAAGAACAGATCCAACTAGAAGCGTCAACGCAGGCAACATAGGGATTACAATTGAAGTTGCATATTCTCCGCTAAATGGTGGAGTTACAAAGGGAAGTGAGAATATCTTCCAAATACTTGCAAGATTAGGATCCCAACCCTGCTGAATCGCATAAAAAGCCATTCCGAAAAACACATTAGCGAAAAAAAAGAAGCCTAAAAATACTTTTGTGATCTGCCATGCGATGAATCTAGACCAAGATAGCCTAAATTCACCAAAGCTCAATTCTTTAAAATATACCTGTTCCGATTCTTCATCAATGCTTCTATATTTAAAGGAATTTACCATTACATGAAGAAACCATAAAGCAAGTGATCTGCGGTTTTTAAGATCAATCCTTACTAACGCTAACGCAGATAATAAAAGTCCTGAATACAACCAGAAGTAAATAGGACGAATAAATAATTCACCAAACTCTTTTATATTAAGCCATAAATTGACAACAGCATCAGATAAAACCCAAGCAACAAACAATATAGCCAAAACTAGAATTGCCCAACGAAGTTGGGGTGGAAAAGGCTTTGGGATGCTACGTTCTTCATATCCATTAATATCCGTCATAAAATCATCTAGGGATTAAAATATCATTAATGATTAATAAATGTGCAATTAAATCAGGTTATCGGACAAAATCCAAATAAATATACAGAATATTTTGAAATGAGATCTTCTAAAAAGAGTGGATCGTAGATGCTGAAGATTTACGACACTTTAACAAGGGAAGTCAGAACGTTTAGACCTCCCAAAAACAAAAGAATTAAAATGTTCACCTGTGGACCCTCCATATATGGTCAGCAACATATCGGCAATTATCGTACATTCCTATTTGAAGATATTCTCCAACGATATATTGAATATTTAGGTTATACTGTTATTCGACTTCTTGCCATCACTGATGTAGAAGATAAAGCGATAATACAAGCTAATAAAGAAAATAAATCATTAAAGATATTAACAGAAAAAAATCTAAGAACCTTTCTTGAGGATTTTAAACTTCTTAAAATAAAGTCCCCCTCAGTTATGCCACGTTCCTCAACTACCGTTGATCAATCAGTTCAACTAATAATGCTGCTATTAAAAAAAGGATTTGCATATTGGCATAAGAAAAGTGTATATTTTGATCCATTGAAATTTGAAAACTTTGGAAGACTAGCAAATCTAGATATGAACAAATGGCCTAAGGTTAAAAGAAGATTTCATAAAGATACTTATTCAGGGATACGTTGGAATAGGGGAGATTTCATACTATGGCATGGAAGAAAAGAGAACGATAAATATTTTTGGAAAACTGAGATTGGTGATGGAAGGCCTGCGTGGAATATTCAGGATGCTTCTATGATAACTAAACACTTAGGTTACAATATAGATATAGCGTGCGGGGGCATAGATAATCTAGCAAGACATCATGATTACACAATAGCAATTATAGAAAGCATATCAAACAAAAGATACTCAGATTATTGGCTGCATAGTGGACATCTTTTCGTTGATGGTAAAAAGATGTCCAAAAGTAAAGGTAATGTAATCTATTTGAATGATTTAATCAAGATGGGATTTAAAAAAGAAGAAATTAGATTGTTTCTAATTTATCATAATTATAGAAAGAGATTGAATTTTAATCTAGAAACTCTGAAAGAGTTGAGTGTAAAGATTGAAAGATTGAGAGGGATCATTAAAAACCTGAAGAATGCTAATTCATCAAGTTCAGATAAATCAGCAACAAAGCTAATTGACAATATTCTAAAAAATTTTGAAAGTAATATGAACGAAGATTTAAATGTAAAACAAGCTTTTGATGATATCTCAACATCTATTATAAAGCTTAATTGCCTGAATAGCGAAGGGAAATTAAGCTCAACTGATGCAATAAAGACATTAGACAATCTTAGAAGGATTGATAATGTTTTACAGATTCTTTTTTGATTTTAAATCTAAGAATTTAGCAACCAATAACTGTCCTCTGTTCAATTAATCAAATCATTTTCGATGAAAAGTTTAAATTACAGCTAACATTATCAGATAAAGAAGGGTTCGCTGATAGGCAAATTCAGCCGTTCAAAGGATGATAAAAAAGCTATTTTAGCTCTAGAAGACGGTACTCTTTTTTATGGGAAAGGATTCGGCGCAGTTAGAAAGATCTCCGGTGAGGTTGTATTCAATACAGGAATGATGGGATATAATGAATCAATTACTGATCCTTCCTATAAAGGCCAGATTCTAACTCAGACATACCCTCTCATAGGGAATTATGGTGTCAATAAAAGGGATTTTGAATCAGACAGTCCAAAAATCGAGGGATATATCATCCATGAATTGTGTAGGAGTCCTAGCCACTGGTCTTCTATGATGAGTCTGGATGAAACTCTAGAAAAATACGAGGTCCCGGGCATCGAAGGCGTAGATACTAGAGCTTTAACTAAAAAATTAAGATATCATGGAACAATGCTGGGCATACTACATGTCTTCTACAATGATGACGCTTCTTCAAAAGACGATATTCTAGATGAGGTGAAGAGAGTAAAAGATCCTAACGATAGAGATCTAGTTGCCGAAGTCTGTACTAATGAAGTGATCGAACATTCTAGCAGAAGAAGTAGGCAGATTGTTCTAATTGATTGTGGAGTAAAAAAGAGTATAATAAATTCATTAATTGATCGAGGAGTTGGTGTAATCCAAGTTCCTCCAACATACAGTGCCGATGATATTCTCAGTAGAAAACCGGATGGTATTATAATCTCAAATGGTCCAGGTGATCCTAAACGAATCTCCTATTTGACTAGGACTACTGAACAAATATTCGATAATGGACTACCAATTTTCGGCATTTGCTTAGGGGCTCAGATATTAGCTTTAACATTCAAAGGCAATACCTATAAACTTAAATTTGGACATAGAGGCCAAAATCATCCATGCGTAGAAACTACTTCACATAGGTGCTTCATTACTAGTCAAAATCACGGTTATGCAATAGAACCCGAATCTTTGAAAAATACAGAGCTTGAGATTACTTTTAAAAATGCTAATGATGGAACAGTAGAAGGTGTTAAACACAGTAGTTCAAAAGCTTCAGCTGTTCAATGGCATCCAGAAGCATCTCCAGGACCCGTGGATACAGCTTTTCTTTTTGATGAATTTGTAAAGGTGATAAAAAATACCTAGAATCAAGGATATAAATAAGGTTCTTTTGATCGGAAGTGGGGGCATAGTTATAGGACAAGCAGCGGAATGAAAGGAGTCAGACTTCTTTCCCGCAATTCGATTATAGTGGTTCTCAAGCCCTCAAAGCATTGAAAGAAGAGAACATTGAGACCATACTAGTGAATCCAAACATCGCCACAATTCAGACAAGTTACAGGATGGCAGATAAAGTCTACTTAGAGCCATGCGTGCCTGAAATATTGGAACAGATAATAAAAAACGACAGGCCAGATGGAATTCTATTGAGTTTTGGGGGGCAAACTGGTCTAAACATCGGTAAGAAATTACATGAGATGGGGGTTCTTAAGAAAGAGGGGGTAAAAGTACTTGGAACAGCTATCGAACCTATTGAGAGAACTGAGGATAGAGGATTATTTAGAGATGCGATGAAAGAATTAGATATCCCCGTTCCGCCAAGTGATGTTGCATACAATGAAAAAGATGCCATCAGAATTGGTAAAACCATAGGATACCCAGTAATTGTCAGAGTGGCCTATACACTCGGTGGTGGAGGTTCTGGAATTGCAAACAATCAAAGAGAACTGATTGAAATCATAAGGAGGGCCTTTAAACAAAGCATGGTCCATCAAGTCTTAATAGAAAAATATCTTAATGGATGGAAAGAGATAGAGTATGAGGTAGTAAGAGATGGTGCAGACAACACTATTACTGTTGCAGCTTTAGAAAATTTTGATCCTTTGGGCATACATACCGGAGATAGCATAGTAGTGGCTCCAACTCAAACAATAAACAATAAAGAATATCACATGCTCCGTAACGCTTCAATAAAGGTTATTCGAGGTCTAGGCATAGTAGGGGAGTGCAATATTCAATTTGGTCTTGATCCAGAGAGTGAGGAGTATGTTGCGATAGAAGTCAACGCAAGGTTGTCAAGATCCAGTGCTCTTGCTTCCAAAGCTACTGGCTATCCTTTGGCATATATTTCAGCCAAATTAGCAATTGGTTATCTTCTTCCTGAATTAAAGAATAAAGTGACAGGGATAACTACAGCCTGTTTTGAACCAGCATTAGATTATATTGTAGTAAAGATTCCTAGATGGGATTTTCAAAAATTCAAAGGTGCTGAATATTTAATAGGGCCTCAAATGAAATCTGTCGGAGAGGTAATGGGAATTGGTAGATGTTTTGAGGAGGCTTTACAGAAAGCAATTAGGGAATTAGAAATTGGCAAGATTGGATTAACTGGTAATGAAGATTATGAGATTGAGAAAGAGAATTTAAGTAGTATAAGAGATAAACTCAAAAATCCGACAAGTGAGAGGCTTTATCAAATTGTAGCAGCCATAAAGATTGGAATGAAAGTAGAGGAAATCTCTGAGATAACCAAGATAGATAAGTGGTTTATTTATAAAATTGCTAATATTATTGAAATAGAAAAGGAACTAAAAGATTGTAAAAATAAAACTGAAAGAAAGAATCTTATATATAATTTATTAAAGGCAAAAAGGCTTGGCTTTTCAGACGCTCAATTATCCAAATGTTTAGATGAATCAGAGTTAAATGTGCGTTCCTATCGGAAAAAGTTCAAGATCAATCCCTCATTTAAAATAATAGATACTATGGCGGCAGAGTGGCCTTCAATAACCAATTATTGCTACGTTACTTATGGTGGGAATACTGATGATGTTGACTTTAAGGATTTGGATAAGATTTTGGTGCTTGGTGCCGGTTGTATAAGAATCGGAAGCAGTGTCGAATTTGATTATTGTACAATGAATACCGTATGGGGACTAAAAGAAGAGGGCATTGAAGAAGTAATTGTGCTGAATAATAATCCAGAGACTGTCTCAACTGATTATGACATGTCCGATAAATTGTATTTTGAAGAGATTACTTACGAAAGAGTGATGGATGTAATAGAGAAAGAGAATCCGATGGGAACTGTAGTCAGTGTAGGAGGACAAACGCCCAATAATTTAGCTATGTCTTTAGTAAAAAGTGGAGTAAAGTTGATCGGTACAACTGCAAAAAGCATAGACATGGCTGAAGACCGAACAAAATTTAGTTCTCTACTTCGTAGACTCGGAATCCCACAACCTAAATGGAAAAGTCTAATTTCAAAAGAAGATTCTATTGATTTTGCTAAAGAAGTCGGATTCCCTGTAATAATAAGGCCATCATATGTATTATCAGGTGCTGCGATGCGTGTTGCAAAAAATCGGAAGGAATTGGAAGAATATATTAACCTAGCTGTCAGAATATCAAAAGAAAATCCAGCAGTAATCAGCAAATTTATTGAAAATGCTAAAGAGATCGAGGTTGATGCGGTCTGTGATGGTAGAAACGTTCTCATTAGCGCCATAATGGAGCATATAGAACAAGCAGGTACGCATAGTGGAGATGCAAATATGGTAATTCCCCCACAGACTGTCAAAAGAAAAATTATTGATAATATCGAAGATTACACAACACAAATTGCTAGAGCTCTTAAAATTCAAGGACCATTCAACATACAATTTGTAGTAAAGGATAACAAAGTGTATGTAATTGAACTCAATTTGCGTGCTAGTAGAAGTATGCCTTATTCTAGTAAATCTAGTGGAATACCGGTAATCTGGGCTGGTAGTAAAATAATGCTTGGAAAAACTTTAGAGGATTTAAAAATAAAGAATCGAGCAATTTATCATTATTCAGTCAAGAGCCCAACATTTTCATTTTCCAGAATTGAAGGTGCTGATCCTATTCTTGATGTAGAGATGTCATCTACTGGTGAAGTTGCATGCTTAGATTATGATTTCTCGAATGCAGTTCTCAAAGCATTCATAGCAGCTGGTTTCAAAATACCAAATAAAGGAAGCGAGGTCCTGATTACTGTCTGTGATGATGATAAACCAAAGATTGAAAAATTAGCAAAGATTTTGGACGGTTTAGGCTATAAAATAGTTTCAACAATAGGAACTGCAAAATACTTAAAGAAACTTGGGTTTAAAGCAAGTACCCTCAAAAAGATCAGCGAAGGAAGTAATGAGATTTTAAATAAAATCGTAAATGGTGATATAGAAGCCGTCATCAATACACAATCCCCACAAAAAAGAGGTAATAAAATAAGCGATGGCTTCATTATAAGAAGGACTGCCTCAGAATTCTCTACCCCTGTTTTTACCAGAATAGAAACAGCTGAGGCTTTTATTGAAGCATTAAAAAGAGGTGGTTTCAAAATATTAAACGCTAAACCTCTAGAAGATTATTTACCAAAATCTACACTTAATTTACTTTGAGTTCTTTGGAATATTAATGGATTATTATAGAGTTCATTTATTCCCCTTTTTTAGGTCTAATTGCATGTTGTGCTAAGATTCCGGAAATTGAAATACGGAATTATTTAAAAGAGTAGAATCATTTGTTTTTTTAGTTGAGAGGTTATACAAATTCGCATTTCAAGAAAAAATTTTTTAAAAATTTTAACTGGTTTTTCACTAACAGCTCTTAGCCTTTTTTTCTTTAAAAGATTTGAAAAATTTTTAGAAAGAGATAATGAAAAGTTGAGTGAAGAATATTTGATTCAAATGAATGAACCTAGAATTAAGGGAAGCATTTCTGTAGAAGAAGCTATAAAACGAAGGCGCTCAAGAAGAACATTCACTAATGACCCAATTTTATTAACAGAAATTTCACAACTCTGTTGGGCCGCACAGGGAATAACAGAACCAAGTACAAAATTTAGATCAGCGCCTTCGGCTGGAGCCCTATATCCATTAGAGATCTTTCTAGCAATTGGAAACTCAGATCTAGAATCTGGAATATACCAATATTCTTGTAAGGAGCATAGTCTGATTTGCATTAAGAAAGGGGATTATAGAAGTCAATTATCTAATGCTTCACTTGATCAAGAGTGTATTCAAAATGCAGCATTGAATTTTGTAATAACAGCGATATATGAACGTTCAATTATGAGGTACAAAAGTAGAGGAAAAGAAAGGTATGTACATATGGAAGCGGGACATGTGGCTCAAAACATATATTTACAGGCAGAGTCAATAGGACTTGGAACAGTTGCAATTGGCGCGTTTTATGATAATAGCGTCCAAGAGATTATCTCTATGCCGAGTGAATATATCCCGATTTACATCCTGCCTGTGGGACATATTTAATCTTATTTAAGATTATTATGTAAAAAGATTCTATTACGTTCTTTATGGAAAGATTGGAAAATCTTTTACATTTATTATTTTTGAATAGAAGAACTTACTATCAGATGTATCATTGACATAATCAATTTTTTCCCCCTGAGATTTAGATGCAGAATACCTCACAAATGGAGATTTTGGAGGATGACTCTGAGTATAATAAAAAAACATTGGAATAGCGTCAAAATCATAATAATGCTCAAAAGGTACAAAAGCTCCCATGACATGATCTTTATTTCTTCTAAAATGCCATATATGAAAGGGTGATTCGTCCCTAACAGATAACGACAACAACATTCTAACCAAAGTGATCATATCATGTACTTCAATAAGCAAGGGCTTTTGAGGGTGCTCATAATTCCCATCTAAGGCTTGCTTAAATAAATCAGGAATTTTCTTAATCTCCATAAAGGAACTATATTTAAATCTCGGATTATCAGCACTATCCTCGAAGGTACAGATTTCACCATCTAAAGAATCGCTTTTATATGCTAAGAAAGGTTTCCCAGAATTATTCTCGTTAACATACACCATAATAGGTAAATCACCTTTCCAATACGTGTATGCAGTAAATAGGGCAAGCATATGTCGGTTCTTATGTTTCATTGTCCACAATACTGTAGGTATATCAACAAAAGCAAGTGCTAATCTTGCAAAGTCCTTTAATTCAAGAGCCTCTACTGGAATTGGCGGTTTAATTTTTTTTGATTGCATGAAATTATAAATGAGAAAATAAATGAAATAAAAGGTTTACAGAATGCGCTGTTTAAAATAAACAAGGTAATAGATTGTGATCATATCATATTTCCATTAAATCAATAATGATATTTAGCACCGCATCGCCAATAATCAAAGTTAAAAAATAGCCCGATGTTATAAAAATAATCATCGGTATTAGAGGAGTCACCCATACGTTTCTAGTTGACTTCATTGTCAAATATTCTTTAGGCATATAATTATTGAGAACTTCGCCATGGTCTTCTAATATAAAAAAAATCTCAAGATGTTTTTTTTGATTCCCATTTTTGCTTTCAATTTTCTCAATCATATGCAAATGTTTATCGATTTTGTATTCATCTAAAGAAATCTTAAATCCAGAAATAAATGCTAATATCTTCTTCCCAAGTGATTCGCTTTCAAGTTCATAAAAAAGTTTTTCTTTTTTAGAAACTAACCAATCAATGTTCCTTAAGACCGCATATACACTGACTAATGAAGCTATCAGAAAGGAATTCACCGTAACAGATAATGGAAACATAGGCTGAACAAATTTTGTCAAGAAAATGGGATAAACCGGCATAGCTACTGCTATACATATAAGCGCTTTAGCATCGGCTCCTCCAAACATCCCAGTATAAAATACAATCAACGATAGTATGGTTATAATGGCAACTGAAAATAATGAGACCAAAATCAAATCTTGGTTAATATACAATCTTAAAGAAGTAAGAACGATTCCAATAGGTGCAAAAATGATCCATACAATATCAGGAACTTCTCTTGATATATAATCACTCCAAGAAGCATATACTAACAATATAATACTAATGATAATTGCTACAAAATCGATGATAAGAGTCATGAAATACCAACACAGAAGGCCCGTAATTGCTTAGATATACTTTTTTCTTCTTACAGAACTTAAAGCGATTGTGATTGATATGATAAATACCAAAGCGGTTAATGTCATTGTTGAAAATTCTGGAACATTAGCTGGATTTAGAACCAATTTTCTTTCTACAGTGCTATATTTTGGAATAGACGCCTTGGAAGTTATCGTGCAATTCTCTGATAATATCTCATTTGGAATTGACCAAATTACACATGAACCTTCGGTAGAATTGAGAATACCTTTATCTGAACTCCATTCAATTTGAATTGATTCGGGTTTTATTAAATCGGTATCAATTTTACTTGATATAATATAATCTACACTTTCATTTTTTGTAATAGCCTGATTTACAAAAATTGTGAATATATTTTGAGGGGGTTCAGAGAATCTTATCAGGAATGGCGCGCCTGATTGAAAGAGCCTAACATCCATAGAACTTGCATTATAGATAGTTACTATTCGTCCTTCAGGATTATAACCAGGAACGAAAAAATCTAATGAATGCACGCCGTCCGGTAAATAGAGTCTAAACTCCCCATCTAGCGATATTGTTGACCTATTTGTACTTACTATTTGAACCCAAGATAGGGGCACTAGATCTTTCCTCATTGAGTATCCATAAATAACACCGTAAGCTAGAACCAGTTTCTCCATTTCGAAAAAGGTTTCTTCAACTTCATTAAGAGAACTTAATGTTATTTTTTTCTCTTTTGTCTGTACAAACCTCGAGTTAAAACCGAATTCTTCTACCTCTATGCAGTACGTACCAGGGTCCAGTCCATAATCCTTGATTCGATGCCCAGATTCCAGAACATAATAGAAATGATCAGGTGTTTGATAGCCAGAGGGTTTGAATTCGTACAATCCATAAATTGAAAAGCTTGTATATTTTGCTCCGGGCTCTTCTATTCCTATTTGTACACCCATTAAAGAGCCTAATTCAGTCTTTACATTCACAGTAATGTGAACTCTTTCAGTAAGTGGAACGTTTATGTAACTATGCATAAAAAATATGTTGCCTTTAATTCCAGCACCTTGTTGAAGCCAGACTATACCCGTAATAATCCTTGGACGTTCACCCAATTCAAATATGGTTGGTAATTCTACCATAACAGATGAACTCATTACTTCGACGTATCCATAAGTATATGCCTTTATTGGATATGTTCCATTTGAAACAGCATTCGGTATGGCGCCAAAATAAATTATATTATCTACTGACCAGTTATTGCCAACATACCAGATGGTCACGTTTGTTGTTTCAACTTTATAATTATGTGTTGAAGTTGGCCAGATTAAGGGTATATCTTCTGTCCGAAGATCGAATACTTCGCCTCTACCATTCGAATGTTCATCAGTTAACCAAACTCGCATTAATCTTTTAGGGAAACTCCAAGGTACTTTTTCTGCCTGAGACTGCGGTGCTGCCGAATCCACAGATTCTATAACCATTTTCAATACACCGCCTGTAATGCATTCAATGATAACTGTAGAGTTGTGGCCAAGTGAAACGGTCACCGGCGCATCACGCAACTGTACGAATCCATTTAAAAACACCCGAATGTAATATTGTTGGCTTTCCAAGCCAGAGTCCTTTTTACCCCATATTCCGGAGTAAGTTTTGTTATAGAAATCACTGAATCCAAGTATGTAAAAGCGAATTTCATCCTGATCAGCATAGGTTACTGTATCATTTGCAAAAGTACGGTTCAAGACGGTTATACCCTTCAATTCACCTCTAATATTGTAAGCTTCTGCGAGAATATTTCCACCAAAGAGAGCACCTGTGTTGTTGCCTGATGTATATAATTCAAGATTTCTCGGTGTTTCAGGTAGTATAATTTTGCCTGTGATTAGCCCTCCACTTTTAACATATATATTGATTTGATGCTTTTCCTCATATGAAAGCACATTGACATCAACCGCTCTCTCCTGAACATAACCGAATATCTGAACTTTTAATTTATATTTTTGTTTGGCTAGTCCAGAGTAATTTAGACCATCAATTCTGAATGGATCCCAAGTTTTATCTCCTTGAGAGACTCCTTTGTATTCTCCCGCAAGTTCTCCATCTTCTCCATAAGCTTGAACAGTATAATTTAGATGCTTAATACCCAATCTTGAGAACCACGCATTGTCGTCGATTGAACGCATTGGAAAGCTGGGAGTAGAACTTGCATTTAGATATGTTATATTCCCATAGATCACGCCCCCTCTATAAAGCGGAAAAGAAGAAAGATGATGTTTTGTCCCCCTAGAAACATTTACAATCTCGCGAAATTCTGTTGGAGCATAAGCATAGTTTGTTATATCGCAAAATCCTGCAGTCGCCGATACAACATAATCCCCCTCATATAGGCCAGTGATGTTGAAGAAACCTGATGATGCGTTAATATATGCTTGGGCCGTAGCCCCAGTACTTACCTCTTTTGCATATACGATCCCAGGTGCAGGAATAGGTGGATCTTCGTCAGTTATGTCGTATATCACACCACTGATGCTTGAAGCATCCTCTCTCATGCTTACAGGTATCGTTACATTTTCAGTATCCGCATTTGAGAAATTAGGCTCGCCAGTCAATGTCAATGAATTGGCCGTATAAATAACAAATGTATAATCACCAGCAATTGAAGGAGCGGCCAAATTTTTCATAATAATTTTTTGCGGAGCGCTGAATGGGGAATATCCTGGGCTGTGCACCTCGATCCTATAAGAATCGTATGGATAATAATCTCGGTACGGGTAGTGTAAAGATCCATCCCAAACATTATAATAATAATTGTCTTCGGTTATAGTAGAGTTTAAGAATGAGGTATTATTCTCTGCATATCCCTCAAAGAATTCTCTAGGACCGAGAATTCTAACAGCTAATCCGCTAAAATTTATAGTAAATTCTATATCACCAATTGTACCAAAGAAGACTCCCCATTCTTCGGTGGGAGATCCTTGGGCTTCTACTGGATTTAAATAATCGTGCCCGAAATAGGTGAAACTTTGAATCAGGACTAGCACAATTAAGCAAATTGTCATTAATTGGTTTGTAATCTTCATTATCAGCACACGAAGTTTTGTAAGATAATAATATTAGTTGATAATTTTTTAAGTGTTACTAAAGAGTTTTGGTTACACTTTTTATTTACTGAAATCTTAAATACCTTGTTGATTTCGCATGTAAGTGTTTTAAATTTGAAATTTAGTATAAAACATGACCTGCGATCTATCAAAATTAGTTGTATTAAAGCTGCAATATTGTTTAAAGTCAAAAAATAGTAAAGAAAATTATATGCATGATTGAGTAAAGGTAATGAAATTCTTACTGCCGAATCTTGAAATAAATAACACATTTTTTATCAATTATTTCAGCATAGATTTTTCGCATAATTAGCAATCAATATTTTATTATTCATAAAAAAATCAGTGAAATTGTTATTTTGAGAACATGCGTGTGTTTAATGAATATGATTTTCGTTTAATCATAGCCAAAGTAATAATTATAGATATCATAAATACTAACATAATAAGTGCTATTGACGAGAATTCCGGAACGTTAACCGGATTTAATACAAATCTTTTTTCTATTACGCCATATTCTGGAATGGATGCTCTAGATGTTATCGAACAATTCTCTGATGATATCTCAACTGGGATGGACCAACAGACACAAGAGCCTTTGGTAGAATTTAGAGTCCCTTTATCTGAACTCCACTCAATTTGAACCGATTCCGGTTCTATCAAAGTCGGATCCATATAAGATACAAAAACATACTCAGTTCCCTTTTCATTTGATGTCGCCGCATGAATGTTTATTGTTAATAGATTTGGAGAAACTTCTACAAAACTTGATGGATATGGTAGACCAGATTGGTCTAGAACCACAATTAAGCCCAATTCACCGCCATTATGTATTGAAACAATTTGACCTTCAGGACTATATCCTGGAATGGAAAAGTCTATAGTGTGAGTGCCACCTAACAGAAATAGTCTAAATTCACCATCCAGAGATGAAGTTGAGTGATCACTGCCCGCTACATGAACCCAAGATAATGGCACTACTTCTGCCATCATTGTATAGCCATACACGTTGCCGTAAATAAGTCCCATCTTCTCTACTTCTAAAGATAATGATATTGTCTCATGAATTGATTGAAAATGCACTTCTACAGTGTCTTCTATTTGAGTGAATCTTGAATTGAAACCAAAATCCTCAACGGCTATATAATAAGTACCAGCATCCAGTCCATAATCTATCATACGATTTCCTGAAGGGGTAACATAATAGAAATGATCTGGTATTTGATAAGCAGTATTCATACTCCAGTTATAGAAGCCAAAAATTGAAAATTCTGCAAAGTAAGCTCCAGCCTCTACTGCGCCTATTTGAGCGCCTAGTAAATTGCCTGTTCGAGTTTCTATATTGATAGTAATGAATGTTTTTTCACCAAGTGGGACATTTAAACCATTTTGCATAAAGTATACAAAGCCCTCAACACCAGCGCCTCGCTGAAGCCAAATCGTCCCTGTAACTATTTGCCAATGAGCACCTATTTCAAAAATTGGAGGTAACTCTACACTAACAGATGATCCTTTTACCTGTACGTGTCCGTAAGTATGCCCTCTCAAAGCGTATGTTCCATTAACTACAGCGTTTGGGATTGCTCCATAGAAGATAATTTGGTCAATCGACCAATTATTTCCAACATACCAGATAACAACTCTAGATTCCTCTACATGATACCAGTATGTATTAGTAGGCCAGATCAAAGGTATATCGTGAGTATGTCTATTAAAAATTTCACCGTTGCCAACACTTCGCTGGAATGTTCCAAGCCATACTCTTAAAAGTCTCCCTGGGAACTGCCATGGTGTCGGGTGAGCTTTATTTGTAGCGGGATTGAAATTAACAGATTCAACAATTATTTTGACTATGCCACCAACCAAGACCTCGACGACGACTGTAGAGTTATGTCCTAACGATAATGTTACCACCTCATCCTCTAACTGCACAAATCCATTCAGAAATACCCGAATATAATATTGCCCACTATCTAACCCTCGATCCTCTTGACTCCATATGCCAGAGTGGGTACTGTTGTAAAAATCACTGAATCCAAGTATGTAAAAGCGGATTCTGTCCTCATCAGCATAAGCAACAGTTCCATTTGCAAAGGTACGGTTTAAGACCGTTAGGCCTTTTAATTCGCCCCTCATGTTCAAAGCTTCTACAAGTATGTTTCCACCCAGTAGAGCCCCAGAGTTATTACCTGTTGTAAACGATTCAATATTTCTAGGAGTTTCCGGCAGTCTTATTATGCCTGTAATTACTCCACCGCTTTTCAGATAAACATCAATATCAGTATGATTTTCACCATAGGAAGTTACCGAGACTCTAATTAGACTATCTTGAACATAACCATAAACCCAGAATTTTAAATCATACACTTTAGGCAACAATCGAGAGCGGGGTCCAAATCCAGAATATTTTGTCCCATTTATCCAATATGGATCCTGAGTTTGATCCCCTTGAGAAGATCCATAATACTCACCTACCAACTTTCCCATTAAATCATAAGCCTCTACGGTGTAGTTCAAATACTCAATACCCAATCTAAAAAACCACGCATTATCATCAATTGAACGCATAGGAAAATTGGGGGTTGAGCTTGCGTTAAGGTACGTTATATTACCAGAGATCCTAGCACCTCTATTAAGAGGGAAAGATCCAATTCCATAGTTTGTTCCTTTTGACACTGTATAATTTTGTTGGAAATATTTAGAAAGAGCATATGAATAGCCTGTCGTACTGCAGTATCCAGCTGATGCAGTTAAATTATATACGCCTTCGTATAAACCTGTGATGTTGAAGAAACCTGTAGTAGAATTTACGTACGCTCTAGCCAAGGATCCACTATTCATCTCACGAGCATAGACTATACCCTCGGCAGCTATATTACAAAAATCCGAATTGTCGAATATATAACCGCTTACACTCGAGGGATCTTCTCTCATGCTTACGGGCAAAGTTACGTTCTCAACTATTGCTGTTGAAAAATCAGGAAGACCGCTAGAATTCAATGCATTAGCTGTATAGATTGTGAATGTGTAATCGCCGGCAAACTGTGGAGCAGTGATATCTTTCATAAATATCTTTTGTGGGGGATTGAAAATAGAATATTCTGGGCTATATATCTCAATCGTATAAGAATTATAAGGATAATAGTCTCTATATGGATAATGCAGCAATCCGTCTAAAACCCTATAGTAATAACGATCGTCTATAATGGTCGAGTTAAGAAAGAATGTGCCGTTCTCTGAATATCCGTCAAGAAACTCCCTTGGAACCATTATCCTAACTGCCAAACCGCTATGATTGATGGTAAACTCTATATCACCTACAGTACCGAAGAAGATTCCCCAGGATTCAGATGGCGTCATTTGAGCTTCAACATTAGCCATGAACCCATTCTGGATTATAGTGAGATTTGGAGCAAGTGCTAGTACTATCGTTAAAGCAACTGCTAAATAATTCGTATTATCCATACAATTTACACTGTAAAGTGCGATAATTAAAGCAATTTATAATTACTTTAAGTGTTACTAAAAACTTTTGATTATGCTTTTATATTTAATAAATGCTCATATTATTCAGAAATATGGATTTAAGCGTGAGAACTATTAAGAGTGAGTTTGAAATCGCACTCATAGATAAAATGTATATAAAAATTTAAGCTTCTCATAGAAAAGATTTAACGTCTAATTTTTCATGGTGAATTATTTGGTTCAAAAGGAAATTAAAAAACAAGAGAAAAAATCCATACATGCTTTTAGTGAAGCTTATCCACTCAAAGAGCCTCATGCATATGCAGCAATCACTAAAGATGAAGAAACTAAGGGTCTGAAATATCTAATTATAGAACCGACATTGTCAGATATCGAAATGAATGCTCTTATTAAAATTAGAGAGATTATGTACCAAGTTCTTGATGCAAATCTTAATGAATTAGAGTCGAGAGAAAAGGCTGAGGAATATCTAAAGGACAAGGTCAGCCGTATAGTAAAAGCCTATAAAATGGAGTTAACACCAGAAGTTGTTGACAAGATTGAATATTATCTCTTGAGGGATCTAATATATTATGGGAAGATCGATGCCCTAATGCATGATCATATGGTAGAGGACATATCATGTGATGGTCCCGAAATACCGATATATATTTGGCACAGACAACTCGAATCTTTACCAACTAACATAACTTTCGAGGAAGATGAACTTGATGCATTTATAGTTAGGCTAGCGTATTTGGCTGGTAAACACATCAGTATAGCAAGCCCAATGCAAGATGCTAGCCTTCCTGATGGAAGTCGAATTCAGTTAACATTCTCAAAGGAAGTTACCAAAAAAGGCAGTACTTTTACAATTAGAAGATTCAGGGCTGATCCTTTGACTGTGCCAGATTTAATGGATTTCAAGACTGTGAGTTCGGAAATTGCTGCTTGGTTCTGGATTGCTCTAGAGAAGAAAACCAACATGGTTATTGGAGGCGGAACTGCATCAGGCAAGACTACTACTTTGAATGCACTTTCAGCCTTTATACCTCCAGACAATAAAATCATCACTATAGAAGATACAGCTGAGCTAAATCTACCTCATCAAAATTGGATTGCATCTTTGGCAAGAATAGGATTCGGCCCAGCAGGTGGCTCCGCTGAAATCTCATTATTCGATTTATTGAAGGCTGCCATGCGGCAAAGACCTGACTATGTCATAGTTGGAGAAGTTAGAGGGACTGAGGCTTATACTCTTTTCCAAGCTATGGCTACAGGCCACGGCGGACTTTCCAGCATACATTGCGATTCAGCTATGGCTGCATTAAACAGACTTGGATCAGCCCCGATGAATATTCCACAGACGTTATTACCAACTTTAAATGTTATTGCGATGCAAAAAAGGGTCAATATAGAAGATGTGACTGTTAGAAAATTAACGAATGTTGTTGAGGTTGTCGGCATAGATCCTGTTTCTAAAGAAATATTGACAAACGAGGTATTTAGGTGGGATCCCCTTAAAGATAATTTTGAATATTCAGGCCGAAGTACGGTATTAGATAAGATCATGGAGAGTCAAGGAATAAAAGATAAGGAAATGAAAGAAGAGGTTGACCGGCGTAAATTAGTGCTTGATTGGATGGGCAATAACAAGATTAGAAGGTATGATGAAGTTGGAGCAGTAATAAGAGAGTATTATTCAAATCCAGAAAAAATGGCAAATAAAGCCAAGTTGGGATTGAGTGTTTGAGTAAAAAAGAAGGAAAAAAGGGGCTAATTGCCCCTTCATTTTTTATGGCCCCCTATCGAATAGTGGGAAAGAGGTTAGATAGATTTCTTCCATATTTTGAGGATCTCAGGGAAGATTTGTTAAAAGCTGATCTTAAAATAGACTTTCCTATTTATGTGTCCTATATTCTATTCTTTCCCACTTTAGCATTCATAACGATAATTCCAGCAACCATCATATTAGCAATTATCTTTGAAGCTTCACTAATACTAGCATTGATTCTAGGGTTCGCATTTGGCATAATGGGATGGGCATCTATATTCGCTTTTTTGTATTTCTATCCTGCAAATGAGGCGGGTTCCAGAAAAAGAAATATTGAGGAGGAGCTTCCATACTTAGCTAGCCACATGGCAGTTCTATCCCAAGGAGGTCTTACACCTGAAAGAATCTTTACTTCTCTGTCTATGCTCGATACTAAGAGAGTTAAAAGTGTGGCTGGTCAAGAGTCAAAAAACATTCTGAGAGATATTTCTCTTCTAGGATTTGATGTTGTTACTGCCATGCAAAAAAGCACTAAGAGATCTCCCTCCAGAAGATTTGCAGATCTTCTAAATGGTTTCATTGCTGTAACCTTATCAGGAGGAGATATGACCAAATATTTTTTGTCCTCAGCAAGAGGGTTAATGGATTCAGCTAGAATATCAGCAAGACAATTAGTTGAAACTTTGGCGACAATCGCCGAACTTTATGTAGCAGTAATGGTAGCTTTTCCACTTCTAGTAGTAATTATGTTATCTGTAATGGGTATGATTGGTGGAGGCATAGGCGGATATAGTGTAATGAGTATCATGTATTTAGCTTCATACATCGCAGTACCCATATCTGCCTTATTAATGCTTGTAATTTTAGATACTGTATTGCCATCGAGATGATCATAAATTGATGCGCGTTCCGCACAAGGAGAGGATGTATGTAAGTGTTGTCTCAGCCATCATAGGCGTAGCAATGATTGCGACAACCCTTTTTTTCGCTTTCTTCTCCCAAGATCAGAGCATATTTAATCCAGATGAATTGCTATTTGCGGCCTTAGTTGTCTCATTATTTCCACCCGCTGTTGTAAACATCCTGGATAGTAGATGGAGGAACTCTGTGGATAGAAGAATACCAGATTTTTTAAGTGATATAGCGGAAGCTGGAAGGACTGGAGTTACGTTAACTAGATCTATTGAACTTTCAGCTAAAAGAAAATATGGACCTTTATCATCTGAACTTCAAAGAATTGTTTCCATGATATCGTGGGGTAGGAATCTTGAGGAAGTCTTTAAGGAGTTTGCTGAAAGAGTCGATACAACACTAGCCAGAAGAACAGCCATTCTAATTGTTGAAACAAATCGTTCTGGCGGAGAGATGAAGGAAATTTTAGAGGAATTGAGCCGACATATCTCTGAATTGACCTCTATCGAAAACGAACGCAAAAGTATGATTCGTCCATATGTTGGAATAATGTATATATCTTTTTTTATATTCGTCTTCATCACGATATTGCTTATCAGAACATTCTTCGCTCAAATGCAAGAGATTCAAACTTTGGCCACAGAAGCTGGCGGTACATTATTGAGTGCAGGTGCAGAACTGTCCCAAATACAACGTGTTATGTTTCACCTTAGCCTTGTCGAGGGCTTTTTCGCAGGTTTAATTGCTGGTAAGATGGGGGAAGGGTCTATGGGCGCAGGTTTAAAACATTCACTCATACTCATAGTAATAGGTTTCTTAGCGTTCTTTCTACTTGTTTGGCACCCAATAATGTAGAAATGAGTTTATTCAAATTTTGATATCGCAAAAAGTTTAAAATTAATTAGTATTGAATTTATAGAATTAAAAAGCAACAAATGAGGTTCCCGCATCCATGGTTAAAGATATTGAAAAGGAAGCGATAGGCTTTATCAAACTAGATCCAGGGATGGGGGAGCTGGGTCCTACTGAATGTATGATGGCAAGTGTAAAAGACATAAAATTGGAAAGAGGGACCTATGTTAAGATTACTGAAGGCGGTAATCAATTTTATGTCGGGCAAATTATTGATGGACCTTATTTTATAGATTCCGGTCGAGGACAGTTTGAGACAGTCTATAAAGTGGAGTTGAATGCAAGTATCCAAGATGGTCTGCAAACAGTTGTTTTAGATCGACCCACACCGAAGACACAAGTCTATTTCTTAGATGAGAAGACGCTTCATGAGTTCTTAGGCATGACCGGCAATTTGACTATAGGAAGACTGGCTACTCATGAAATGATGAAAGTAAAAATGAATTCAGCAGTCCTAACACGACATATGGGGATATTCGGAACCACCGGAAGTGGTAAATCAAATACAATACAGACCTTGATGGAAGAGGCTCATAAGGATGGTTTTGCTGTTCTAGCTTTTGATATTGAAGGGGAATACGTGATGATGGACGAACCTACCGAGAGCCTTACGGATTTGCTTTCAAAATTTGGATATAAACCTGAAGGTGTTAAGGATTTTGAAGTTTATGTGCCTTATCCATCAACAAGTGGACGGGATAATCCAAAAAAATTTGCGATTTCCTTTAAAGATGTTGATAGAAACGTATTCAGCGAAGTTGCTGGACTAAATAGAATGGAGCAACTATATTTTCTAGACCTTATTGATAAAGTGGAATCTGTTGCTCCAAAATTCAGAAAAATTGAGCTTGAAGCAGTAATTGACCGCCTAAGAGGAAGGCTCAGGGCTCAAGCAGATAATCCAACAATGCCAGGATATATCGCAGAGGCCCACACAAGCCTATATAGCAAATTAATGATAATCTCCGGTCTTGGAATAGTAGATACAAATGCTAAATCTATTGACGCTTCCAACATTCTTTTACCAGGTAAGATTTCAGTAGTAGACATCAGTGATGCCTCGAATGCTGTTAGAAATATCGTAATTGCGAATTTACTGGATTCGGTTTTCAAATATAAGATGACGCACCCTGATACACCAAGACTTCTCATAATATTGGAAGAAGCACACGCTTTTATAAGTAAGCAAAGAAGGGATGACATGATGGCAACCTTATCTTTCCTCTTGGAGATAGCAAGAAGAGGTAGAAAGAGAGGCATCTGTCTTGGCATAGTTACACAACAACCTGGTCACCTTCCTTCAGAACTTCTTGAATTATGTAATCTTCGAGTCATGCACAGGATGAGTTCATTAGCCAATATTCAAGCTTTAGAAGAGTCTACTGGAGGCGTTCCGGAGTCACTCTGGAAGATATTACCTTCATTAGGTCAAGGTGAATCGATTATAGCTTCCCCTGAATATACAAGAGGAATAATAGCACAAATAAGGCCTGTGGCTGCTAAAAGGCTTGAGTATGAGTATCTTCGCTCTAGGGCTTTAAGTGCTGAAGCAGTTAAAACGTAACAGTCAATCCTTTCTACTTTAATTCTTGAATTATGGCAAAAGTGCCTATAGTTCTTAATTCGGATTCGCCTTCATATTTATACCACAAAATATAAGATATAACAAAATAATCGCTTTTATTTGGCTCAGTTTCCCATAAATTGCCTCCAATTTCACTTGCTGCAAAGTATAAATAATTCATAGAGCCGGGATCTAAGGTCTGATTAACGAATGATTCTGGCTGATTTTCCTCTGATGAGCTATTATCTTGTACAATGAATCGAGTAGTAATTGCACCAACAGCACCTTGTATTTGGATCATAGTACAGTTTTCGTGCAGATATATTGTATCATCAGTTGTATTGTTTATTAATATTCGATAAAGAGTTCGTGTTGTTCCTTTAGGTTTTACATAAGCTGATTTAAATTCAAAATCACCAGAATACGAAAATTGAAAATTATCATCTGATGATACAATTACAAGCGGATAACCTTCTCCAGTTCCAGTCTCCCATGGCTTTGGATAATCATAATTGAATTGATTTCCTCTATCAGTACAAACAGTGATTCTATATCTATATGATGTACTATTATCAAGATTGCCAGTTGCATTTATCTTAATTATATGACCCCAATCTCCTGGAAAAAGATAGCCGCCAGTGAAACCTACATCGCTAGTAATGTTTTGTCTATCAAATAATCCAAAAAGTGATTTATTGTCATTATCGTAGACATATATTCTCACCACCTCTGTAAGTAAGCCTCCTTTATTATTCAATTTTATATCAAATGTGTAGTCGGGATCATTTGATGGATTTGCTATATCGATAATTTTGAGGATTTCACTTTCACTTTCAATTTCCCGTTCAAATACATCATCCCTAGATTTGAAATAATCATTAGTATAAGCTTCAATTGCTAATGTAGTTGAAATTGTCATAATTATTAAGATGGTGAGAAATACTGAACTTATAGCAGACGCTATTCCTTTCTTAGATAAAGTAAATCGATAAGACATTTCTTCACACTTCTAAGAATGCAAATTGGTATGAATCATAGAATTATTTTTGATTTCTTTATTAAACAATTTCATCTTCTTATTTTTATTATATGTAATTCTAACTTGAAATCTAGCCTTTTATTAATCGGTTAATTCTTGGACCATTGTAGGTAGCGAAACATTTCTTATTTCAGAATCACCTTCATAATTGAACCATACTATGTAACCTATTATGTAATAGGCCTTTTGAACCGGTTCAGGTGTCCATGCATTACCCCCAATTTCTGTGGCAGCAAAATACAAGTATGTTGAATCTCCGGGTGCCACTGAGTGACTGCTAAAAGAGTAAAGAGTGTTATTCCAAGACCAACTTCTATTTGATACTATAAATCTTTCAGTAATCGCTCCAACTGCACCTTGCATATGTAACATAGTACAATTCTCATGGAACTCTATCGTCTTGTCAGTCGTGTTGTTCAATAATAATCGGTAAAGAGTGCGATCGGTTGCCCGGGGTTTTACGTAAGCCGATTCAAAAGCAGTCATTAATCCAGAAGTATATTGGAAATTATAACGATCTCCAACTATGATGGGATATCCTCCACCAAAACCAACTTGGAAAGGTGATGGATAATTATAACTAAATTGCCTTCCGCGTTCTGTACAAACAATAATTCTATATCTATACAGCGGGCTGCTCTCTAGAGTATTAGTAGAATTAATTTTTAATATATGGTTTTTTTCACCTTGTATGATTTCCCCCTCAGTGAATCCCTCATCAATCAAAGAAATCTGCTTATCATATAATCCAAAAAGATCCTCGGTTGTGCTATCGTATACATATACTCGAATAATTTTTGTAAAGACGCCTCCTTCATTACTGATAATTAAGTCAAATGTATAATCTGTATCTGCGGAGGGCTGACGGAGAGTAGTAATATTTAGATTTTCACTCATCCTATTAATATCCCACTCTGCCATACTGTTCCTGATTTGTTGGTATCTGGTTTGATAAGCATCAATTACTTGAATAGCAGTAAGTGAAGCAACAATCAGAATTATGAAGAATACTGCTCCAATAGCTGTTGATACTCCTGTTCTAGAAGAACTTAGACGTTGAACCAACTACTTTCATCCCCTTTTAAGAGGGGGCTCTAGCTTCAAAAATTGTGTCCCCTCCTCTTGAAGTTACTACTTTTATTGAATACACTTCATCTTCGTTCCAGTAATAATCGTCTAATAGAAAATCAATGCAATTTTCGGCTCCTTCTCTCACATAAAGATCCTTAGGTAATGCCGGATCAGTTGTTTCAGGAATGCCATTAACGTAGATTTCTTCTATCACTACATCAATCTCTCCTACATTCCTTACATAGATTGTAACATTCCTGTGCGGCGGATTCTTCTCTCGAAAAATTACCATCTCAACTACAATTCTTTCCTTAGCTGCTGCTTCCTGATCTGAATACCATAAATCCGCGTGACTTTGAGATAGAGTAAGCGAAGAAAATGCCCAAGGATAAATTATTGCAAACATCCCGAATACAATACTTACCATCAAGAGGGTGGATATTACAGGGCTAACAGCCTTCTTATTCAGAATTTTTCTTATCATAAGAATTACTCCTCTTCCGGTGTCCGTTCTTTGGGACTCTTTGAAATTCCAGAAAGTTTGTTAATTGCTTCTTCTAGGTTAGTTGCTTCAATAACTTCTATTTTGTAGAGTTTGGTGAGCTTAAAACCTTCTTCATCTAACTGCGGTATAGCAATAAGTATCTGTCTATCAGATTTTATATCGTATACTTTAGCGAACATCGAAGATACAGGAGCTGCACCGATGGGTTTTGACTCCATCATTACATCAATTACAGTAGGATTCTTAGTACCTTTTTCCCGCATTAACAAGTCAAATCTATGTTCAGTTCCTGATTTTCCTTTTATAACTCCACCAATTTCAACACTATACCCCAATTTCTCTAATGTAGGTTTCAATTGAGAAAAGATCGTTGATTCTCTCTTGTATTCAGTCATGATCTCCTTATTCAATGAATATAAGAATAGGCTCTTGAAATCCGCATCCCTTATAGTAAATTCTCTTTCACAATCCATACAATGTTGACGCATTGTAGGTTCATCAAATCGTGCACTACATGAAGAACAATAGAACCATGAACCTATGCCTTTGAGTTCAGGATCGTCTTTATTCAGCTCTGTATTGCATTGAAAACACACTAGTTTACCTTCTTGTTGAAATCTATCAACAGAATCTATTACACCGCATTTGACATGCTCTAATAGAGACTTCCTATCAATTTGACCTGATTCGCATCTTGGGCAAAGATACCGGAAACCTATTCGTATTGATCCGCAATCAGGGCAAACAATCGTTTTATCATAAAATTTTTTATCTAAAATTTTACCATCTGATAGCTGTTTAAGAATTAATTCAGATTTATTATTATCTCCAGTTATTTTATCAATCTCAATATAATGATAGCCTTTAGTCGCGTCATAACTAGGTTTAAGCTCGCTAGGATTACCTTTAAGTACGGCTTCAATTAACTTCTGAATTAATGGATCTTGGAAAAGTTTCTTCCTTTCTTCTAAACTCAACTCAAACAAACACTCTTATATCTTAATCAATTTCTGATAAATATACTCTTAAATTTAAGAATAGATAAATTAGATGGCAAATAAAAGGTGTTCATATTCCAGATTTAAGTGTAACTATTTTCAGACACTTTAATAGATTTGATGTTATATATAAAATTAAAAAATGGATTAATGGAGGTAAAATTTAACTTGAAGTATATGATGATAATTTCGCTTATTCTTCTCATGGCTTTTTCTCAACTATACAATGCTTCAGCCGATGAACTAAGGTTAGAGGTGCTGAACGGAGATGTTGTCTTGATGGAAAACCTCTCAACTATTCTAACAAGCGACATAGTAGTTGATAACAACAGCACCCTAATTTTGAGAAATATGGATCTACAATTATCGATAAGAGGAGAAAAAACTTATAATATAATAATCGATAGAAACTCAACACTAATCTTAGAAAATACCAATATAACATCCCTTAGCAATGCATCAACTATAAGAGCCACTCATTCGGGACTTGTGGGAAAATTAGGATCTTCAATTATAGGTTTTCAGAATTTTACCTTGCAAAATTCCTCTATAGTATCTCTTAATGATTTTGATCTATTAGTGAAAAATGTTAATGGATCAATGAATAGCCTAGAGCTCGTTAATACAAACTGCAGTCTTACAATATTTAACTTCTCTTGTCCAACAGTATCTGTCGATTCTTCGTCAATTGGAGAAATGTACGGGAATGTCGGCGATCTGGAATGTCGAAAAACCAATGTAAGATACCTAAATGTAAATTGCAGCGTAGCAGATTTAGAAGATATATCATCCATAAGTATGAAAATTCAAGCTACAGAGCCTGTCTCTATAACAAGAGCTAGTGCTGATACATCATCAATATTCAGTGAAGTTAATACGACCATAACCGATTCTAGTTTTGGGAATTTGACAATGGGGCAAATAGGTCAAGCCTATAATGTCACAATATTAAAGACAGCTTTAGTTGGTGCTGGCGGTACGATATACGCTTTTAAGAATTCGACTATCGAAAGATATTGGTATTTAACCGTAAACGTTACCGATTTGACAAATTTTCCTATTCCAGCCAAAATTGAAATATATGATCATGATAAAAATTTGGTAAAAACAGTGCAAGCAAATGTTCACGGCATGTACTATGAACCTACCCTGGCTGAGATCGTAACTGATGAGAGTACGAGCTTCATTGGGAATTATCGACTTGTGGCTTATTTTAATATAACTGAAGGTGTAATGACCTTAGATACTATTTCAACTGAGAAGACCATAAAATTGGATACGAATATAGATGTAAAATTAAGATTCGCTGATGTTATACTAGGATTATCAAGTACTGAAATTTCGTTGGAGCGAGCGGTGATTCGATTAGGGGACAATGTAGAGATCAACGGAACTATCGAAGTTCCGGTTAGTGGAGAAGTTGTTGAAGTAACTTATTCTAGACCCGATGGGACTGAATTTTTAAGAGGCTCAACAACAGATAATGAAGGTAAATTCATAAATGAGATCCAGACTGATATGGAGGGGCGTTGGGCAGTTACCGCAGATTGGATAAACGGGTCATCATATCTTGAAAATCCTGTTACTGTTAGCAGGAAGGAGTATTTCTACGTTGACCCTGCAGTAGGCACTGCAACTATATTGGTAAGAGTTGTTCCAGTCTTGATAATTGTCATGGCTACTATAATAGGAATTGCGTTCCTATTCATAAAAACTAAAACAATATAATTCTCAATAAAAATAAATTAAAGAGACTATCGATTATTGTAGAAATTAAATTGGCCTCTTACGTATTGTTTGTGCATCAATTAAGATGCGCATTAAAAAAAATAAAGAATAGTTGTTTATTCTAAGCCGCACGACCGGCTACAGCCGAATAGGTGAACACACCGCCTGATTCTGTAACAACTTTTATCGTATAAGCTGCACCAGGAGTCAGGTTTCCTGCGGTAACACCACAAGTAAAGATTTCATACGTACCTATAGGTATGTCACCACTACCGCCAGATGCCGCACCGGCACCATCGAACACCTCGATTCCTGCGTTATACGTCGAGTGTGATCTGCTCAGTGACTTGCTCACCGCCTCCGGTTTGCAGTCCTCCGATAAGACCCATGGCCCACACGTATACAAGAAGTGCTGCGGCAACTGCGATAGCGATTACAAGTAGAGTCGCGATAACAGGCGATACGGCTTTTCTATTCGCCATTAGTTTTTTCATTTCTAATTATTTCTCCTATTACTCATTTAGTGTCAAAAATTTTTGACATTTTTGGCAATTACCATAGACATATAAGATATATATAAGGTTGAGCTTTAGTGTTAGAAAATAGTTACACTTTTATATAATTCTTTCAATACCTATCGCTCACTCTGGTTCTATAAGCCTTGCAAATAATCGAATTTATAAAACTATCATATAGAAATGGGGTGAAATTATTGTCTCGATAATCGTTGCAATCAACAAATAGGCACAAGCAAAAAACAGTCTCCTAAAAATATAGTCAGCTGTAACAATGTTATGACCTCTTCTACTAACAAATAATTCTTCAATGTATATTGCAGTTGAACCCGCCCACAAAACAACAATCGTTTCTAGAATGCCATGAGGTATGAAATACAAAATCCATTTGAAGAATAAATCTTTGTTCAAAGATGCGTACAGATTCCCTAAGAACAATCCATATGGAAAGAATCCATAAGTAAAAATTGAGCAAATAGTGAATAAAAGAAGTGATTTTTTTGGATCTTTATATTTTCCAATATAGGAGTTTGCAATAATATAAGGTCCAAGAATAAGAATAGAAATTAAAACTAGATTTCTTGAAAGTATGGAAATGATATTGCCCCACATTCCAAATCTTTGACTAAATTCACCCGCATAAATCTTGACATCCATAAAATATAGATTAAAGTATGATCTACCGATAAATGGAAATAAAATTCCTATAGTAAATCCTGAAAGCAATCCAATAATGAATATAAATATGACTATCGGTTTTATTGGTATCCTCATCTTAAATACACAATGAGATTTTAATTTTATATTGATAATATGAAATCCATTCAAAATTAATTAATATAATTAACATTACCTAATTTTGAGTTGAAAAAATGAAGAATAGAACTCTCCACAACAAAATCCTTCTAATTACTATTTGCATACTCATAACTCCGATTTTACAATGCTATGATGTTGAAGGTTGGAAGGGAAATGTCGCAGAATTTGTTGTTTGTGAGGATTTAGAATTCGTGGATGAGGTTTATCGACCTGCTATCATTAAGGATATATATCTAACTGATGAATCAGGACTCTATGCGTATTTACTTATCGATGATTACAAAATACCCCTTAGTATAAGTATTGAGTGGGTCGAACCTAATGGAGATATCTATAAATATATAGATTTTCGATCAATCACCAATAAATCCGAGGAAGTAATACGCTTTAACTTTCTTGATATTTCTAAAGTAACCGATAAATTAGGTAAATGGAAAGTTAATGCTTATGCTAATGAGGAACTAGTTTCTAGTACCAGTTTTCACCTTCTGCTCCCTTTTCCAGTTTTGGAAATAGTAGAGATTATTCAAGATCCATATCCAGGATTACCAACTTATATTGGAAACTCTATCATAATCGCATACACAATAAAAAATAGTGGCGGAGTAACAGGAAAACAAGTTGAAATGAAGTTAGACCATTTAATACCTGAATACGGATTGAAAGTCCATAATATAACCCGACCAAAAGATCTTGATCCTTTATCAACAGAAACATGGACATTAGAATTGATAGCAGAAAATCCTGGTAATTATAGTATTAGAACAGGACTCTATATCGATGAAGAATTAGAAAAGAATTGGGATCTAACTTTCAGAATTACTAAACCAGAAATTGATTTATTAGATCGGATCTTAGAACCTGAAATGGGCATGCCAATCTATCCAGGTGATATTGTTTCAATAACTTACGTATTCGAAAATGTTGGCAGTTCAGTTGCTAAACAGATTGGATTAGAGGTTCAAGCTCCTGAAGGACTGGAAATAGTTAGCTTAACCCCACCAAAAGATATAGAAGTGAAAAAACTCGGAAATTACACTATTAAAATAAAAGCATTGGAAGAAGGCAATTTCCAGATTAATATACAATTAAATTCCTACGGATACAACATTGTTGGCACAAGATATTTGATTGCAGTTTCACCAAACCTTTTCCTTATTCAGATGATATTAACTATCATAATCATAGCAACTTTTTCTATTATAGCATCAGTTGTCTTCTTAAAAAGAAGAAAAATCATAGACATTATAGGAAAAGTATCGAAGCGCCGTACTTTGCATTAGATTTAAAACAAAAATTATTTTTTGAAATTCATGAAAGATTCAGTGACTTGAAATATCCCAATGAATGCCTGAATAGTTAATTAATCTTTGAAGATTTTTGTTAAGGGATGCTCTGTAGTAGCAGGTTTTATTCCTATTGATCTAGCATTATAAGTTGTAATAGCATCTGTCATAGCACAAGCTGGGAAAACTTTTTCTGCAAATTCTATTGGACCATATAAAGTAAAGTCCGCATAGTACATCTGTGTTACTATACAAGCGCCTGAAAGGCAAGAGTCATAAGCATACGGTCCCATTCCTTTTCTAACTTTTCTCCAAGTTGTTATCGCATTAGACGGACCACATCCAGCAGGTAAACCTAATTCTTTTTTTACTAGATTTATTGCTTCGGATGCAAAAATAATGCTAGGAACATCAAGGACAGCAGTATCGACTAACATGTTGGATATACCTGCTTTTTCCGCAGCCTCCAGTAGGCTTTTAGCTCTATCAGTACCCTTCAATATTTCTGTCCTTCCCTTTGGCCACGCATTCAAAGGATTATAACAGAGAACAACTGCTGATTCTGTCTTGAGATTTTTTAATTCATTTAATTCATCATCATTGAAGTTGTAGTCGATTGAGTTGTAAATAGCCCTATTTCTCAATCCTATTTCAATAGCATGTTTTATTGCCGGAATTCTCTCATTAGCTGATGTACTATCGACTAGAAAAGGTGCTTTAGAAGCTTCAGAAATAAAATCGATATAATTAATCAGAGCTTCAGATGTCTGACCAAAAACATCTATAATGCAAGGATTGCCAGTTAAATCCGACATCTCTTCTTGTTTATTCAATAATGATTCTGCTTTTTGTTTATCAAATGTACCCTTTCTATGATCGTTCACTATCTTATGACCTTCATAAAAAATAGTGCCAATAAGTACAGTGGGAAGCTCTCCTGGTTGGCCACCAACTTTAACATCAGCGATCTCAAAGATTTTTTGTTCTTTGTCAAATTTTTCCATAACATACACAGCCATTCTTGTTAAAGGAACAAATGTAACGATATGAAACTTTTTACTTTTAGACTAAGGCTATATATACATTTCTCAAACAATCTCTGTTCCTAAAGATACCGGTATAATAGAATTGAAGCGGGAATTACTCCTTCCATCGATAATACAAACATAATGTGATCAATGTAATAATGAAAATATAGATAGCAAATATAGCTCTAGTCATCATATATGCGCTTGTTGCAATCAAATCCCACATTACAAAAATACTAATAAATTTCATTATTTGTGATAGGATCATTAGAACTACAGACAGAAATGAAAGTGTATATATCGTTACACTGATTCGTCTGTTGGGAAAAATCCTGAAAGTGTGTGCTTTTGAGGTAGTATTCTCCTTCAAATAAAGCACAACATAACCTATGAGCAGGAAAATTAATGGTAGGAAAGGATAGATAAACCGAAAATCGACTTCTAGATAAAAAAGTAATAAATACGGTAATAATCCTCCAATCAAAGTGAAGTGCAAAGGTATAAACATTTCATTCTTTAGAGAAAATAATAAGCCTAAAAGCAACAAAGCCAAACCAAAAGGTATCAGTAATGGATTAACAGGGGTAATAAAATTTGAGATCATCTTAAAAGAACTCACAAATCCGAAAAACATCATCTGAATTAATCTTGATAATGAGTGATGTTCAAATAGATACTCGAAAAAAGACATTCTAATCCAATAGAATTTCGGTGGCCATTCCTGAAACCTTAAGCGTGCAAATTCATATTGATAAAGCCAAGATCCGTAGATTTCTGACATTGGAAATGGATTCTTGAATAATATCTGAGATAATATTATCCATCCTACTATTGCTAAAGCTGAAGAAGTAAGTATAACAATAATTGGTCGATAATCAATTTTCTTTGCTATAGTCCTATCATGCCATACAAAAAATACTATTAGAAGAATTAATATGATGAATCCTTCAAACCTAATCAGACAAATTATTGCAGATGATAATCCAATCGACATATAATCATACATTCGAGGTTCGGAATTCACACATTTAATAGTCAAAATTAAAATAAGCAGTATCAGAATTGAGTATAATTCTTCACGCAAACCTCTAACTGAATTGAAGATCAGATAGAAATTTGTGGCAACAAGGAAGGGTGGTAGTAGGCACTCCCAAGAGCCTTTAAAACAAACTCTAGCTAAACTATAGCTCAAATAGATAACA
>SMTZ1_10000256_pt1 | contig 47036 bp, 54 predicted proteins | sample DeeMarSWOR136_30_FD_25667 | JGI IMG/M metagenome (IMG submission 25667) | reverse complement strand
ACTGACCTAATATATTGCTTCCAAAAAATCCTGCAGTGAATATCACTTCGGTACCGTTTTCATCTGTCAATACTCTGTCCCATAGAACTTCGCCAGTATGTAGATCCACACAAACTATCTTATCGTAGTTTTCCGGACCTGCATATGGATTGAAGTAGAGTTTCCCTGCGATGATAACGCGCATTTGGAATTTGCCTTCATACGCATCGCCAATCTCGAAGGAGTGCGAGTCAAGGTCCACTCCGCCTGCGAGACCGCCTTGCGTCTCAGGCATTGTCCACAGAATGTGAGCAGTATCGGGTGCATATTCGTTGCCCTGTACCCACAGGGGATCCCTACGGTCTCCATTGCCGTAAAGGCGCCCCAGCCAGCTTCCAGAGATTACGTTCCATTCCCTGACCTGCGAATCAATCGGACGAGTCCAGTACTCAGTTGGCAACGCGTGCCCTGGATAATAAGTTACAGGTTCCTCAGTGACGACAAGCGTCAAATCCGGGCTGTGACTCGCCAGCATCGTTGTACCTGCGGGGGTCGTGAATGGACGAGATGTACTCGTTGGTAGCGTTTGCTCAGGAAAGTTCGTCCGCAGAGTGTAATTTCCAGCCATCGTAGGCACATAAACTCCGCCTGTTCCACCAGTAGAATCAGTTTCATAAGGACCCAGCGTCTCAGTATTGCCGTCAGGTCTCGTAACCGTCACGGTTATGCCCGTCCAACCTTCATTTGTGTTCGCAAGAGGGTGCTTAATCCCGACGTGGAGCAGCACTTCTTGCCCAACACCAACGGGGTTAGGCGTAGCACCGATAAAAGCATAAGTGTCCCTTGTATCCGCTGCAGTAGCATCGGGTAAGGCAACAAGCGAAACAGCCATAGCAATCAACAGAAACAAAGCAACAGCAGTAACTCCAGATTTCCTTCTATCAAATTGCAAATTTTCCATTCTCCTTTAATCTTTTTTGCGCTTAAATCGCGCAATTAGCCCTATATACGCCACTCTAATAAATAGATTATGCAATTTATGGATAGCCGCAGTATACCTTTGGTTCGACCTGAGTAAAGCCAAACAAGTGATGAGTAAGGAGCGGGAATGGCTAAAATACCTTGTTGAGACAACATTAATTCTGAATACCTGCAACATTCTTTAGGATTGCGCTTAGTCGGTTTGGATAGAGGTCAATGAGTGCTTAAGTTTTGAATGGCACGTGGTGTGGTGCAGGTTTCTCAGCTTGAACACAGAATAGGTTTCGAAGCTGAAAAAAGTCATGTTGATGCATTTTGGAGAGGTAGAATGCCAGATTGACTCTGTTGGCTTGCGGCTACAGGTTGTTCAACAAGTTCGGCTGACAGGAAAGAAAACATGAATTTTATATTGCCAATTGGCAAACTAGGGGCTAATTAACAGAACGGGGCACTTGCAGATGGGGCGTATGAGGAAAGGTGCTGCTCAGATTCGATTTGAAATCTTGGAATTCTTGTTCTTCAACGCTAAGCCCCAATTACGAACAAAAGTGTGGCGAAAATCCACAAATCTCTCGTATGACGACTTTCTGAAGCACTTAGCTTTTCTCGTCGAGAAAAAGCTAGTGAAAGAAACTGAGGAAGGAGGCTGTGCTTTGACGGAGGAAGGAAGAAAACTCTACCTTGAATTACGCAAATCATTACCCTCTATCCTGTGAAATTGAATTCACCTTTGGTGCACTAGGTATATGAACAACGAAAAGAGAAAAGGAATGAAAAGGAATGGGTGAAGAAAAAACTGAGAAGCTATATCCAGTTAAGTCTCTGCACGACTTTTTGTTCGAATTGGACAAGGAATGGAGCAAATTCAGAAACGGCACGCTCATCGGCTTGATTTCTTCAGGGTTCTTATTCATAGTTGTCTTATGGCTAATACTTGTAATGAGGCGCTTGGACCTTGGACTTGGCGTCGCCATGTTTTTAGTTGTGGCTGGCGCATTCCTCGGATACAGCATATACGCGATGTATTCCCAGTATCGCTTTTTCAACAAGTGGGAACGCCGAATAGGATTACTTCTTCATCTTGAAGAAGAAATACTTGGAGAAAGATTCAACGAAACAGAGTCTTAGTGTACACCTTTGGTGCACATTAAAAGTGCGGCTCCTTTTTTAAACACTTGACCAAAAAGGTAAACATTGAAGCAATCCCGGAGGTGAAAAATGAAACGTTTACCCTAAAAAAGAAGCAAAAACTGCTTATTACAGCAACAGTGGCATTCGCGATTGTTTTAATGTTGGCTTTCCCATACACTTATGCCTCACCTGAGACGTCCATAACTGCAGAAACGCAGTCGAGCCAAACAAGAATATTGAGAGCGAAAGGTATTGCCGTGGAGAAAGCAAATAGCCAATTGGTGATAGCTCCCGCAGGTTTTGCCCTATCTTTAGAAGCAACAGAGGTTAACGCGACAATTATAAAATTCAAGGTTGTGGGCGGCGCAGTTAAAGTGAACGGAACAGAATACGTGATTACTGGAGGCAACGGAGTTGTCATACGTGACAAACACGGCTTTCTTCTTCAAGCACAAGGCAACAGCCTCGATGGACAATCTGCCACTTTGAAACTGGCAGGACGGTACTTCTGGATGCGGGGACGCCTACATGTAGCTAGACTTTTATGTTCATTGCAAACTGAAAACGCCAAGGCCTTACTAGTGATGCGGTCAGTGATAAGAGTCTAAATCAGTCCCTTTTGACCTGAAGAGACGCTAGGTAAAGCGCCTTTTTTGGCATTTTAAATGAATTCCTTAACCGTTTACCGGTTTCACATGGCTCAAAACAAACTGTTCTTCTCTGATAGCTTTTTGAATGAGGTTTTTAACCGCCTTATTCAAGTTGCCTGAATAGTAAGGTCTTACAACCTTCTCGAGAAATTCGACTAGTAGGGTAGCCGAAAAATCATGTAAGGTTAAATCCACCGATAGGTCATCTTCAGTGGCTAAAACTACAACTTTCTTTTTCATGCGCAATCACAGTTTCACAGTCTTGGGCGACAAAGCGTTAAAAAACAAGTGCCGTTGCGACTGCGCAGCACCGGGGAGAGGGGAATTAAAATAACCTTTTTGGGATAGAAACAGACAATAGAACCGCAACATCACCTTTTAAGTAACTCAAACATACTGAAGGCAGGTCAACGGGCGTTTTGAAGGGCCAAGAGTGATACTTTTACGTTTTTTTAAGATTTTATCTAATAACTATTATCAATTAAGAAACCGAAGCAGAGCTAACCACATACCCAGTTAAACAAACGCAAAAAGAAATCTCACAACCAAGAAAAGAACAGTTCAGGCAAAGAAGTCAATCCCGATTCCATTGATTGATAAGAGGATAGTTATCTTTGTTGTACTCGTCGATAATGTATGGTGTGTTCCATATCCCTGAGGCGTCTAATTCTTGGGCGTCTGGATTTTGTTCCTCGTAGTTACTCCAGTAGTTGCCACCAGAAGAATCGCCGTCATCAAATACATTTGTTGAATTATAAACTGACACGGGGTTAGCATTATTTACGAAGTTGTTATGGTATAGAACGTTGTTGGAAGCTTCATAGATAAAAATGCCCAATTTGTTGTCTGCTAGGTAGTTTGCAGAAAAAATTGTGTAATTTGAAGCTCGCATGTAGATTGTGTAATTGCCATGTGATGTAAACTCATTTTCAGATATTTGGTTATCTGAAGAATCCTTTAACCACATGCCATACATTTCGTTGTTTGTTATTTTGTTTCCCGAAATAGTGTTGCCGTTTGAAGAACTCGCAACCCAGATGGCACAATAATTGTTTGTTAAATCGTTTTGAGAAAAAACATTATCAGATGACGAGTAGAGGTAGATACCATATTCGAAGTTTTCGATTCTCAGGTTTCTTATTGTCACGTGACTTATTCCAGTCAAGTCTATACCTTTGGAACCATAATCATATGTGCCATAAAGCAGATGGTTGGCTCCATCAATTACGATGTTGTCCTTTCTAATTATAATCGGCTCATAAATATCTGCAGTGACCGTATATTGACCATTCCCATTATTCGAAATCGGTGCCGTGGAAGGAGCAACTAGTCCATCAGATCTAATGTAAATGGCTCCTTCCGTAGGTATCACTGGAGGTTCGTCAGAAGGCGATGGCGAAGAAGGCCTTGTGAATTGCCATGCTCCATAAGCCCCAAAAATAATTACGATCAAAAAAACTGCCACAAGTATTTTGCCTTTAGGCCATTTCCGCGGCTTTTGTTTGGCCTCTTTTTCGCTCTGTACTTGATAAGCATCTTGGACGCGCTGCTGCTTTATTTGCCGTTCACGCTGTATTTCCTTCCAGCTTTTCTTTTTTTCCTTTTTTGGCATTTTCTCATTTACAGCCTTAAGCCAAAGCTCTTTTCTTTTTGCCAATTTAAATCCTTGACTATTAAAGGTTTTTCAAAATTCAACGAAAGCCTCCTAAAAACTGCAATAAGAAACTGATTCAAGAAATACCCTGTCAGGCATCCCTTAATTGAACATTTTCCTTACTTAAGCAAATTTAATAACTGATAATTCCGTACTCTCCAGTTATTGGATTCTGAAATTTAGTCAACTGTGGTGGGTAGAAGGTGGAAAGAACAGAAGCTAAGCTTTTGCGAACAAGCTTTGAGCTATTCTGAGCTCTCGAACGTTGTTGATGTTAACAGCGACCTCTTTTTGGTCTAACACGCATATTTCCTCATCCAATTCTTTCTCATCAATCTTTTGCCCATCAATCACGTTAATTCCAGCAGGCACCACACGCTTGCCCCTAAATTCAAATCCGTACTTTTCACTTAATCCGAACTGCGTCTTAGTTTCCTTAGACACCACTACACTCAAGGCCGACTTTCCACATCGTTCATAACACTCCACCACGGCATCGATGACCTCAGCCGTTATCAGCGGAAGGTCAGCGCCAATAGCTAAGACTGTTTTCAATCCGAGGGTTCTAATGGCGTAGCCCATATCAGAAACATATTCTTTTCCCGGAGTTTTGATAACGGAAACTGGATACTTGAGCATCGCCTTAGAGGTTTTAGGCGTGAAGTCACTAACCGCAACCACAATAGAACCGACGTTTTTTGCGTTTTTCAACGCCGCAATCACATGCTCGATGACGGGTTTACCGCCTACTCGAAGCAGAGGTTTCTCTTCCGAAAGCGCCATACGAGTGCCTTTTCCGCCAGCCATAACAAGCGCGGTTACACCCATGTAATCACTGCCAACAAAGTGATTAACGAAACCATACGAGTAAGCTCGTTTGTTGCACCTAACACATCGCCTGTTACACCCTTAAAGTGTCTGTGGGAAATTACAACCATAACAAGGCTGGTGATAATAGCTGTCAGCACAACTACAACGCCTGCCAACCAGAGTAAAGGTATAGCTATTCCAAAAGAAATTACTAAAGCAATAATAAAGCGAGCATTGCCTCTCTTTCCATGCATGGCTTCTAGGAAAGGAGAACTCATTCCCTGATGAACCTTTTTTCCAGCCCAAGTACCGATAACCATGGAAAGTTTTGCTGAAACCTCAGCCACTACCAAGCCTTGAATTAGGCTACCCATGTCTAGTTCAGCTATAGAAAAGGCAGTAATCAAGAAAGTTAATATCCCCAATGACAAGCCGCCCGCACCAGTCAATTGATCGTGCATGATTTCTATTTTTCTCTCCGGGGAACCATGAGCCATGACGCCGTCACCGAAATCCAGCAAGCCATCAGTATGATGAAGCCCAGTAATTAGCAACAAAAAACCTAAAACTAATCCGCCGACAACTAAACTCGGAAGAACCTGAGAAGCCACCCAACCGAATAGCCCAGCCAACAACCCAATTAAAGCGCCTACTAGTGGAAAAAGAAACATGGCCTTCGCCGCATTAGCAAAACAATCCTCATCCATTGTTGGTGTAAGGATAGTGAGAAAAGAAAAGAGGCTTTTGACTTCCTTATACATACAGCCATATCACTTCGTTTTCATTAATAAAGCGTAGTTTCTCTCGATCTCTTTAAGCAACATGTCCTTATCTACAGCGCCACCTACCTTAGCCATCGCAGCTATTGAAGCGCCTCCAGCACCCACGCCTTCCTTCACGATGCCTTTCTCGTAAGCTTTTAAACCTTCGAACCGAGATGTCCCAAAATCTATGTCCGCCGCCAGAATCGGCACATCAGAAATCTGCGCCACTATACCCCTAAGATCGGAAGCACAGTCACTTATGATCCATCTTGTGGTGCCAATTGCCACGTTGCACAAAACATCAGGGTTCAGCGCGTTGACAACGGCCAATACGGCGCTCATCTGGGTTCCTCCAGCCATCAAAACAGGAACCTCCGCAGCAGCACCGATGACTAATCCTGCAAACGCGGGCATCATTGGATCCCCTAAACATGAGATTGCTTTGATTGGATTCTTCGCTAAGCTGCCGAAACTCTCCCCTGAAGCAGATAATCCTGCTTTCACCGTTTTGGTCTTTAGGCCGTGTGGATTTTCTGGCATGCTGCTGCTGACTTTTCCTTCAGCTTTTATGCCCATAGCCGAAAGGACGCCCAACGCGGTCGTTGTGCCTCCCGGTATGCTTTCGCCGATTACAAGGTAATCAGCTGTTTTAGCAAAGTTTTCACCGGCGACGGCGGCTCGTTGAATTACTTCTTCAACTGCATCGACGGCGTTTCCAGTTCTTATGTCCCTTCCAGAGTTTCCACCTAAATCCAAAAACGGAATTTGGGGTTTCACTTTCAATCCTCCACTGGCCACCAGCACTGGAATATCAGCAAGCCTCAAAGCCGACATGGTTATCAAAGCTGGCGTAGGAATTCCGTCAGGAGTTACAGGCACACCGTTGATACATTTGCATTTGCCAAGTAGGAGCAGTTCTGCATCCGCAGGCGGGGTATAATCAGTGAACTCGGGGTATTTTCCGGCAGCGGAGATCCCTTGGACCTTGGCGGTTTCCGTGGTGGCTATGGTGCAGACGAATAGCGGTTTCTTTCCTTCCAGCTCTTTTATGAAACCTTCTGCCTTTAACTCGTTGTGGGCTAACAGAACGTCAAAGATTTTTTTCATTTGCCTGAATTAACTCCCCTTCGTCTTAACTCAAAATGTTTGATTACCAAACGTCCATGACTGTTTAGACGTGTCTTTTCGATTTCGAGGATTTCAATTCGCCATTTCTTGAACAAAGGGCCGTCGGTTACGAACGTGTGGAATTCTCCGTTTTCACCGCATGGGTCTACAGTGCCAAGCTTGAGCAAGTCCTCAAAGAATTTCCTGTTAATTTCTCTTCCAAGCCAGTTCATTCCTAGTAACGAAAGTTTTACTCTAACCAATGTTGCCTTGAAACCGTCGTTTATGAATTCGTCGAGAATCTGCTGTGTATCACGGTGCCACAGAGGTCTGACAGGTGTCAAGCCCACTTCTTTGCATATGCGGTCCAGCCATCCCGCCTCATGCAAAGCAACGTCGAATACGTCTCCAGTAACAATGCCTTCAACGCCTTCAGATTTCATTTTCAGTAATGCCTTCTTGAAATCCTGTTCGTAAGTCTTGGGGGTAGTCGTCCACTTCACTATTGGAATCCCGACGGCTTGTGATTGGGCGTCCAGCAAGTCAGAACGTATCATGTGGAAATTTGATAGGTTTGGGTCAGACATCATAATTAGAAGATTTGAAACGTCATGGCCTTCTTGAATAGCTTTGTAGCATGCAAAGCAGCTGTCTTTGCCGCCACTCCACGCGGCAATTGTTTTCATATTTTCTCCTCCTCATTTTTTTCATCTTTATTTCTTATTTTAGTTTCTTTATGAACTTCTTCAGGTTTCAGGTGATCAAGAAGTCTATCTCTTTCTTCTTTAGCTATTTTCAACTTATCGACAGACACGTTAAGCAGAGACAAGAGTTCATTCTGGTCCTTAACAAACTCGGCACCCTCACTTTTCAACTCGGCAAGCAACGCTTTTGCTTTTCCTCCAGTAAAATCTCTTCTTTCAATGGGCACCTCCTCGATAACAAAAGTTGGAATGCCCCTCTTCAAAGCAGCTATTGCAGCCTCCAAATTCTGCAGATTACCGTAGCCAAACGGAACAGAAGTTAAAACTACCGTGCTAGCTTCACTTATCATAGCTAAATTGGAGCTGTGAGATTTTTCTGTTATTGGCGAAAAGGGCGCCTCAGTTGTAACAGGTATTTTCAAAAACTCAGCTGTTTCAAAGTCCGTGTCCAGCACGTTAAGTACTCCAGCAGTGACGTTGTATCCTTCGTCCAAAAGGATTTTCATCAGCGCAGTTCCAGTGCCAGCGCCGCATATCAAGTGAATTGAGCATTTTTTAGGTGGAGACGATTTCTGTGGTGATAGGGGAACAACGAACACAGAGTTTGTGACAAGGTGCTTTGTTACGATGGCGTCAACATTGAAAACGCTCTTTAGGTTTTCGCTCGTTAGAACTTCCGTTAGGCTTCCAGCGGAAAAAATCTTGCCATTCTTAAGCATTATCGATGCGTTACAGTAACGTGCGGCTAAATTGAAGTCGTGAAAAACAGCCAGAATAATCAGCTTCTCTTTCACGCAGAGGTCTTTGACAAGGTCCATGATTTCCAGTTGATTGACGATGTCCAAGTGCGTCAGAGGTTCATCAAGCAGCAAAATCTTTGGTTCCTGAGCCAAAGCGCGGGCAATTATTACGCGTTGTTTTTCGCCTCCGCTTAACTCGTTTATCGGTCTTTCTGCTAAATGCCAGATGTTGGTGAGGTTCATGACTTTTCGTGCAACAGCCATGTCCTTCTCGTTTTCCAGTTGGAATCGTTTCATGTGAGGATTGCGCCCCATTAGAACTATGTCCAAGGCGGCAAAGTTGAAGCCGATACTGGTGTCCTGCGGGACTACCGCCAGCTGTTTAGCAACATCAACGCTTTTGAGAGAGTAGATGTCAGCTTCGTTGAGCAAGACGGTGCCTTTGTGAGGTTTGAGAGTTCGGCTTATACTCTTGAGTAAGGTGGTTTTTCCAGAACCATTAGGCCCAAGAATTCCCACAAAGTCACCGCCCTTAAGTGAAAGACTAACGTTTTCCAGAACCTTGACAGAACCATAGCGGCATTCAACGCCATCCAAATCTAATAACACCAAATTTGCCACCAACCTCTCATGCTGCATAACTTTGCTTTTTCTTCTTGAAAAGCAAAATAAAGAATGGGGCCCCAAAAAGCATTGTGATTATTCCAACGGGCAATTCCATGGTCGATGCAAACGGCGTAGCAACAACTCGCGCTATATCATCACATATCACCAAAAATATCGCGCCAATTATAGCGGAAGTTGGAAAGAGGATTCGATGATCAGGCCCCATTACTAGTCTAGTTACGTGAGGAATCATTAAACCCACGAAGCCTATAAGACCACTTATGGAAACAGCGGCGCCTGTTATCAAAGAGGCGAGCACCAAAAGCACCAATTTCGCTCTTTCAACATTTACACCTAAATGATGAGCTGTTTCTTCTCCCATAGCAAGTAAATTAAGGTCACGAGCATAGAAGTATGCAATCACTGTCCCTATTATAATGAAAGGCATCACTGCCCATATGTCTCTCCACAAAACGTTTGAAAAGCCCCCCACGAGCCAAAACACAATCGCGTGAAGCTCATCGCCAGCTACGACCTCCAAAAGCCCGACGACTGCGAAAAGGAAAAAATTAACAGCTATTCCACAAAGCAATAGCGTCGTAACTGGAACTCTCGAGCCAACCCTTGCAATGTTATAGACCAAAAACATGGAGAATAGTGCGCCTAGGAAAGCCGCCACTTGTACGAGACGAAGCCCAAAAACGAAAGAACTTACACTAAAAAGGATGGAAAAGGAAGCCCCGACCGCTGCACCCGCCGAAACACCCAGCACATACGAGTCCGCCATTGGATTCTTAAACACTCCTTGGTATACCACGCCTGCTGCGGCTAAGGCGGCACCCACTAAAACCCCCGCAAGAATGCGGGGCAATCGTATTTGAAGAACAATGTTTTCACTTGCAACCCGCACTAGTGACGAATCCACATAGTTGTTCAAAAATGGGACTTGCTTGCCTAGTATCGCGAGGATGTCTGTAAATGAAATTTGAGCATACCCCACGTTTAAAGACACTACAACTATAACAAATAAAGCGAAAATTAATAGAATCAATATAATTTTCCAGCGAGAAGTACGCCGAAAGAACGTTGTTTCAACTTTGTCGGTACTCATTGTATTCACACAGAAAAAGTGGGGGGGGATTTAAAAGAGTTCGGGATGAAATGCTTCAGCTAAGTCCTCTAAAATATCCGCAACTCTTGGACCCGCTCTAGCAATGGTGTTCGAATCAACCGTCACTACTCGATCGTTTTGCACAGCACTTATTGAACTCCAGCCAGGTCGCGCTTTAACAGCATCCAAACTTACCCAAAACGGTTCGCCCTTGCCCATTCCCTCTTGAGGCACCAAGATCACGTCAGGATTTCGCTCAATAACGGCTTCAGCGCTTGATTGGAAATAGTCCAGTTGTTGATCAGCGAAAATGTTAACGCCACCAGCCTTTTCGATGAGCTCGTTTTGCCATGCTTTTGCACCGGCAGTCCATAATGAAGTTGGATCATACCAAGTTTCATAGTAAACTTTTGGCTTAGACGCAGCATTCGCCACTTTGTTGACCACAGTCTCCATCCTACTAGTAATATCGTTGATTAGAGCTTTTGCCTCTGCGGTTTTGCCCGTTGCATTGCCTATCAGTTCTATGTTCATCAGAACACCGTTAATGTTGGAGGGATTCAATACTAAAACCTTGTAGCCTAAATCACGTAAAGTTCCAACAGCTTCCGCTTGAACTCCTCCAGTAGCGAGAATCAAGTCTGGCTCAAGAGAAGCAACAACTTCCATGTTCGGATTAGAGAAGTCACCCACGCTTGTCATGTTGCCAGCGGCAATCCATGCTGAAAAATCATATGGATAGTCGGAATAGCTATCAACGCCTACAACCTTTTCGTCCAAACCTAAAGCAAATACAATTTCTGTGGTGCTTGGCGCCATTGAAATAATCTTGTTGGGAATAGCATCCATGCTCGTGGTATAGCCAGTATCGTCCACCAAGTTATGCAAAGCCTCAAGTTGCGCATCAGTTTGCCCTTGATAGTAAACATAGATGAAAGCAGCAGAAATAACTAAAACAATTATGGCAACAGTAGCAATAACGTATTTAGTGTTCAATTTTTAACTCCCGTTTTTTAGTTGGATGGTTTATCCATACAGGTCTATATAAAACTTTCCAAACTCACACAATACTTAAAATAAACTCCACCATAAGACAAGATGCTGATAAATATGAACATAGAAAAGCCTCCCCTATTGGATTATCTAGAGAAGAAAGGCATAACATTAAACGACCTCGTGAACACAGCGCTTGAGCTTTTCGTTCCTCATCCAGGTCTAGAAACCGAAGCGGTGGCAACAGAAATGCTACGACAAGAATTTCTCGATGCTCTGTCAGATGTAAATGTTTCCACCCTGGAAGTCGCCTGCTTCCGCGCGCAAGAAGACGCCGAAAAAGGCTTGATTCCAGGATTATCACAAGAGAGGTTTTTGGGTCGTCCTGGGCTGATAGCTGACGAGCTATTGGGTTTAGCTATAGCAAATTACCTTGCGGGGGTGAGAGGCATCTTTGAGTTCACACGTTTTGACCAAGCCAAACCGGGAATCTTGAAGAAGCTTGGGCCAATCACGAACGATGCTGTAGGCGGCTTAGTTGCAGGTGTTTCATCAAACGTGTACACGCGTGCCTTTCGTAACGGGAAATAAATCACTCTTCAGCTTTGGAGCGCTTTTGAAAGGCTGAAAAAACGCCGTGGCAATCACATGCTGTGGCAACAACAAATTTTTCTTTCGCTTTTGCCCACTTAAGCAATTCTAAAAGTTCACTGCCCTTGAGGGCACCCATTCCAGGCGCCATCGAATAACTGATTATGATGAACGCCTCAGGACTAGCAAAGCGCATTAGCTTAGTCATTGTGCAAGGTTTCTTTATTCCCGAAGAAGGGCAAACCTCAGGCATTGAGCATTTTTCAATGCAGTTGTGGCCTTTGTTAAAACTTACAACAAGTCTTTCGCTTCCCGCTTCCAAGACAACCGCTTCAGGTAATTTGGGAAGAATGGCGGCTATTGCCTCGCTCCACGGCACGAGCTCAAACTTGATTTTAGCCAAGTCTGCGGCTATATGAACAGGAGCAGTAGGAAATATATATTCAGGCTCAAGCTTATTTATTAACTCTAAAACTTCCGGAATCCCACCGTTAACGAAACCCTCCGATTCCGAGCTAGGGCTTTTGAAAGTTTTCAGCTTAAACTGTTTGACCGCAAGGCAGTTCGGATCTGTATCCACAACTAAAAACGCTCTTTTCTGCTGTTGCAAATACTCAATCGCATGACACCCATACTTACCGCCTCCAATTATTACGTCCATTTTCTTCCACCGATAGAGCTTGCTGAAAGAGTGAGCAGATGGATAGGTCATCTGAGCGTGGCTTATAAAAACTCTGCTCTTAAATGGAAAAGCAACGAACCATAAGATTATAATAGTCTGCTGATTGAGGAGAGTTAAGCAGTTGGAGCGTATGGTTCAAACAAAGCTGTGCGTTGTTACACATACTTTTCTGCCTCATGTTGGCGGTATAGAAAGGGTTGTTTATGAACAGAGCAAACGGGTGACAAAGAAACAATTTGAACCCATAGTGTTGACGCATAGAAACTACACGGAAAGAAATTACGTTTTTGACGGAATACAAGTTCGATGCTACGATTCGATAAACATCGGATTTAGACTGGGAATTCCATATGCCATTCCACACATAAACAGCCTCAAAACTTTTTTGGAAACAGTCAAATCCAACGATCTCATCCACGTACATGGTCATCCCTATCTATCGTCTCTTCTTGCCAGCAAAATCGCAAAGAGATACGGAAAAGCCTTGGTGCTCACTCAGCACAACACTTTCATAGAATACAATAATGTTTGGGATGAAATAGAAAAGCTAAACGACCTCATAATTGGAAAGCAGGTACTTAAGGAAGCAGACAAGATAATCGCGGTTAGTAACGCAACAAAGAACTATGTTTTGAGTTTAGGAGCTGATCCTGAAAAAATAGAAGTGCTTCACAACGGTGTTGACATACATCGTTTCAGACCATTAACTGGTGTGAAAGGGAAAATGCGCAAAAAACTGGGCATCTTTAAAGACGCAAGGGTGGCTCTTACGGTGAGAAGACTTGTCTACAAAAATGGAATTGACACGTTAATTAAAAGCGCAAAAATCGCTGTTAAAAAGAACCCAAAGTTAGTTTTCATTGCAGTAGGAAAAGGACCAGATTTTGAGGAAGTAGAAGAAAAAATAGCGCAATTAGGACTACAGAGAAATTTCAGACTTACAGGTTTCGTATCAGATGAAGAACTGCCACGATATTACAACACTGCAGATTTTTTCGTTTTGCCCTCTAAATCTGGAGAAGGCTTGCCCCTAGTTGCGCTTGAGGCCATGGCTTGCGGATTGCCCGTGATAGCAACAAACGTTGGCGGCATATCAGAAATCTTGAATGAAGACTGCGGAAAACTAGTTCCACCAAACTCACCAGAGTCTCTCGCGAAAGCAATCTTGGGATATTCTCACGAGGATTTTTCGGTCCTCAGAAAAGACCTGCGGACAATGATTGAGCAAAAATATAGCTGGGATACAAATGTGGAAAAACTTATCGAAATATACGAAGAGCTTATTTAAGCTGATGTAGGACACTATATATCTTTCAGTCATGAGAGTAACAAAGAGATGACGTCGAAGGTAGAAATGGTTTCGGTGGTAATTCCAACACTTAACGAAGCAGGGAACATTCTTGAGACACTAACAATCATTAAGAAGGAATTGGCGTACCCTAAAGAGATAATCGTTGTCGACGGGGGCTCAACCGACGGAACAAAAGAAATCGTTAAAGACACTAATTTTTGCAGGCTCATTGTTGAGCCTAGACGTGGCTACGGTCTTGCGCTCAGAACTGGAATTAAAAATGCGAAAGGCAATGTTGTAGTAATGGTAGATGGTGATGGAACCTACGAAGTACACCACATCAACCTTTTGCTTGACACTCTGATAAAAAATGATGCAGAACTGTGTCAAGCAACCCGAATGTATGATCTAAGAAAAGCTATGGGATTCACGAATTTTATTGCTAACAAAATAATAACGTTTTGTTTCGACTTCTTTTATAGCCAGTTTCTCAGCGATACCCAGTCTGGTTTTCGGGCGATATCTCGTTCCGCCCTCGAAAAAGTTGAGTTATATGAGGACGACATGGCGTTCGCCACCGAAATGCTGGTGCAGTTCGCCAAGAAAGGCTTTAAAATTGTTGAAGTTCCGTCATCTTACAGAGCAAGAAAATATGGAAAGCCAAAAATGCGGAGAATAAAGTCGGGAATTGAAATATTTACCACCATGGTTAAGGGATTTATAAAGTGAAAACAAATTCAGAAACAGAGAAAAGAATGGTCAAGAACCTGAGGCTAAACAACAAGGGTTACAAAATCGCAGTTGCAGTAGTGCTCATATTTGTTTTCAGTCTACTCGTAGGCTATTATTTTTACGTCCACAGGCTTTCGCCAGAAGGGTACACAACGATTTATGTGCTGAATTACCAGGAGAAAAAAGCGGTAAATTATCCTGAGCTTGTGGTCATTAACGAAAATAACACGTTTAATGTGTGGGTTGAAGTTGAAAACCACATGGGCGCACAGCAGTCCTGTGAAGTTCTGCAAAAAGTAGTTAACGGCATGGTTCCTTCATTTCCAGTTGAAGCTAATGCTGAGAAGAATTATACGCAAACGGTAGATAATGGAAAAACATGGGAAATTCCAGCTACGGTTACCATAAAAGAGCCTGGAAGTTACTCGGTGATATTTGAGCTTTGGATTTATGACGCCAACGCAGAAGCGTTCAAGTTCTCTTACAACTTTTGTGTTTTACCTATAGAAGTTGTAAACCACACCTAATCTGCTATTCAGGCTTTTGTTTGCCGTGAAACGTATTCTTCTTCAGTTTCTATTCTGTGGACGTTGTTGTACGCGCAGAAAGGTATGATTTTCAAGTCTGGAGTAACATAGTGTACCACACATCTTCTAACGCGGTTCACGTCAAAGGTATAATGATCCATGAAAGCCATGCATCCAAGAAGAAAAATTCTGCGCCGCAAATTGGCAAGGGATTGGTAAGACGGAGAAATGTGCATTTTCAGAATGGTTTTCATCAAAGTGAAGATACCTATTTCTTTAGCGACTAGAGGCCAGTTTAAAGATTGCATGGAAGCCAAAAACAGCGACGAAAGAAGAGAAAAACGTCCTTTCGACTCAACTTTTTTCGCCGTTTTCTGGAGGATGTGAAAGAATCTTTCGAAATTAACAAAGTGGTTAATGGGAATAATTGTACCGCTTTTTGACACATACATCCAGTTTACGAGGCCACACTGGGGGCTGCAGGAAAACAGAGGCCATGGTTTTTTCATGAATCTGCTCATAACCATTATGGGTGAAGTCATAACTGACAAGGGAAAAAGGTCTTCGGTTTCTATCGCACCGTTACTTTGATGTTCAACTTCCTCTGCAAAATGCCAATCACGCCATTCTTCTCTGGATGGATTATTGGTTGCGCGTCCTGTGCATGCAATGGGCTGAAAAATTACGCCTCTTATTATGTAAGAGTTCGCTGCTGCAAACCTTATGATGTCTCCAACTTCGTTATCGTTGACACCGCTCATCAAAGTATTAACCAGTATTATTTCTATGTCATACTTGTGGCAGTTTTCTATGGCTTTCATTTTGGTTTTCAGCAGTTTCTTGCCGCGTATTTTTTCGTAGAATTCATCGTGGAAGCTGTCGAACTGCAGGTAAACTATGTTTAATCCGTTTTTCTTCAGCTTTGCAGCAAGTTCTGGGGATTCAGCTAGTCGAACACCGTTAGTTGCCAGTATGGTCATGAACCGGAGTTTATGTGCAACGCCTATGATTTCGGGCATGTCTTCGCGTTGTAAGGGTTCTCCTCCAGAAAACAAGAGGGCTGGTGGTTTTGGGTTACGCTTGCTTAGAAACTTCAGCATCTGCACGATTTTTTCTCTGCTAGGTTCGTAGCTAACTTCATGTTCATCAAAAGTGGAGAAGCATATGGTGCACCTCAAATCGCACCGTTTTGTAACGTCTATAACGCCGATTACAGTGCTTGAAACATGGTTTTTACAGGAACCACATATGTAAGGGCAACCTTCAGGGTTTTTCTGTGCCTTTGCATCTCCGAAATACTTGAAGTAGTCGAATTTTTCGGCGAAGTTGAAAACTTTTGGGCTTTCCCAGTGAGTAGCCGAAAAGGTTCCGTGTTCCTTACAGGTTTTGGTAATTGTAATTTTACCGTTTACCCATGCTAATTCTGCATCTATTTTTTTTTGGCATATGGGACAGATGCTTTGTGTTTTTCTCACAGGAAGCCTCCAATTACTTGCGATAGTGCTTCTATTATGAGTGACAGCGGAAGCAGAATCATGGACATGGTGATGAGGCGTTCGTATTTGCGGACGTTTTGAACTGTGGATGCTGAGGTGACGAGGCGAATTGAGGAGTAGATGAGAAGTATGCTCCACATCATTATGAGCGGCAGGTAGTATATTGTGAATTGGTTTAGAAGGTAGGGAAGAGGTGCGAGCACACCTGTTGCAATGAAGAAAAACGCAGCGGTTTTTACCGCGTTGTTGTTGCCGATTTTCTGGGGGAGCGTTGGGTACCCAACTTTTGAATCACCTTCGAGGCTAAGAATGTCGCGAAGAACGTTGCCGCCGATTGTTCCGCAGGCAATGGGGTAAAGACTCAGTGAAGCAAGAGTTAAGGAAGTGGGACTGATTACATTGGAACCTAAGGTTACGGCTTCTCCGTACAGGAAGGCTGTTCCAGTTAAGATGCCAACAAGGATGTTAGCCGCAAAACCTGATTTCCGTTTCACAGTTGTCGAGTACACCACGAGCAATATGGAATCTATCAGCAGAAGTATGAGGCTGAGCTGATTTATCCACGCTGCAAGGCTTAAACCCCCGACGAAAAGGACAGCCGCGATGGCTACAACTTGCTTGAGCGATAGCGTTCCTGAGGGTATGGGACGTTTTGGTTTGATTACGGCGTCGCTTTCTCTGTCGAAGTAGTCGTTCAGGGAGAAGCCTGCTGAAGTTATGAACGCCATGGAAAGGAAGGTCAACAAGGCAATTTCGGGGTTGAATGCGCCTTTCGTAATGGCGTAGGATGTGAGAAGCGCTAAACCACCTGTCATCATCCAGTAAGGAAGTCGTAAAAGCGCGATTAGTCCTCTGACAGGGGTTGTCATTGAAGCATTTTCCTCTCCAAGATCATCTCTTTCAAACTGTTTTCAAGGTTTACTTTCGGAGTCCATTTCAACTCTTTTTTTGCTTTGCTTATGTCAAACCAGATTGTCTTGATGTCGCCTTGCCAAGGAACGTTGGTGGTTGTTATAACTGTTTTATCGGATAGGCTAAGGATTTTCAAGATCATTTTGGCAAGGTCTATTATTTTTGTTGTTTTACCGAATCCCAAGTTAAAGGTTTTGCCTAAGGCGTTCTCGCTCGTGGCAGCTATGGCTAAAGCTTCTACAACGTCCGAGACGTGAACGAAATCGCGGGATTGCTGTCCGGTTCCGATGATTTCCAGCTTTTCAGGGTTTCTGCTTATTTTGTCTAAGAAATCCGGTATGACTCCATGGCATCTTGGCCCGTAAACGTTGGCGAACCGGAGGATTGTGATGTCTAATCCGTACTGTTTTGAGTACATGTTGCAGTATTGCTCGCCCACCACTTTGGATAAGCCGTAACAAGAGGCGGGATTGAAACCGTAGCTTTCTGGGGTTGGCAGTTTGATGGTGTTGCCGTAGACGGCTGCGCTTGAGGCAAATATTAGTCTTGCATCGTCTTTGCGTGCTTTTTCGAGTATGTTTAGTGTTCCTCGTGCGTTGGTTTCAAAATCTTCTACGGGGTTTTCCATCGAGTATGGAACCACAACTTGAGCGGCTAAATGGTATATCAAGCCAGCTTTTTCTTGAGAGCCGACCTTTTTGGAGTTGAGGATGTCTGCTTTAACGAAGCGTACTTTTGGGATATGCTTCACGTTTTCCAATTTTCCGCTTGATAAGTTGTCGTATACGATCAGGTTGCTAGTAAATTCAGATAATTTTTTGCACAGGTGAAAGCCTATAAAACCTGCACCACCTGTAACCAATATGCTTTTTCCCTCAAGTTTGCTCATGAAATTCACGACAAAGTCTATATTCTTATTTGGTTAAGTTAGGCTATATGTTCGAAGATGAAGGCTATAAAAACTTTTAGGGATTTTCTGGTTTTCCTCAATCTAACTCGGTTTAAAAAGACTGGCTGGTTTATAGCTACGTTAGCTATGGCTGTTTTCTTAGTCTTCGTTATGGAGGGGTTGTTGTCATGAGGGTTCCCGCGTTGATTATGGCGGGAGGCAAAGCCAAGAGAATGGGATTGCCTGTTGAGAAGCCGCTGTTACCGTTTCTTGGCAAGTTACTAATCGACTGGGTTGTAGATGCTGTGGCTTCGGCTGAGAAGGTTTCAAAGTTTTATGTTGTTACAAGTGAGAACACGCCTGAAACAGAGAAGTGCTGCATAAACAGGGGCTGGCAGGTTTTGCGAACTGATGCGAAGGGTTATCACTCTGATTTGAAGCAGGCTGTGCAAGAGGCTGGTTTAGACGAAGCTCTGATGACCATTCCCGCGGATTTGCCAGCGTTGACTGGGAGGTTCTTGGACAAGGTTGTGAGCACGTTTGAGGTTTGTGGAAAAGAATTTTTGGCGGTTTTTGTTCCGACTAAAGCCCGTGAGAACCTAGAGCTTTCAATCTCTTCTACAGACGAGTACCAAGGTGTTTGGTACGCTGTTGCTGGAGTAAACATCGTGAACGGTGCTAAAATTCGCGGAAAAGGAAAAAACGAAACAAGCGCCATAATAACCGAAGAAATAGAAGTTCTACTCAACATAAACACGATCAAGGATTTGGAAATCGCCGAAAAAATCGTGAAAGAATCAAAAGGGATGTAGCGAAATTACTGGAAATTCCAAATTTAGAAAATTAGTGTAACGAAATACCAAACATACAACATTGAAGTGCCAATACGCGCCCACTGGTGTAAATGCACTTGAGAAACGGACACAACTTGGTTCTCTACACAGATAAAGATTAGTTACAAAATCTAAGGAACTTGGATTTAGTCTCAGTGAAACGTTTGAAAACCACTTGAGACACTTAATTACATAGTTCTCAATAGGTGTTAACTTTGCGCTTCAGAAAGATGGCAAATGCTTTTAATTTAATAGGCCCTCAGTATTTTCTTTCTTCTTTTTTTGGTTCAGGTATCCGGAAAACAATGAGCAGGATCATTGGAATAGCTAATACGATTGTCAGGTATATTGGTAGCTGAGGAACCATGTTGTAGAACAAGTTCCCTAATAGCATCCCTATTCCAGTGAAAATATACCCTACAAAGTTTAGACCACCGACGATTTTCCCTCGGTTTTTCGGTTCGACCAAGCATGCAGAGAGAGCCATCCCTGCCGACATAATTAGCATTTGAACCAAACCAAAAAGAGCCATCGAAATCGTAACACTGATGATGTTGCCGTTGATGAAAAGCAACATCGATACTATAAGTGTACAAGGTGCGATTATTAGTGGAATTTTCATTCCCACCCTATCAATCATTTTGCCTAATGGATATGAAGCTATAATCATGGTCAGTAGCATTGGTACGTAAGTGAGAAACCATTCAGTTTGTGGGATATTTAGAATATCTCTAGCGTAGATTGCGTTAATAACGTTGATTAACGCCAAGGCAAACATGGTCATGACTTCTACTATGAAAAGGTAAAAGACTGTACGGGGTACAATCTGCCAGACCTTTAAACTCTCTCTTATCGCTTGTGGATAATGAGATACAAAATATCTGAAGTGCATTTTTTCCGTGTTTGCCATAGTTTCTTTTAGCCTTAGCCTCCAGAAGGCTGCTACGATGAATAGAAACATCACAGTTAGGTAGACCGCTTGCATCCCTGCGACCAAACCAAGCGTGAGGACTAAGACACCTCCAATGACTGTCCCAGGGGTATTCATTGTACCGTGGATCATATTTATGATTGAGGATCCCACTCCTCTGCGTTCTTGTGGAAGTGAGTCTTGAACCATGGCAAATAATGCTGGTTGATAAATTAGGCATAAGCTCTGAATAATTGTGCCAACAAGTATTAGGTGCCATGATTGCGAGAGCTGCCAAAATGGGGCAAACACGAAAAATAAGTAGGATAATCCTATGCCAAAGGTCATGGTTGTGATTAGCCAACGTCTGCCAAACTTGTCGGCGAGAAAACCTCCAGGTACAGCTACGAAAGCCATTACAAAGAAGCCGACGAAGCCCAATATTCCTAGGGCCATGGGAAAAACATTTCCGCCTAAGGCATACACGTATTGTTGGTAGTATGGAACAGGCATTTCCATGCCTATATCCATCAGTATCCAACTCACAATGAGAATTAGGTAGTTGCCGCCTATGAAAGAGAACTCTTTCTTAAGAATACGGCCTAACCCCATTTTTTTCCCTCTTTTCTCAGAGAACTTGCAGCGGCAATTTAAATATTGATGCGATATGCAATTATATACGACCTTTCCACAAACATTAGTCACGATTGCTTCTTTAATATCAACTGGCATGATAGCTGTGAGGCTTCAACGCAAACCCCAGAATCCAATTTTCTAAATTCTATTTTCTGAGCGCGCGCTAATAGCCAAGAAAAATTAACTAACGCTGAACTCCTGTTTGTGGTTTCAGTTTCAGTTGCATTAGTTGTCATAGGGGTTGTGGTTTATCTCAAGAAGCTACAGAGGAACAAGAAAGTCTGCGCACGAGCAGTGCATAAAAGCTTATAAAAAGACTAAAAACTAAATGCAAAAGAAAGGAGAAAGCCAAGATGATTGAGCTACCAGAAGCTACAGTCTTAGCAAAGCAAATTGGCAAGACAGCAACTGGTAGGAGAATCAAGAAAGTAACTGCTGCTAAAAGCCCGCATAAGTTTGCTTGGTATTGTGGTGACCCAAAAGAATACCATGGTTTGCTTGTAGGAAAAGCTATTGGTACTGCGGTAAGTTATGGTGGATTGGTTGAAATATCTGTTAGTGAGGCTACTTTGCTTTTCGGAGATGGAGTTAATCTGCGATACTACTTAGCAAAAGAAGCGCTACCTGACAAGCATCAATTGTGGATAGAATTTGAAGATGGTTCATCTTTGATTGGCTCAGTGCGGATGTACGGTGGCATATGGGCGTTTCCAACTGGCAGTTTCGACAATAAATATTACTTGATATCTAAGGAAAAAATCCCGCCTTTGTCGAAAACATTTGACGGAACCTATTTTGACTCATTGTTTTGTGAAAAGACTAACAAATTGTCCTTGAAGGCATTTCTTGCAACCGAGCAGCGTATCCCTGGCTTAGGGAATGGGGTTTTGCAGGATATATTATTTAATGCTAAGATGCATCCTAAGAGGAAAATAAACACGCTTTCTAAAAAAGACAAGAAAGAACTGTTGGATTCGCTGAAGTTGACATTGACTCAGATGGTCGATGGAGGCGGTCGGGATACAGAGACCGATTTACATGGTAAGCTCGGTGGCTACAAGACGGTACTTAGCAGAAACACAGTAAACAAACCGTGTTTGATATGCGGATCAATTATAAAGAAAGAGGCATATATGTGTGGAAGCATCTATTTCTGTCCCACATGTCAGAAAACATGATGGCGGCCGCTCTCTAAATGATTTTTTGAAATTATTTTTTCCATTTTTTCTGTGAGTTATAAATTTAGAAATTAGAAAATGGTTTAGTCAAGAAGGTTTTAGTCAAGAAATTCTCACAAAAACGCTTTTACCACGTAAAAAACCCATTATGTTTCAGGGAATATAAATGCGCAAAAGTAGCGCTTTGCTACTTGTGTTCTGTCTACTAATAACATCCCAAACAATCATCACCAATCCTCAGTTCACTTTTGCAGAGTCAAACGAAAATTCATGGGAGCCAAAAGCTTCGATGCATGAAGCAAGATACAACTTGGGTGTGGCAGTGGTGAATGGAAAGATCTACGCTATTGGAGGAGACACAGGTAGTGGAACGGGTGACCAGGGAGGGTTTCATTTTTTTGGCTACCGCAACTTTTCCGCTATTAATGAAGAGTATAACCCAGCAACCAACACTTGAGTGTTGAAAGCGCCAATGCCGACTCCGCGTTCCCTCTTTGCAACCGCAGCCTACCAAGGTAAAATCTATTGTATAAGTGGATACTACGCTGGTTAGCCATTGAGAGGTGGAGGCTATTCACGTATGAATGAGGTATATGATCCAGCTACTAACACGTGGGAAACCAAAGCTTCAATGCCAACCGCAAGATATGGGATGACAATAAGTGTTGTTGATGACAAATTCTACCTTATTGGAGGAACAAAAGAAGGTAGTAACACGCGTCTTGCAATAGATGTAAATGAGGTTTATGATCCTGTAACTGACTCTTGGACTACAAAAGCAGATATTCCCAACGAAATATCTGGTTATCGTGTAACATCAGCTGTTGCTGATAGTAAAATCTACTGCATAAAATCCAATAGTTGGATTGTTAATCCAAAGCGGATTAATGTATACGATCCTGTAAATGATGATTGGAGTGTTAAGACAAATTCGCCTTTAAATCAATCATGTCCGACTGCAGTTGCCACTGTTGGAGATTCTGCTGTGAGAATTTATGTTTTTGATGGTTCAGTAAACCAAATCTATGATCCAAAGGTTGATATCTGGACAATAGGAACTACTATGATTACGCCCAGGGATTACGTCAGTGTTGCTGTTATTGACGATATTTTCTATGTAGTTGGTGGTGTTATTGGTCTTCCGTCTGATCTTTTTACTTCTGCATACCTTTACCCAAGCGCTGCCAATGAACAATATTTTCCTGCGAGTTATCCAAAAGATGAGCCAACTTCCTCTCCAACTTCAGAACCTCTGATTCTCGAGCCTTTTTAAACTTTGGTTGTTGCGGTTTCTGTGAAAATTGGGGCTGTGGTTGTCTTAGGTCTTCAGGTCTACTTCAAGAAACGCAAACAGTAAATAACAAATGAGTTTTCTAAGCGCGCGCTAAATTTAATGCTCCCTAAGGAGACGCATAAGAGATAAATCAAAGAATTATGAACATTGCTTTCGAGTGTCCCAGTATGTATCCTTCAACAAGCTATGGAGGCAGACCGGTATTCGGCAGATTTAGAATTGCCTTGGCTGTTGTTGCTGGAGTCTTTTTTTGGTTTCTTACTCTTCGAAGCTTCTATGAATCTCCAATGGTTCACTATGGTTCGTTGCCTTTACCTGATTTTGGGCATTTTTAATGGCTTTCTTATCGGGTTTGTTGAAGTGCGAACCGTAATTCGAGGATTGGATAAACAAGAAAAAACAATAGTCTGGCAGCCACTACTAATAAGCGCGGTGACTTTTTTATTGCCTTTATTGGTTGTGGTAGCTGTTTTTGGAGCTTCAGAGTATCTACCATTCGGAGGCTACGTCGTATTGTCTTTTGTTCCAATCTATTACGCTGTAACTGGTTGGTATTACTATGAAACTGAAAAACGGAATGGCATCCGAATTTTTCAGTCTATTTATGGTTTTTCATTTTGGAAGGAAAAACTCCCTGATTACAGTGTCATTTTCTCTAGTTTCATTTCTGATTTGGCGAGGAAAGACTACTCCTTAATTATAAGCCTAAGAGGATACGTGGGTTATGCAAAGAGGTTTATAGCTATGGTTGAATCAAAGAAGGACGTTGAGCCGTCAACAAAAAAAGCGTTGATGGAAATACTTCAAGTTATGAATAAATACAGCCGAAGAGGGTTAATGCTTTTTGTAGCAGCTATGCTATTTATGGCCCTTTTGGGTGCATGGTTTTTTGTTCTGACAATCACTAATACGTTTGGTTTGCAAGAAGTTGTAGCTGGAAAGATTGTTTCGGGACGTGAAATCTCATTGGTTCTGGGTCTCGTTCCTGTTTTCTCGTACTTTGCTGGAGTATTGGGGGCTTTAAGGCTTCAAAAGAAAAGCTTTGAACAGGCAATCTTGAATTCGTTAAAGAATGTTAATTCAGAAAAGTTCTACTCAGTTTTATAGAGCGTTAGAATTTAATCCAACCAAGACTAAGGAATATTTTCTATTTCTAAATTGAATGTTCTTTAGAAATTATATTTTTTTCTTTTAGGTTAGAAATTAGAAAGTTAATTGCTTTTACAATCACCAAACATATAACTTTGAAAGTGCCAATGCATGCTCTCGGGTTTAAATACACTTGAGAAAGTAAAATTCACCTTTAGGGCAAACACAAGTATTTTAAAAGAAAACAAATTTATCAAGAATTACCCTAGAGGTGAAAAATTGCTGCGAATTATGAATTACAATATTAAAGAGAACAAAATCAAAGAATTTCAAGAGTTCATCAAAAAAAACGAGAAAACTAAAGCCGCACACGCCCCGAAAGGATGGAAATACTTAGGAACATATTTCTACGTCTTAGGGTTCGGACCCTATCATGCTGCAGTAATGTGGGAAATCACGGATTATGCTGATCTAGATGCTCTCCGGGACCATAATGATCCAATCTTTTGGAATATAATAGAACAGTTCCTAGATTTAACTGCCCACGAACCCACGCCTGGTTGGCTGCTACGAGAGGTTGGAGATACCCAGATTACCGAACCAAAAAAACCGTAAAAAATCCAAGTATGTCTGAATTACTCGGCTAATTTCCTCTTTTTTATGTTCAGCATATTTATACAAAGAAATCTGAGTTAGAAACATAGAAATTAGAAAATTGTTTGCCTCCGTTAAAGTTAAATATAACGGAGTTATATACCACTTGTCTTTCTGAATAATTTATCAGGCGAGGGTAATTTATGAAGCAGACCCGTAGACAAAAAACCAGAAAAACATTGCTTCTTGTTATGTTCGTTTTGTTCCCAATAACATACTACTATTTTTCTCCCTATCTAATAATCATGGGAGCATCAGAAGGCATTATAGCTGGAAGTTTCATCACTTTTTCAGCCATGCTAGTTGGTTCGCTATTTTTAGGAAGATTTTTCTGCGGCTGGTTATACCCAGCTGGCGCTACTCAAGAATTATGCTTTAAAGTTAACAACAAGAATTTTAAGGGTGGAAAACGCAATTGGATTAAGTATTTCATATGGATTCCTTGGATTGCTGTCATAGCTGTTATGTTCGTTCAAGCTGGTGGAATAAGCGTTGTTGAGCCTTTTTATCAAACATATTATGGAATCTCAATCCAGGATATGCAATCTGTTATACTGTTCCTAATTATTGCAGGAATATTCGCTGGTATAGCCATTGCTGCAGGCAAGAGGGCATCTTGCCACACGATTTGTTGGATGGCTCCCTTCATGATTATCGGAAGAAAAATTCGCAATGTGATAAATCTACCTGCTTTGCAACTCGTCGCAGACAAACGCGAGTGCATAAACTGTGAGACTTGCACAAGGAACTGCCCAATGAGCTTGGATGTAAACTCAATGGTTGGAGAAGATTCAATGGAGAACTCGGAATGTATACTCTGCGGAACCTGTGCGGACACTTGCCCTAAGAGCGCCATCAAACTTTCCTTCGGAACTAAGAAATAAGTCGAAAAGTCCAAGCCTATTTGCCTTGGTTTTGATATGTATGAATACTGCTTTGTTGAAACTTGGCGTCCGAGTTTGGCTTATTGAAACGTTAGTATCGGGTTTCAACTTTTTCGTTCTCATGGGTCTCATATATGAGCCAAGATTGGGTGAGTTAGCTGCACATCAAATTGGAATGTCAACAAGGATTGTATACATTTTCTTTTTCGCATATTTCATGCTTCGTTATGCAAAGAAATACGAAACCAAAGACCTGTTGATTGTTGGATTTTTGTGGCTAGGTTTAGAACTTTTGTTCGAGTGGGGAGGAAGTCTTGCAATTGGTCGTCCGGTTCAGGAGATTCTCGTGGGCTGGAACATATTCAATGGGTATATGTGGCCTTATGTCTTGCTGACGTATTTATTCGCTAGCCTAATAGTGGGAACAATTTTGCATCCTGGAAAAGAATTACACCTAAAATCACCAGATATATAACATAGAAAATGCATTCGCTTGCCCTCGTATGCGAATACAATGGAAAAAACGATAATCTTTTAGAGTGTTAAGCGCTGATTATTGCAATGGGCAGGGGTGAATCGAATTTGAGCAAGATTGAAGATATTAGGAGAAGGCGGAAAATTGCGCATTCTAAGCTTTTGTCTTTGGGGTCTAAAGTTTATGAAAAATTTGTTCAGTTGGAGGAGACTACATACGCAGATGGCGCTTTGAAAAAGAAAGACAAAGAATTGATTGCCATTGGCATAGCTGTAGTTACGAACTGTGAATCTTGTATGGAGTGGCATATCAGTGAGGCTATTAAGTCAGGTGCGGCATTTCGTGAGGTTTTAGAAGCTATAGAGGTTGGTATTGAGTTTGGGGGTGGAAGAGCAACGGTTTCTGCGAGGTTTGCTTTGGAAGTAATGGATGACCTTTCGAAAAAGGCTAAGTGTTAGAGACTATTTAGGTTTGAGTAAGTTTTAGTCCAAGTAGCGCGCGCTGTGGACGTGGCTGAATTCTTCAAATAAATGAAAAAATTAGAAAATAGTAAAGTAATTGCTTCCTCAATCACCAAACATATAACAGAGAAAGTGCCCATACGCGCCTTGGTGTAAATACGGTTGAGAAACAAACACAACCTTGTTCTCTATATCGACAAAGAACTTGTTGAAAAATCCAAAGCTCTCGGCTTTAATCTTGGAAAAAAGAAAAAACGAAAAAGCTGAAACTAAGTACGATTATCTTTACTTCTGCTTTTTAGTATGTCGCGTATCTCGCGGAGAGTTATTAATATCTCGTCGTCCAGACCTTCCATTCTGGGTACAGGTTCCTCGGTCGGATGAACTACTTCAGTTCCAGTTACATAAGGTTCTTTGAATTTTCGTAGCTCTTTCAAAATGAAGTCACGGACTTCTTCATAGAATACTATACCGCTTATTTTTTCCTCTGGACCTTTTTGATTGGCTCCTGAGTACCCTGCAGTCTCTATATGTATTGAACCAATTTTGAATAGGCGATCGAATGGACCTGCTCGGCTGGAGATATTTGTTATGGTTCTGAATGGAACGTGTTTACGGGTTATGGTTATTATGCCCCTTTTTGAGTAGATTTCTGGCATTACATCTCCAGATTCAGCTTTTACAGAATATTCTATACTCCTTATATATGGGGGTATTGCGATCAGAGCGGGCAAGAACCATATGAGGTTAATTCCTAAGGTCCATAGGTTCACTGGTAGGAAATAGGTGTCGATTACTGTGGCTGCGCTAGCAAATCTGCCAGGTTCTTCTGCAGCAATTAAAGGTGAAAATCCCACAAAGCATAGAATCGTAAAGAGCCATATCAACGCGTAGACAGAGGTAGCTTGAAAAAGTTGTTTGTAAAGAAACGCTTGTGACGGTTTGAATATTTTTCCGCTAGTAATTTGTTTGACGGGTGGTTTGATGATTTTTTCTTCTACTTCTTTCCCCAAGGTTAATCACCTCCTTATCTCTTATATCGTGGTGTTTCCATTGCAGCGAGTTTGTTGAAGATCGCGATTGACTGTTCTGTCATATATAGCTGCTTTTCATCATTTCTCAGTTGGATGTTATGGTCCTCGGTTATATTATCCAGTGTCTCTCTGCATTCTTCTTCTTTGGGGCAATTTGGACACAATTTGCCTGCGTAAGAATCATGTTTGTACCAGACAATTATTCCATTTTTCTCTGTGAAGATTATGTATACTTGTGTGTTTGTTTGATAGTCGAATCCGATTAGGAGGCCTTTGTAGTCCAAAAGCGTTTCAATATCTAAGCGGTGGCTGTTGGCATGGTCTTTAAGTTTTTTGGCAATCTTTTTTCGGGCTCTGTTGAGGACTCTGGAAACGTATGCAGGACTCCATGAATCTTTTTTGTGTGCTGCTGCTATGGAGCTTGTGTTTCTTCCTTTTTGAAATTCCTGCCAAACAACTGATTCGTGATTGGAGAGTAGTCCCATGTGGCGATTTACCCCAATAATATTTACCAAAATATAGTAAAGATTTACTTAAAAATGTTTCGATTAACCTTCAGATGCCAATTCGTTAACATGTTCAGGATTGAAATTTTTCTGTAATCGCATAGTTGAAAAAGACCAAAATTATAACATGATTCTTCCCTTCGCATGCCCTCGGATGCAAATGCAATGACCAAAAAAGGCAATGTTGTATTGTATCTCGACAAAGAATTAATAGAAAAATATATCGCGCGCGCCAAAAGTAAAACATTCGAAAAGTAAGAGTTTTAAATCTAACGGGAATCATAATTATTGTTGTGGTCTGCATGGTTGTTGAAGGTCAAAAGGCTCCAGGGTTTACTTTGGAAACTGATGATGGGAGTAAAGTTTCTTTGAAGGATTATTTGGGTAAGAAAGTGGTGCTTTATTTTTATCCTAAAGACAACACTCCAGGTTGTACTACTGAGGCTGTTGAGTTTAGAGATGTTGCTGAAGAGTTTGAAAAGGAAGGCGCCGTTATAGTGGGAGTGAGCAAAGACAGTGTCAAATCTCATCGGAAATTCAAAGAAAAAAACGATTTGCCTTTTACTTTGTTGAGTGATCCTGAAGGAAGAGTTTTGGATCTGTATGGGGTGTGGAAGAAAAAGAGCCTTTATGGTAAAACGTTTATGGGTACTGAACGAACTACCTTTCTGATTGATGAAAAAGGAATTGTGGTGAAAGTTTACCGGAAGGTCAAGGCTAAAGGGCATGCTCAAACTTGTCTTTTAGAGTTGAGAGCTCCGCAAAAACTACCCAGCATTTAGTAACGGTGAATATTTAATTTGAGTTGAAAAGGAGGTGTTGTTTTGACTAAGAAAGGACAAGTGTACGTTTGTGAGATTTGTGGTAACAAGGTGGAAGTTCTAGAAGCGGGTGTTGGAACCTTAGTTTGCTGTGGTCAAGACATGAACTTGGTAGAATAAACTCTGCTACACGACTGAGAAAATTTAAACTATAATGACATATTGACTTATCATGTGAGCAAACAAATCAGGTTTTTTTAATTCTATTTTCTAAATTTGGCATATTTTTTTAGAAATTAATTTTTTAGAAATTAATTTTTCTATTTTGGATACCGGTTAGAATTTAGAAATTATCTTTGCTTTTTTTCTTATTTAGAAATCATATAATAAAAAACTAAAAGATAGAGTCCAACGACCAGATTTATAACAGAGAACTTCCATTCACTCGCCCTCAGATGCAAACGCAATAACAGCAAAGAGTGATGTTGGTTTATATTTGCGCGCTACCTGCTCCCATATTTCTTAAACAAAGCTATTCCAATGATAACTATTAGAACACTAACACTCGAAATAATTGCCATGTCATAGAAAAAGGCAGAGTTCATCCAACTTCCTTCAAAAACTAACTTTAATGCATCAAATAAATAATAGCTCGGTACAAATTTAGCTATTACTTCGGTTGAACTGCTAAGCGGCATAAAAGTTCCAAAAAACATTTGAGGAAGAATAAATAAGAATGAAAGCCCAACAGCCATTTCAGGATTTTTCGAAACTGTTGATGTTATAAGCCCCAGACCAACCGAACTTAGAGCAAATATTGCAGTCAAAGGTAATGCCAAAGCAATTCCGCCAAAACTGCTTTCTGGTCTAAACCCCATTAGATAAGCCAAAGTAAACACTATAGTCAGCTGTACTATTGCTACAATCATATTTGAAATAATCTGGCTGCTAATGAATTCAGTTGAAGTCATGGGTGTAGTGCTTAACCGTCTCAATAATTTCTTATCAGATGAAAAAGATTGAGCAACAGTCATAATAAGAAAGATAACCGCATAAACAACTAACCCCGGAACTACCGAATTTATGCTCATACCCAATTCTGGATCCGAAAAAGTAAACATGAAAACGATCGTTAAAAGGGCTGGAAACAGAAGGTTCATGAATAAATTAACTGGGTGACGAATCAACTTCTTTAATTCTACATTAACAAGAGCACCCAGAACATAAGAATTCAATTACAGACCCTCCATTATTCTTCGACCGGTGATATTCAAGAAAACTTGCTCCAAATTATTTACTCCATATTTTTCTATCAGTTCTTCCGGCGTTCCCAATTCAATCAATTTGCCATAATCAATGATTCCAACTCTATCACTCAACGCCTCTGCTTCTTCAATGTAATGAGTTGTCAAAACAATCGTTTTATCCTCCCCTTTAAGTGAACCGATAAATTCCCAGGTATTGCGGCGCGCCCGTGCATCCATACCAACTGTTGGCTCATCAAGAAAAGCAATTTTTGGATCATTAATTAATGCCATAATTAGATTTAATTTACGCAGCATTCCTCCGCTGTAACCTCCAGCTCTTCTTTGGCTAGCGTCTGTTAATCCTAATAATTTGAGCATTATATCTGCTCGTTTTTCAATTTGGTTTCTAGATAGTGAATGCAATTTTCCAAAAAGCTCAATATTTTCTTTGGCGTTGAGAAACGAATACACAGTAGCTTCCTGAGGGCAGACGCCTATTATCTTTTTAACCTCGGATGCATTTTTTGCGACATCAAAACCGTCAATGACGGCGTTTCCCTTTGTAGGCTGCAGTATTCCAGTAAGTATGTTGAGTGTTGTTGTTTTGCCTGCGCCATTTGGGCCTAAAAGACTAAAAAGTTCACCTTTTCTTATTTCAAGGTTTAAACCATCGATTGCTGTAACGTTTTCAAATTTTTTTTGAAGATCCTCTATGACTATTATTGGTGCCATTTCGGTTTTTTCTTTGATTTTTGTTGATTTTGTCTTACTTTTTTGAATTTCTTCGACTTCAATATTTAGAGAAAGAAGTTCTATTATGAATTGAGCTGACCAGTTTTTTGGTATGTTGATTTTTTTAGTGTGCGCTAATTCTAGAAGTTCTTTGCGATTTAATTTTTTAAGCATGCTCTCAATGTCGGAAGTCATAAAATTGCTCCTTCAAAGATCAAATTTCATACTATTTATAATATTGGTTTTTAGCTTGAAGATTTTGAAACATGTGCTATTTAGGTTTATTTTAAATCACTTTGTAATGAAGAGCCTGTTAAGTATGTTGATGTGAAAATCATAGCAAATGGAATCCAAGTTCCGATGGGGCTTAGAAACATGCTAAAGTGTGAGTGTAATTTGTTTACTGTTTGGCTAGCCATGTTCCAATTTTTGTTGCTTTTATGAAGCTTGCCCAGGCGGTGATTGCTAATAGTTGATTTCTTTGAGAACAGTGTCTTTGAAAGCTGTTTATGGTTTTTTTGTCTATGCGATAAGGATGATTTATGGTTAGGAGGGCAAGTGTGGTTGCAATTTTTGTTAAGGAATTCATTTTGGCTTTTGTTTCTCTTATCCGTTGAATTTCGTTTTGCTGCGTAGCTGGGCTCCACTCATTTACGTGTTGGGTTATTGTTTTTCGGGTTATTTCAGGGACATAAGTTCTTTCTATGTCTTTTATTACACCTGCAAAACGGGAATATGCACCTGCTACGTTAGGAGAGTCTTTGGTCCATGTTAGGTCTTTAGGTAGACTTCTATCTGGGAGAAGGGAGAGTGATGTTCCAGGTGTTTTCAGGCGGTTTACAGCCTTCTTAAAGAGAAGGCTAGCAATTCTCTTCATAGGAGTCCTGAGGATAGGAAGTGGTAGCGGTGTTTTTCCCAAGTATATCGTGACTAATGGGTTGATGTAGTGGTAGAAGACTGCTGTACCGATTATTTCTGGGGCTTCTCCTGCTCTGAAAGGTGGATTGTTGATTATTTTTGAATCTGGTGAGAGCGTTGCCAAAGTCCATTCCGCAATTTTTCTTGTTTTTGGATTTTTTATGTTTTGGTATTTTTCTTTTGCTATTTGTTGCGCTGTTTTTTTGTCTCCTTTTGCTGTGAGCATTATTGTGTGAGCATCTACGCAGTATGGACACTGGTTGAGTTTAGATACGCAGGCTGCGATTGCTTCTTTTGTTTCTCGTGGGACGTCTCCAACAAGCTCGGATTCTCTGGATGCCATCCAGACGCCTGCAAGAAGTTGAGGTATGGGTGAGTGAAGAGTGAATGGCTCTACAATTCTGCCAAAATCTTGTTTTATTTGGGAATAAACTTGGGCAACTAATCCTTTGGCTTCAGAGGGTTTTACGGGATTGATGTGTTGCATCTCGATAATTCACATTTTCAAGGTGGATTCTTTAGGGGATAGAGCGGGGGATTAAATTTTAATCTTACCCCACTTTTCAGTATTTTCTAAATTCTATTTTCTAAATTAACTATTTTTTTAGAAATTTATTCTATATTTTGGATATCGCTGTTGAATTTAGAAATTAGAAAATCATGTTCTTTTGTCCGAAAGAAATATATAACAATTATTATAATCATAATTATGATAATTATAATTGGAAGTTTTTGAATGAAACCTGAAGAACCACACTGGAAACTCTACGCCTTAATATCTGGAATATACCAGAAAAGCCGAAGATTATCTGAAGAATCACTTAAAACGTTGAGAATCACATTCCCACAGTTTGGGGTTTTATTGCGTCTCTCATTTCAGGATAACATCACTCAAAAAGAACTCTCAGAAATAATGGATACAGACACTACTACAATAATGGTAATCTGCGATTCCCTCCAAAAGAAAGGATTTCTAAAAAGGATGAAAGATCCATCAGACAGAAGAGTGAACAGGCTAATCCTTACTGAAAAAGGAAAAAATGTTGTCTCTAAGGCTTATCCTCTAATGATGAAAAGATACGCGTTTTTTGCAAACTCAATCTCACGAAAAGAACTTGAGACCATAACACCAATTCTTGAGAAACTTTATTCAGCCATCAAAGAGCAACATCAGAGGGAATTGGGGAGATGATAACTAATTTTAACTCAAAACAGAAAATAGCAATTCTGCTTTCTCCGGTCCTTTTTGTAGTCATGTTTGGGGTGTATCAAGGATTCGCAGCAATTTTAGGAAGTAACTTGGGATGGTATGCTGGATTTGCTATATACTGGCCAATTTTCTGTGTAGCAATCCCGTTTTTGCTAGTTGGTTCAGGTCAAATCATTGAGAGATACAAGATAATTAAAATCGATCCAAAGTACAGTCTAGTTTACCTTTTTCCGGTTTTCATGACTTTGATTGGTGGATTTTTCATGAGCACCGCCGAACGTGACATGGTTGGTTTTGTTGTTTGGTTGGGAATGTCTGTTGGAAACGGAGTGTTTGAAGAGATTCTTTGGCGAGGAACTTACCCAATTTTATTTCCAGATAGCAAGATATTTGGTTTTGCTTGGCCTGCAGCATGGTTTTCAATGTGGCATTTTGCGCCAGGATCCCTTTCACAAAATTTCCAGCCTATAGTTCTAGTTTCTGGAGCGCTCATGCTTGGTATTTCCTTTGGATGGGGAGCTTTCAAAACTAAGTCTTTGTTTTGGGCATCAATCGGTCACACGTTTTCTGGGCTATTACAAGTAATTTGGAATGTTATCTAATACTAGGATCAATTCTGTAATGAGGAGATGAATAAGATTGGCACTAAATGGAGTAATTGCAGCTGTGAAAAAACGGAAGAAAAGGAGAAAAAGGGAAGAAGAACAAGAATAGCTAGTAAGAAAAAATGAAAACGAAATGAAAAGTTTATGACTAAAAATACAAAACTCGAGGATCTAAAGAAAAGAGAGAAAATGCAAAAGTATTTTTGGAACGAAGTAGGCTCTGTCGAGCATACCTCATTGCCTAAGTTGAAGAACGCAATAGAAAGAGAATTCAAATGTGAAGATGATCGATTTGTATTAGCACAAATCAAGCTGATGCAGACAGAAGCAAGGATCAGAATAGAAAGCAAAGTCAAGGTGTGGGTCAAGAAGCCGCATAACTTCGGCACAAACTGAACTTTTCTATTTCAGAATTTCTAATACAGCCAAAATTTTAGAAATTGATTTTTTCGGTTTTTTCTTTAAGTTAGAAATTTAGAAATTAGAAACTCAATTTGGCTTTCCAACTTGTTATTTCATTTTGAATTAGGGCTGGATTTTAATCTATATTTAATAGTAATAACACATAATTTCACTGTCAGCAAGAAATCACTGTTTGGGGTTAAGGATTTTGTCGGTATTAGAGAAAATTGCTTATTATCGAAATCGACGTGACGAAGTGCCCAATAAGGACCTTGCCAAGGAACTTGCAGAAACCAAAAACCAGGCTGGCATTGACGAGATTGCCAAAAACCTTTGGCATAAAAACAAGAGTGTTTCGAGTGATTGCTTGAAAGTTCTCTACGAGATAGGTTACATCAATCCTGACCTAATTTCTGAATATGTAGGTGAATTCCTGAAGTTGTTAAAGAGCAAAATTAATCGAATGGTGTGGGGAGCGATGATTGCATTAGCTACAATTGCTGAAAGAAAATCAGCCGAGATATGGACAAACATCGACACCGTCATTAATGCGGTAGAAAATGGAACTCTGATTACAGTTGTGTGGGGCATAAAAACTCTGGCAAGAGTGGCATCAACAGACAAAAAATACAATAATTGTATCTTTCCTTTTTTGATTAAACATCTTAAAAAATCAATTCCTCGAGATATACTCTTGCATGCAGAAAGCATCTTGCCCGCAGTTAATTCAGAGAACAAAAAAGAGGTTCTGGCAGTGCTATATTCGAGGAAAAGCGAACTTAAGCCTTCGCAGAGTGCGAGATTTAAGAAGTTGGTTAGAAACTTAGCCAAAAAACCTTGACAATGAGAGACGCTCCTTTTTCTGGAAGCAATCATGTTTAGTTTGGGAGCAAAATTCAATCCACTTTTCTCGTATCGTTAGAATGATCAAGCATATAACAGAGAAAGTGCCAATGCATGCCCGCGGGTGATTTATTGCAAATCGTGGCAAATCTTTTAGCTAAATTTAAACAATAAGTTGTCAACTAAGTTGTATTAGGTGACGTTTATTTTGGCTGAGAAATCAGTTGAAAAAGAAATAAACAACAAGAGACTCGTTTTGAAGTCCCTGAAAACAGAAACAATAGCGTTTCTCGCTTTGACTTTAGGCTTAACCTTTCTTCTAAACTTGTTCATGTGGGTTAACTATGACTTAGTTATGGGGAGCACTGAGCTACTCGCGTTGGCGACTCGGATTCAAATGATTATTCCTGCTTCCTCTGCCATAATTCTAAACCTTTTTGTCTTTAAAATAAAGACTTATCCTAGAAAGTCCAAAATTCTATTCTATTATTTTCTTGTTTTGGTAGCTCTTTTTATTTTGGTATTTGCGCTGTGGTTGATTAACCCCATTGATCTGGCTTCTATTCAATTAGAATCCATAGAAAATCTTGGTCCAATTTTAGTTATAGCTTTTCTTAACTTAGCTATATTGATTCTTACATTAGGCTGGATTGCTCTTATATTTGCTTGGAACCTCAAGTCCGACTCAAAGAAAGAACTTAAGGCTGCCAAACTATCTTTTGGCAAACCTTCATATTATCTATTGTTTAGTCTTTTCTTCTTTGGCTACTTCGTGCTCAGCACAATATTGAACTGGGTTTTTAACCTTGGGAGTCCTCCAAGTGAACCGGTTGAACTGGGAGTTGTGCTATTGGGATTTGCTACCATTTTCTTGGGGCCTATTCTTGCGTTTCCAACGCTTTTTGGAGAGGAGTATGGTTGGAGAATTTTCCTTCAAGATAGACTTGCACATCAATTTAGTCGATTTGGAGCTGTTCTCTTAGTTGGTTTAGTTTGGGGTATTTGGCATATACCAAAGATTCTTTTGGAAGGGGTTTACTCGGATGGTCCTTTTTTGGGTATAATTGTTTATACGATTGGTGCCATTCTGATATCAATTCCATTGGGCCTTGGAACTTTCAAATCAAAAAGCGTTTGGCTCGCTGCTTATCTCCATGGAATCTTTGCTACTCCAAACATTCTTGCTGCGTATTTCTATAACCCTAGCGATCCTGTCTACTCTTTTGTACTGGGCATCTATGGTTTGCCTGTTCTTTGTGTATTAATGCTTATCTTTCTAAAAGATAAGAAGTGGAAAGAGAGAGAATAACATTTTGCCTTTTCACTAACTTTCTTTTAGTTTGCACAATCTTTCTCAAGTTAGAAATTTTGAAATTAGAATTTTCTACCAGCTTAAAACTGATTAGAAATTACGGAATTAGAAAATTAGTGTTCCGTCAAAAGACCAAACATATAACACAGAATGTCCCTTTGCTTGCGCGCGGATGCAATAACTGAGAAAGACAATGAGAAAAGCTAACTGATATTTATGTTAATGCTCTTTGACATGCTCGTACCTTTATGAAAAGTTGGGTTGGTTGGATTAAATTTTAATTTCCTTCTTTATTGAAATAAAAGATATAATTAAAACACAAAACATATTGTCTAGCTTACTTAGCTAGCTAGGGTACTGATATTCATGGTCAAGAAGGCTAAGATAAAAGTAACTAAGGACGGCCCATATCTTGTTACAGGTGGCATTCCTTTATTACGAATGATCATAGAGACCGATAGCTACGGTGATTCCTGTACATGGCGAGAGGTTGAGCGATATCCTCATCGAGAGCATTATACCCTCTGCCGCTGTGGAAAATCCAGAAACAAGCCCTATTGTGATGGTGCTCACATACTGCAACGGTTCAATGGCACTGAAACAGCAAGCAATGAACCCTACCTTGAAAACGTGAAGGAGTACCTTGGCCCAGAGCTTAAGCTTACGGATAAACGGGAGCTTTGCGTCGGCGCAGCATTTTGCGTCCGTGAAGCAGGTATCAAGAATCTTGTTGTTTACAGTGATAGACCAGGTTTCAAGGAGATTGCTATAGAGGAAGCAGCTAACTGCCCATCTGGGCGACTCGTTGTCTGGGATAAACGGGGTAATCCGATAGAACCAGATTATGAGCCTAGTATTGTTATAACTGAGCACAAGAACGGTTTATCTGGTCCTCTCTGGATTCGAGGAGAAGTCGAAATCGAATCCGCAGATGGCATAATATATGAGAAACGAAACCGCGTTACTCTGTGCAGATGCGGCAAGTCCCTAAATAAGCCCTTTTGCGATGGCTCCCATTTCGACATATGATTTCGCGTTTCGTGCACTCAGTTGGTTGGCTTAAACTTTAAGCAAAGAGGAGCTTCTCTTCTCCTTGGAGATCAATAACTGAGAAAGACGAAGAGAAAAGCTGATTTGCCAAATTATGAACCAGTCTGCCAAATTATTGCGCTCGCTAACCGAATGCTACGAATTTTTTATCCGCTTATAAGAAAGCCATTTGATAATTTGAAGGAATGTGAAGAAAAGGTGTGTCTCCATAAAACGTCAGTTGCGCTTCCCTATTCTTCATCCAGTTTTGGGATAGCCCAGAACGCTATCATATAATCTAGTTCACCATGATTCGCCACTTCACCAGGAGCCCTTCCGATTTCTGTGAGAGTTTTCAGCAATTCGTAATAGCGTTCTTTATTACAGCGTATGATCTGAACCATGGCGCTTCTCTTCTTCTTAAGTTCTGTGATCACGCTTTCATCAACTTGCCTTATTTGGCTGACAGCACCAGCTGTTGCTGATTGGATAAGCGCGAAGGCAGCCATAAGCAACTGCCTGAATTCCTCGGGTTCCATTTCCTCTATTTTCCGTGTTACCTTCTCATTTTCTCCTCTTGCAAGGTTTTGCTTCGCTTCGGGGGCTAGTGAATAATATTTCTCAATATAATTGTCTCTGACCTCAACCCGGGGTTCAGAAACTAATCCTAGTTTCTTCAGGAATTTCATATGATAATAGACCACGTCAACATCTTTGCCCAAATTCTTCGCTATTTCTGTTGCAGTCAATTCCGATTTTCGGTAAAGCTGGTCGAATATCGCTGCTCTAGTCGAATTCTTCATGGTTTTCACGTAAGCTTCAGCGTAAGATTGTGTGGTTTTTTCCTTCTTTTTGGAATCTTTCATCGCCATATTCATCATCTTGTTATGTGTGTATTCAATAAGACTAGTCATACTTAAACTTTATTACGACCGAAATATTTATTAGGTAAATACACATCTATTATATTAGGTCGTACTAATAATTTAGTACGACTAAAAGGTAAGAAAGAAGGAAAAATTGGAGGTATATGCATGATCGAACTTGAAAATTTAACACGCAAATTTGGCGAGCTCACCGCTGTAGACAACGTTACCCTGAATGTTAACAAAGGCGAAATCTTCGGGTTCCTCGGACCCAACGGAGCCGGAAAAAGCACCACCGTACGAATGCTCTGCTGCCTAATCTCCAAAACCAGTGGCGAAGCACGAATAGGCGACTTCGATATTGACCACGAAGAAGACCGCCTGAAAATACGAAAAACGATAGGTTATCTATCAGGAGACGTAGGTCTGTACGAGAACCTAAGCGCATACAAAAATCTAGACTTTTACGGGAAACTGTACGAAGTACCTTCGGCAGAACGAGAAGAAAACATTAAGCGACTCCTCCAACTCGTAGGACTCTGGGATCGCAAAGACGACGCAGCAGCCGGCCTCTCTAAAGGCATGAAACAAAAATTAGCGATTGCTCGTACTCTGATTCATGAACCGCAGGTGCTGTTCCTAGACGAACCGACCGCAAACTTGGACCCTTTAGCCGCCAAAACAGTACGCGATTTCATTCTCGAATTGAAAAAAGAGAAACGAACTATTTTCATGAATACACACAACTTGGATGAGGCAGAACGCGTATGCGACCGAATAGCAGTACTGAAAACTAAACTGATCGCAGTTGGTTCCCCCGAAGACCTCGAAAGAAGCGTTTCCAACAGAAAAACAGTGGTCCATCTAGAGTCAAATGGCGACTCAGTTTTGGCAGCCGTCAAGAAGCTTAGTACAGTGAAAAGCGTCAGTGAAAGCGAAAACAAAATAATCCTAGACATGGACAACCCGGAGAAAGACAATCCACAGCTTGTCAGGACAATTGTTGCAGCTGGCGGAAACATCCAGTATGTGACCGAGTTGAGATCAACGCTTGAAGACGTATACTTGAAACTAGTGAGGGGGGCTTAAGAATGAGATTCTGTAAATCATGGATAGTGTCAGCTAAGGACTTGGGTGTGTTCCGAAATAACAAGTACATCCTATACAGCTTAATCGCAATGCCACTCATTATGGGCCTGCTCATTCCAGCGATGCTGATATATACTCTTCAAGCTCAAGCCGCACTGTTGACTCAGGCACAACTTGTCGAAATGGCAAACTATCTAGTGAACACGTTCAGTTCATTCTTCATCTTAACTGCTGTCGCACTTCCAACACTAATAGCCTCCTACAGCTTTATCGGGGAAAAACTTGAGAAGAGCCTCGAGCCTTTACTAGCTACACCGACAACTGACGGTGAACTGCTCTTTGGCAAGAGCCTGGGGGCGTTTATTCCATGCATCGGCGCAACTTACATTGGAGAGCTGATATTCTTTATAGTCATAGATGGCTGGTCAATGATCAACTTGGGCACGTTCCTCTTGCCGACAGTGTACTGGGCCTTGGTGACGGGATTCGTGATTCCTCTTGCGGGCGTTCTCAGCGTTGAGGCTAATATAATAATATCTTCCAGAATGAACGATTTACGTGCAGCGCAACAAGTAGGCAGTATCATCATCATGCCCTTGCTACTTCTAACAGTTCTGCCTTCGCTAATACAGACTATCCCAATGGTCACTATAGCACTAATACTGTCAGGAGGGTTAGCGATTGCAGACATCGGCTTGTTCTACCTGAGCAAAGCAACGTTCCAACGTGAAGAAATACTGACGAAATGGAAGTAGCTCGCACTATGATATGCGTGGTATTTGCCGAAGATCCGCGGGGATTCGAACCCCAAACCAAGTAAAGGTGTAATCCGCAAATACCTATTCTTTTTATGTTTTCTTGTACCAAGTTCAGCGCGCACACACGTGAACAAAAACTCAGCGCCGCTATGATATCGAGCGTCTTTTTTGTGTAGTTGTCTTGGGAAATCTGGTTTCTATTTGCTTTCTCTGGCTTGTATGAGCATATAAGAAGCGACAAAGACGAACGCAAGACCAGTTATGCCTTTGACATCATTATCAGACAGCGGGATACCAGGTTGACCCCAGGTTACCAGAAGTGCATCGACAGCTAAGATAATGGCAAGCATCAAGACAAGCAATCCCACTACAACATTATTCCAATGGAATATTTTCATAAATAGCAGTTTCAACCGTTTTGCCTTATAGTTTTTTCTTTACGTTTGCGCGCGCGAAATGTTTGTTCACTTTTGTTTTCCAAACAGCTTTATGTTGCAAAGTTTTATGGCTTGCTTCTTTAGCCATTTGAAAATTGCGTCTGCGGCTTCTCTGTCAAGTTCTGCGTTTGGCGCGTTATAGTTTAAGGCTGCATATTGAACGGTGATTTCTTCTAAAGGCTTCACCTCGTGTTTAAGCACGTGATTAGCATTTTCTGGATAGACGAAAGATGCATCAGTTTTTTTAGCGGTTGCCTTTTCCAGTTCCCGCCCGTCAATTTTCCAGTTTACTTGTATGTCTTTTTTGCCGATAACCACAAGCGTAGGGTCGTCCATTTTTGCGAGATGCTCTGGAAGGCTGAAAGCCCATAACTCTCTAGCAAAAGGCAAGTTAGCTGGGTTCCGCAAACCCAGTAGAATTTGTTTCATGAGTTCGGGAAGAGTGGCATCCTCTGGAATAGGTTTATTTGCTAGAAAATCAGTGATGGCACCATCATAAATTTTCATTGAGGTCTCTGTATTAGGCAAATGTTTGACTTGGTCAAAGATTTGGCTACGCGCCACGTCACCCACAGCTCTTCCAGGGGCACCCGTCAGCACTAATCCCTTGAAGCGGTTACTTTTTGCTTGCAGTTGATAGTTCACTGCGTGAACGGCGCCTTCACTATTGGTTAATACAAAAAGCTTGTCTTTGTCAACGGTTTTTTCAGCAAGTATTGTTTCAACAGCGCCTGCGAGTTCTTTCATGTGGCTATGCATGCTCATTTTGCCAACAAGCTTCGAGATATTCTCTTTAATGTGTGGTCCAGATGCAAGTTTATCATAACGTAAAGTAACAAAGCCTTGGCTTGCGAGAGCTTCTGCTAGTAATTTTGCGCTGCCGTTTGTTCCGGATAAGAGTGGTGAGCACCAGTTTCTGTCGGTTGGACCGCTACCTGCTACGAAAATGACGGCTGGATGCATTTCGTTATCTTTCGGCTCAGTAACTGTTCCGTATACGGGGACATCAAAAACTTTCCATGCTACTTCTCTATTCCGTATAAACTCATTTTTCATGTCCTTTCTTTCCTTCAGGCTCTTTTACATAATAAAATACTCAAAAGGTATTGTTTATAGATTTTTAACCAAGGAGTAGTATTCAAGCGCATGCTCAGCATGCATGACGACATATGCTACAAAAAAACCTCACTTTGAGGTCAATAGCTGAGAAAGAAGATGAGAAAAGCTGATAGGGTTTCACCACAAAAGCTCGTGTCGCCCACTCTTTTCCTGCTTTTTTTATCTTTACAAATTTTCTTATATAAAATTCAAATAAGAAAAAAATAAAAGATAAATTCTTATTTCAGTCTTGACGAAGAGTTAGTTCAAAGGATGTGCATAAAGTGAAAATAAACGATATTAAAGAGGGAGACAGCGAAATCAACATCGAAGCAGAAGTCACGGAGAAATCTTACGCCCGCGAGGTACGCAGCAAATATGGTCGAGTTTTAATGGTTGCAGATGCCACGCTTAAAGATGAAACAGGAAAAATAACTTTAACGCTCTGGAATGAACAGGTTAAACAGGTTATGGTTGGCGATAAAGTCAAAATCGAAAATGGTTACGCTAAATCTTACAGAAACGTGTTGCAGCTTTCCACCGGGAAATATGGAAAATTAACTGTCATATAGACTGCAGCGCGCGCGCTTTAAGCACATTAATTTTTCCAATTATGTTCCGCGCCCTCTTAGTAGAAATTTATATAGAATTATGGATTCTGTAGGTGTGGTGGTAATTCATGTCTAAGGCATTGGTTTTCCTTGCTCCTGGATTTGAAGAGATTGAAACCTCAACCGTTGTGGACGTTTTACGAAGAAGCGGTCTTGAAGTAACAGTTGCGGGTTTAGAGCTCGGTGCGATTGAGGGTGCGCATGGAATGAAGGTTGTTCCAGACAAGTCGATCGACGAAATAGTTGCAGAAGACTTCGATGCAGTCATATGTCCTGGGGGTAATCCGGGTTACAAGAATCTCAGAAAGGATAAGAGAGTGCTGGCAGTGGTTAAAGATACTTTTGAGTCTGGAAAGGTTGTGGCTGCTATTTGTGCGGGTCCTGCTGTGCTCTCTGACGCGGGAATCCTGAGGAACAAGAATGCGACAATCTTTCCTGGAATGGAGGATGAACTGATAAGAGGCGGGGGAATACCAGGAACAGATTTAGTGGTGGAAGACGGGAATATAATAACGAGTCAGGGACCTGCCACAGCTCTCTTGTTTGCCCTCAAACTTGCTGAAAGACTGGCTGACAAGAGGACGGCTGAAACCGTTAGAGAGAAGACTCTAACAAGCATCCTTCTAGGTCATTGAAACGCCAGGCATTGTATCGATTTTTCTCGTGAAAAGTTGAAAGAAGATTAGCGCGCGGGCTCGTATTAAGAAAAAGCAATTATACGAGTTGGGAAAAAAGGATACTATGGAAACCACATACAAAGGGATTCTAATTATAATCGTGCTTCTATTATTATCAACAGGTTTTTATGAAAGAACAGCTGCACAATCAGATGGTCTAATTTTAGAATGGGAACAACACTGGGAAACTTACGGTAAAGGAGGTACCTGCAACTATGGAACACACAACTTCTATGTCGGAGACATAGACAACGACGAAACAATTGAACTAGTAACTGGCGGATATCAGTACTATAACATGGAAAACGGCACCAGAATAAACTTTCAGGCTCCGCTAAGGATATGGAATTGGAATGGCGAAAAATTCACATGTGAAAAAAGTCACAATTGGGCAGGTTCAATTCATTCAACATACGCCTATGACCTGGACAACGACGGATTTAGTGAAATAATAACAGGAGGTATAATTACCGATCACACAAACATGACTAGTGCAATCAGAATCTGGGATTACGATGGTGAAAACATCGCTCAAAAAAGTGAATATAAAGGAGTTTCAACAGGATCAATATACGTGATTGATGTCAATGACGACCAAATTCCTGAAGTGCTGACAGCCGGTAGAGTAACCGACCAAAATCAATCCTTAGCTCAATTATCAATTTTTCAGTGGAAAAACAACAATCTCTTCTTCAGAAAAAGCGTAGAATGGTGCACATCAAATGAAGCCTATGCATATTCAGTTTATGCTCACGACATAGATAATGACGGAAAAATCGAGATAATCACGGGCGGTTACGATAATGACCTCCTGAATAGTAGTGGTCAACTTCGTGTCTGGAGATGGAATGGAGAAGAAATTACCCTAGAAGCAAACAAAGAATGGCGCTTAGTAGAGGGAGTTTGTGGCGTAACAAATAGCGGACAGCCTATGGGAAATACCATGGTCAACAACGTTAAAGTTGGTGATGTTGATTCCGATGGTGTTCCAGAAATTATCACAGGCGGCTGGACATATGACGGCGAAAAAACTAATGCACAACTTAGAATTTGGAACTGGAATGGACAAGAGTTGATTTTGGAAAAAAGTTTTGAATGGATTTCCGAAGATATCACTGATATTAAATCAATTTCTCTTTACGATGTAGATAAAGATGGAGATATGGAAATTGTCACGAGTGGCATAACAGCTGTTTATGGAGGGTTTAACAATCCATTATCAACTCCTGATCATGCTCAACTGCGAATCTTTAGCTGGAAAGAAAAAACTTTGAAGCTAGAACAATCTAAAGATTGGACGATTGGAGAAGGAGTTGCCGCTTGGAACATTGCCACAGAAGATATAGATAAAGATGGAACAGTAGAAATTATTACAGTCGGATGTATGGGTGAATCAGGCCTATGTGACCCTGATCTTCGCATATGGTCTCTCAATATTGAAACCAATTCTGTTTCAACAATCTTTGTTGCGGTTATTCTTGGAGTAGTAATTCTGATAATCGCAATATACTTAATTAGTAAACGTCGATCCTAAAAAAAGAACGTAAGAATTGTTTTCTAATCATCGACAACTATTTTTGCTCTCTCAAAATATTCGGGTTGAGCTCTTCTTTACCAAAGGCGTCTGTTGTTTTCCTTCAAGAAACGCAAACAATGGAATGTAATTCTTCTAAATTCTATTTTCTAAATTAATTCAATTTTTTAGAAATTATTTTCTTTTTTTTCCTATAGTTATAAATTTGGAAATTAGAAAATATCTTGTCAAGAAAAATTGACTAATACCTGAGCTTGCTTGGTCAAGAAACCTTGACAAAAACCCTTTTATCGAAAATAAAGGCAGTTTTAGTCAGTGATTCCCAGTGGAAAAGAAGACAATCATGTTAGCAATCATCATTTCGACGCTTCTATTCTCAGCGGTAGCTGGAGCAAAGCTAGTGAATTCAGGAAGAGCAAACCCATTTATGCCAAGTGGCTCTTGGTCTGATGAACCCATTCCACCTTCCATTGACGTTCAATCACCATCTGAAACACTGCATTATTGGACTGAAAGTGATGTATGGCTTAATTTCACAGTGACAGCCCCACGGACGTCTTGGTATAGTACAATGATGAATCCATACCCTGATAACTATGCTATAACTTACGGGAATGTGACGCAAGTTAGATTCTCTCTGGACAGAAAAGCAGAGACAATTACTGACAAGATTTCTGAATATCAAGGGGTTTTGTCTTTTTCAGTTAAACTAGAACGCTTGTCCATTGGACGACACGATATTACAATCTATGCAGAGGGTTTTGCACGTTATAGAAACCTAACGCATGATGTTTATGTTGGTTCGGAATATTCCTTCAAGGATAGTGCCATAACCAAACTCGTTGAAACCTCGATTGACGTTAGTTTTATCGTAGCTGATGCTCCTCCAGCTAATATTCCTCTGGAACAGCTTAATGAAGAAGATGAACTTAAAGCACCAATAGAACCTCAAGCCGAAGAATCCTTACCAATAAAATTAATCATAGGGTTCATTGCAATAGTTGTTGTAGGCGCTGGTCTTTTGATATATTTCAAGAAATGTAAAAGGTGAAGCTTATGAAAAGAACAGCACTATCCTTACTTCTCATCACTATTATCGTCTCATCCATTGCTGCTTGGTTAGTTCATAGTCAAATCAGCGAACTGGAAAATCAAATAGGTACCCTTAAGGCTCAAAATGGTGAGGTGCAAGACCATCTTGTCGAACTCGAGAAGCAGTTAAGTGAACTTCAGCTTCAAAACCGTGAACAACAAGATCGCCTCAAAGATTTCACGAATATACTTGCCAAAGCGCGTCATCTACATGTGGAAATTACGGATTGGGTAAAGGGGAGTGGAGGTCCTATTGCGGGTTTAGCCTTTATTATAGGAATTTACGTTACAATTCAGAATAATGATGTTATACCTGTCAGTGGGTTAACACTAAGCGTTACGTTAATGAATAAGGATAATGGTGCTCAGATTGGCGATACGGGTGTAATGAACATGGGTAGGCTCAATGCAGGAGAAAGGGGGAACTTTTCGGTTCCAGTTTTGCATAACATAAACAGTTTATCATTGATTAATTCCGCTGAATGTGTGATTGTGCTTAAAGCGGGTAGTGTCATTTTGGACCAGTTTGATTCAAGAAACTAGCGTGAATTTGCTTGGATTAATTTGTGCTGGTCTCCTTCAAGAAATGCAAACACTAGAATAGAAGTTTTCTAATTTCTACTTTCTAAATTAAAATTTCTTTAGAAATTATATTTTTTCTTAAAGGCTATAAATTTAGAAGTTAGAAAATGAATCGACTATAGATAGGTGATATTATTTTCTGGGTTTGTAAAATCAATTACTATCGGTTTCCCTCAAAGTATCCATTTGTTGTTTAGCTTTCTTGAGTTCTCCAAGGAAACGTTCAAGCTCAGAGGGAGCAAAAAACGACTCTTTTATCTTAACGAGAGCCAGTTCGCCGGTACCAAGCAACTGAATATGATAAAGATCCCTCTCCTCAATAACTCTCGAATCGAAAGACGGCTGAGCAATCTTGGTACCTGCTTCAGTTTTCTTTCTATATTTTGAGTAATGTTCATCGCCTATTGCTTTTGCTGCTTCCACTCCTTCTATCAACTTGTTAAATTCGGAAGGGTCAAAATCTCCAGCTGGAGCTTCAACGATGAAGTGTTGCCCTCTTTCGCCGACTTTAATCTGAGCTAAAAGAGCATTGACACAACGGACTTCAATAACCCATTGTAATTCAGCCATACTAATACTCAAAACACAATTGGCGGATTTGTGCTATTAAATTTTAATCGACGCCCGCGATTCCAGTTCATTTGACGACTAGGCATTTTCTAAATGCTTTTCTATTTTTTCTATTTTTTAGAAATTCACTTTTTGTTTTATAATAGAAATTTGGAAATTAGAAAACCAGAATTTTCGCCTAACTTGGAAAGCATTGGAAAACGAAAAAATAGGAAAATAGTGTAGCGCGCGCTTGCTAGTGAGAATGCTAGTGACACCCTAGGGGAGCTCGCTATCTATGTTGGAAAACACTATTAGTGACTTTTTTACTAGTTCTGGCTGCTTTAGGTGAACTAATAATGGATCCATGGAAGTATTAT
>SMTZ1_10001015_pt1 | contig 47069 bp, 45 predicted proteins | sample DeeMarSWOR136_30_FD_25667 | JGI IMG/M metagenome (IMG submission 25667) | reverse complement strand
GAAAAATATCGATCAGGAAATAATAGATGAGTATCCCGTTAAAAAGTTCAATGTGATTTTGGCCGGGATATTGGAGTTCCAGTATACGATCAATAAACAAGCCTAGCGAGAGTAAGTTCAGAAAAAACAATGCCAGGACAATTCCAATGAAAATGTTGCTGGCCAAGTTTCTCTGCCACAGGATGGACCTGAAGGATTCCTTCCACTGGTGTTTAAGAAGCCACTTTAGTATCATGTATTCAGCATTTAATTACATTTTTCACATTTTACACATACGAAGGTTTAGAGTAAAGGTTTTAATAATCTATCGGCCCGTTACATAAATCGTACCATTAACTACTTGTAATTCTATCGTACCGGCACCGTCGCCCAACCTGCCTTTGAGATATTTGGGTGAACTTTCAATCTCATGTAGAATGAGGTTGTGAACGGTTATACCACCATTGACAACAGACGCAACAAAATCTGCTGATGTGTTTTGCGGAATATGCAAATCTATCTGCCCATTGACAGTTTTAACGGAACAGCTACCCATATAGAGCAGCGCTATGTCACCGTAAATATTGCCATTGGTTAGTTCAACGCACAGGTTGGCGGTAACCTTTCGCAAAATTATCTGACCGTTGACCTGATTAAGGGCAATATTGCCTGTAAGCTGTAAGACAACTTCCCCGTTTTCTCCTGTCAATATGGTATCGATATCCTTCAATAATATGCCTATATCTGCCTTACTCCAATTCTCTTCCAATCCATAACGAATTTTTACATCACCTGAAACCGCCATAATCTCTACCTCGCTATCTGCTTTCACAATCTGGAGCAAGCAGATTAAACAAATAATTATTTTAATGATATCTTTATACATTTTTTATACTCCTCTTCATTTTTATCTATTACCTACATTGCTGGCGTTCTGCTGAACGCTCCTGCGATATTAATCAACATCAATAATCCGCACCCACCCTTGGGCAATACCGGAACGCAATACACCTTCTTGCAAATAGGCCATGGCCCCGGCATTCCAGGCCTGATCAAACCCTGCTTCAATAAGGGTGGTCTCTACGGGAATCCATACTGTCGGGCGACCGGCTGAAGCTCCACGCAGCACATAACGTTTTTCATTACTTGTGATCAAATGTCCTTCTTGCGCAGCAAGACCTGTGTCGAACACCAGGTAGAGATGAGCCATATCTTTTTCCGGATCACGAACCTCAACAAAAGCGGTATTTATCCCCACGCTTTCCAGAAATGAAGCATAGAGGACCACCAGATCATCGCAGTCGCCCATTCTCTTGGCCACCGTTTCAGCAGCAAATTGAACATAATCATCCTGGTAAATTGGTATCCCCAGGATTAATTGTTTTAAAACCACTTTCACGACTGCGTTCTGAATATCCCTGAATGTTGGAATGGACATTTATTTCAATCGGATAACTGACTGTGTTTTTGATACTAACCAGTGCCAGAGGATAGCTATTATAAAACTGGTAATAGGCTGGATAGATATCTTCTACTACAACTCTGATTTCCTCCACACGAAAGATCTCCCGCTCAAGCCCCCACATTACCGAAAAACCTATATTAAATGCCATGCCGTTATAATTTTTAGCTGGTGTGTCATCAAAGTTGACCAGATGGAATTTAATATCGCTGTTAAACGCCAGCCAGCTTTTCAACACCACATTGATACCCCCTCCTAAAAAGGCACCTACTTTTGGATCTGTTTTAGTAACGACACTTCCACTACCAATGTAGGAGTGCACAGCCCAATAATGACCCAATCCAACTGCTATATAAGGTTGGAAGGCACTGGCATGTTTGGGAGATAACAAATCGTAACGCAATGCAAACAGAAGCGGTACCAATGATACTGTTTCAACCACTCCCATGCTAATTTTCGAATCGGCAACGCCACCAATACTCCCTTCCAGGAACCAATTACCCGATAAACGTGAGAAAAAATAAATTGAGCTGCTAAAGGGCGAAGTAACAACCGATCCCGGAGCGATTTCCGAGTGTGGGATTTCCTTATAAGTCCATATGCCCACACGCAATCCCAGTCCTGTTGATTTTGTAATGCCCTGAGCTGTGACATTTTCTACTCTCAGGAAAATTAGAACAGCCATTAATATTACGATTCTGATATTTGTTTTCATCTTTTCTCCATTTCTAATACATAATCCGGAATTCGTAATTGCTAATTAAACTTGCAAGAATGGTGCCATCTAATGTTACTCTTTATTTTTCAATATATTATATTAATATTTTATCGACCCGCATACTGCGGAATTGTAAAGAGCTGCGGAAAATTTCCGCGTTTGAGGAGAGGAAAATGGATCTATTTTTTCTCGTCTGCTAAATACTCTAAGACTCGTTTAAGATACTTATGATACTTTTTTGCAAGATCCTGGTAGGTTGCCGACAGTTTATCACCATCGTATATAAGCGAAGGTGATTCCATGATAAGAATTTTCAGATTTTCAAGATATTCATTGATTTTGGACACCACTTTGTTTATAACTTCCTGATCTGTGCTGTCACTAATACGAGTTGCTGCTTTATCGATATCGAAACCAGCATTCACCAAATATTCAAAACAAATGCCCCTGAAATATTCTGTTATAGTACCGCGGTCCCGGTTGCCCAATGCTTTGGCTGTCTGGGATATGGCTGCATGAGAAAATTTTAGATCACGTAACATTTCCAGAATTTGTGCTTCCAGTGGCTTATAAACCGCCCTGGGATCGGTCATGAGTTCACACTTCAAAATTTCATCCGGAAGATCAGCGGCCTGAATAATTGATCTGGTTTCACTCTGCGCCAGCAATGCAGCACGGCGTATTGTATTTTCCAATTCACGTACATTTCCCGGCCAGTTATAACTTTGCAACAAATGCATGGCGCGATCGGAGATCTCACTTATTATGCTATAATTATATTTCTGGAGAAAATAAGATGCCAGGTGAGCAATATCCTCGACGCGCTCCCTTAGAGGAGGAATCAAAATATGGAAACCGTTCAGTCTGTAAAATAGATCGGTACGGAAGCGGTGGTTTTTAATTTCTTCCTGAATATCTTTATTCGTTGCAGCAATAATGCGTATGTTTACTCTTAATGTATGTTCTCCCCCAAGGCGCTCAAAAGTACCTTCCTGCAACACCCTTAAAAGTCGCGTCTGGAATGATTGGCCGGTCTCGGTTATCTCATCCAGAAAAATGGTACCGCCATTAGCCAGCTCAAAGCGCCCTATCCGTCGCACCTGAGCGCCTGTAAAACTACCCTTCTCATGACCGTATAACTCACTGTCTAAAAGGGTCTCTGAAAGCGCGCCGCAGTTGACCGCAACAAATGGTGCCTTATTGCGCTTGCTGTTATTATGGATGATTCGGGCGATTAGTTCTTTCCCCGTTCCGGTCTCGCCGCATCACCAACGGGATACTACGCATAAAGGCTTCGGTTCCTAAATTGCTGAATCCCAGCGCTGTGATATTTCTTCTAAGTTCTTTAAAAGGAAAGGTGGGAATTTTTCCGACCAGCAGATTTTCAGAATCCTCTTTATTACGAATTAACTCAGAAAATTTCATGGGCAGACACAGATTCTTACTCGCCCGGGCAAAATCAACTAGAGTCTGGTCATATTCTGGATGCCTTCCATCCGGGGTGGCAAAGAGAACATCAATACCTATCACCTTCGCACCGGCAGTTTGCAGGGCATGAATAGCATAGCTATAATAATCTCGACTGATAGGCCATGCACCCAGCGACTTGATGTCTTCATCACCAATGTAGACAATTATAATCTTATCGCTGATCTGGCGCGCTCCGCGAATTTTAAATTGCCAATCCAGCATCGTATTATTGATCGGTTCATTCCAGGGCAGGGGAAGAACGGAGAGGAGAGAACTAATAATGAATATACCCAATAGACTCACTATTTTATAGCGCTGTAGTATTAGCATCATCAACGGTCTAGTAAAAACCTATTTAGAATTAATAAGATCTAAGATATTATATTTTTTGCTGGTAGGAACATCCTGACAATACATTTTTATGCCTTTTTTCGCCAGGAACTCTATATCTGCCACATCATCATCACTGAGAAAAATATAGGGCAGGTATTCCCGCCGTTTTTCAGTGTAATGTATGCCTCCTATGTTTACCTTTTCAGGGACAAATCCATAATCTGTTATTTCTTTCAGCACTGCTGGCGACTTCACCAAAACAATCGTTTTTTCGGATCTTGTAATGTTATGCAAAATATAATTTGTTGTATCTTTTGTATTGGAGACCATACATTCTAAAGATTTGGGGACACAGGATACATAGAGCTCTTTTTCCCATGCATTTTCGACAACGTCATTATCACATAAAATAATACGCTCACTCTTTAGATACTTAACCCAGCTGAGTACAACCTGGCCATGAATCAAGCGATCATCGATACGGAATAACTGAACATCCATATTTAATCTCCCTGAGCGATCGTGATACCCCTACAAGCATCGTTTACAACCTTATCCATCAATTGCTCAAATGGTAACTCGTTGAGATTATTGAAATAGGTGACCAGCATGGGCAGGTTAACACCAGAAATGACGGTCATATTCGGAATCTCCTTACGCACTATGTTGGCCAAAGTCCAGCAGCTACCCCCCCTTAAGTCTGTAAAGCAGACAATATCTTCTGCCTGTAAGGTTTGTATTTGGCTCTTAATTTTTTGTGCAAGGAGCTGCAAATTATCATGTTTGTTTGAGTAAGGAAAAACACTTTCCTGTTTACCTAAAACACTCTCTACAGTTTGAATTAACGAAAATGAGAGATCCTCGTGAGCAATAATAAATGTAGCAATCATTCAAAATCTTTTAAAAATGATTTGGCTTTGGGGTCTGCTTTACCGATTTTTTTATGCTTTATATGTTCTTTAAGCCGGCGGTTGAATTCTTTAGCCGTATCAAAGCCATACAATTTTAACAGCTGATTCATGGCAATTGTTTCACAGATCACCGTCATGTTTTTCCCGGGATTAATCGGTAAAATAATCTGGGGAATTGTTACACCAAGAATTGTAACGTTACTCTGATCCAAGCCAGTACGATCGTAAGTTGTTTTGGAATCCCAATCAACCAAATGAATTTCAGCTTCGATGCGTTTACGAATACGAACTCCGCGGATACCGAATATCTTCTTTACATCAATAATGCCGACACCCCGTAATTCAATATGATGTTCATATAAATCGGTACCTTTACCCGTAAGCACATCATCCGCTGTCCGGGTAATCACAACCACATCATCCGCCACCAGACGATGTCCCCGTTCGACTAAATCCAATGCTACCTCACTTTTACCGATTCCACTTCTACCTGTAACCAATAATCCGACGCCATACACATCTACCAGAGAAGCATGAATAGATGTTACCAGGGCAAATTTCAAATCAAGATAATCCCCCATCAGATGAATCAGGTTTGTGGTTGTCAAAGGTGTACTTAGTATAGATATATATCTGCGGGTTGCCACCTGAATGAAATAGGGTGGTAATTTATTATCATTGGTAACAATAATGCACGGTATCTCAAATTCTATAAAGCGCTTGATCGACTCTATAATTTTTTCCTCGCTAAGTGTTCTTAGATAACGTATCTCGGTATTACCCAGAACTTGTACCCGGTCATATGTGAATAATTCTACAAATCCAGCCAAAGCCAGGCCGGGTCTATGTGTATCCGATTTTGTTATTCTACGGCTGAATCCGTTCTCTGAAGTAAGTAGACTCAATTTTAGACGGCTCTTGTTATCGTTATAAAATTCACGAACTGTAATATATTCAATTTGGGTCATTGTCTAATTTCCTGAGATTTATAATATAGTAAAAATTATATTATTGCTTTTTTGGAAGTAATCAAAGAAGTAACTATATAATTAAGTCTCTCCATGTCTGATTTATTCTTATAATTTAAATATTTACAAAGCCAAAATCTAAAAAAAATGGGCATCCCAGAAAGGATGCCCATTATAAATGAACTCAAATCTATACACTTACGCAATAAGGTTGTCCACGATTTTTTTGCTATCATGTGTACGCCGTCTTTCTTTATAACGTTTTATCTGACGTTCGGCGTTATCCAGAGCCAGATCAATAGATTTAAAGATATCATCTGTTTTCTCTCGAACTATAATGGCCTTATTATACAGTTTCACCTTGAATTCCGCCACCTGTGTCTGTTTTTCATATGAAAGAACCACATCGGTTTCAATTACTCCTTCATACACGCGCTTTTTGCGGTCTAACTTCTCCGTAATATATTTCTTTAGTCTATCTGGAGCTTTATAGCCTCGCGCAGTTATAGATAGGTTCATCAATCCCTCCTTATTTCTTATTGGTTTTATCGGATGCACCCGGATGCGCCCGGGCGTATACTCTTTTTAAATGATCAATTGAAGTATGCGTGTAAATTTGAGTTGTTGATAAATTTGCATGTCCCAATAGATCTTTCACCGCTCTGATATCCGCTCCCTGATTCATTAAGTGTGTAGCGAACGAATGCCTCAATATATGGGGGCTCTTCTTTTTAATATCGGATATTTTTCGCAAATATTTACCTATTATACGATGTATTGCCATGGCATACATTTTCTTACCGGATTTCGTTATAAATAACTCTTCGACTTCTGAAGAAGCATGAGACATACGCAGGGGCAAATATTCCCTTAACTGTTTAATGGCATAACCACCTATGGGTATCACGCGCTCTTTTTCTCCTTTCCCCACGACCTTGATAAGTCCCTCCTTCACAAGTAGATCCTGAATTTTTATATCGATTAATTCCGCCCTTCTTATTCCCGCCGCATAAAATAATTCTAATATGGCCCGATCTCTTATGCCTTCGAAAGTATTACTGGGTGGAATTTCCATGACAGATTCCAGGTGTTCCAACGATAAAAACTCCGGTAATCTTTTCTCATATTTGGGCGTTCTCAAAGTACTCGCTGGATTCACTTCCAGCAGTTTTTGCTGTATAAGAAAGGCAAAATAAGATTTTACAGCTGCCAGCTTACGGGCAATACTTATTTTTTTAAAACCAAGGGAGGACAGCCATCCCAGATATTGACGGAGCAGGTGTTTATTCACCACCTGCCAATTTAGCACATCACGCTGGAAATAATTTTTTATGAAGGATTCGAATTGAATCAGGTCCCCCTGATATGCTTCAACCGTATGTGCAGAATAACGTCGTTCTAACTTAATATGTTTGATATACTCGCGAACGAAGCGATGCATTAAACGGTACTCTCTTCAGTAGACGCTATAGTTTTACATTCCGGACATTGTAAAAAGTTCCCTTTAGCCTTGCTGTATTTCTCAAATAGATAATTATTGCCGCAAGCTAAACAGGTTTGATTAATTGGTTTGTACCAGCTCACAAAATCACATTTGGGATAATTAGAACAGCCATAAAAGACTTTACCTTTTTTACTGCGACGCTCGAGGATATCGCCGCTGCAATCATTTTTAGGACACTTTACACCAAGGGGAATGGGACGCGTGTTCTTACATTCTGGGTAGTTGGAACATGCCAGGAATCTTCCGAAGCGACCTGCTTTGTAGACCATGGGATTACCGCATTTTTCACAAATTTCATCGCTGGTTAACGGCAGGTTTTCCTCTTGCAGGGGTTTGGTATTTTTACATTGCGGATAACCACTGCATGCCAAAAAGCGACCGTTACGCCCCCATTTGATTACCATGGGCTTCCCGCAAATATCACACGCGGTATTTGATACTTGCTGTAATTCTGATTTTATTTGATCACGTTGAGAAGCAACCTTTTCCAGCGACTTGGTAAACGGAATGTAAAAATCATTCAAGACATCTTCATAATTGTATTCTCTGGAAGCTATTTTATCCAACTCATCTTCCATTTCCGCAGTAAATTTGACATTAAATATATCTGGAAAATGGTTGACCAAAATTTTGTTGACTGTCTCACCCAACTCCGTCGCATATAGTTTGCTTTCTTTCTTCTCTACATACTTACGTTTTAATATTGTGGTAATAATCTGAGCATAGGTGCTAGGTCTTCCAATGCCTAAGCGATCCAGTTCTTTAACTAGTGTGCTTTCACTATATCGCGCAGGTGGTTTGGTAAAATTCTGTTTGGGTTCAATTCTTTGTAATCTCAGTGATTCCTCTTTTTTTAAGCCTGAGGGGATAACAACCGTTTCTGACTCTCCGTTCTCTTCTGTTGTTTCAAGCGCTTTCCCGTAAACCTTTAGATACCCATCAAAAATTAATGTCTCACCTTCTGCTTTAAATATATAAGCACCTCCTGTAATCTCCACACTCGTTTTACTCAATATCGCATTTTCCATCTGACAGGCGATAAACCGCTTCCATATCAAATCATACATTTTATATTGCTCTTGGGATAGGTGTTTTTTTAATAGTTTTGGGTGATATTCAGCACTGATATAAGTTGGTCTGATTGCCTCATGGGCATCTTGTGCAGTTTTTTTACTGCGAAAGTGACGTGCTTTATCTGGAAGATATTCATCTCCATATGTACTATTAATAATAGTGCGAACCGCTTTTATGGCTTCCTCGCTTATTCGGGTCGAATCGGTACGCATATAGGTAATCAGACCGATACTGCCCTTTCCCGGAATTTCCACACCTTCATAAAGCTGCTGGGCTACACGCATAATACGATTGGTGGAGTAGCGCAGGTATTTGGCTGCAGCCTGTTGCAAGGTGCTGGTAATAAATGGGGGTGCTGGAGGTTTATTAACCTTCCTGGTACCCAAATCGCTGATATATAAATCCACCTGCTTGATTTTTCCCAGGTGCAGTTGGGCCTCAGATCTTGATTTAATCTCCGCTTTTACAAATTTTTTACCAGTAGGATCTTTTATTTTGATCAATTTAGCCCAGAATGGGATCTCGGGAGTACCCTGTACCAGGATCCTGATGGTCCAGAACTCTTGAGGTTTAAATTCACGTATTACCTGCTCCCGTTCACACACCAGCCGTAAAGCGACCGATTGAACGCGACCGGCACTTAGCCCCCGATATACCATATTCCATAATACCGGACTGACCTTATATCCCACAATACGATCAAGTACACGTCGCGCTTGTTGTGAATATACCCGGGCCATATCGATTTCGCGCGGTGATTGCAGGGCCCGGTTAATCGCATTTTTGGTTATCTCATTAAACTCTATACGTTTTATATCACTCTTATCCTTATCTAAAATCGAAAAAATGTGGAAGGCAATCGCTTCACCCTCACGATCAGGATCTGTGGCTAGATATACTTTGGCAACCTGGTCTGCTTCTTTTTTTAATTGATTGATAATCTTCTCTTTACCGCGAATTTTTATGTACTGCGGTCTAAATCCATCCTGAATATTAATCCCGAATTTGGCTTTAGGTAAGTCAATAATATGGCCGATGGAAGCGGCTACCTTGAATCCGCTTCCTAAAAACTTATTTATGGTCCGTGCTTTACTTGGTGATTCAACAACAACAAGTGATTTCTCTTGCCCAGCCATTGCTACCCTTTATCTTTAGCGCTTCATACTGTTATACTGTCAAGATATTCAAAATATTCCACGGCACAAAAAGATACAGGAATACCCCTTTGTATAAATTTTGAGACATACGAATTTTTTTCATTAAGGTAGGTATAATTTAAATTACCTATTGTATTGTAAGATCCCCGCTATAAAACGTATAACCGTTAAACGAGGAACGGTTATCCAGACCAAACAGTATTGAAGCGATAATGGATTTCAGATCATCAACACTTATATCATCCTTGCCATACGCCAAGGCACGCTCAATAAATAATTCCAGATCCTGATCTCCGATGATACCTAGCTGGATCAAATGGATCAAATAGCCATAAGCTTCCGATGATATGATCAGTTTTTCCAGTTCTGGAAATTCTCCCAGATCTTGTAATGACGCATCATCCTCTTGTCCTTTAGATGATCTTTGTAAATGATTAAATATCCAAGAAAATGCCAGATTAATCTCGATTTCGGTGTATCCGCGCAACATAAGATCATGTGTAAGGTCGATCTTTGCTTTCTGCTTTCGTTCCTGCTGCATTTCGCTGAGCAGATATACTATTATTTCAATAATTCGTTCTTGCATCGCACCCTACACTTTTAAACAAAGTAAATAAATGATGGGATAAAATCAAGGCATTTGGTAGGCGCTTCATTCAATAGCAGAAAGATAATCCCGATGCGATAAAAAGTTGTGATGGAAATCAACAATTTGTGAATTTTAAAACGAGCGATAAAAACGGTAGCGCTTAGACACTGTTTCCAAATTCAGATAGCGCATGGTAAAATATAATTTAAGTAAACCGATCTTAGTGTGTCCGAATTTTTCATGGCGTAGCATTTTGCGAATCTGAAAGATGTTGAGCATGGGATAGTGCGCAGCTATATTCTTAATTTTTTCTGGAAGTGGTAACACCGCAATATTGAGCTGTTTTTCCTGCTTAACAGGGCCTTTCTTTTTCTTTACAACCGGGGTTGGTTTTTCTTTTTCTATCGTTATCTCTGGTTCTTTTTCGCCGTCAATTACAATCTCTTCATCTACTTTTTCAATTGTAAATTTGGATTTAACACCGGAATTCTCGAGTATTTCTTCAATGGATCTATCATCCGTAGATGACTTTTCAATCTCTTTCTTTGTAATGACCCTGTCTGGATCATTTAAATAACTGGCAACAGCTTCCTGTACAGTGGCAAAGTCTTCAATAATATGATAAAATTCCAGCATCTGAAAAACTTCATATACTTCCGGAGACATGGAGGAGAGTTTAATATCCCCGCCTGAATCACGAACCATTTTTATCTCACCAATAAAAATTCCCCATCCCGCACTGCTCATGTATATCAAATCAGATAAATCAAATACAATATTCTGCTTTTCATTTTTAATAATATCGGAAATGACCTTCTGTACCTGGCCGCAGTTCGTCTGATCTATATATCCACCCAGTTCGACAATGACAATATCATTGTCATCAGGATAATATTTAGTATTGATTTTAATACCTTCCATTATTTTTTCCTAGTGAAGTACAGCTTTATTATACAAAAATAAGTGGCCTAATTATTCCATTTGTGATGCAGATCAAATAAAATACTTGAAAAAATATCAATAGTGTCTATTTTCAGGTCAACTTTATGTATAATGGCTGATAACCCAGTTTAGCCTAAAATTATTATAATAAATGTGCAATTTCTACTTTTTTTTAAATTTTTTTTAAATTTTCGAGACATTTTGCGCAGGAGGAAATGTAATATGGTGGCTAGTTTAATGTTCTCTCCCAAATAACAGCGCTGATATGGTGGAGAAAAATATTTTTAAATCTAATTTCAACGTGCGCTTATCGAGATAAAATAAATCATATTTCAATTTTTCCTTCACATCTTCTATAGTCTCTTCATGATGCCAATTAATTTGTGCCCATCCTGTAATACCGGGTTTAATCTTAAGCCGATTTGTATATAGTGGAATCTGCTGCTTGATCACATCCACAAACAAAGGACTTTCCGGCTTGGGACCAATGAAGCTCATGTCTCCTTTAAACACATTCAGCAACTGGGGTAAATCTTCCATCTGTGTTTTCCTTAAAAAACTACCAATTTTTGTCATACCTGAATCCATCGTTATATCCCAATTGAATTCATCTAAATCTTTTCTATCCTTTGTAACACAGCGGAACTTTAAAAGACGAAACAGCCGTCCATTCTTTCCCACCCGCAATTGAGAAAGAAAAACTGATCCTTTCGATTCAATTTTTATCCAGAAAGCTACCACCAGAAAAAATGGAAAAAATAAAATCATAAATAACAGAGATCCTAAAAAGTCCATAAGACTGCGCCAACCCAGCTCTCTTTGTTTAAAAAGATCAGTAAAAACATCTCTGGTGACATTAGTAAATAGTGCATCATACACCTCAGCAACAATTCTATAATGTGTCTTTGTTCGCTCGCAAATGGTTAAGATTTCATGCAGCTGCTCTTGCTCTTTACGCTGAATGGCAATCAATACTTCCCTTATTTTTAAATCTGAGATTAGCGCTTCAAACCTGCTCAAATCACCTAATACAGGGACATTTTTATGATGGATTTTATCTTCAAATTTATTCAGGGTAATGAAGCCTTTTATATTGTATCCCAAGGCAGGAAATTCTTTAATTTTATTATATAAATTAATCGAATCTTGATGCCAACCAACGATTAGTGTATTTTTCATGATTATGTATAATTAGTATGCTATTGCAATTATCGGCATGATACGAGCTTTTATTACAATTGAATATGAAATAAATAGAAATAAATAGTACCAATGGTAGAAAAAATGCGAAGAGGTAGCGGTGTTTTCTTTGCCTATGATTCTTCCTCACAGAGATTTCTAAGATAATCATAGGTATATATACCGGTATCATGACCATCGCTCCAAACCAGTGAGATAGCGTAGCGGCCAACCCAGTTCCACTTTAACAGTTCAATATCATCAAATGATTTTTTGACGACTTTTAAAGGATTATCATCTTCTTGTTCTTCTTTACAAACCGCACATGGGCATCTAGCCCGTAACAGCTTACTGTGATAGATGCATACTTTACCATCATCCCAGGTAAGCACAAGTACATCACCGCTTATTTGTTCAATTTTTTCAGGTTTCACTTGATACTCGATATATACAATTTATAATATGGTCTATACGCTTTTTTCTGCCCAGATTTCACAAAGATGTACAATGGTTTCCACCGCTTTTTGCATATCTTGTACGGATATCCATTCCTTTTTACTATGAAAATTATGCCCTCCAGTAAAAATATTGGGGGTCGGTAGTCCCATATACGATAGCCGCGCTCCATCTGTACCACCTCGGATCAAGTTTAACTTCGGCTGTAATCCCGTGCGCCGTATCGCCTCTTTGGCATATTCCAAAACCAGGGGATATTTATCAAGGATTTGTTTCATGTTGCGGTAAGACTCTTTAACCTCCAAGGATATGGAAGCCTTGGGATATTTACTGGTGAATTTATTGCATAACATTTGCAGGAAGTTTTCTTTTTCTTTAAGGCCGTCTACCTCAAAATCTCGCACTAAAAATACCAATTCGCTGTGCTCAACCGATCCCTTAATGGCATGTGGATGAAGATACCCTTCGCGCTTTTCTGTCGTTTCTGGAGCCATCCCATCTTTAGGCAATTTCTCCAGCATTTCAGCCGCAATCTTTATCGCATTGACAAGACGATCCTTGGCATATCCCGGATGCATATTCACACCTTTTATGGTGACAATCGCTGTATCGGCACAGAATGTTTCATTCTCTATCTCACCCGCTGTCTCTCCGTCAATGGTATAAGCATAATCCGCACCGAACTTCTTTATATCGAAATACTTTGTCCCTTCACCAACCTCTTCATCGACTGTAAATGCAACGCGGATTTTCCCATGCTTGATATTTGGATTGGCAATAAGATATTGCATGGCAGCCATGATTTCAGCAATACCAGCCTTATTATCAGCACCCAGCAAGGTCGTTCCATCACTGGTTATGATATCGTGCCTCATACAATCCATTAAAGCCGGATTCGTGTCAACCTCGATTACCTGGGATTTGTCACCCTTTAGTTTTATATCCCCACCTTTATATTTTTTATTAATTACCGGTCTTACATTTGCACCACTAACCTCGGGAGACGTATCGACATGGGCAATCAAACCTATAGTCGGTACATCATGAGAAATATTGGAAAGTAGTGTGGCAAAAACGTAACCATGCTCTGTCATTTCAACTTCATACATTCCCAACTCTTTGAGTTCATTAACTAAATATTTACATAACTCCAGCTGCTTTTCCGTACTGGGATAAACATCAGATCCCTCTTTTGATTGCGTATCGAATTTAACATAGGTAAGAAAACGGTCTAAAAATAGGCGTGGTTGAATTGGATTCATAACATTTCCCTTATACTAATTGTCATATAAGAATAAAATAATAGTTAATTTGCATTATAAATGCAAAGATAAATTGCTGATTTAGTAACATTTTAATTTAATAAGCGTATACAAACTTTGATAATAATAAATACCTGCAATTTTCAAAATCAGAAAATCTTTTAGTCAATATCAGTATTTGATTACATAATTTTGGAGAGACGTTATGAAAAAATTTTATATTGCTACTTTAGTTCTCTTACTCCTCTGCATCCATACCAACCTGCTTGGACAGACACAAGAAGACAAGGAAATTATCTTTTACACATTTAATGCCCAATGGGAAAAGGCAGATTCTCTTTTAGATGCCAAGATACAGGCACAACCTGATAATCCCAAGTATTACTACATGAAGTGCCCTTTCTATTTTTATACACGATATTTCAATGATGGCACATTAAATGGTGATTCTCTTTTGCACCTGATGGTCGGTTATGCTGAAAAAACTGGGAGCTGACTTGAATATTTAGGGGATTGCTCATTTTTTCAGCGTAAACTTCTGCGTATAAATTCCAAGTTTGTCCGAATTGAGATCATCAATACGAATGTGGAAAGTATAATCACCCGGTGGTAACTTCATCTCAATTCTTTCTTCAATCGCGTCGTCATCATCTACAATATTATCCAGTTCCTTGGTCACATCATACCTTTTTATTTCTCTTAAATCTTCGTTAAGCACAATACAGCTTTCGTTGTATTTCAAACGATACCTGCCTCCCGATTTTTTTAACTTAAACTCATCGGCAGGCACACGATAACGCAATATCAGTTGCGCTTCCGGCTTACCTTCTTGAACATCTATAGCCAATTCAAAATCTTCAATCGGATCTGCTTTGTAGTTGTATTCAAAACGCAATTCATTGTTATATATAAAATTAGCCTGTAAATAAGAATTATAGAGATTCCAGATATGAACATCATCTTTTCCGGCAAAATCATTAATAAGAGATCCGCGTGGAATATTTGCATACTCATGAAGCCGCAATGTCATTTCACCGGCCCCTATAGCATTTCCATAGATATTGGTCATATATTGCTTCACCAGAAAGTCTACACTATAACTATAATAAATCCACTCTTCCGTCTGCCATCCGTGTATAGACCGTACATCAGGGGCACCGAACTTGATATATAACTCTCCGCGCGCATCCCACGGTGCATGAGATACATCCTGTCTTAAATATTGATCGGGAAGATAATTAAAATGGCGATAATTCCAATAGTCTGAAAAATGTGCTCTTGCATATAAAACTCTTGTCTCAAATTCCTCTATTAGCTCATTCTCCTCTGTTGTTGGAGTGGGATCTCTTTGTTTCCAATATTTCCTAATCCATTCCCTTTTATCATATTCATTTGTAAATGCTCGGTACTCTTCAAATTCATCTGTATCCACGATATGCCACAGGGCAAAATCATACAACTCCTGCTTGCTCCAATCGTCATCTTTTTTCAACATGGAACGATACTGATCGTATCTTTTACTGCTGAACCATAAGAATCTTCCTTTGTCAGGTACTTCCTTCAGCGGTTTCGATTCTATATCATAAACCACACGCAGATCCTGTTCCAGTGTATCAACCTTATCTTTCCCTTGTTCACGCTCTAGTATAGGTATTAGAGCACTGGCTATTCCCCCTAGATCTTGATCGCTTTCCAACTCCTTTAGTACGGACAAAGCCCTTTTATCACCTAAACGTCCGAGAGAAATAGCGGCCCTGTTGCAGACATCCACTAAATCCGATTGTAATTTTTCCAACAAAAACGCTTTATATTGATCTAATCCCTGCCCTACAAATCGTTCTGCCAAAATAATCTGGTGAATCTGCGCATCATCTACCCAGGCACTGCCGGGATGATTTGTAACTAAATCGGCATAAGTCAAAAAGGCTTCACTTTGCATACCCGGGGATTTTTCCATAGCATATCCAACCCAAAACTTGGCATCATCACGATAACGACTATCAGGATACTTCTCAAGGAATTCTTTAAATAAAGCAATGGCTTCTGACCATTTCTGTTCAATGCATTTCTTTTTAGCATCCAGATAAAGTTCACGCGCTTTATTTTCCTCATTATCCATAAATCCCATCACAATACCGAGCAATATATATATAGCCACAATGCAAAGACTCAATCTCATATATAACTCCTTCTTTATCCAATTGTGAATTGGAAATATAATTATATCATCCAGGAAGGGAGGAGGATTCCCGCATCACAATTTGAAGTCGTCTCGATTCTTCGATTAAATTCCTTTTTTCAATCACAAGCTTTATGCTTTCCAGTATCACATCCATTTCCTCTTCATTAGTATTGGACAGGTCATAGAGAATCATTTCCATTTTACTTAAAAATCCCAGCATCTTGGGATCGTTTAAACTCAGGGCCATTTCATGGATTAAAAATGTCTTAATAAGTAACTTCTGTGCTATATCAGTATCGATAATAAAATCAGACTCCCGCTTCAGATCTTCACTGGTCATGTTGCTCATTTCTAATAAAATCATCTCAGAGGCTTGAAAATAATAGTGCATATAATCAAGATCTTCTTTCGATATTGGTTTTGAATAATAGCCAATTGCACTAATCTCTTTAATTTTAGGACTCTGTTTATAACTAAAAAGGAACCATCCCACAACCAGACCAATTAGCATAAGCGCAACCACTTCTGCAATGCGAATCCAGCGCGATGTGGGATAAATCAATTCAGAGAGCCATAGAGGAAATGACTTGTACAACTTATTTGGTTTTATAAATAGCTTACCTAACCCTTCATAATAATCGAGTAACACCATGTCAGCAGGTTTTGCACGTTCATAGTTCATTAACACGCGATGTAGTTGATAATAATCTTCCAGTTGATTACTGCAATGGGGAAATGTATCCAGATGGTGATAAAACCAGGTGATATGGCGAGCCGATAACTCTTCATTAATATATTCACTGAAATACTTATTAATGTCACAACCGTGCATAGTAGGAATTCTTTTTATTTATTTAATACCGGTTTAAGACTTTCGGCAGCGCGATAGAGTATGGTTCTAACTTCATCTTCATTGCGTTCCATTATCCTGGCTATACAGGAAATCGTCTTTTTATGATAATAACGCAAGATAATAACCACACGTTGATCGAACGACAGCATCTGCAAGGTACGATTTATCGCTTGACGTGATTTATTTTCTGATTTGTGGTTGGATTCAATATGCACCACATTGTATTCATTTAACTGCTGTTCTTGTGATTTGGTTTCATTTAGAGTATTAACAGTCTGGCTGAGGTTTTGCTCTAAGGTACGGCAAATTTTAATCGCTTCACGATAAAGACAGGAAGAAAAGGACTCTTTATCGTCAAATTCATTTATCCTATCAAATACACACTGAAATGCCTTTTGTGCCGCCCCTGTAGCTTTAGTATAATCCCCGAGTAAATCAAAAGTTAAAAAGAGAATTGCATCCCTATACATCTCAAGCAGCTGATTGCGAGCGCGTACATTTCCAGCCTTGGCTCTTTTTACCAGCCGTTGCTCAAAATCCATAATTAGGTGTTCTTATTTGGTCAATCAAGAAATCTTATGGTTAAGGGATAGCGAAACACCGCACCTTCGTTAGCCTTAATAGCGGCTATAACAATAGCAAACAATTCAAAAAATGCCAGAGCTATCAGGATGGGGATTCCAATAACAATAAAAATAAGCAAAATTGAGGCAATAATATATATGGTAATGCTGATTTGAAAATTTAACGCTTCCTTGCCATTCAAATTCACCAGCTCATATTCATCCTTTTTTAATATCCAGATGATTAGTGGGCCAATAATATTTCCAAAGGGAATTACAAAACCGACAAGTGCACTAAGATGACAAAACATAGCCCACATCTTTGCTTCTTTGTCCTGAATGGGCTCTTTTTTTTCTTCATTAGCATTAGACATGAATGGTGTCCTCCTATTATATTAAATATGCACAATACAATGGTCGAAAATAAAAGATGGTTTCAATATGTGCAAGAGAAAAAATGTGAATTAAGTAAATAAACAATCTTATATAATTTTGCTAAATATATTATATTTAGGTAAATAAAATGAAACATTTCAGATCGTTTTTTAGTTTCTAATTTTAGTAGCAACAAGGTTAGCATTTATGAAGAAAATATCTTCCTGCATTATTCTATTGCTTTTAGCATTTCAGCTTTTTGCCGATGACGTCGTTGTTGACTCCATTCAATCTTATATTACTCAGTTATACCCCGAACCACAGCATAAAAAGGTTTCACAGCTGATTACTCATATCGTGAAAAGGAATCATTATAAAGAAGTGCCTTTAGATGATTCACTTTCAAGTGAGGTGTATGACTATTATCTAAATCGATTGGATCCCAATCGCATGTTCTTTTTATATTCCGATATCACTGCTTTTGAAGAGCACCGTTATAAGTTTGACGATTACTTTACTGCAGGGGATCTGTCACCAGCATTTAAAATATTCAATGTTTATCAGGATAGATTCAGCGCCTGGTTGGCATATGTTTTTCAACGTCTAAATCAGGAATTTGATTTCACAAGTGATGAGTATCTTGAAATCAATCGTGAAGAGGCCCCCTGGGCTCAAAATCAGATGGAACTTCAGGATCTTTGGCGGAAGCGTATAAAAAATGATGCACTCAATCTAAAACTTGCCGGTAAAGAGTGGGAAGGTATACAGACCACCTTACGCAAACGCTATAAAAACATCCGCCGCAGAATGTCTCAATATCACAGCGAAGATGTTTTTCAGGTGGTTATTAATTCGTTAACTGAATCCATTGATCCATACACCACATACTTTTCACCGAAAAGTTTTGATGATTTTAAAATTCATATGAGTCGCTCATTTGAAGGTATCGGTGCACGGTTATCTACACAGAATGAGTATACCGTTGTTACAGAGATCATTCCTGGTGGACCGGCGGATAAAAGCAAAGTTTTGTCTATCAATGATAAAATCATTGGTGTGGCTCAGGGTGATGAAGGAGAGATCGTTGATGTTATTGGATGGCGGTTAGATGATGTGGTACAACTGATACGTGGTAAAAAATCCACATTGGTACGACTGCAAATTATACGCGCGGATACACCTACAGATGCGTCGCCTGATACAATTGCCCTGGTAAGAGATAAAGTAACAATTGAAGACCAATCGGCTGAAGGTGAAAGAATAGAAATAATACTTGAAGGAAAGAAGCTCAATTTTGCCGTGATCAAAATTCCCGCATTCTATTCCGATTTTGATGCTCGTAGACAAGGGGATAAGAACTATAAAAGCACCACACGCGATGTGAAAAAACTGCTGAGTGATTTCGGTTTGGAAACGCTAGATGGTTTAATAATTGACCTTAGGTGGAAGTGGAATGGGATTATGATGAACAACTGTTTTATAGCGGTCCTTTGGCGGTCATCGTTGATCGCATGAGTGCCTCAGCATCTGAAATTTTCGCTGCAGCTATCCAGGATTATAAAAGAGGGATTATTATCGGCAGTCAGACATTTGGCAAAGGTACGGTACAAAATGCCATTGATTTGAATCGCTTTCTACCTAATAGTCCACAAAAGTTGGGTCAGATAAAAATGACTATCGCAAAATTTTATAGAATTGATGGCAGTAGCACGCAACAATTGGGTGTATTGCCCGATATTACCTTCCCCTCTCGTTTCACTTTAATGGATTTTGGAGAAACTTCCCATAAGAATGCTCTCTTATGGGATCAAATCGGATCGACTAAATACGATTATTACACAAATATCCCGGATTATATCCCTAAATTAGAAGTACGGCATAATCTAAGAGTCGGCAATAATGAACAGTACGCGAATTTATTAGAGGAAATCGCATATTATCAAGAGCACAGAGACCAAAAAATAGTCTCACTTAATGAGCAATTGCGAAGAGAAGAACGCAAAAAACTTAGAGCCAAAGAAGAACAAGAAGATGAAAGCGAAATAAACGGGGATGATCCAGAGGGCAGCAATAAAAAAGATAATAAGGGGAAAAAGGAAGACCTGCTATTGGATGAATGCGCATATATTCTTGGTGATTACATATTACTTTCAGACCAGAAATTAGGACTTTACCGTGATAAGTAAATACGTAGATGGGTAAATGCGCATTTACTTAGTGAAGATATCCACAAGCCACAGACTCAATTCCGGAATATAAGTAATGAGAGCCAGGGCGATCAATAACATGATCAGAAAAGGGATCGTTGCCCCATAAAGCTTTAGAATTGGTTTCTCAAAGCGAAAAGAAGCGATAAACAGATTCATACCAACAGGTGGTGTTGAATACCCGATCCCTAAATTGGCTAAAAAGATAATGCCTAAGTGAACGGGATCCACTCCAAAGTTTGCCGCAATAGGAACGATCAGAGGTACGACAACCATAATTGCTGAAAAGATGTCCATTAACGCACCAACTATCAGGAGAAAAAGATTTAGCACCAATAGAAAGGCTAATTTAGTCGTAATAAAGCTTTTCATCAAACCCAAAATTTTCATGGGGATTTGTGCATCGATCATATAATTGGCCAATCCCAGCGCTGCAGATAGAATTACTAAAATACCACCAACCAGGACCATGCTTTCGCGCATTACTTTGGGTAATCCTTTGCTAAAGCTTACATCTTTATATATAAATACTTCTACGATTAGTACATAAAATGCAGTCACTGCGGCAGCTTCGGTGACGGTAAACAGACCACCATAAATACCCACCAGGATTATAAACGGAAGCGGTATTTCCCAGGCTGCTCCTTTGATAGCCTGCCAGGCGCGTTTCCAGGAAAACGGTTCTGTACGTACATGTACCTTGCGCATGCTTGATACGCTATATAAAGAGAGTAGAAAAATCATCAGAATGCCAGGTATAATACCGGCAATGAATAATTTGTCAATACTGGTTCCTGATACCAATCCATATAGGATAATGGGCAAACTCGGTGGAAAGAGCAGACCCAGATTTCCCGATGCCGTTAATATTCCTAAATTGAATTTCTCCGGATATTTTTCTGCTTGCAGCACAGGAAAAAGTAATCCGCCTAATGCAATAATAGTCACACCCGAGGCACCTGTGAATGCGGTAAATATAGCGCAAGAAACCAACGTCACAATCCCAAGTCCACCGGGCAACCAGCTAAAAAAGGCGCGTGAAAGATTTACAAGTCGTTGGGGTGTATTACTCTCGGCAAGTAAATACCCGGCAAATGTAAAAAGAGGTATGGCTAATAAAACGGGTTGGCTGGCCAGCTGATACAAAGCTATAATCACAGCGGATGAATCTATCTCGACAAAAAAAAATGCGATCAAGGCGATTGCCGCGATTATAGCAAAGAGAGCTGTACCAAAGAGGGCAAATAGTAGAAGAAAGATGCCAATCAGGAAAGTTATCATTATGTTTCAACCCGCTTTTGAGTTACCAAATTGGTGATATGTTGCAATGATATAATCACAAATCTGAATGCCATCATTAAAAAGCCGATGGGTATAATAATTTGAAAATACCAGGCTGGAACATCGGCAAATATTTTTGTACTATATAACTTCTCATCCATTACAAATGTCCATCCTGCTTCAGCTAATAAAACACAAATAAGCGCGGTAAACATGTTTGTAATGATGCGAGAAAACACTTTCCATTTCCCGGGCAGAAAACGTGTCAATAAATCAATATTGATATGTTTACCTTCCCTCGTGGCCAGAGACGCCCCAATAAATCCCACCCATAACACCAAATTACGCAGTAAGATATCAGCCCATAGAATACCCTGGTCAAGTAGGTTGCGCAGAACAACCTGGAGGAATGCCAGTATTACCATTACACTGAGTATAATAATTAAAACAACCGTCTCTATTTTTTCTATATGTCTGTTGATCGCTTCAAGTATTTTTATAATCATTTTAAAAAATAAATTGGTTATGTCTTCTTATAAAGGGTATGATTATATTTAATCCGAGGACATGGTTCTGAATTCATTAACAGCTGTTTCAACCTGATTAAGAAAGTCTTGAGTATACAACTTACCGATCAGAGTACGCCGTGCCTGAGCACCTGCCTGATAATACTCTGAAAATTTATTTTTGTCAGATATCTTGGTGAACTGAATACCCGCTTGTTTGATTAAATCTAACGATTTGGCATTATCTTCACGGCTTAACTGGGTTAATTTGCTAAAATATTCCCGTGAAAGTTCTTTCAAAATTATCTGCTTATTTTCATCGAGTTTAGCGAATTGCTTGGTTGAAATTAGAACCGCTCCATTTGCATCAGCCAGCGGTAGATCGAGCATGTATTTGATTTTTGTATGCCATTGCAGAGCTACACATCCCAGTGGCGATATATAGACCCCATTAATTAAATTTGTTTGTAGCGAAGTTAATACATCAGTAACCGATAAGGGTATTGGATTTATACTCAAGGCCTTGAAGGTAGCTTCCGCAATAGGATCTCCCTCCCACATCCACATTTTGACTCCACTCATATCGTCAATACCGCGCACCGCTTGATTGGTAAAAATGTATACAAAACCGACTTCCGCCCAGCCAAGGAGCACAAATCCTTTTTCTTCAAATTTCTGGGCAAAATAGTCGAAGAGTTTTGATGTAACATAATCAACTTCATCATATGATTTAAACAAAAAGGGTGAATCAAGAATTCGAACTTCAGGTAAAATCTCTCCTAATCCCACCCCTGTAAATCCAGCGCTATGCAACTGTCCTACTCTTATCTTACGTAATACGACCAGTTCATCTCCAGAGACCCCCCCGGGCCATATTTTAAACTTAACCTGTCCCTTGGTTCGATCCTGGACTGCCTGACTAAATTCTTTCATCACCTTCATCCAGGTGGAACCCTCCGGTGCCAAAGTGGCAAATTTTATCTCAGTCTGTCCTGATGTACAAACTGCAATCACAAGAATCAGCAGTATTATTTTCAATAGTTTCATCCTTCCTCCTCTTATACCGAATACTCAGATACCCATAAAACTCATTTACCCATTCACGCTTCTACGCATTAACGTTTAATAGTTAAAACCATTCCTCCCGCATTTCCTGCAGTCTATTTGCCTTCTTTTTGGCAATCATATTCAAAAATTCATATCCTGGTAGCGACTCAGCAGGTGTATCATTTACATGTTTGATAAGTTTATCGAATAATTCTTCATCAAATGTCTTGGTCGCAAAGTATTTGGCATAGTATATATGAGTAAGTAAAAATTTTCCTTGTGTTATGCGTAAATTTTGTTCGAAATGCTCTTTTGCTTTCTGCGGGTCACCACCAAACATTTTAGGTTTCATCCCCCAAACGCTGCCGAAAAATAAGTGCGCTGAGCCGTGAAAAAAAGTTTCGTCTAAATCAAGCACACGTTGCATCATCACTTGAACTTTTGGCAGATCCATCAGGGCTTGTGGATTATCTAGGCTCAAATTTATCCATCCCGCCCAGGCAAAGGCGGTCCAAAACAAGCCTTCAATATCATCTATATCAAGATAAGTTATAGCACCGGAAAATTGTTCGAATGTCTTATTTTCATTTTCTGCAAACTTGGAATTCATGCGCAAGGCACGTAATCCGTAATCCCGGGCGCGCAAATATAACGATCCGGCTCTGAGTGGATCTGCATCTTCAACAAAGCCCATTGCATATCCTGATAGCGCTTGTGCTGTTAATAATAAGAGGTGCTCATTTCCCGGATCCCCTATCACCATACCCTCTAGAAGCTTAATATTTGAAGCCAAAGCCTGTTCTGCCAGAATTAAATCCGTTTCAGCATACAAGGAGACAACACCGTAATCCAATAATGTAGCTGTTTGGCGTATAACAAATTTGTTAAGGCTACAGGATTGAAACAAAAAAAAGGATAATACTATGAGTGATATTCTTTGCATTTCACATTCTTGATTAATGATTCTTTAGGATAGTAATTATGAATCTAATTTAGATTTATAAATAAAATTTCGCATTTTTCTCATTCCCCTTGATCATAAATCGCTACTGTAATTGAACCTATTAATATCTTAATTTTTCCAATTAACGGTATATATTTGCCATCTTTTGAGAACCATCCCCAGGCATCCCCGTTCATACCAGCTATACCATTGAATTCAGCTTTAGCAAAAATTTTTATTGCTTCAGTATCCTCACCCTTAACATCAACTTCCTCTATTTCATTTAAATATGTTATATGGCCGAATTTATATTCCTCATCGATCACTACCGTTGTTGTCCCGTCCGATCCATTGGAGACTAGACCGCGTGCTAGATAAAGCATTGAAGTTCCGTCTTGAGCTCTTCTGGGCAATGGCTTAACTACTCTATCAAATCTACCATCGGCATATATGAGTTGTGCTTGAAAGTTGTTCTTTTCGTACTCAAAATAATATATCCCTGTCAGGTATGTGGTATCATCTTCCAGGTATATGCGCGTGCGAACTGAATTTAGATTTTCCGCATCAATATATGACTCATAAATGTGGTGCAAGCTTATTAGAAAATCGAATGCAGGATTCGAATCTACAAAAAATATAATGGGATAAACCTTTCTGCCATTTAAAAAGGTTGCTTCTTCCATCCTTATTTTCAACCACCCCAGGGTTATAAAACCATATTTGACTTTATAATCCAGTGATTCATTCGGTTGAATTTTATACTTATAGCGCGGGATTATCTCCGCTGGTTTTATATCACTATACTGATAAACAAGGCGTAACGTATCCCGATAAGCCTGTAAAGTTATATCATTAGGATAATCCTGACACAGCTGAATTAAAAATTTTGCCCCCTGTGATAAACTCCCTAATGAACGGTATACTTTAGCCTTTTCAACAAGAATAGTACTCTCAGGATACAGCGATTCATTTTCTTCAAGAATTTTCTTCGCCTCCTGAAGTTTTCCATGAGAACGGTAAATCTGAGATAAAGCAACTCTAGGGGCGACTTTATCTTCATACCACCCGACAATTTTGGTATATACCTGCTGTGCTTGATCAACTTCACCCAGCAGCAGATAAATCTGGGCCAGCTCCATCAAAAGACTATAATTCTTTGCATCATGCTCCAATCCCCTTTTGATCTGCGTTAATGCACCCAGACTATTACCACTCTCTTTATATATTTTAGCAATGATATAATATGGGTAGGGATACGACGAATCCGTTGTTAATGCGCGTAGCAAATAGGGAAGCGCTTGGGAATAATTGCCCTTAAGATAATATAAATATCCTAAATTATAAAGCGTTATGACATTTGCTTCTGGAAGTTGTGCCTGGGGGATAGTTTCCTTAATTGCTGTATCGAGATCATTTACCAGCCAGGCTTCTCTCTCCGAGCTAAATCGGACCAATTCTCTGGGATAATCACCAAGACAAGCTGCACTTGCGAGTAATAATACTATTATTGTCCTGATCACAAAAAATCGCTTATTTCTTTTCTTCTTTAGATACAAAATTCTTAATAAATGGTTTAAACAGATCAATCGGAACTGGAAAAATGGTTGTTGAATTATTCTCTGCCGAAACTTCCCTTAAAGTTTGTAAAAATCTCAATTGTAAAGCAACAGGGTATCTATCGATTATTTTGGCTGCTTCAGCAAGTTTTGTAGCTGCTTGAAATTCGCCTTCAGCATTAATTACCTTTGCGCGTCTTTCACGCTCTGCTTCTGCTTGCTTGGCCATCGCTCTTTTCATCTCTATAGGCAAATCAATATGTTTAACTTCAACTAGTGATACTTTAATTCCCCAGGGATCCGATTGTTTATCGATTATCTTTTGTAATTCATGATTAATTTTTTCACGCTCACCTAATAGCTCATCAAGTTCAACCTGCCCCACAATACTGCGCAGTGTTGTCTGAGCAAGCTGCGATGTGGCGAATATATAATTTTCGACCTCAACGATTGCTTTCTCCGGATTTATAATGCGAAAATAGATAACCGCATTTACCTGGACCGAAACATTATCTCTTGTTATTACATCTTGAGGTGGTACGTCCATTACCACGGTTCGTAAACTTGTTTTGACCATTTTATCAATAAAAGGGATTAAGATTATTAATCCAGGACCTTTTGCTCCAACTAATCTTCCCAAGCGAAATATAACACCTCGCTCATATTCGCGCAGAATACGAATTGCAGCGGCCAAAATAATTAGGACTACTACAATAATACTGGCAAGAAAAGGCATAATTACCTCCCGGTATTTATTTTATGGGTTTAACTTTTAAACGCAGATGCTTGTCATCTACCCCTTCTACCTTAACCTTTTGGCCTTTTTTTAATCGTTTTGTACCCAGTGCTTTCCAAATTTCCCCGTGTACCTCAATTATACCATCAGGGTTTAAGTCTTCAATAACAATCCCTTCCTCTCCTATTAAACCCTCCTTGCCAGTCGTGGGTTTTTTGCGAAAGGCTCTTAAGGCCAGTCCTATTGCAAAAAGAAAAAATAGTGTTGTTGTTACTGCTGCGCCTACGATTACTTTCCAACTGATTTGTAAAAAGGGCAAAGAACTGTCTATTAGCATAAGCGATCCTATAACTAATGATACAACTCCCCCTATGCTCAATATTCCATAACTTGGTATCTTAATTTCTAAAAGGAATAGTACAATAGCAAAAATTATCAACAACACTCCCGCATAATTTACCGGTAATGTCTGTAGGGAATATAATCCAAGAATAAGACAAATACCCCCGATAACCCCGGGTAAAATCGAACCAGGATTATATAATTCAAAAAAGATACCATATATTCCGATCAACATCAAAATATATGCAATATTAGGATCGCTTAATATATCGAGCACACGCTGTCTCCAGCTCATTTCATGAGATTCGATGCGCGCATTCCTGGTCTGTAATACCCGTTTACCGCTTAAAACCTCAACTTCCAGGCCATCCACGACTGCAAGAAGGCTATCTAAAGAAGGAACGACGTAGTCCACTACTTTCAGCTTGATAGCTTCGCTTTCAGTAATATTAACGCTTTCCCGTACAGCTTTTTCGGCCCATTCTGAATTCCTGCCCCGTTTTTCTGCAACAGATCGGATACTGGCCACCGCGTCATTAATCACCTTATCCATCATCACATCGGAAGTATCCTGTCCACTGCCAATGGTGACAGGATGAGCAGATCCAATATTCGTACTCGGTGCCATTGCAGCAATATGAGCTGCCAGTGTAATCCAGACACCTGCCGAACCAGCCCTGGATCCAGGCGGAGAAACATAAACAGCGACCGGGACATCCGCAGCAAGTATCTTCTTAACAATATCATGCATGGAAACCATTAATCCGCCCGGTGTATCTAATTCAATGATCAGCAGTTCCGCACCTTCCTCTTCAGCCCTTTCTATGGATTGCATAATATACTCTGCAGCGACAGGATTAATCACGCCATCTATGGTAATTTTATGCACTACTTTGCCCTCAGCAATCGCCAGCGTAAGAAGAACCATAACCCAGCTCAACATGTTGTATTTCATAAAGTTACTCTTCTCATAATTATTCTAATTTTTATCAAATTAGAAGCTATTTTTTCTAAAGTCAAGAAAATTTACTCCAATTACATTATACCTGAGTAACTACCGCCATCAACCTGAATTGTCGTTCCACTCATATAGCTTGATTGTTCAGAAGCCAGGAACGTTATTAATGCAGCTAAATCTTGTGGCTCCCCAATTCGTTTAAGTGCTATACTATCTTCCCATTGTTTGTACACGCCCTCCGCTGTTTCGCCTAGCGCTACTCTTTTTTTCACAATACGCTCCAAACCTTCTGTGCGGTGATAACCGGGTGCTACAGTATGGACCGTTATACCATATGCCCCCAATTCTTTGGACAGTGTCTTTGCTAAGCCGACCACAGCCAAACGTAACGCATTTGAATATGTTAGGTTCATGATCGGCTCTTTAACCGTAATTGAGGTGATATTGATTACCCTGCCCCAATGACCTGGCAGTCGCTTTACCTAAACCCTTACTGGCTGCAAAGACAAGAGCGACCCTACCCTTTAATCCTGTGTCCATAGTGGTCTCCTTTATTTATTATGGAGATCTAATACAATGATTTTATTCCTGATTTAACTTCACATAATTTAAAAATATTTTTTCAAACTTTACATCTCCTGTGAGTAAGGCCAGCTAAAATTTTCGTAAAGAAAACCCCGCATTTAAATCAAAATTTTAATCTCCTGAGAGCTTTTATTGACATATGTTATCGATTTTAATAGATTCACCTGCAATTAACCATTATATTTTAGCATGTTAAAGATCATTCAAGGCATTTTCCGTCATACGTTAATTAAAGTAATAATCGGTATTTCACTTTTCGCATTAATTGGAGCTATATTAGTCACCATTTTCGAACGAGATATAAACGTACAATTTGGTGCCTTGAGTGATGCTATCTGGTGGGTGCTGGTAACCATGACTACTGTCGGCTATGGTGACAAAGTACCTATAACACCCGGTGGTAGAATCATTGGAATCCTGATAATGTTCTTGGGTGTTGCACTGTTATCAATTTTTACCGCAACCATTTCATCCATATTTATCGCACGTAAAATTAAAGAGGGCAGAGGTTTGGAAGAAATAAAATTTAAAAATCATATTGTTATTTGTGGTTGGAATTTCAGCGGCGAATCAATCCTTTCTATTTTGCAGCAGAATCATAAAAAAACCGGACCTATTGTTCTGATTAATCAATTGAGCGAAGAAGGCATTGCTAATATCATTAACCATTTTGCCGTCCTGGAGATTAAATTTGTACGCGGCGATTATACCCAGGAGAGTATTCTTAATCGCGCCAATGTGCGTATGGCGCAAGCCGTACTTATTCTACCAGATACAAGTGCAGGTTTGGGATCCAAGAGTGATGAGAAAACCATATTAACAACGCTCTCCATAAAATCAATTAACAGCAAAACAAAGGTATATGCGCACATTATTGATCGTGAAAACCTGTCTCATATCCGGAAAGCCAAAGCAGATGATGTCTTAATTAGCGATGCTTACAGCGGTTATTTACTCGCTGCTCATGTCTTATCACCCGGTATCCCTCAAACGGTGGATCGCTTATTTTCTGACGAAGAAGACTATAAATTTAATCGACTTCAAATTCCCTATCAATATCACGGCAAGACTTATGGTGAACTGCGTAATGATCTTCAAAATAAAGAAAATATTATATGTATTGGTCTGGGCAGAGAACGAGAAGGTGTGGACATGTCGGGGCTGTTAAGCGATGATTATTCCTTTATTGATCAATTTATTAAAAGAAAATTTGAAGAAGCAGGACGTGGTTTTAAGAATGAAAAAAAAATAAATATTCGCATTAATCCGGCACATGATAGCATAATAGAACCACCAGACTTTTTAATCGTCATTAGTACGGGAGATGAAAAATAATTATGGCAGATAAAAATTTAATAAATTTCTTACCCTTTTTTAAGAAAGTATCTTTATTTCACCATCTAACAGAAGCACAAATAAAAAAGCTCCTTCCCATAATGAGCATCAGAGAAGTTAATGCGCATGAACTCATTTGTTATGAGGGGGCCCATGAAAGCACACTTTTTATCCTGATAAGAGGAGAAGTAGAAATATCCAAACGTCTTTTACTACCATTCGTACAATCCCCCTACCTGCATCAGGAAAAATCCCTTTTAACCCTTTCGGAAAAACAACATGCATTTTTCGGGGAAATGGCCCTATTTGAAGAAGAACCTGAGCGTTCGGCGTCGATAACAGCATTGCGATCTTGTACTCTTGCTGTTATTGAAAAACAAGATTTAATAGAAATCCTCGATAACAATCCAGCTATCGGATCCATCATATACAAAAATATCGCCACTGAATTAACATTCAGATTAATAAAAGCTAATAAGGATATTCTTAAGTTAACAACGGCATTTAGTTTAGCGCTGGAAGGTGATTAGATTGATACAAAAGGGTAAATTCAAATTTGCCACAGAAGTTGAGTATTTTGATTTTGTGATGGATCGTTACTTTCGCAAAATACCACCCATTCCAACCAATCTATATCTCAAATCAAGTGCCGCTCTTGATGTGCACAATCGAACTAAAGTAGCTGAAATGTGTCATTTTCCATCCATTGTAAATACACTTGTTCGTGATGCCAATTATGATATCGAGGTGGCAGCTCAAAAAAATGATTTTTGGATTTTGATCGGACAATTGCAGGATGTTTTAGGTTTTGATAAAAGAGAACGCAGAGAATTTGCACGCCAGGAAGTTTTCCCAATAATTCTCGTACTTTTGATGTTTGAGGATGATCTGGATGTGTTGAGAGAGGCCTTAAGCAACGCCTCTATCTCTGCCAAAATGCTCAACTCCTATATTCATCTTCTTGAAAAACGTGGCCGCGGGAAAAAAGACCAGCAAATATTAAAAGAAGCCCAATCTGTTTTAGCACAAAGAAAAGATCGTATCGTCAAAGCAGCAGAGATTAGACAGATTGATAAAAACCTCGGGGATACAGAAAATCAAAAAAGGTTGATATTGAAATTTTCTGACAAAGATCCGGTGGTGCGAAGAGCTGTTCATAATATTATTTTTGATGTAAAGGCACAACAACTATATCACTTTATTCAGCTCGCTATCGACAGCGTTTCCCGGGATAATATTCTTAATCAATATTTAATATTAACTGAACTGTTACGACTTGTGATAAAAAGAGAGGATATAAAATATAAAACAGTCGATGACCTGGATATTCCTGTAACCAGATATACGGAAGCTAAAAATATTTCTATTGTAGATTATTTTAGGAAAATTATTAATGATCACAGATTAGAACTGGTAGAAAGGTCTCAAAACAATCTGACCGATTTTCAGAACGTACTATTGCTCGCTAACTGCCACTGCGATAGCAATCAGAAAATTCGCGAGATTGCATACAGTATTTTGAGTATCGAAGACATATTTAGTCTGGTAAACGATATCTCAACACCACAACATCTATTTAAAGCGATATTAGATATTTTATCTGAGCACGAAGATGATAATATACGTAAACGCGTCAACACCACTTACCATCAGGAAAGCAGGCGTCTGTGGAACAGATTGAAAGAGATGGAACAAAGCATAAACGCCTATTTTGATATCATATTTCAATCATTGGGTTTTACCCAAATAAATGAATTAAATATTTCTATAAAGAGTATTGAGCAGACAGAGCGTACTATTAACAACTTAGCACCAAAATTCAATCCCTCTCTTGATGATAAAATTCAACTCACCGTTACAACATTCAGTGAAATCAAAAAAGCAATCGAACTCCAAATTTATAATATCAATTCCGATATCGCCCCGGCCATATTAAAAGATCTCAACCATATTGCTGATATGATGCAACAAATTTTCGAGCTTAAAAGTATGGGAAAAGAGGGTTTGAGGCCGGGAGTATTCAAAGACATTGATCCCGATTTACTGAGCAGAGCACATACCATTTGGCAAAGTACACTGGGACAATATTTAGGAAGGATCAAACATCTTAATGAAATGGTAAAAATCAAATTCTCAATTATGGCACAGGCTATTGAAAAACATGAAAATATTCAGAATGATTTTTTAGAAGTCGTGGAAACATTTGAAAAAATGCATAAAAAGAAGATCAATTGTAAACTCAAAATCGCATGTAACCAGTGTGTGAAGCGAAATTGTGCCGCTGAACGATTTTTAGTTGAAACCCAATTTTTTATCGAAGAACTTTTGGATAATTTCGTACAAGATTGAAACAATTATATAGTATTTCCAGTATGATTAAAATATTTAGTGAGAATAATTAAAATCGATGGAAATTCCAAAAATATATAATCCTAAGAACGTTGAAGATAAATGGTATCGAGTTTGGCTTGAGAGAAATTATTTTGCGGCTAATCCCAATCCAAATAAAAAACCATACGTAATTGTAATACCCCCTCCTAACGTGACAGCGGTGCTGCATGCCGGCCATGCATTTAACAACACTATGCAGGATGTATATATTCGGTACAAAAGAAAGCAAGGTTATGAAACACTCTGGCAACCGGGAACGGATCATGCAGGTATTGCCACACAGAACGCGGTGGAGAAAAACCTGGCACTGCAAAAAATATCACGACATGACCTGGGTAGAGAAAAATTCGTTGAAAAAGTGTGGGAGTGGAGAGAAAAATATGGGTCGACTATTATCCACCAGCTTAAAAAATTAGGTTGCTCCTGTGACTGGTCTCGTGAACGTTTTACCATGGATGATATGCTCTCAAAAGCCGTCATTGAAGTATTCGTACTGTTATATGAAAAAGGATTTATCTATAAAGGTAAATATATAATCAACTGGTGTCCACGCTGTTCGACTGCCCTGTCTGATGAAGAAGTGGAACATAAAGAATCACACGGCCACCTATGGTATTTAATGTACCCCTACAAAGACGGTAAAGGGCATATTATGGTAGCTACGACTCGACCTGAAACTATGCTGGGTGATACTGCAGTAGCTGTTCATCCCAACGATGAACGCTATAAAGAACTGATCGGTAAAACGGTTATCTTGCCCTTGATGAACCGAGAAATACCCCTTATCGGTGATGAATTTGTGGATCCCGAATTTGGCACCGGGGCTGTCAAAGTCACACCAGCTCATGATCCCAATGATTTCCTGATGGGACAACGCCATAATCTAAAGCAGATCAACATCATGAACCAGGATGGTATTTTAAATGAGAATACAGGTAAATATGCAGGAACCGATCGCTTTGTTGCCCGCAATCAGGTAGTTCAGGATCTAACACAACTGGGATTAATGGACAAAGTTGTCTCCCACCATCATAATGTTGGTCACTGCCATCGTTGTGGAACCATGATTGAGCCATACCTTTCCAAGCAATGGTTTGTTAAAGTTGCTCCTCTGGCCAAGCCTGCTCTGCAAGTTGTAAAAGATAAAAAAGTGAGGTTACACCCTCATGACAGGTGGTACCGTACCTATGAACATTGGATGGAAAATGTGCGTGACTGGTGTATTTCGCGACAGCTGTGGTGGGGTCACAGGTTACCCGTTTATTACTGTGACAGTTGTGGTGAAATGATGGTATTGCGGGAAAAACCGTCTTCCTGTAGCGCGTGCACCAGCTCTAAAATACGGCAAGAAGAAGACGTCCTGGATACCTGGTTCTCCTCATGGTTATGGCCCTTCTCCACGCAGGGCTGGCCAGAAGATACACCAGATCTGAAGTATTTTTATCCCACCGATCTACTGGTAACAGGCCCGGACATTATTTTCTTCTGGGTGGCGCGCATGATCATGGCCGGACTAGAATTCATTGGTGATATACCCTTTAAAGACGTTTTACTCAACGGCATTGTCCGCGATGAATTCGGTCGTAAAATGAGCAAGTCACTGGGCAATGGCATAGATCCTTTGGAAATGATCAAAGAGTACAGCGCTGATGCTGTCCGATTTACTTTAATTATACTTAGTTCAGAGGGTCAGGATATCAATTTGGCTACTTCTCATTTCGAAATAGGCCGCAACTTTTCCAATAAAATCTGGAATGCCTATCGCTTCCTTAGATTGAATGTAGACCAAGTTGATATGGATTACGAAAAGTATAAAGATCACTTCGAGCTATGTGACCGTTGGATATTGAGCAGGTTTCAGAACGCCATACGGCAAACCAGCCATAATCTGGATAATTTTAAGGTTAATGAATCGCTCAATACCGTCTATCAATTCTTCTGGCATGACTACTGCGACTGGTATCTAGAGTTGATCAAGAACCGACTTTATCAAAAAAATAAGGTAATGGCGCGGAAAGCGGCATATAGTATTGCAACATACATAATGAAAGAAACCATGGGATTATTACATCCTTATATTCCATTCATTACTGAAGAAGTCTGGCAATCCTTTAAAAACGGTAATGAGGAAAGTATTGTAATTTCACCCTGGCCACAGGATCGCGACACCTATATTGATGAGTCGGCTGAAAAGGATATGCAGTTTATCCAGGAAACCATTAGTGTTATAAGAAATATCCGCGCTGAAATGAATGTTCCACCTGGTAAAATGGCTCACCTGTATATACGAGCAAACGATAAAAAACGTGATCTTCTTCAAAATCATGCCCGATATTTCTATAATCTGGCAAAGGTAGAATCGCTCAATGACTATTCCGATAATTTGATCGGACAGGTGACGGCAACGGCAGTTGTTGGCAATACGGAATTATATATTCCTCTTGCTGAATTGATTGATTTAGAAAAAGAAAAACTTCGCTTAGAGAGAGAGCTACAGCGCTTGCAAGGCATAACTAAAAGCATCAGCAATAAATTAGCCAATAAGAATTTTCTGACAAAGGCCCCGGCAAAGGTTGTCCAGGTTGAAAAGAATAAACTGACTAAAATTAAAGAGAATTTAGAAAAAGTAGAGAAAAATTATCTAAATCTAAAAAAATATAGACAATGAAAGACATATTTATAAAATCCAATTCTTAAATGTCTAGCAATTATAATCTTTTCGGGCAAGACAACAAAGGTTATATCCCCCTGGCAGAACGCTGTCGTCCCCAAAAAATTGATGAAATAATTGGACATAATAAATATTTACATGAGAAGGCACCTCTTCGAAAACAGATTAAAAATGGTCAATTACCTTCGATAATCTTCTGGGGCCCTCCGGGGGTTGGTAAAACGACCATTGCCAGAGTTCTGGCCCGGGAGGCAAATTTTTATTTTGCCGATATATCAGCTGTTACTTCCGGGAAAAAAGAACTAATGCAAATTATAGAACAAGCTCGCGGCTATAACCGCAATTCAGACAGAGGATTCGTGCTCTTCATAGATGAAATTCACCGCTATAATAAGGCCCAACAGGATGGTTTGCTTCATGCGGTTGAGGATGGTACAATTACACTGCTTGGTGCAACGACGGAAAATCCCTCTTTTGAAATTATTGCTCCACTGTTATCACGCTGTCAGGTATATAAACTGGATCCTCTTACCAGTGATGAATTAAAAGAGATTGTATCCCGCGCTCTCAGAGAAGATGATCTTTTATCTCAGTTGGATATAAAAATTACAGGTATGGATGAATTAATACATCTGGGTAGTGGTGATGCCAGAAAAACTTTGAACTTACTTGAAACCTGTTTAGCTGTTATAGAGGATCTTACTATTCCCGTTAATATAACAGCACAGGCCATTAAACAGGCAGCCCAGTACAACAGCTTGCTCTATGATAAAAAAGGTGATTATCATTATGATACCATTTCCGCTTTCATCAAAAGCATCAGGGGAAGTGATCCGGATGCTGCTGTTTACTATTTGGCCAGGATGCTCGAAGCGGGCGAAAACCCCGTCTTTATCGCCAGACGCTTGATAATCTTAGCCTCCGAAGATATCGGGAATGCAGAACCTTATGCCCTTTCACTGGCAAATGCCGGGCTGCAGGCGGTTCATGCTCTAGGGATGCCCGAAGCCAGGATCGTTTTATCTCAAGTTTCAACCTATTTAGCCTCTTGCCCCAAAAGCAATGCTGCTTATTTAGCTATTGATAAGGCTTGGAAAGATGTACAAGATAACAGCGCCTTGCAGATTCCTTTACATTTGAGAAATGCCCCCACCATGTTGATGAAAGAGTTAAATTATAGTAAAAATTATAAATATCCCCACGATTTCAATCAGCACTTTGTTCAAGAAAATTATCTTCCAGAACAACTTAAGAATACTATTTATTATAAGCCTACCGACCAGGGAAGAGAAAAAATCATAAAGGAAAGACTGGATCAACTCTGGGAAAAACGGCGAAATAAGAAGAAGAAAAATTCCTCTTAATTTTTATTTAACGTTTCCAGGGTTTAAATTATATTTCAAAAAATATTTAAAATAGCTAAGGTAAGATGCAATGGAAATTCAATCCCCAAATTTTATAAAAAACTATTTTCTGGAAAAACTGTTAAGTACCCGCTTATATTTTATTAGAGAGAAATCAGAAATAACCAATTTTTTAGAGCAAATAAAAGAGGCAAGGAAAATTCTCATAATTTTACCCAGAGATCGCGCTGAAGAAATAATAGCTCGTAAATATCTTCCCGAATTTCATAAAATATTTAAACCGGCTCGAGTTTCTACACTGGATATTATGAACTTGCGAGACTCGGATGTTAATTGGATAGGCATTCCCAATAATTTTTATATGTCTAAAATTACGAACCAGCATTATGAGTTAATTTTAGACCTTAATAGCGCCCATGATACCTTATGCTCCTATCTTGCAGCTATGATCAAAGCTCCCTTACGCATACATTTAGTTCAGGGAAAATATGATAAAATTTACAATATTCAAATTAGAAGTGATAATGACACTTCTCTACAAGGACGGTACGGTAATTTTCTGAACTATTTAAGACGCATGCGCCAATCAGTAGCGATGATGCCTGTTGGATAACACAAAATGCTCCTCATCTTCAAATACTATCTCCTCCAATTTAAAAATTATCTAAAGAACCTCAGCCTGAGAATTAAACTGGAGATAATCGCCCTATTAATTATCTTTTATGCTTTTTTCACAGAAACTTTAATCAAATATTTTAATCAGCTGCTGTCTGAGGCACATATTACATCCCTGGAACTAACCAGCCTTGCGCAACATATTCTATTGCTTCTATTTGCATTATCCACACCATTCATCTATATCAATCTAATTCCCAGGCAAAAGGGATTTCATATCTTGCGTATACAACCCCTTTCTTCTTCTGGAGTATTGGGAGTATTAATAATTTATTTCCTTAAATATCAATCCATAATACTGATCATCGCTGCACCAGTTTTCACGGCTATTGCCATAACATCAGGCTTTGGGGATATATTTATTTTTAGTGTTGGTATATTATTCTTACCCATAATATATCTCATCCTTACGCATATGCTCAGTTCAGTAGTATATGAGAGAACAAGAGTGATAATTCATTATTTCACTCTTCAGTCCCTATATTTTCTTTGCTATTATTTCCTTTATAGTACAAAACAATTTTACGCATTTCTGCCAATTGCGGCTATTTTCTTATTTACAATACTTGTAATACCGCGTCGGAACATGCTATGGCTTAAATGGGATAAAACGTTACAAAGATTTATTCCTGCAGATAACTCTTCAAAAAAACCTTGGCAAAAAGTAAAATATAACACTTTTCCAAAGATAGTCCCAGAATCCATTCATCCTTTCTTTGTCAAAGAAGTCTTGGCACACCTACGTAATGTTAATTACATGAGATTAAAAATTGTCAGTCTGGTTTTATTCATTACCATTCTTATCATCCTTGATTTTTACTTTGAACAGAATTATGAATCGATTTTTATGCTGGTTTGTATTGTTTTTATCTGGTTACACTATTCTCATCAGTTCAACGAAAAATATATACGATCCGAACCTGTATCATTTATTAAAACCGCCCCTTTCAATTTTTACCAAATATGGCTGGGAAAATTCTTTACAGAGTTCCTTATTATCTTTGCCTACCTTTTTATTATCTTAGTTGCCTTAATTTTTCACGGCTCAGGATGGTCGGAAATAATGCAGGTGATAGCATTCTTTCTTTTATTTTCTATATTTTTACTTGCCACGATCATCATATTCCGTTTGCTATTTTATGATAATGTTAGAAAGGCAGGGTATGCATACCACTTTATGATAATTTTTTCACTAGTCATGCTTATCAACCGTTTTTACCTCGTGGCACCTTTCATTACGCTAACATTACTAATTTATTTCGGCTATCTTAGTTACCGTCAATTTGCAGGATGATGTGGACATGATAACTGTAAAAGAGGTTTCCATAAGATTCGCTTCTGTCCTTGCTGTAGACAATATATCCATCACTCTGCAGGATGGTAAACTATATGGAATTGTGGGACCAAATGGAGCGGGCAAGAGTACACTTATCAGAGCCATGGTCGGGATGATATCTGATTATTCTGGTGAGATTCTTTATGATGGTCTAAGTTTGGAAAATAATAGGCGAGTATTAAAAGGGACCATAGGATACGCACCTGAAGATACTGAATTAATGCCTTTCCTGACAGGGCAAGAATATTTGCACATGCTGGCTGATATCAGAAAAATAGCCGAGTTTAAAATTGACATAAATAATTTACTGGAGCAACTTGGTTTACAAGAAGTAAAGGATATCATAATAGGTCGTTATTCTCACGGCATGCGTCAGAAGCTCTCTCTGGCCGCCGCATTGATTGGGTCACCCAAGAATATCCTACTCGATGAAGCTCTAAACGGACTCGATCCCATCTCTATGTTCAATATTAAAAATACATTAGAAGGATTAGCAAATAAGGGACATATAATTGTGTTCTCCTCCCATATTTTAGAATTGGTTGAGGACTTATCTCATAAGATAATAATCTTAAACCGCGGAAAATTAATCGCACAGCTTTCTCACTCAGAAATCCAAAATATGAAAAATAAGCAGGGGAAGGGACTCAATGATTATTTTGTAGAATTGGTGCAGCCCTGAGTTTCAAGCTCAAATCATATCTGAACTATATACTACGCGGCCTCCTTGAACCGTCATATGGACTGTTGCTTCGCGCAGAGTATTTTCATCTTCCTGTGTAATATTATGTGATATAATTACAAAATCTGCCAGTTTCCCTGGTTCAAGCGTGCCTTTTAAATTTTCCTCATAAGATGAATATGCTGCATCCCTGGTGTATGCGCATAACGCCTGAAACGGTTTTATACTTTGTTCAGGATACCAACTGGGATTCTTCGCATCAAGATTATAGCGTCTGCTGTAGGCAGCCAAAATTCCTTTAATGGGATCTGGATCTGCAACAGGCATATCCGAGCCGAAAACCACTCTGCATCCTGTCTTCAGGATACTGGCGATGGCATAAGTAAGTGATGCCCTTTTGCCCAGATACATGTTAGCCAGCTCGATATCATCTGCTATGTGTAGGGGCTGCATGGAAGCTATGATGTTCAGTTCATTAAATCGAGGTATATCCGATGCATTAAGTATTTGGCAATGCTCAATCCTGTGACGCAAAGACACAGGTGCATCGACCTTAGTGACTTTTTCAAAGGCATTCAACGCTTTATTATTAGCTTTATCACCAATGGCGTGAACTGTTGCACTTAAACCATGGGTCGCGGCATAATGAATTTGATCGGCCAAAGATTGTTCTGAAATTACTGCCACACCGCAATGCATCAAATTATCAAATGGTTCAAACATTTCGGCGGTCTGAGAACCCAACGATCCATCGACAAAATATTTCATACCACCCAGACGTAACCACTTATTACCGTAGCCGGAATATAACCCAGCGTCTATGATATTTGTGGCCTCACTGGCTGGTGGATGCATGCAAATGCGTACCTTGAGTTTATTATTCAAAGCTAATTGCTGAAACAACTTAAATTTGTCCAATCCTTCACAGCTGTGCACGCTGGTTATACCCAACCTATGTATTTTATGATAGGTTTTATCCAGGCATCGTTGCAGCTGTTCATATGAAACCTGTTCTGAGAAACCATCCACAACCTCACATGCCTTTTCATATACCAATCCGTTTAATATACCATGTTCATCTCGACCCAACTTACCGCCAGGCAGATTGTTAAGACGATACATAAATTCACATCTGTCCAATGCCAGCGAATTAAGCCATTGCGTATGTCCATCTTTATTATAGAAAGCCATGGCATGTACATTAGAAATATCATCAAGATATTTTTTATGGGGTTTCCCATCACGCCAAAGATTTGCATTCCAACCCGTTCCCAGAATCCAGGAGCCTTCAGGATAGTTCTTAATACATCTCTTTACCTTTTCCAGCGCTTGAGCTAACGATTTACACTCGTCAAAGCGAATCCGTTCCTGAGCTAAGGCAAAAGCAGCGAGATGTGTGTGGCAATCGATAAAACCAGGGAAGATATAACTACCCCGTAGATTGATCTGCTGCACCTCGTATTCCGGTAAATTGATATCGGAATAGTTACCTATATATATAATACGATCATATAACGTGAGAATTGTATTGCACAATGGAATACTATTTGAAAGGGTATGGATCTTTGCGTTATAGAAAAGTTTGTACATGGTACAATAATTTTAGGCAAAAAAAAAGCCCTCATTCAGAGGGCAATTTGTCTGCTTTAACGTCATCTTCGGTAATGTAACGATATTTAATCTTTCCTTCAAACAACTCATCTTGAGCTATGACCGTTGGATTAACTTCTTTCTCGTGTTCAATGCTCTCGATGAATTCACGATCATATACATCCAAATCCTGATCATAACCAGATTCTTCAAGAATCTCTTTTTCTTTTCTTTTAGCAATTCGATCATTATTTATTTGTCTGGCTCTGCGGGCAATAATTAAACAAGCTTCATAAATATTTGAGGATTTTTTTTCAATCTCAGTTAAATCAAGCGTTTTAATCGCCATGAATTACTCCTATATTAATATATAAAGCTTATTAATTTAATATATAAATAAAATTAAGTCAATCAACTTTTCCATTTTATCATGATCTTAATTCCCCTAGTTCTTCCCCTTCAAAGTGAGCGATCACAACTGCACCCACGCTATCGCTTAATACATTTACAGTGGTACGGAACATGTCTAAAATCCGGTCAACCGCTAATATTATGGCTACCCCCTCTAATGGTAAGCCGACTGCTTTTAAAATAATTGACATCATTACCAGTCCGCTCATAGGTACGCTTGCCGCACCAATTGAAGCCAACAATGCGGTAATAACAACAATTACCTGAGAAGCTAGGCTCAGGTCAAATCCATACACCTGAGCTATGAAAATGGTGGCAACGCATTCATATAACGCAGTACCATCCATATTTACCGTAGCGCCAATGGGTAGACTAAAACTGGCTACCTTTTTAGAAACTCGTGAATTACCAGTGACCGCATTGATGGTTAAGGGTAAGGTTACCATCGATGAGCATGTTGAAAAGGCTGTAAGCAGGGCAGTAGGCATACCTTTATAATGTAGTAAAGGCTTTACTTTTGCACCCAGTCTAAGTATTAAAGGTAGATTTATAAATGCGTGAACTGCCAAGCCAAATAATACGATCAAAAAATAAAATCCTAATGACTTGAAAGCAGAAAAGCCTGTTTTAGCTACAATGCGTGCAATTATACCAAACACGCCTAAAGGTGCACTCCAAACGACGAACTGTGTTAGCTTCATCATGGCTTCGAAAGCAGCCATAAATAAATTAGAAAGCTGCTTTTTAGGGCTGGCAGGCAATTTGGTAATAAAATATCCAAACAGAATACAAAAGAAAATAACGGGTAGAACATCACCCCTAGCCATGGATTCAAATGGATTCTGGGGTATTATATGTAAAAGCAAGTCCTGAAAGCTTTGTTCTGCGGCAGTGATTTGCTCTGGTGATTCCTCTAATCCAATTTCTACGCCGACACCCGGGCGAAAAATATTTACCAGCACCATCCCGGTTATGATCGCCACTAAGCTGCTAAAAATGTAATAGGCAAATGTTTTTATCCCCAGGCGCCCCAGACCCGCTGCACTACCAACACTCACCACTCCGGAAACAATTGATGTGATGATAAGTGGCACAATCGCCATGCGCAGAAGGCGTAAGAAAATTTCAGCCAGTGGCTCGGCAATGGGAAGGATAGCTGTTTCAAAAAGCCATCCCGCAAAAGCCCCTAAAAATAAACCGATAAAGATATAATGTGTTAAGGTGAGTCTCTTAAGATTCATTCTCTCCTGGTTTTGGAACCTGTTACCTTATAATAAACCCTATTATTCCGGCCCGGAACACCTGTATGGATTTTCGATTGAATATTCTTCAAGTATTTCATCGTAGTCATCAAACCAATATGCATTGGGGTTCCGTTCAAAGATCATAAAACGTGCCTTTTCCTGTGGATTGGCTGCCCGGTGATAACGCATATAGACCTGTGTATCTGTTTTCCCTATAACCTCAATTTTACCAGTGCTGTGCGACATAACCAGACGCGCTCTTTTGGCCAATCCTGAACATTGCATACGCGCTTTTTCAAAGATCTCAAAAGCCTCCTCTATCGGTACAGCGTATGTTTTATTACCCAGGGTCGGCCGGCAAATGAATAAATAATAGGGAGGGATTCCTGCATAAGATAGCTTATTAAATAATTCGGCTAAGACATCAGGATCCTCGTTAATCCCCTTAATCAATGGTGTCTGATTTACGGTAACAGCACCGGCTTTACGTAACAAATTCATCGCCTCGATGGCTGCTTTAGTCAGTTCTCTGGGATGATTAAAATGAGCCATTATATAGATATTTCTGTCCGGTAAGCTGTATCTCTCAAACATTTCCAGAAGAGATGGATCGTTTATTACCCGGTAAGGATTAAACACCGGCATCTTACTACCTATGCGAATGATCTGCACATGCTCAATTTCTCTCAACGGACGAATAATATTTTCTAATTTTGCAGTGGACATAATCATGGGATCGCCACCAGTCAAAAGGACATTGTTGATCTCCGGGTGTTCTCTTATGTACTGTATACCTTCCGATACATCGCGGACAACTTCATCATTTTCATCCATGAATAATCTTTTGCGAAAACAGAAGCGACAATAGGCACCGCATACGTCATTCACGAGTAAGAGGGCTGTAAATTCATATTTATGCTCCAACCCAGGAACTTTGGTATACGTTTCTTCATCCGATGCATCTAACCTGCCCCACGCCATTAATTCCTCCTGACTCGGGATCACAATGCGCCTTATGGGATCATGCGGATCGTCCCAGTCTATTAAGGCTTGATAATAATCGTTGCTGCGAAATTCAAATTTTTCAACAACCTCTTGTAATTCATAACGTTCCTGGTCATTCAGTTGAGGGACCTGCTCCAAACGCGTAATATATTTGGGCTTGTACATATAAAAGCACCTCACTCTCTGAAAAATTACACACAAGATCTCTTAGAATTCTTGTTAAATAACCGGTTTTACCTTAAAATAAGACAATTTACCTGGGTTATCAAATTAAGCTCAGGCCGACTGAGCTGTTAAAACATCCATTATTTACTTATATCGGCCATTATCAGCCGAAATGGAGAATTAAAATGAAGAAGCTGATACTTTTACTGTTATGCATACCTTTTTACTTACAGGCACAATTACAAATAGACCTACCTTCAGAAATAACCATATTTATCAATGATTCACTCTTTACACCTTCACTTGAATGGAACGATACTTTAGTGATCGAAGCCTCCTCTGGAAAAATACGCTATAGAATTTCCTCTCCACATCATGACACCAATACAGATATAATCGAAACTAAAATTAAAATTCCGCAAATTCTTTCATTAAGGGAGGTTGTCCGGCAGGTAATATTGTATTATGCCCTATTAAACTCTGAAGAAGATCGCCATAAAGAGCACATCTTTATCTATCCCTATTTCACCTCGATCGATCAAAAGGCGTCAATCAGCTGTTCCTATCGTATTGCGGGCAAATATTACATATATGTCGATCATTGGAAAACCGTCCCAATCCCGGATAAACCCATTCCTGAGCATAAAGAGATATTCAACCAGATCATGGAAACATCTTTTAAGGGTATTCAACTTTTTGCTGAGATTCCGCCCGATGAAGTCCTGAATGAAGTCGCAAAAAGGAATAATATGGACCCTGCCAGGGTAATACAAATATACAAAAATGTCATTTTATGGCAGCTCAGTCAGTAATTAAAAAACTCATATCAGGAAAACTATAATGCGTTACTTAATGTGCCGGAAAAAGTGGATTATCTTGCTATTAATTTTCCCACAATTTTATATTCAATGCCAGAAGAACGAATTAGAAAATCAGCCCTTAATTCGTCTATTTGAAGAGGAAAACAGAAGATTCGTTTATACCAACAAACATAGCGGGTACTTTATCGCTAACTCACATTCACCAAACCACGAAAATAATGAAGGCTGGTATGTAAATAAATACCCCTATCTAAAGGACTATCGCCTTTATCTCAATTCAAATATCTTGCCGAGAGATTCGGTAGATGAATTTCTCTATTATCCTTCGTATTTAACTCGAAAATATTCAGATAAGATTACTGAAACCTTTACCATGCTCGATTCCCTTAATGCCCTGTTATGGGAATTTGAGTTTACCGGCGATGATAATGATATTATCTTTGAGCCCCTATTTCATAAAAATAACCAAAACACCAAATTTCGTTTATCGGCAGAACATACCCAGATTATACTTTCCCCACCTCAAATATATCATGAAAGTGACATCTATGACTCATTGTCTCTGGGATTAAAGTTATTTTGGGAGCATTCAGATAAAGCCGTGGTGCTGTGTGTTCTGGAGAGAAGTGAGGCCCAAGTAAATCGATTACTCAGTTGGTTACAAGAGAATTATAAAAATCCAAAAAGTAAACGCCTTAACCGTATTTCTAGCTTGATATCTCATAATCAGCTGGTAACTAATATTCCTGAAATCAGCGATGCGGTAACCTGGGCTCAAATTTCACTTGATGCCCTTGTTACCAGCTGGGGAGAAAAAGGCATTTGGGCCGGATTACCCAATAATGATAGTTATAGAGGTCGCGACTCATTTATCTCTCTTTCTTCTGCCTTTTTAATTACTGGTAAGTTTCAGGAGGCGAGTTCTATTTTGCGAACGTTCGCTAAATTGCAGTTGACCAACGAGGAGGACACATGGTTTGGTCGTATCCCAAATACTAAAACGCATATTGATCTCACTTACAATACAGCCGATGTAACCTGGTGGTTTATCAGAAGCGTTTATGAATATTATCTCTATACCGCTGACCTTGAATTTGTTCAGGAAGTATTTCCAGTGATCAAACGAGCTATTCTGGGTGCTTTACGCTATCGCGTTGATAAAAACTTCTTTCTTGTACATAACGATGATGAAACCTGGATGGCTGAAGGTTCACTGGTCCAGCGCGGAAACCGTGCTGTTGAAATCCAAGCATTATGGTATACAGCATTATTAATCGGATCCCAATTAGCCTGGATTGATCGCGAATACAACCTGTCTGAATACTGGTTAGCCATAGCTGAAACGTTGCGCCAGAATTTTATTGATCAATTCTGGAATTCCTTCAATTACCACATGTATGATCACATCAAGAAAGATGATGTAAGGGATAAAAAAATTCGTCCCAATCAAATACTCACTGTAACAGTTCCGGAGCTGCCCCGTATCGTACCTCTTATCTCTCATGAAATCCGGGGGCGTGTAACTGAACAGGTTGTTCGCTCTTTAACATACCATTATGGTGTGGCATCATTATGGCAAGAAGATGACGATTTTCATCCCCTGTTAATGCAGCCCAAAGACACGGACTATTACAATGGTTTAATCTGGCCCTGGTTGGCGGGTCCCGTAATCAGTGCAATGCTTCAAATGCATCACGAAGAGCTCGCCTTTCAACTTTTTTATTACGAGGCAAAACAAATACTTGAATGGGATGCCATTGGTAACCAGTGTAATGTATTTGAAGCACCCATCCGCTCAGAATATGCGCCACCAAGGATCGTAAATCAGGTTTCACAGGCCTGGAGCCTTGCTACATTTGTAGCTAACTTCTATCACGACTTTATAGGATATCAACCCGATGCCGCAAATTCTGTAATTATTTTTAAACCCAATGTACCACAGGAATTAAATTATATTTCGGCAATACTACCTTTTAAAAACACATCAATCATATTTAAATATCATTACAATCAAAAGGAAGGAATCTTTTCATTTGAGATTTCACTTTGCAGTGCGGAGTCAGTCCGGGAAATAGTATTTAATTTACCTGGATTTGAACGTATTCAGATTACTGTAGACAGGGATATTGCTTCTTATTCATTTGAATTTTTTGAACAAGAGCGCAGGTTATACAAGGCATATCCAAACTTAGACTGGCATTTTGTCCAACCAAAAATCGAGCAATATTAAGCAGAAGTGTAACTTTCTTGCAGAAAGTATACAAGCAGCGAATTCGCCTAATTATTTTTTAATCAAGCCATTTAATTAACCGCGTTTCACAATTGTTATATAGATCAGGATGTGTTGGGATCACCCGACAGTTAAACCGATAAGAGCCATCCTCTTCAGCAATAATATGTGCGCGATATTCTAATTGTCCGTCCCCGTTTTCAGATACCAAGCCCATGGGCATCACTTTCATATCCTGGTGACCGCGGTAGGCATCCTGGCGCTCCAAAATAACTTCCACTTTTAAATCTTTAGCCTCAAGACCACCAGAGTCTACGCGTAAAATTATCTCTCGCGATTCTCCGGCAGAGAGAACTCTGCGGTCTTCATCGAAGGCAGTACCGTTGATTATGGCTAAATTCACCTTCTTCCACAATCTTTGTACCCGATTTTTCCATTTTGCAAATTGATGTAATTCTCTATATTCTTCCTGTGAATATTTTTCTGCCCGCCTCAGAGCAGGCATATAATAATTCTTTAGATAATTCCAAACCATACGATGGGCGCTGAATTGTGATATGGTTGAATGAAAGGATAACTTAACTTTTTCTATCCATTCGTTAGGTACACCATTTTTATCCCGCTGGTAGTACAGTGGAACTATTTCATTTTCCAGGATATCATAAAGCGATTGACTATCGTCATAATCTTGTTGCTCATGGTCATCATATTGACGATTTTGGCCAATGGCCCAGCCGTTTTGCCCATTGTATCCTTCAAGCCACCATCCGTCTAAAATACTAAAATTCATACCACAGTTAATAGGAACTTTTTGCCCCGAGGTACCGCTTGCCTCCAGTGGTCTTCTGGGCGTATTCAACCAAAGATCAACGCCGGTAACCAAAGACCGTGCGTTATTCATATTATAACCTTCAACGAACACAACATTCCCTCGGAATCCTTCCTGTTTGGAAAGCTCGTTTATTTTTCGAATCAAATCTTTACCTGCATCATTAGCGGGATGTGCCTTCC
>SMTZ1_10000252_pt1 | contig 47155 bp, 43 predicted proteins | sample DeeMarSWOR136_30_FD_25667 | JGI IMG/M metagenome (IMG submission 25667) | reverse complement strand
GATCATGTTGAAGCTAAAAACGATGCTGAAGCTTTTGATTTAATGATTAAAATGGTTCATGCAAAAAAACAGATTTCTCAAGATATTATTCAAGAGATACATGAAATAGTAACAAAAGGAATATTAAAAGAATCAGGTAAATATCGAACCAGTAATGTAAGGATTGCAGGATCAAAAACTACACCACCAAGTTATTCAAAAATTATAAATTTAATGCAAGTGTATATTTCCAATATCCAGAAATTGAAACTTCATCCAATAAAAAAAGCTGCTTTTATTCACCATGAACTTGTTCGAATTCATCCTTTCCTTGATGGCAATGGTAGAGTTTCAAGACTAATAACAAACCTCTATCTTATGAAAATAGGATATCCACCAATTATTTTAAAAAAAGAAGACCGGCGAAAATATTATCATGTCTTACAAAAAGCTGATGATGGTGATTTGTCTTTCTTAGCAAATTTTATTGCAAAAGCGGTTCATGAAACATTGATGTATTATCTATCAAGTTTCATAGATGATGAACGACTTATATCTTTAAAAGAAATAGCTGAGTTATCACCTTATACTCAGGAATATCTTAGTCTTCGTGCTAGACAAAATAAATTAGATGCTGTAAAAATTGAAAATGTATGGTATTCATCAAAACGTGCTTTAAAAGATTATATTAAAAGCTTGCAAAAATTATAATATAATTTTATTAATTTTTAGATTTCTCGCCCTTAAATATTTTTAAAACTGGAGTTATTTATTTGAATATTACAAAATTATTAAAAAATAAAAAAAATATGAGGAGGGAAAAAAATTCTACAACCATCAGGTTACGATGTTTGATTTGTAACAATTTAAAAATCTTTTATCATTTGAAAATAAATTCTGACTAACCTAGATTAAATATCTTCTTCTATTTTTTGCTATATAGCAATGAATATATTTCATTAGTATTTATGATTCTAACTTTAGATTGCTGTTTCAACTTTTTATCATCAGACCAAATAATGGCATCAGAATAAGCAATAGCACATGCTATAAATATAATATCATCAGGATCAATATCTTTTATAATTTGATATGCGTCGTTTTTATAATGAATTAATACTTCTTTTGGGATGATTATTACCTTCTGAAGTAAGAGTCTAAGTAAATCTTCAAAATCTTTTTGTTTCATTTTAGATTTTGTCAGAAGTTCATCCTTATGTTTTTCCATTTCTTCAAAAATATATGATGGAAATAAAAACTGATCTTCATAATCTAATATAATTCTTCTAGTAATTGAATCCCTAATTAATGCTGAAAAAAGAATATTTGAATCAATTACTATTTTCAACTAAGAAACCTCTTATTTGCTGAGGACTTAATTATTTTATTAAATTCTTTTACATCTTTTACTGTAAGATTACTTTTTTGAGCTAGTTTTTCAGCTAAAGCAAGCATCTCAATTTTTTCAATTATTGCTTTCCTAGCCACCTCGCTCCATTTCACTTCAGAAAAATGTTTCATTTTTTTATGAATCTTATCTGGAACTGATAAAGTTATATTTGCCATAAATATCACCATAAACAAATATGTGTTACCACATATATATAGTTTTATCCAAAATAACATTATTTCAGCAACAAATTTCGAATTTTACTACTTTTATATAAAAAATACAATTTTAATTTTTCTCCTTAACAGAAAAAATAATTTGCTATCAAATGAGCATCAATATCTCCCTAATTCTAAAATAAAAATAATCGCTCATAAAAAGAAAAAAAGAAGAGACTAACAAAGAATCCTTTTAAAATATGATACGCTCTTTTTCTTTATCAGTCATAATAAGTTTTGTCATTTGACTTAGCCTATAGGAAATCTTCTCTAATCCTGGACATTTATTATTAGATAAAAGTAAACCTATTCCTTCACTCAAGGTAAATATTGCAAGTTTATGTTCCCTTTTAGATTTATATACATGATATGGAGCAATATCTAATTTATTATAAGTTTGAAACTCATCTCCGCCATTATTATCTACTATGTTTTCAAGATGTGTTTTTAAATGTAATAAAAACATATGAATTTGAATTAACTCATCTTTCTCATTATTCTGAATATATTTCCTCCCCTGTAATATTTCAAGTAAGGTATGCATTATCTTTCCTTAAACCTATCCCAATCAAAAAATAAAAAAAAATTTATGCTCATACTATTTCAAAAAAAATAAATTTATAATTTAGCTAACTCATTTTTTAATTCAGTAATTGCGTCAACAGGGGTAGGATCAATCTTTCTTAATATAGCAAGATAACAACTGATGAAATCTCCTAGATACATTGAATACATTATTTTTGCAAGTCGTTTTTTACCTTGAGGCCTTATCTCTAAAACATTCCCTGCTACATCTTCAAACAGATTTTTCATAAAATCAAGACGTTTTTTAATATAAATTGATTCATAATCATCGTCTCTAAATAATATACATGTAAAATTTTTAGTAGCTTCAGAATTCATAGACCAACCAACAATATCATTATGATTACATTCAGAGACCTCGTCATATCTACATATAATCTTACTGTTCTCATTAAATTGTGTACACCATCGCTTTGCTACGGGTGTAAAAATGCTGAATCCATAAAGTTGAGGAATTGTATTAAAAATTATTTTTGCAATCTGTTTAGAAAAATTATTTTTCTCAATAATTTCTTTTTTATTGTTATTTAATAAATCATTAGTTACAGAAATTGCTTCTTTAACTTCTGAATCAAAATCAATCTTTATTATACCACTTTTTTTCATAGCATATAATGTTAAGAATAATGAATAACCTGTTGCAGCTCTAGGTTGAAGACCAATAGGCATTTTAATATGAGGAATTTCTCTTTTTTCACATAATTCTTGTAATTTACCTCCAGATGAAATACCGATTATTTTACTTCTTTTTTGATATGCATGTTTGAAAGTACTTAATGTTTCTTCAGTATTACCTGAATATGACTGAGAGATTACCAGAGTATTTTTATTTGCCCATTTTGGAAGATCATATTGCCGGTTTACAAAAATAGGAATGTCGATTTTATCTCTAAAATAACTTTGAATAATATCTCCTGAAATAGAAGAGGCTCCCATACCACTAATCACTATATTATCTATTTTAAATATGCTTCCAATAGATGATGAATCTACAATATTATTTGATTCTTTAATTTGCTCGGGAAATCCAGCTACTGCACTAAGCATATCAGATTTATCAATTTGCTTTATTAATTTTAAATCATCTAACATATACATTCCACCGTTTACTTTTCCCTTCGCTATCAATACAGTATAGAAAAGGTTATTATAAAGATATTTTCATCTAAAATGAAAATACTTAAATTAAGATACCCTATCCAATTGACGTATGATAATTACCAAACAAAAAGATATCAATGATATTTTAAAATCAATAAAAGAGGGCCCTGTTTTTATAATAGGTTGCAGTGAATGCGCAACATTATGTCATACTGGTGGAGAAGAAGAAGTTTTATCGATTAAAGAATTTTTAAAGAATAAAAATATCAATACAACAGGGTGGGTTATATTAGAACCTGCCTGCAATCTTTTAAATGACAAAAGGCTTTTAAAAAAACATAATCAAGAAATACAAAAAGCAAAAAAGATTCTTGTACTTGCCTGTGGAAATGGAATACAAACAGTTTCTGAAATAATTAAAGATATCGAAATAGTCCCTGGTACTGATACATTATTTTTAGGTGAGATTAAACATTTAAATGATTTTGAAAAAAGATGTATAATGTGTGGAGAATGTATACAAGATCTTTTTGGAAGCATATGTCCTATTTCACGATGTCCAAAGAGCATGTTAAATGGCCCCTGCGGCGGATCAATAAATGGCAAATGTGAGGTAAATGAAAATATAGATTGTGTATGGGACATTATCTACAAATATCTGAAAGAAAAAGGTCAGTTATATAAATTGAAAGAAATCAAGAGTCCTAAGAATTGGTCAAAATCAACTGAGATGAGGAGGGTTATATAAAGTGAATTTCAGAAGCAATCTTGAAAGAGTTCTATCAGAAAAAAAATTTGCCGTTACAGCAGAAATCGGTCCTCCAAAAGGCGCTGATTCAAATAAAATAAGACACAAAGCAGAGATTTTAAGGGGATGTGCTGATGCGTACAACATAACAGATAATCAGACCGCTGTTGTAAGATTATCAAGTATGGGTGGTTCTTTTATTCTTCTTAATTTAAACTTAGAACCAATTATGCAGATGACATGTAGAGATAGAAATAGAATCGCTTTACAAAGCGATGTATTAGGAGCAGCATCAGTTGGTGTTAGAAATATTCTTTTTATTACTGGAGATCATCAATCCTTTGGTAATCATCCAGATGCAAGAGGGGTTTTTGATTTAGATTCGATTCAACTTATTCAGATAGTTAAAAATATGAGGGACCATGGAATATTTCAGAGTGGTGATAAAATTTTATCAGGAAATCCAGAAATTTTTATAGGCGCAGCTTCAAATCCATTCGCAGAACCTTATGAATTAAGAGTCGACCGCCTAGAGAAAAAAATTGAGGCTGGTGCTGATTTCATTCAAACACAAAGTGTATTTAATTTAGATAGGTTTAATGTTTGGATGGATGAGGTTAGATCTAGAAATCTTGATAAAAAGATACATATTCTTGCAGGTATAACGCCTTTAAAATCCCTAAAAATGACCGAAAGAATGAAATTTCATGTACCTGGTGTTGATATTCCAGATAGAATTTATGAAAGAATGAAAAATGCAGTTGACCCTAAACATGAGGGATACAATCTTGCCTTAGAGCTTATTAATGATATTAAAAAAATAAAAGGAGTCCATGGGTTACATATTACTGCACTTTTTTGGGAGGATATTATTCCACATCTTGTAAGAGAATCTGGGTTGTTATAAAGATAATAGAATTCATCTATTTTTTTATTTTATAAAAATAGTAAACTATGTATATACTAGATTAATACCGATTTTACTAAATCTAACTGGGGGTTCTTATTAATGACAAAAGACAATATGAAAAAAATCCTTGTTACAGGATCTGTTGGTCAAATTGGGTCTGAACTGACAATGGCTCTTAGAGAAAAGTATGGAAATGAAAATGTAATAGCATGTGGACGAAAGACCAAACCCAGTGAAACTTTACTAAAATCTGGTCCATTTGAGTACCTTGATATTACAAAAAGAGAAACTGTTGAAAAAATAGTAAAAAAGTATGATATTGATACGATCTATAATATGGCAGCAATTCTTTCTGCTGTAGGAGAAGAACGTCCTCTTCTTTGCTGGGATGTAAATATCAATGGACTTTATAACATCCTTGAAGTTGCACATGAATTCAATTTGTACCGTGTTTTTGTTCCAAGTTCAATTGCTGTATTTGGTCCAGAAACTCCAAGGATTAATACACCTCAGGAAACAATCCTTAAACCAAAAACAATGTATGGTGTGACAAAGGTAGCAGGCGAATTGCTGGGTGATTATTATTTTAAAAAATTTAATATCGATGTCAGGGGGATTAGATATCCAGGTATCATAAGTAGTGAAACATTACCCGGTGGAGGAACCACTGATTATGCAGTTGAAATATTTTATGAAGCTGTAAAAAACAAAAAATATACATGCTTTCTAAAAAAAGATACAGTTCTTCCTATGATGTATATGCCTGATTGTATCAAAGCAACTATTGATTTAATGGAAGCTGATAGTTCTAAACTAATACATCATTGTGATTTTAATATTGCATCTATGAGTTTTTCAGCAGGTGAGCTAGCTGATGAAATTAAAAAACATATCCCTGAGTTCAAATGTAATTATAAGCCTGATTTTAGACAAGAAATAGCTGATTCATGGCCACAGTCTATTAATGATGATATTGCAAAAAAAGAATGGAGATGGAAACCATCTTACAACATATCCTCAATGACAAAAGATATGTTAGAAAAACTTATTAATAGATACAAAGAAGGAAAACTATAAGATTTATATAAAAAAAAGATAAAGGTAGGTTTTAAACTACCACCATTTATCTTTCCAATTCTTGTTCCACCATGACTTGATTGGAACGTAAGTTGAGGTCTGCCAATCTTGATATTTCATTTCAAGTAAATGGTTCCATACATCATCCCAATTTTGACCTTCTACCCAAGTCATATAATCCCATTCACCAGGTATACTTGCTCCACTAGTTGTCCAATTCCAATTTTTAATCTTATATGTTGCCTCATCTAAATTATTCTCTCTTAAAAGTACCCATGCACCAGCTGGTTTTTCCCACCACCATCCATCTTTTTTATATCCATTATATACCATATGGGAGCTTGTTTGTTCCACGTCATTCCAGCCTTTTATTGTAGATACACATTGATGAACATTTTCCAAGTTTGTACTATCAAACCAGACAATTACATCCCAATCTCCAGAAACAATCCATGTACCGATTACATTTTCCCATGTTTGAAACCGCTGCCAAACATCATGTGCTTTTCCTTTCGTAGTTTTGATAAAAACATACGCTGATCTATTTTTCCAATCCATCACAAATCTCTCCTATTTAATAAATCTAATATCGAATATGTAATCATATCTCTTATATTTTTCCTATGATTTGAAAACATTTAACAAAAGTTTTATGTGCTCGAATACATTCTTATTTATTAGGAGAGATAAATAATATGCAGGAATTAGAGGAGATTGGAAAAGATATGAGAATAGACTTTGAGACTATCAAACAATATTTGGGTAGTGAATCTGAATATTTATTAAATTTTAATAATCCTAAAATTAGAAAAGAAAATCTACATCTTCCAGGTCATGACTTTGTAGATAGAATATTTATAAATTCTGATCGTTCAAATAGAGTTATCAAAAATTTAAAATCGATATTTAACAATGGTCGTCTTTCTGGTACAGGTTATCTATCTATTTTACCTGTGGATCAAGGTATTGAGCATTCAGCAGCTGCATCATTTACCCCGAATCCAGAGTATTTTGATCCTGAAAAAATTATTGAATTAGCTATTAAAGGAGGTTGTAATGCAGTTGCCTCAACTTTAGGAGTTCTTGGTACTGTTTCAAGAAAATATGCCCATAAAATACCTTTTATAGTAAAGATTAATCATAATGAGCTATTAACGTATCCAAACAAATTTGATCAGATAATGTTTGCAAGTATAGACCAAGCATGGGAAATGGGAGCGGCTGCAGTTGGTTGTACTATTTATTTTGGGTCTCAAGAATCATCACGTCAAATTCAAGAGGTAAGCCAGGCTTTCAAACAAGCTCATGAACTCGGGATGGCTACTATTTTATGGTGTTACCTTAGAAATCCTGCATTTAAGGTTAATGGTATAGATTATCATAGTTCTGCTGATCTCACAGGGCAAGCAAATCATCTTGGAGTTACTATTGAAGCAGACATTGTAAAACAAAAACTTCCTACGATTAATGAAGGATATATCGCCTTAAACAAAGACGGCGTAAAATTCGGCAAGATGGATAATAATGCATATGAAAAACTTTGTTCGGATCATCCAATTGATATGACTAGATATCAAATTTGTAATTGTTATATGGGAAGAATTGGACTGATTAACTCTGGTGGTGCGTCAGGAGATAACGATTTTGCTCAGGCAGTAAGAACAGCAGTGATAAACAAAAGAGCTGGCGGAACAGGTTTGATATCAGGTAGAAAAGCATTCCAAAGACCTATGGAAGAAGGAATTAAGCTTTTAAATGCAATTCAAGATGTTTATCTTTGTAAAGATGTAATTATTGCATAGTTACCCTGTTTCTTAAAAATTTAGGTATACCGAAATTTATTTATACTAGTTATAGCAATATATATTTTTAGGCATGCCTAAAAATGAAGGTGAGCATATTATAACTGAAAAAACAAAACCATTGATTTATCTAACAAAAGGTTCTAAAGGAAAAATAATTGAAATTCAAGGAGGACATGGTTTCTATAGAAGATTAAAAGTTCTCGGAATTAGAGAAGGACAAATTGTAAGAATAATATCAAAACAGCCTCTAAAAGGACCCATTACAATTGCACTAGGAAGTACACAAATGACAATGGGACGAGGTATGGCATTAAAAATATTTGTTGAAGAACTATGATAAAAAAAATTGTTTTAATGGGAAATCCTAATGTTGGTAAAAGTGTAGTATTTTCAAGATTAACAGGAGCTAAAGTTATATCATCAAATTATCCAGGAACCACAGTGGATTATTCCAAAGGAACAATGATACTTGATGGAAATAAAGTTGAAATCATCGATGCACCTGGAACTTATTCATTAGAATCCTCAAATAAAGCAGAAAAAGCAGCATTGGATATTCTCAAAGAGGCAGATATTGTAATTGATGTTATCGATGCTACAAATCTCGAAAGAAATTTATATCTTACTCTTGAGTTACTTGAAAGAAATAAACCTGTGATAATCGTTCTGAATCTTTGGGATGAAGCAAAACATACAGGTGTTTATATTAATGAAAAAAAGTTAGAGGAAATATTAGAAGTTCCTGTAGTTCCAACAGTTGCTTTAACTGGAGAAGGAATTAAAAATTTAGTTACCAGAATTAAAGAAGCAAAATCACCAAAAAAAATAAAACCGACAAGCGAGGAAGGACGATGGATTGAAATTGGTACAATTATTAAAAATGTCTTAACAGTTGAACATCGTCACCATTCACTTCGTGACAGATTAAACGATCTGACAATTAGACCATCAACTGGAATACCAATAGCGATCGGCATTATTTTTATCTCTTTTTGGATTGTTAGAATCATTGGTGAATATCTAAGTTTTTTAATTGGTGAGGTATTTGAAAATGGATATAAACCAATATTAACTGGATTGGGAGAATGGCTGGGAGATGGAATTGTATATAATATACTGATAAGCCAAGACTATGGAGAGATAGTATTTACTGAATCATTAGGAATATTATCAACTGGAATTTATATTCCCCTAGCTGTTGTTTTACCATATATAATTGCATTTTATTTTATGTTATCATTGCTAGAGGACAGTGGATATCTTCCTAGGTTAGCAACTTTAGTTGATAATATTTTTCATAAGTTAGGAATGCATGGATATGGAATAATACCTCTATTTTTAGGATTGGGATGTAACGTACCTGGAGCACTTGCTACTAGAGCCTTAGAAACAAAAAAACAACGTTTTATTGCAGCGACATTACTAGCAATTGCAGTTCCGTGCATGGCACAGATGGCTATGATTTTTGGAATACTCGGAAAATATGGTTTATATTATATAATTCTTGTATTTCTAACACTTGGTATTTTATACATAACAATTGGAATAATTTTAAACAAAGTAATTAAAGGCATAAGTCCTGAAATGTTTCTAGAAATACCTCCATATCGACGTCCAAGTCTTAGAACAACAGGAAAAAAAACGTGGATGCGCATTAAATGGTTTTTAAAAGATGCAATCCCTTTTATGATTTTTGGAGTAGCAGTAATAAATATTCTTTATACAGTTGGATTTTTACAAATGATTGCAAATAGTCTACATTCAGCTATGGAAGGACTTTTTGGACTACCAGGTGAGGCTAGTATTGCAATGGTTACCGGTTTTCTTAGAAAAGATCTTGCTATAGGTATGCTAATCTCACTAAATCTAAATCCATATCAACTTGTAATTGCAGCAACAATGCTTACTGTTTATTTCCCATGTGTTGCAGCATTTATGGTTCTCATAAAAGAACTTGGGGTAAAAGATATGTTAAAATCTGCGGCAATTATGATTAGTACTGCAGTAACTGTTGGAATAATTCTTAAGTTAATTTTATTAGGTGTGTGATAGATCTTGAGGAAAAAAACAATAGAGGATTATATCGAACTTATTTATAATCTTCAAAGAAATAAAAAATTAGTTCATACTAATGATATAGCATCTTTTTTAAATATCAAACCTTCAAGTGTTACCGAGATATTTCAAAAATTAAAAAATGAGGGTTATTTAAACTACGAAAAATATAGTGGTGCAAGACTTACTCAAAAAGGAATAAAAATTGCATTGAATATAAAAAAGAAACATGAAAAACTTACTGAATTTTTAAGACTTTTAGGAATAGATAAAAAAACAGCTGAGTTAGATGCTTGTGAAATGGAGCATATCCTACATCCTATTACTATGGATACAATTATTAAATTTGTTGAAGTTGTAAAAAAATGCGAAGTGACACCCTTTTGGCTCTATCGTTTGAAAAAATATGTTGAAACTGGAAAACTATCAAAATGTCCAAATGATATATATAAAATATGTCAGAAATATGCTCAAAATTAAAATGAAAAAAACATCCTCCTATTTAAGGAGGATTAAACTAATTAATCTAAGGAAATAGCTCCCTCAGGACATTCGTCAACACAAGTTCCACAGTCAATACAAGTTTCTTCATCTACTACCGCAATGTCCTTAAGTTTTAATGCTTCTACTGGACATGAATCAACACATGCCCCACAAGCATTGCATTTTTCTTTATTAATTGATACTGCCATGGTTTTGGCCATATAGTTGGCCTATTTTAATAATTTTCTATAATTAATATATAAAGATAAGTTTTACTTTTTGACATTTTATCACATTATCTTTAAATATTATTAAAAAAAGTATCTATTAAAATAGTATATAGGTATCTATATGAAACGATCACTCAGAATCGGTTTTAGCTTTGGCCTTACTTCAGGGATTATCACTACATTAGGTTTAATTGTAGGTCTTCATTCCAGCACTGATTCGAAATTTGTTGTTATTGGAGGAATTCTAACAATTGCAATTGCGGATGCTTTTGCAGAATCAATGGGAGTACATGTTGCTACTGAATCAGAGATTAAGATAACAAAAAGAGAAGTATGGGAATCAACCTTTTTTACATTTGTATGTAAATTTATTTTTACCTCTATTTTTATAATACCTGTTTTAATTTTTTCACTTCATGTTGCAATTATTCTCAGTATATTATTTGGTTTTTATGCATTAGTTATACTTACAATATCAATTGCTAGAAATAGAAATATTAATCCATTTAAAATGGTGATTGAGCATATTTTAATAAGTGCAATTGTAATAATTTTAGCACATTATGCAGGTAAAATAATTTCAATAATATTTAGCTAAATAATTCTTTAATTCTATCGGCAAGGCTTTCAAATAAATATTTAACTCGTGTAACCTCAGTCATTCCATATCCATTTAATTCAACAATATTTCCTGACCAAGCAAAGGTTCCTGTAACACGACATGGACCTTCAAACATTCCTATACCTGAATACTTCCAAACAATCTCAATTGCATTATATACTTCAATATCTAGTTCTAGTTTCATATCATCTCTTGATGCTTCTAGACGATATTTTCTTGGATAACTCATCGCAGAATAACCATCAGCCTTTTTTTCTTCAACATACTCTAATGTAAATTCTGTACCCCACTCTACTATATTTCTGTCATTTGGAGAAACTAATAATGCACCTGTAAGTTTATTTGGCGGCCATCTTAAAAGAAACTGAGACAGATATATCTCCCACCCGTTATCAAAATGGAAGTTTGCCCAGTCCCAACCTCTTGTAACAAAACGTGGGATATTAGATTCCCATACATGATCATGATAGCCCTTGCCATAAACTATGTACTCCTTGCCTTCCCATAAAATTGTTCCTTCTACAAAACATCTTGGTATATAATAATCTCCAGACCAATATTTACCAAAAAATGGTAAATTCGAACTTCTACCTTCAACCCAAACGGGCATAAAATCTGCAGTAAAATCTAAATCTACAACTATCTCCCCAACTTCTCCATGAACCTGCCAACTTGGATAAGTTCCTTTTGCCCAGTTGTTCTTAAATTGTATATCTACTCCAGAGCTTTTATATTTCAATGTTCCTCTTCGTTGATTTAATATATTGAAATCATAAAGATTGCTTTGATTATCGTATAGAACCATAAAGAAATTATCTCTTTTTACAAATCTAAGATCACCAGGGGCCATTTTATTGAAACTGATAATCATTGACCAACCTTCAAGATCTGTCCCAGGAATATCAAAGAACACATTGTAATACCACCATTCCCTATCTGCTTCAAATAATAACCTATGGGACCCTTCATCTTTTGGTTCCAGAATATGTCTCCCTGAATCTATTCCTCTATTTGTACCAGGTGGTGTAGGTGGTATATCCTCAATTACATCCAATTGTTCTTTTTCCTCAAATAAGAAAAAACCACTATCTTTATTTAAAAAAGCACCATTAATCACAATAGATACAGTAGTAAGTATTAAAATAAAACCAATAGCAAATGTTATATATTTTCTAATTTTTTTGTAAGCAATTTTTCTATTAATTATTTTTTTATCTGTCTCAGTCTCAGGTGTTTGACCTAGGTTTTTTTCAAAATCCTTATATCTCTTCCAGTAATAAGCCCTACCACAATATCTCCATATTAAACATAGTCCGATTATTAGCATTGGAATACATATTATTATTGGATAAAACACAAGTTGAGCATCATAAGATTTTGCTTCAGCAATATGTCTTGCTTGTGATTCTTCTGTAGTTTCATATACAAGCTCTGCACCTTCACCGATTGGATCTGATGATTTTAAATATCGGGATATTAATTTTGACTCTAACCATTCTGGATAATAAATATTTACAAATTGTGATAAATGAGCTGAAAGAACAAGATGACGATAAACATTAACAATATAACCAGTTTTTGTATGAACCGTTAAACGTAGGGTTTCATCACAAAGATAAGGTTCTCCATGCCAAACAATTTCTTTGTTATTTATATCTGATTGCCAAACTGCTAGCTCTATTCCATCAAGATAACCGGTTTTTATCTTCTTCATTTCTCTGATTAACACTACTTCTTCAGGTCCATCTTTATTTCCACCTGAATCAACCCAACCAATCCTTATAACATTTTGATTACCAACATCAGAAGGTATGCCCATATGGCCCGCTTCAACATTTACATATTCAAGGCTAGTTAGATGTGTGTTTATTTCATACCATTCACTGACTGGCTCCAAATCATTTAATACAGTGAATATCTCTCCATTTTCATCATACAATGCATCATGTATTATTGCTTTATTTTCATATTTATTAGATTGAGTAACATGAATAATTTCTTTTCCAAGAAATGTTTTTTGAATAGGATCTCGTTTAACTAAATAGTCTATGATATGTTCTGGTAAGTTAAAATCATCCTTAAAAAATACTGTGTTTCTCTCCCAATAGTAAATATTTCCTTCATCTTCCCAGATATAATCTTCTGGAATTCTTGCTTGTGATACTATTTCATTTGGGATAAGATAAAAAAATGTAATAAAACTTAAAATTATTAAAAATATACCAATAATCCATCCTAATTCTTCATATCTTTTAATCTTTATTAGGATTAATGCGATACTGGTAGGTATCAGTACTGATAGAGCAATTATAATACCAATTGTATTTAATGGTAATGCCTGCCAGGGCAACATTAGATTATACTCCCCCACGTATTAATATAAGATATTTTTAAATGAATATTATATATTTAAATATACTTATTAGATATCTTTTGTTATTCAATATATTTATATATCATCCTAGTATTTAAATATATTTATATAATCAAAATAAATTAAATAAATCCTTATATATAAAAATGTGTATACTACTAAAAAAACTTCATAAATATGTCATTGTTGGTGGTAGCTTATGGAACAAGAAAAACCTCGTAAAGAATACAAAAAAACTATGAAGAGAGAGATTCCAAAACACATCGGTAGTATAACCGTTATTTTAACAGAGGATGCATATGACAAAGCATTGACAGCATTTAATATTGCTGTAGGTGCAATTGAAATGGGAATTGCTGTTCATATGATGTTTATGTCCCGAGGAGTGAATGTATTGAAAAAATCATATAAACCACGACGTTCTAGATGGGGCGAAGCACCGGTAGGATGGAAAGAAACTTACATAAAAAAAAGAGGCGGATCAATTCTTGCTCATTTGATGTATCAAGCAAAAGATATGGGAGTAAATTTTTATATTTGTTATACATCAATGATTTCTATGGGATTAAAAGAAAATGAACTTTTAAAAGATGTAAGAGTAATACAAATGCCGGAATTTTTAGGTTTAACAATTGACACAGATTCTCAATATGTCATTGGTTGAGGATGGAAATAATGGATTTGGAAAATTTTTTAATTGAAAAAGCAAAAATATTTGATAGAGCATTAAATGGAAATTTAACCCCTAGGGAACCAAAAATATTTTATGAGGCTTTAAGATGGATTCCAATTTCAGGTGGTAAAAGATTAAGACCAATTATTGCAATGCTTGCTTGTGAAGCAGTAGGAGGTATTCCTGAAAAAACAATCCCACTTGGGATTTCTTTAGAATATATGCATAATTCAACTCTAATTCATGATGATATTATAGACAAGGACGAATGGCGTAGAGGACTTGAATCCACTCATAGAAAATATGGAATTCCATTAGCAATACTTGCGGGAGATGCATTGATTGGTGAAACATTTAGGATGCTATCATATATGGCCCCTCCAGAGATGGAATCTGCCACCTATAAAGAAATTATTAGATCTATTGCTGATGCTGCAAAAAGTTTCTATGAAGGCGAGGCAATGGATATTAAATTTGTAGAGAGATTTGACATAACAATTCCTGAATATATGGTAATGATTCAAAAAAAGACCGGACAATTATATCTAATTGCAGGAAGATGTGGTGCATTAATAGGTAAAGGTACACCCAAGCAAATTGCTAATCTTACAGAATATGGAAATTTATTTGGTTTGATGTTTCAAATAAAAGATGATCTCTTAAATATTTTGACAGATCAAAGTGCATTAGGAAAACAAGAAGTAGGTAGTGACATAAAAAGCGGTAAAAGAACCATGATGGTAGTTCATGCCTTATCAAATATTGACAAACAAAACAAAGAAAAGATGATGAAAATAGTTGGAAATGAAAAAGCAACACAAAACGACGTAATGGATGTTATCGACATATTTAGAGATACTGGTTCAATTGGTTATGCTCAAAATAAGTTAGAAGAATTCAGAAATAGATCCAAAGAGTTATTGGATGTTTTGGATGAATCTGACAGTAAAAGATATCTATTAGATCTTGCAGACTATAGCGTGACTAGACCTTATTAAATTAATTTCTTTTTAATAAAAAAATATTGCCCAAATAAGTATTATGATAGCAATTATAATAAGAATAATTGCCAAGGTGTAAGGGGTATTAACAGACGTTTCAGGTTCCATAATCAATCATTCGTTTTATTGAATATAAACATTTTGGATAAAACCTATTATAAAATATTAAAAATTATCATTTTTTAATTCTAAAATTTAATTGACTTTATTAATGAATAATGGTTTACAGCTTTTTATTTTGGAAAAAAAATCAACTGTGATAATATGAAGAAAATGAATTATACTGTTAGACAATTCAAAGAAAACCTTGTAAAGACAGATTTTTCTTCATATGTAGTTGGAGGAGACATTGGAGGAACAAACACAAGTATCGGAGTTGCTGGAATTAAAAATTCAAAACCTTATTTACTTTTTTCATTGGATTTCAAAAGCCAAGAATTAGATTCAATAGTTCCTGTAGTTTTAGAAACCCTTTCATATGCAGATGAAAATTTTAATATTAAAATTGATAATGCTTGTTTTGGAGTAGCAGGAGCAGTGGATCCAAATAAAGATACCATCGATTTGACAAATGTAAAATGGAACATTAATAAAAGTAGATTGAGTAGTGACACAGGTCTGAAAGATATTGTAATTATCAATGATTTCCAAGCAGTGGGTTATGGTTTTAATTTACTTGATTCAAGTAATAAAAACCATATTCTAAAAATCAGAGAAGAAAAAAATTATAAAGAATTTTCAACAACTAAGGCATTATTAGGTGCTGGTACTGGATTTGGGAAAAGCATTTTAATATATGATAAGAATTCAAAAATATTCTTACCCATGCCAAGCGAGGGAGGTCATGGAGATTTCCCAGCACAAAATGAATTTGAAATAAAACTCTTAGATTTTATAAAAAAATCAAATGGGATTCTACAACCAGTAACTTATGAGGAATTACTATCTGGACGTGGAATAAAAAATATTTATCTATTTATTAAAAAATTACAGAAATACAAAACCACACAATATACAGATGAAATAGACAGATCAATAGATAAAGCAAAGGTGATATCAAAATATAAACTAATAGATGACACATGTAAAGAAACATTTCGTTTATTTACAAGATATTATGCTCGATGCGCAAAAAATTTTATACTTGATACAATGCCTACAGGTGGATTATATATTGCTGGGGGTATTGCTATAAAAAACAAAGAACTTTTTCAATCAAGTGAGTTTTTAAATGAGTTTCAAAATGCTTATAGACGAGAAGATATACTGAAAAAAATCCCTATATATCTAATACTTAACAACGATGTAGGTTTATACGGTGCATGTCTTGCAACTGTACATTATTTTAATATCAAAAGCTAAAAACCAGAGGAAATTATATGAGCAATAAAAAAGAAATTATACCTGCAATAATTGCAAAAACTCAAGATGAACTAGATAATCTAATTGATAAATTAGGAGTTTTAGTTGAGACAGCTCAACTTGATATAATGGATAATAGGTTTGTACCAAACATATCTCTTTTTTTTAATTTTAAATTACCTAAATCTTCTTTAAAATTTGAAGCGCATCTGATGATTGAAGACCCAGAAATCTGGATAGAAAAAAATTATCAGAAGGTCGATACAATTTTAATTCATTATGAATCATGTAATAATCCAAAAAAAATAATAGATGAAGTTAAAAAAAGAAAAAAAAGAGTTGGTTTTGTTTTAAATCCAGAGACTCCTATTAAAAATATTTTAGGTTTTATTGATGATATTGATCAAGTCCTCATTATGACTGTGAACCCTGGTTTTTATGGTAGCCCATTTCTTCCAGAGATGCTAGATAAAATCAGGGAACTTAGAGATATTAAACCCAACATTGATATAGAAGTTGATGGTGGAATTACTGATAAGACAATTGATCTTGTAAACAAGGCAGGTGCAAATATGTTTGTTTCTGGGTCTTACATAATGAAATCTGATAACGTTAGAAAATCAATTGATAATTTAAAAAAAATAATTATAAATTGAAATAATTTTTCTTCATATTATAATCATGGTGTTTTCACCATTAGTCAAATTTTTTAAATATTATATTCTAACTTTTCTAATAACCAGTGAATTAATGATAAAATATTTGGATGATCAAGTATGAAGTTAAAAATTGATATATTTGCTATCTTAATTCTTGGCATAGTTACTTCAAAATAGGTCCAATTGCTCTCTATACCATATTCATCTACTGCTATTGCTTTGATAGTATATGTATCCTTGGATTTATATTTATGAGTAATAACTACTTCTTCACCAGAAAAATAAGGACCATACCACCCACCTTCACCACTTTTATCACCCCAATCAATGTAATAACTAATATTATCCCCATCTGGATCAGTTGAAACAAAAGTCCACTCATATTCAACTCCTATATTACCATTGATTGGACCGTCAATCTCTGGGTTTGAAGGAGGTTGTGATTCACCTGCAATTATAAGAGAAGGATCACCAAATGGTTGGAATTCTTCAATTGTTATATAATCCATTTCATCCATATTATCATTTAGATATGTCTTAATACCATTTCCCCATAATTCGCCAAATGTTTTATCACCTGCTATATAGTTAGTAGACATATCAATACAGAGCTTTTCAATACCTTTTGTTATAATATCTTCCCCTCCATAGGAAACATCTATATCAGTTCCCCCAAGAAAAGCAATACAACCACCATCAGGGTTAGTAACAAAGGTCCATCCAAAACAATCACTTGCCACGTCATATTGACAATGATAACAAGCATCTGAAATAACTATTGGTAGTTTATTTCCATTTACAAGAGACTTTACATGTGAATTCTTATAATTACCTATTGGTATCCATTGACTACTTTCGTGAGGATGAGTTGCCCATATATCAGTTAATCCATGCCCATTAAAAAATACAAATCCAGCACCTTTGTTAATTGCATTATTGATGTTATTTGCTTGATATAATTTTCCATTTGATGCCCATATTCTCTCAGGAATAAATCCATCTAAAATATTTATCACAGCTTTATTAACATATTCACCTTCATCAACATGATGTTCATCGCCAAGTAACGAATCACCTCCCATAAGAACAAGGTTTTTAAACCAGTATCGAGAATATGCTTTCTCTGTTTCATAATTAATTATTTTATTTACACAGATTATAACCTCGTTTTCGTTAATACAAGCAAGTCTTCCAAGATAAACATCTGGATAAAGATCTAGTTCATCATAATTGCCAGACCAATTGTATTCAGCAAAAATATTATTTTCATTGGTATCCCAACTTGAGAAATTCATCTCCTTATCATAGATATCTGCATAATATAAATCTGATAAAAATACCCACTCAGTCTGATAATCATATTCAAAATAGATATGTGTATATCTACTTGGAAGTTGATCTGCTCCTCCAACAAGTAAAACGTAAGATATATCCAAGGTGTCTAGTGCATCTTTTATGAAATATTTAATTTTTTCAGCTTCATCTCTACCTGAATATTCACTAAAAATTTCTTCTGTTGTTTTTATTGTTGTTATAAGATTTCGATTGTTTTTGTGATCTATTAATGTTTGGAGCTCATCTGTATATAAACTTGGAGATATTATAACCATGTCATATTTATAGATAGTGACATTTTGAGAATTTAACATAAAACTTGATTTAGATAAAGCTACAATTGAAACACTATTAAGAATTGATAAACATACAACTAAAGTTAACATTTTTTTCATATTTCTCCCTCTTTTCTATAAACAATTATGTTACAAATAAATGAATTTATAATAATTAAAGATTAATATTGTAAACTTAATACAAATTAATAATAATTTTTTATATAGTTAGTGATTTGTACAAATCTTTATTATTTTAGTGTAAAAAAAAGAAAAGAATTGGTTTTTATAAACCAAATCTTTCTAAGAGTTTTTGCATTATTGGGAACAGGTTTTGATTGTTTTTTATAAAGTTAATAATTGGATTTGTAATTGCCTTGTTTCTTGGTGTTTTAAGATAAACCTCTACCTCACAATAATCACTAGGATTATTTGTATTTATTACCTTAATTTTACCAGTAAATTCTTTATTTTCTTCAAGTGGTGCAATAACTTCTACAGTTATAACCATAACACCCATTTCTGGAGTAAGATCTAATCCATTCTCTGGTTCAAATGTCCAGTAATTACCCCAATCTTCAGGCCATTCTGAAACCTCCCAATCTAACTCTGACCCACTATCACCACAGTTTGATATCTCAAAATCACCAAAAACAGTAGTTCCAGGTACTATATTGCTCCAGCTTAATTCAGCATCGCAACAAATCAGGGGAATTACTCCTTCTCCTGATAAAGACATATCATCATAATAAACAGCAGTTGCATAATTTGCAAAAAGATCAACAGCTCCAATATTTGCTATACCTCCACCAGTTACTCCATCCTTCCAGCTCTTTTCAACAAGAAGACTCCCATCATAATAGATCTGTTGGATATCTGCATCAAAATCTATTTCTACTCTTATTTCGACCCATTCATCATAGCTTAACCATAGCTCATTAAGTTCTGGATCTGATATTACAGCTCCACTATCAGCGTTGAAACGTAACTGTGTTGACCAACTCTTTTCACCAGCATCTTCATAGGTATTTAATAGCATAAAACCTGTTTCACCTACAAAATCCGATGGGATATATTGCCAAGCAATATAGGTCCATTGACCAGTTGTATATCCAGTATATTCATGTACAAGATCTGAGTCACCAGCAATTTCAACTGAATGGGGAACACTTAGTTCTTGATCATCAACAACATAAGCTCCATAAACTGGATTATCATCCCAGCCTTTCCATCCACCATCATCAGTCCCTCCATCTAAAAATTGACCGAGTGTATAAGAACTAAAGTCATCAAACCATCCTCGACCTGAAAAAGAAGAATTTTGTATCTCATCTTGTAAAATATTTATTTTACTTGTTGCACTGATAGATATACTAGCCCCGATTAGAACAAATGTCAGTCCTAATATCATATATTTTTTAAAGGTTTTCAATTTTTTACCTCCCTTATTTATAACATTTAATAATTTATATCGAATCATTTGATTTAAATATATCCCAAAAAAATAAAAAAAATTTTCTTATTAAAAATATTTATTGAATAAATCGATTATTTTATGTATTATTTTTTTATTAGAATTTTACTAATTTCGGGGAGAGTAAAAAAAACATATAAGAGGTTGAAAAATGGCAATAGAAATCGCAGGTTTTGGACTTGAAGAACCATTACCATACATTGGTGTTAGTATCTGGAATATAATATTGACAATTGTAGTTTTGATTGTTGGTATAATAGTCGTAAGAATTGCAGCATCCACTCTTAAAAAATGGATGATAAAATCAAAAATCTCAGAAATTTTAGCAGAATTTGTTACTAGAGTGATCAGACTTGTACTATACGTGTTTGTTATAGGAACCGCTCTTGGATTTCTTGGAGTTGAGATTGGAACAGCGCTGATAAGTATTTCAGTTGTTTTGGGTTTTGTTCTAGGTTTTGCGTTAGGTGATACTTTAAGTAACATTGCATCAGGATTTATGATTGCTGTAACTAAACCATTTAAGAAAGGTGATTATGTAACATTAAATGGGGAGAATGGAACAATTGAAAATGTGGGAATCAGCGTCACCGAACTAAGAACAGTTGATAATAAGTTAGTAATTATTCCAAATAAGTCAGCCTGGGGAAGTAACATCACAAACTTTACCAGATATAACACAAGAAGAGTTGACATGGAATTGGGAGTTGGGTATGGTGATAATCTTGATAAAGTAATCAAGACCACACTTGATGTTTTGAAATCAGATAAAAGGGTTCTATCTAATCCTGCACCTCAAGTTGCAGTTTCTAAGTTTGCAGATTCTTCAGTTAATATAGTAGTTAGACCTTGGGTAAAGACAAGTGATTACTGGAACTTTTTCTTTGATTTTAAAAAGAAAATAAAACAAACTTATGATAAACAAGGAATAAGTATACCATTCCCACAGATGGATGTACATCTTGATAAAGTAGAAAAATAAAAAACGGGTCTGCCGGGATTTGAACCCGGGTTCGAGGCTCCGGAAGCCTCTGTGATATCCAAGCTACACTACAAACCCTTAAACTGGCAATATAAGATAATTAACTTATATTTTTCTTTTCTTAGAAATAGAAAATAAAATTATAAAGGGCTAATTTATACATATTATTATGGATTTGGATGGGATAATAGAAAAGTTACCAACAACGGATAAGTTTTTAGGAATAATGTGGATAATCAGTTGGATTCTAGCTATTTGGGCATATCATCTTCAATTCTTCTTAACTGGTCTATTTTGTTTATTTCTTGTTTTCATACTTATCGGTCGTTTTGATAAAAAAGATGCAAATAATATTCAAAAGCCCAGAGCTATTCTATCAATGGATAAAAATACAAGAACTCTTACTGTACAAAAATTATATGAAAACGATTTGAAATGGGATGAGCATGAGATATGTTCAGGCACTGCAAATCTTCCAGCAGGTTTAGTAAAAAAAGGAGATACTATTACTGACTGTAAAGGAAATATTGCCCTTCGCCATGTTCCTACAAACACTTTACTTGGCGGATATAACTTTGAGGAATAGGTAAAAAAATAACAATCATTAATGTTGGTATCATGTTTTTCCTTACTGTTAGGATAATTAATTTGGAAAAGATGTAAATAAAATATATATAAAATGGAGGATGAAGGGGAATGAAAAGGAATTGTCATTACTTCGGATTAGAGGGAGGAAGTAATAAGTCCCCCTTCACCAGTTGCCCTGAATCCATCAATAGTATATAAAGGATTTGATTGGATTTTAAACATAAATAATGATTATAAAATATAAAAAATTATAATTTTTTTATTTATATCTAATATCATGTTATAATTATTAGTATAATTTGTTTTTTTCAAGATTTTTTCAAAGATTTTGTCAAAATACTATATTTATCTTATAAAATTATGATTATAACTAAAATTCTTATGATAATATTTAAATATGACAAAATCCCATAGATTAATATACAAAGTAGTGAGGAAATGAAATGAAAGGAAGTAAGTATTTTATGAAATTTTTAGCGGTTGGAGCGATTTTTCTTTTAATGATGCCAGCACTTCAAGGTACAATAAACAATTCTGCAAATTTTAAATCAGATACTTCTGATGATAATGATATTATTGAAAACCAGGGAACAACTTATTATGAAGATTGCATTATAATTATATGGGGGCGATGCAATAGAGTATGGGGAGCTCTTACCTGGATATTTGGGTTTTACTGTCCACTATTTAAAAAGAACCTAAATATTCAAGCTTCGGGTATGGGAAATGAATCGCTTAATGTAATTGTTCGTGGTGACGGATTAGGGACTTACTTTGACCAGGAAAATATACTAATAGATCTAAGGGGAGCTACAGGAGTAATGTACTGGTTTGGAAAATCTGTGCTTTTTACAGGTAATCAAATTTTTGCAAGATGCAAAGCCGAATACTGTTGGGTAACAACACCTTAATAAAAATAAAATATCTATCTAATAATTCTTAATTTGGTTTAAATATGGGATATCCTGCTTCTTCCCAGGCTTTAATCCCTCCCTCAAGATATAATAATTTACCATAAGTATGATTTATCAATTGCTCGCAAAACTCTATACTTAAAGTTTCATTATTCTCATAAATTAGTAAGTCACTTGTTGTATTATAATAGCCCATCGGATTGTTAGTCCATGTCGCATTAGGTATATGTCCTTTATTATAGTTGCATTTGCAGGTCCTAACATCTATTACCAAAAGATTTTCATTATTAACAGTTAGATCATAAGCAGTTCCAACAGATATTCCAGAGTAAGTGACTGTTATCACTGGTCCAGTCGGTCCTTTATCTTGGTTTTCAAAGGAAATATACAAACCAGCAGCTGCACTAACACTGATTATTACTAAAACAATAATCAATACCACTTGAATTTTTTTCTCATTGTCTTTTGCTGGTTTATTATATTCCATTTTTTTCAATATTATGAATTACACATTCTCTAAATATTTTTTACGGATATCCAAAGATTACTGGAATTTTTAAAACTAAGATAATAAAAAGAAAAAAGAAGGAATTATTTTGTGACAATCTATAGATTCAATATTAGTTTTAAAAATGGAAATGCGTCTGGATGAACTTCAATATATTTCTGCAGTAATTGTAAGAAAGGTTGATTTGATATTTCTTTATTTTTTGTAACACTAATAACAAGTGGTTCTGACCATTCACTCCAAAATGCTTGTGTATCTACAGTCATCACTTTTATTTCATATTCACCCTTTTCTTTCCATATATGGGTATCAGACACTTGTTCTCCTGATTTCTTTGGTCCAACCCAACTGTATGTTCCGTCACCCCAGTCAAATATGTAGTATAAATCAAAGTTATATGGATCAGTTGATATAGTAGTATATATGTAAGGTATTCCCCTAATCACATTTGTTTTACCAGTTGGTTTTGAAGGTATCTCTGGGAATTGGGTTTGTTCTATATCTACAATTGTTTCTGTTGTTTCCTCATGATCTGAAAATACTGCCTTTACTTGTATCCAATAGGCTCCTGGTTTTTCCCAGACTATATCATTAACAGTTACTCCAGTCCTAAATGTATCATAGTTACCATCTCCATTTGTATCAAAACTCCATTCGTAGGTGTTTGGTGTTTCCTGATTAACATAAGCCTTAAATTCAATTGATTCCCCAGGTATACTATCAGCATTTATACCGTTACCATCTATATCTATTGAAATACCTGATGATTCTGTTTCATATCCACCTATCTTTAGACTTGGATCTCCTAGTAAAACCCACTGAGATAATGATTTTCCATGTTCCTGCAAGGTCATATCAAAAGTATTTACATAACTGACCTGAGTCTGCATATATGTATCTCCAAGTATTTGGTAACCATTGTTATATTGTTTGAAAAATTCTATACATATCCCGCTATCAAGGCCTAATGAGGTGCAATCCTCCCCAATGGAACCATAACCAAGACCAGTATTACCTATAGTCGCAATAGAAGCACGTTTAGACACCCTTGCAAACCACCAGCTCCAACATTCAGGTGCAATACCTCCATGAGTCCACATAGCCGGATGATTCAAGAGTGTAGCAATAAATGAAACATTGAATTGACTATTATGACATCCTCCAACAAGACAAACAGGTGTTTTATATTTATTTGACAAGCTTTCCATCGGGAAAAAAGGTGGGCTGTTATAATTAATTATATCAAGTCCAGCGAGATGAGCGTATTTCCGATTACCTGGAACGCCATCATGATGGTTTCCCCAGGTAGTTGGGGCCCCATGTCCATTAAAGAAGATAAAACCGCTTCCCTTATCAATAGCATTTAAAACATCATCCTGACCAGTCCATTTTCCATTTGACGACCATAAAATCTCCTTTTCAAAACCAGGCATATAATAAAGAGCACCTGCTTCCCCCTTTAACATCCTTTCACCAGTGACCCATTCTCCTTCGTAATACATCTCTGTATCCTCTTTTATTATGTCAAAGACTTTTACTCCAAAACTATCGTTTATCCAAACATGTATATCAGTTACAACACCGTATGGTTGAGGATCATATGACTTACCGCGTATATGCATGATTCCATCATTATAATTTAAATTAGCCCATCCTAAAAATGCATTACAGTAAGCATATTTTTCAGTTATATTTTCAAAATAGTTAGAATTTCCAAGATTATTTCCCTCTGAAGGTGAAGTAATCTCAGCTATTGGTAAATATGGGTACGTGTCAAATTTAAGATGATCATCATGGTTAAATGTTATATTTGATGGTTGTGACCTATCCAATGTTATGTTAATTTCATCAATTGGCCCAGATATTCCATCCGGATTAGTACTTTGGGCATATATTATATATTCCCCATCGGAAAAATTGTTTGTATCCCACTTTATATCAAGGTCACGTTGATCAAGAAATCCATCACCTGAGACAACTATCATCCTATTAAACCAGTCTTTTCCATATGCACTATTTTCATGGTTGATGATTTTGTCAACCATTATTCTGACCTCAATATTGTTTCTGCAAGCAAGTCTTCCCACTGAAACATCTGGACACCAATCTATATCTGTATCATTATCATAACCTTGCTTTCCCCAATTACAAATTATACCATCACCATTTGGATCCCAATCCTCAAACACTCCACCTTCTCTATATATGTCAGCATAGTATAAATCGCTTATAACTCCAGGATCATGAATAATAAATGTATCAAGTGGGAATTTTGGGTTATCATAGATATTTGTATATCTAACTGGAATATACCAATCCTTAGTTCCTTGATTTGAATCATCACGTGGATTTCCCCATACTAAAGATTTTAATCCACCTACTAAAAGAACATATTTGATACCCCAATTTTCAATTGCATCCTTAATGAATAATTTAATCTGCTCGGGTTTATCAATACCTGTATATTCACTATAAATATCCTCGGTTGTTTTAAGCGTAGTTGTGATTGGTGTATCTAAGTTATTCTTATGATTTATGAGTTTTTGTAAGTCTTCAGAAAACTTCTCAGGTGCAATAATTACCATATCATATTCAGAATTGAGTGGAAATGGATTTTCTTTGGAATCTTCATAATTAATCTTAATATCAAAACTCTCTGCAGTAATTATTACATCTTTTGCAGGAACATATCTTATCGGATAACTATTTATTGTCAGATGAGTAACTATTTCGTTATCATTATTTCGTCCAACACTTACTTTATAATCATACCAAGAAATTGGAAAAGGTTCACTGCTAGAATATATCACTTCATCTTCTTGATATCCTATGGAGATATCACTTGAAATAGCTGATAATGGTAAAAATTCAGGAGCAGGTCGAATTACGCCCTCAATTTTTTGTTCTAAAATCTCGTTTGGTGTTACCTTTACATTTATATTTTTAACACCGAATGGTAGTTCAATAGATTTGATAACCTTTGGAAGCATAGGTTTTCCAGGTTCTACCTTATAAGAAGAAGTACTCTCAATATTTATCTCAATGTATTCATCATCATACTGGTTTATAACAAATGGCGAAAATGAAAGGCTCATAAATTCCGTTTTATCTATGTTTTCGAAATCATCGTTTATTGCTACAGCTCCAAGGCTACTAAATGCCAATATTACTAACACTAATATAGATATAATTTTCTTTTTCATTTTAATATTCCCCGATTATAACTGTATCTCTAACATATAATATATAATATTTAAATTTTATTAAAAAATTATATTTAATAATAATTAATAATTGGATATAATAATTAATAAAAAAGTTATAATATTATCAGGATGATTATTTAAATAAAATTTAAAAAAATTTAGATATGTACCTATACTTTCCACTTAATTATTTTTTATGTAGATTCTTCAGGATTTTTATCTTTTATTTCTTCTTTTGAATCCTGAGAGTCTGATTTAATATCTTCAAAACGCTTTTCATCAGATTTATTTTCTTCACTTGGTCGATCAACAGGTGGTTGAGATTCTTTAATCGTAACTTTATCTTCTGCTGAATCTAGTTTATCCATACGCGCGGGTTGTTCAATGGATTTTTCATCTGTTTTTGGAGTTTGAGGCTCTTTTTTTGCTACACCTTTAAATTCAGTATATCCACATTTTCCACAGCTAAAACGATTTTTATGTTCTGCAAGGAAAACTGCTGGTCCGCATTTTGGACAATGTTTCCGAACCCGGTTAATTTTATTACCTTCAATTTTGAAAAATTCAATTTTTTTCATGATCAATCCTTCTTATCTTTATCATCTTGCCCTTCTTTTTTGTGGTCTTTATCCATAGATTTTTTAGATTCCTCAATATTTTTCATAGGTTTTTGTAATTCATCCTTTTTTTCTTCTTTAGATTGGGCTTGTTCAGGTTGTTTTTCTTTTGGTGGTTCTGCAACGGATTTTTCTTCTTTTGCTATCTTACCAGATTTAACAGGTGCCTTTTCAGTTGGTTTTTCTTTAGGTTTCTTTTCTTTTGATTCTATTAGTTTGTTTCTTTCAAGAATATATTCTGGTTCAATTTCTTTTATTTTTGTTAAGGATGAATAAATTTTTGCATAACCTGTTATTTCTTGATTTCCAAAACCTGAATGAACTGTATTTAAAACAATATTTTCCTTTTTAGTATTCAACTTATCTGCAAGTTCACTGCGAATAATTTCACGATTAGGAGTGCCTTCACCTTCATGTTTTACAGTAAAATAAACCTCAGTTCTATTAAGTAATGGATTATTTTTCTTTGAGTCAATTTCAATTTCCATGTATCTCACATCTTATCAAGAATTTCTTTTACTTTATTTTTATTTTCAATTGTTGGTTTTACAATTAAGACCCCCTTATCTGGGAGTCCATATATTATAGTTACGTCTGGAGGAGCCATATAAATTGCAGCCAGTGAAGCAAGATCTTCTTCTCCTACAATTTCTATTCTAAGTCCATTTAATTCAATATTTTCAAATGCCATTTCAATAATTTTCCAGAGTTCATCTGAGATTGTTCCAGGTGGATTTGTAACAACTATGCTTTTTTTACCAAACGATTTTATCATATCCCTGATTTCTTTAGAACATTCCCCTCGTCTTGTTTTAAAATCAACAATACAAAAAGCTGGTTTTATTTCATTTTTTAAAAGTGTATAAGTAACTAAGTCACCAATTGAGACGATATGCTTTTCTTTTTTTAGTAAATTTAAAAGTTTTTTTTCATCAACAAGACTACCGATTGGTTCTTTTAAAATTTCTCTTAAATTATCTGGTAAAATACGCATAATACTACATTACTTTCAAAGCATATATGCCAGGTTTGGCGATATTCATTTTCTGGGCAACCTGAGAATTTGCAGGATCTCGAATTATCACATAACCACGCCATCTTTTTGAAGTTGGTAGTGAACAATTTGGACAAATATCACTATCTGTTAAGACATGGCAGGTTTTACAAGCCCTTATATTTTTCATTTATTAACCTTCTTTTTATCTTTATCCTTTTTTTTACCTTTATCTTTTTTCTTTTTTTCATCATCTACAGGTTCATATATCCATTCGTGTGAACCAAGAGAAGGTTGTCTCATTGTTAGACCTATTTTGCTTTCTCTGGAAGAAAGCTCATTTAGACTTACTGCTACAACTCTAGCTCTAACAGGATCCCCAGTTTTTAAGGTAAACTTTTTTTCTTTACCAGTTATTATTTCGTTTTCAGCATCAACTTCAACATAATCATTCATTATTTGGCTCATATGAACCAATGCATCGAGTGGACCGATATGACAAAATGCTCCGAACTCAACTATTTCACAAACAATTGCATCGAGAACCTCTTGTAATTCAGGTTTAAATGTTAATGCATTAAAAACTACTTTTTGATACATTGCCCCATCACCATGAATCACAATACCATGACCGACAGGTTTTATGTTATCAGCAACAACAATAATTCCATGGTTTTTTCTCATAGTTCCTTCAAATGTACTTTGCACTATATCAGTTACCACAGCATCCAAATCTTGACTAAACTTGTTTGGAGGAATCCTAATTGTATCTTCAATTTTAACTCTATAATACATATTAGACCACTACTCTAAATTAAATAATGAAATCAGCTTTGAATATATTTACTCCTTATATGCTTTTTGAATACTAATTTGGTTATGTAAAAGCAATAATTAGTGGTAGAAATACCAGTGATACAATTGACATTAACTTAATTAAAATATTAAGGGACGGACCAGATGTGTCTTTGCAAGGATCCCCAACTGTATCTCCGATCACTGTTGCCTTATGAGCAGGTGATCCTTTTCCCCCAAGATTTCCTGATTCGATGAATTTTTTAGCATTATCCCAGGCACCACCAGAATTAGCTAAATATATTGCTAATAAAAATCCTGTTGCAATGGAACCAATCAAAAGACCTCCGAGACCTGTTGGTTTTAGAACTATCCCTACAATTACCGGCGTTACCACTGCCATCAAGCTTGGGACAATCATTTCCTTTAATGCCCTGTTTGTACTAATTTTTACGCATCTTTCATAATCTGGTTTATTCTTGTCACTTTCCAGTAATTTAAATTCTTTGAATTGATATCGAACCTCTTCAACCATCGAATAAGCTGCTTTTCCGACTGCACCCATTGTTAGTGCGGAAAAAACAAAGGGTAACATTGCACCTATAAAGATTCCTGATACAAGGTAAGGATCATTTAAACTAAGGTTTAGCGTTGGTAGTCCTTTGCCTTCCAATAAAGTATTTGCTGTAAATATATATGTAAATATCAATGCAAGTGATGTTATGGCAGCAGAACCTATTGCAAATCCTTTTCCCATTGCTGCAGTTGTATTTCCAACTGCATCAAGTTGTTCGGTTCTCTCACGAACCTCTTTACCCATCCCAGCCATTTCAGAAATCCCCTGAGCATTATCTGCAACTGGACCATAACAATCTGTTGCAAGAGAGACGCCTAATATACTTAGCATTCCAACTGCTGAAAGAGCAACTCCATAAAAACCAGATACATTATAAGCTATAATCATTGCAACAACAACGGATATAATCGGAATAATTGTACTTATCATACCAACCTGCATTCCTTGAATAATTACTGTTGCAGGGCCTGTTTTTGCAGAATTTGCGATACTTTGTGCTGGTTTTCTTTTTTCGGAAGTAAAGTATTCTGTGGAAAGACCAATGATTATTCCTCCTATTAATCCAGCTAGCATTGCATAAAAGGGTTCAAGTCTTCCTATTAAATACCAAGTAGCAATTCCACCAAATATTGCGATTATAATTGTTGTCACAAATAATGAATTTCTTAAAGCTCCATAGATATTTTTTCCTTTACCTAATATTACAACGAGAGTTCCAATAATTGCAGATATAATTCCCATTCCTGCGACAACTAAGGGAAGCATAACATAATTAAGTATTTCACTTTCAGTGGGAGACTCAATTATCCATGGAATGATGATATTTTCACTAATACTAGAAACAGATATAAAAAATGATACGATAATTGCAGCCAATGCCATAGTAGCAATAATTGAATCAACATATGATTCAAAAAGATCTGCACCCATTCCTGCTACATCACCAACATTATCCCCTACTTGATCTGCAATAACTGCAGGATTTCTAGGATCATCTTCAGGAATACCTGCTTCTACCTTACCTACCAGGTCAGCTCCAACGTCAGCTGATTTTGTATAAATACCACCACCAACTCTTGCAAATAATGCAATAGATGATGCTCCAAATCCAAATCCAAATAATATATTGGTGGTTAAAATTATACTTAAGTCTAAGATATTATAAAATAAAAAAAATAAAGCAAAAACTCCAAGAACACCCAGACCTACAACACACATACCCATTACAGCTCCGCTTGAGAAAGCGATAGATAGTCCTTTACTAAGTGTTATTCTTGTTCCTTCAGCGGTTCTAGCATTAGCTGTTGTAGCCATTCGCATACCTATATTTCCAGTCACCGCTGAAAATATTGCTCCAATGATAAATGCAAGTGATGTACCCCAATGAATATTGCTTTCTTCAAAGAAAGATGCTAAAAATAATAGTACTGAAACAACTATTACAAATACTATTAACACTTTGTATTCACTTTTTAAAAACGCCATTGCTCCCTTTCTTATTGCATGGCTTAGTTCCTTCATTTTTTCATTACCTGGATTTTGCTTTTTTACAGATAAAAATAAAAACATTGCAAAAAGTAAAGCCAGAATTCCTCCAATAGGTGATAAAATTGTTAAATCTAAATTCATACTGACTCCTTACCGTTTTGACTTTGAATCAATATTGATTATTTAACAATTATGTTTTAAATGGAATATTAAATAACTGATTAATTTAGAAAGATATATAAAATGCTAAATATAATTATAATAAACAAAATTATATATTAAATATTAATACCAATTAAAAATCTGGCCGTATAATGGGGACTATTTATAATGCTGAAAGGTCTTGGTAGAATTGTAGAAAAAAGACCATGGCTGGTCATAACACTTATTCTCTTGATAACTGTTGGATTTTCAACATTAATTCCAAGTCTAGAGATGAAAACAGATTTTAAGGATTTTATGCCAGATGATGAGACGGTCCAGGCTTTTTGGGATGTTTCAAATACTTTTGGCCAAAGTAAAACAATGATGTTTTTATATCTAGAAAATTTACGAGCTGAAAGTGCAATATCTGTTAATGCAATAAGAGAAATCCAATACATAGAAGAGAAACTTTTAGACTTAGACGAGGTCAATTCATCCCTGAGTATAATAACAATTTTAGATCAGATATGTTTTGCAGAATTTGGAGACTCAATAAAAAATTGTACTGATGAACAGGTACAAATAGCTATTAATGATATTTTAATCAAAGAATTTCCATCATCCATTCAAACCTTTAACAATGATGATCCTAATGAAAAGATTGATTACAATAGATATCCAAGAATCACAAGAGGGAAATCAATTGATGATATAGATATAAAAAATTGTTATATTTCTTATAATGATGAGTCATATACATTTTCCTTTGAGGTTTATGATCTATCCTCATTTGAATCTAAAATCAAATCACCTATTCCTCTTACAAATGTAATTGAATGGTATCTTGATTTTGAAAATATTATTAGACCAGATCCACAATTAGATATTGAATATAAAATTACTGCTCATATAGAACCTAAAAATTCATTATGGGAAATCGGAAAAGGTCCCTTAAAAAATATCAAATCATTAATACAACAAATAGTAAATAGGGAGTTATTAAATAGTTATAAAAAAGAGGCGTATCTATGGGTAAAACAAAAGGGAATGCCCTTTGCTTTCCCTGTTTCTTTAAAAACTGCTGAGATTGAGTTTGATACGCAAAAAAATATTATCAAAATTGATGTTTCTAGAGATGAACTTGGAAAATATGGCGTTGCCTTGCGATATGGATCTTTTGAGCTACCAGCAAAACTTACAAATTTTAAAGCAGGGATAAGATACTATAAAACACCGATTTTTAAATTCCCATGGTTCAGGATTTCAGCAAACACAAGTTTTATCTTAAAAAGTCTTAATAAAATTATGAACAGGCCAATTTTGGGAAATATCGCTAATAGACTAATGAACAAATTTGTCAATTTTTCATATGAGGATTTTAAAGTACTATTTGAAAATACTGATGAATTTATTTCACTACCAGATCAAATTGCATTAAAAGATCTTGAAGATTTATGGATAAATCTAGATGTTGCACCAGATAATTATAATTCAAAAAATGAGATATTTATTAAAACCCCACTTTATGAGGATTTAAAGGTTAACATCCTTGCATTTTTATCAAAAGATTTCGAAAAAAATCAAAAACCCCATGCAAGCATGGTCCTTTTGTCTTTAGATATAGGTTGGGACTATGATGAACAGCTCATAAAAACTAAAATGTTGCTATCAAAAATAAAAGATATAGATTCACATTATGATTACATATCTGTAGAAGTGACAGGGGATTCAGTAATTTCATATCAGATGAATGAAGTTACAATAGAGGCAAATACAATTATTGCACCAATGATATTTATAATGATAATCACAGTTCTATTTATATCATTTAGAAGAACGTCCTATGTTATCCTACCATTACTTTCACTTGTTATCTCTATGATTTGGATATTTGGATTGATGGTACTTGTTGGGATTCCTTTCACAACTATGTCGATAGTCATCATACCTTTGACTTTGGGCTTGGGTGTTGATTACTCTGTTCATTTATCACATCATTATAGATTAGAACTATCAAAAGGAAAAACTCCAGCTGAAGCTATCAGAATATCTATTTTTGAAATTGGTACTGCAATGTTTCTTGCAATGATTACAACACTAATTGCATTTCTATCTTTTTTAACTGCAACAATACCACCATTAAGAGATCTAGGATTGTTACTTGCATTAGGGATCTTTTTTACATTTGTTACAGCGATAACTTTCCAAGCCTCTTTACGTTATATTATAGATAGAAGAAAGAAAAATTATATTAAAACAGTCAAAAAGTCATACAAATTAAATATTATAATGGGAAATTTATCAAAGGTTGTCCTTGGTAATCAAAAAAAGATACTTGCAATGATATTAATGGTAACTATTATTGCAGGGATCGGTGCAACCCAAATAGAAACAGGTTTTGACCTTTATTCTTTCTTACCTGAGGATAATCCAGCAATTGATGTCTTTAGCAAGGTAGAGATAGATTTCCCTTATATCGGTCAAGTCCAGGAGTACATTCTTCTTAAGGGTGATGTGGCGAATGTAAAGGCTTTAAAAGGTATTATGAAAACTCATAAGAATCTAGAGGATGATACATTTGTAGCAAAAAATCCTGATGGAGCTGCAAATGCCGAGAGTATCTATACTATAATTTACCAGGCAGTTAAAAACAATAATTCATTGATAGATAAGTTTAATTTAGATGAAGGAACGAAATTACCGCAAACCAATGCAGATTCAGAGAGATTGTTAAATTACCTATGGGAGAGCTATGAATACGGTATTCAAACGCAATTATTAATACAAAAATCAGAACAAGGAAAATTTAACGTTGCTGTAATTAGAGTCTATATAAATATAGTCTCATCAGGGCGTAAAAGTGGCGAGTTAGAGAAAGATTTAAACATATTATTCGATGAATTCCAAGATGATTTAGAAGACTATGGGAATGTAAAGGCTATTGCTACCGGACAGTGGATAATTACAAATAAAATCACTTCAGAACTAACGCAAAGTCAAATTATTTCAACAGCTATTTCAATTGTTTTAGCAACTATTGTATTAGTTATTGCTTACAGAAGGATAACATTAGGATTAATTGCTGTAATTCCAGTTTTAATTTCTATTGTGTGGATACTTGGAGTTATGTACTTTATAGGTTATAATCTAGATGTCTTAACAATTACAGTTACAAGCCTTGCAATAGGAATTGGGATTGATTATGCAATCCATGCAACTGAGAGATTCAGGTTAGTTGCAGATAAAACAGGTGATATAAATGCAGCTCTCTATGAAACAATTGAAAAGACTGGTGGCGCACTACTTATCGCAGCACTGACAACAATTTTAGGGTTTGGTGTTCTTATGTTTGCACCACTGCCTCCTCAGGCACAATTTGGTGTTATAATGGTATTAACAATAATATTTGCTTTTTTAACATCGGTTTTATTATTGCCATTGATTCTTGCACGGTGGGGTAAATGGAGTAAAAAAAGAAAGGGATACATTATTTCCTCAAAACCTAGAGATGAAAATTTTTTAAATGAAATTAATGACAGAAATTAAAAAAAAACTTTTACTAACAAATGATTAATTTTTTCAATATATAATATTTTATTACAAAATATTTATGTATATAGCTTTAATTCGGGTTACATACCCTAGAGGTGTTTATATGGCTAATATCTTAGTTAGTGAACTAAAGTTAAAAAAGAGCAAAAAACAAAAAATCATTAAATCAGTTGATGGAAATACTGCTGCAGCACATGTAGCATATGCTTTTTCAGATGTAGCTGCAATATACCCAATTACACCTTCTTCACCAATGGGTGAAGTTGTGGATGAATGGGCAGCTCAAGGTAGAAAAAATATTTTTGGTCAAGTATTAAAAGTACAAGAAATGCAATCTGAAGGAGGTGCAGCCGGAGCTATTCACGGTGCTCTTTCAACAGGAGCATTTTGTTCAACTTATACTGCTTCACAAGGCCTTTTACTAATGATTCCAAACATGTATAAGATATCTGGGGAACTAATGCCTTGTGTTTTCCATGTTTCAGCCCGTGCATTGGCAGGTCAAGCACTCTCCATTTTCGGAGATCATCAAGATGTTATGGCTGCAAGAGCAACTGGCTTTGCCCAAATTGCATCAGGTTCAATTCAAGAGATAAATGATTTAGCGCTTGTTGCCCATCTTTCAACTATACGTGCAAGCGTTCCATTTTTACATTTCTTTGACGGTTTTAGAAGCTCACATGAAATACAAAAAATTGAGTTAATTGATTACGAAGATATTCCTGAATTTATAGATTGGGATGGAATTAAAAAGCATCGGGAAAGAGCCTTGAATCCCGAAAATCCTCATTTGCGAGGTACCGCACAAAATCCAGATATTTATTTCCAGGTTACAGAAGCAGCAAACAAGTTTTATCAAGCTGTTCCAAAAATTGTAGAAGAGGAAATGGCAAAGGTAAGTAAACTTACTGGGCGGTCTTATCATCTTTTTGACTATATTGGTGCAATAGATGCTGATAGAATAATAATTATAATGGGATCTGGTGCGGAGGCTGCTGAAGAAGCAGTTGAATATTTAAATAACAGAGGTGAAAAAGTAGGTTTAATCAAAGTCAGATTATTTAGACCTTTTTCTGATAAACATCTAATTTCTACTATTCCCAAATCTGTGAAAAAAATTGCAGTTTTAGATAGAACTAAAGAGAATGGTTCCTATGGTGAACCATTATATCTTGATGTATCAGCAGTATATCAACATCAAAAGAAAGAAATGATCATTGTTGGTGGCAGGTATGGTCTTGGTTCAAAGGATCTCACCCCATCAATGGTTAAGGCGGTTTTTGATAACCTTAAATTAAGTGAACCTAAAAATAATTTCACAGTTGGTATAATTGATGATGTTACAGATACATCTTTACCAATAGATGAGGAGATAGATGCAACACCCGAGGGGCTTGTCCAATGCAAATTCTGGGGACTTGGTGGTGATGGAACAGTTGGAGCAAATAAGGATGCTATCAAAATCATCGGAGATAACACAGATATGTATGTTCAAGGTTACTTTGCATATGATGCAAAGAAATCAGCAGGTATTACTGTTTCCCATCTTAGATTTGGCAAAGTCCCAATTAAATCAACATATCTGATAAAAGATGCTGATTACGTTGCTTGTCATAATCCATCTTATGTAAACAGATATGATCTCTTAGAGGGAATAAAAAAAGAGGGGGCTTTTGTATTAAACGCTCCATGGACTCTTGAAGAGATGGAGAATTGCCTTCCAAATTCTTTGAAGAGAAAAATCGCTGAAAAGAAACTTAAATTCTATACAATTGATGCAGTTAAAATAGCTGAAAATGTAGGTCTTGGCGGGCGCATTAATATGGTTATGCAGACAGCTTTTTTTAAACTTTCAAAGGTTCTTCCTGTTGATGATGCTATTAATTCTTTAAAGGATGCGATAAAAAAAACCTATGGGAAAAAGGGAAAAGATATCGTTCAAATGAACTGGAAAGCAGTTGATGCGGCAGTTGATGAAATAAAAGAGATTTCTTATCCTGAATCTTGGGCTAAATTAGAACCTGAAGCTCCTTTAGAAAATGATCTACCAGATTTCGTGAAAAATGTTATGTGTCCTATGAATGCAATGCAGGGTGATAAACTTCCAGTGAGTGCATTTAAACCAGCAGGTATCTTTCCAACTGGAACAACCAAATATGAAAAAAGAGGAGTGGCAATAAATGTCCCTGAATGGCAAATCGACCATTGCATACAATGCAATCAATGTGCTATTGTATGTCCGCATGCTGCAATAAGACCAGTTCTCATTACAGATGATGAAATTAAGAAAGCACCTGAGGGTTTTGAAGCAAAAAAAGCAGTTGGCAGAGGTGTTGAAGGATTATCATTTAGAATACAAGTATATCCAGAAGACTGTGTTGGCTGTGGAAATTGTGCAGATATATGTCCATCTAAAGAAAAAGCACTTATTATGAAACCTTTTCAAACACAAACTAATCAGATTCCCAATCAAAAGTATGCTGAAACAATCCCGGTTAGATCTGGAGATTTTGATATATACTCGGTTAAAGGTTCTCAATTCCAGCAACCGCTCCTTGAATTTTCTGGAGCATGTGCAGGATGTGGAGAAACACCTTATTTAAAACTTATAACCCAACTATTTGGAGGTAGAATGATTATTGCAAATGCAACAGGATGTTCATCCATATGGGGTGGTTCTGCTCCTTCAGTTCCATTTACAGTTAATAAAGATGGACATGGACCTGCTTGGGCAAACTCATTGTTTGAGGATAATGCCGAGTATGGTTTTGGTATGGTACTTTCAACTATTCAGCGTAGAAACAAACTTGCGGATTTAATAATTGAAGCAAATAAAAAATCATCTGGTGAACTAAAAGAGGCATTTGAAGGTTGGATAAAAAACAAAGATGATGCAGACGTGTCAAAAGAATATGGAAACAAGATTAAAACACTTCTTAAAAATAATCATAACGATAGGCTTCTCAAGCAGATTTGGGATGAGAGAACTATGCTTACAAAAAAATCCATATGGTGTGTCGGTGGAGACGGCTGGGCATATGATATTGGATATGGTGGTCTTGACCATGTAATTGCAATGGGTGAAGATATCAACATTTTGGTTTTTGATACAGAGGTTTATTCAAATACCGGTGGTCAATCATCCAAAGCAACACCAATTGGCTCTGTAGCAAAGTTCGCTGCTTCAGGTAAAAAAACAAAGAAAAAAGACCTTGGGCTTATGGCAATGACTTATGGATATGTCTATGTTACATCAGTTGCAATGGGTGCAAACAAAAACCAGCTAATAAAGGCTATAAAAGAGGCAGAATCATATCCTGGTCCTTCTCTTGTAATTGCCTATGCACCATGTATTAATCATGGAATTAAAGCAGGAATGGGAAAAACACAAAATGAAGAAAAATTAGCTGTTGAGTCAGGTTATTGGCCATTATATAGATATGATCCTCGGCTTTCAGATCAAGGAAAAAATCCTTTCCAATTGGACTACAAGGAACCAAATGGGACCCTGCGTGATTTTATAATGGGAGAAGTAAGATACAATGTTTTAACCAGATCATTTCCTGATGAAGCAAAGAAATTACATAAGAAACTCGAAGAAGATGTAAACAACAAATATAAAAAATACAAAGCTATGGCAGAATAAATCTATTCTGCTTTTTTTCAACATTTTTTCAAATAATTTTTAGTTAAACCTTAAAATAATTAAGAGAAGTCTGGAAAAAAAGATTTTTGGGATGGGATGTACCCTCAAAGAACTCTAATCCAGACTCCCCCAATACATGATAGGATTTTTTCTATTTAAAAATATTCCAATTTCAGATAAGTCTGTTAGTTTTTAATACTATTAATCAATACCTTCTTTATTGGTGCACTTATTTGTTAAAAAGGGCAGAGGAAATAGGTAAAATTATTAGAAATTCAAAAGATGTCCATATAGTATCCCATATAGATGCAGATGGAATAACAGCCGGAACTATTGCTTATCAAACTTTAAACCGTCTTGGGAAAAATTATTCAATAGAGTTTGTTAAACAACTTGATGAAGAAGTATTGAAGCGTCTGAAAAACGAAAATCATAAACTTGTATGGTTTACCGATCTTGGAAGCAGTATAATCATAGATTATCCTGAGATTAATAAGGTTGTTACCGATCATCATTTTTGCCCGGAAAATTCAAACCTACCCTTTCATTTAAATCCTCATCTGTTCAATCTTGATGGTGGATTAGATCTAAGTGGTGCAGGTACAACTTATCTTGTTTCAAGAGCAATTGATAAGAAAAACATGGATTTATCATCCCTTGCATTAGTTGGATCATGTGGGGATTTACAGGACAGGAAAAATTGTAAGCTTGTTGGAATAAATAGAGAAATTCTAAGAGATGCAAAAAAAATTGGTATTGTAAACTCAAAAATCGACATTCGTTATTTTGGAAGAGAAACACGTCCTATCTATAAAATGTTACAATATTCAAGTGATCCAATAATTCCAGGTCTGAGTGGACGTGAATCATCATGCATTTCATTTCTACAGGAACTAGGAATTGCAATGCAAGATGGTGATGAATGGAGAAAATGGATAGATTTAAGTAAAGACGAGAGAAGGTTGATAATATCAAATATTGCCCAACTACTTCTTTTAAAGGGCTTTGGTCATAAATTAACAAAAAGAATAATTGGAGAAGTCTATATTTTAAACCAAGAAAAAGAAGGAACTGAATTGCATGATGCAAAAGAATTTGCAACCCTTTTGAACTCAACAGCTAGATATGGTAAATTCGAGGTAGGGCTAAAGGTTTGTCTTGGTAATAGGGATAAATATCTATGGGAAGCAAGAAAACTTCTACTTGGTCATAGGCATAATCTTGTTGAGGGATTACAGTATGCAAGGGAGGAGGGAATTATAAAAAGGAAGCATCTACAATTCTTCCATGCCGGAAGCGGTATCCGTGATACAATTGTTGGAATTGTTGCAAATATGCTTCTTAATTCTGAAGATGTGAGCAGTGAACTACCATTAATCGGATTTGCAGATAAAGGAAATGGAGAGGTAAAGGCCAGTGCTCGAGCTACAGAAGAACTTGTAGAGAAAGGATTAAATCTTTCAATTGCTATGAAAAAAGCAGCTTTGGTATTTGACAGCATTGGCGGTGGCCATAACATCGCTGCTGGTGCTACTATTCCAAAAGGTAAAGAAGAAGAGTTTTTAGAAATACTTGAAAAAGAAATAAAAACTCAACTTTCCTAGCCCTACGATGTCTTATAAACTTTTACAATTTCCAGCTCAAATAAAAGTTCTTCTCCTGCAAGAAAGTCTAAACTGATCTCAAGGTCAGGGTTGAGATACAATTTGATATAAGCTAAAAGTTGCTCTAATCCCTCTTTAGGATAAGGCATTAAAGTGATTTGGGATTCATTTCTTTTGATAGTAACAATCCTGTCTAACTCTGTATAAGAAATATTACCTGTCGAATCAATATAACTAACATTTATCTTGTCGCTTGTTAAATTTACAACAGTATAGGTTGTTGAGGTCCATAGACCAGATGAGTATTCCATTGTTGCACCAATCTCAGGTGTATGAGTTATAATGATTGTTGTCTCGTCCATACTCGTAACAGAACTTGCATTTTCCCAGAAAACCGATTGGGTTGTATTATCAATCCAAGTAAAGTCCGTACGCTTATCCTCAGGTGGAGTTGTATAAGTCCAAAGCATCGTTTCATTAACTTTTGTAACAATCGTTGCATTCTCCCAGGCTGGATATATAGGAATTTCTTTTCCAATCGAGTAATTGGCTCTCAAATTGTATAAAGTTGTATTTTGTTCTCCAAAATATGGAATATACTCCTCAGGCATAGGGTAGTTTTCAATTATCTCTACAACATCAATTCTAAGATCTTCATCTCCAGTTGCACTGGCAGGTATTACAATTGTATCACCAACTTTGGGTTTTTCACCATAGGCTTTTTCAGGAGGAATTGGTCCTATTGTTTTGGTTTCACCATCCTTTAACCCAACTAGTCCTTCCATGAAACCTTGGATAATATCTGTTCCATAGTCTTCATATCCCTTTGGTGGTTGTGTATCGGTATTAAAAGTTACATATATTTTTAAAGGTGTTGCACCAGTTTTATCATTTACCTCATCATATGAAGAATCAAAAATCGTATTATTTGAAGCATATCGACCTATATAGTTTACATCGACACAATCTCCAATTTCAATTATTTCCTTCTTTTTTTCTGAAAATAGATTTTCAAAAATCTCATCACCATAAGCTACAGCTAGATACGATGATAAAGCTCCAACTATAATAATTACTAATACTACCGCTGCTAATTTTTCTTTTTGCATGTCACTGCGAAATAAAATCATTATATATTAAGCTAACCATGATTTTTAAAAAAAACAGATTCAATAATATATCTTATAATTTTTGCAGCTAGAATTGAAGTTTGACCATTATCGTAAGAAGGGCAAACCTCTACGATATCAAATCCAATAAACTGAGAGGAAAAAAAATCTATAATCTCAAGAACTTCCCATTGTGTCAATCCAAAAGGTTCAGGAGTACTAGTACCTGGAGCATAAGATATATCAAAAACATCGATATCTAAAGAAAAATATATTTTTTTATTTCCAAGGTGTTCTTTTATTTTATCTAAAATCTTTTTAATACCTATTTTTTTTATTGTATATGAGTCGATATAGAGAAGACCTTGATTATTTGCCTCCACAAATTCTTCCTTTTCAGCAGATCTAACACCTAAAAGTGCTATATTTTTAATGTCAATATGATCAGCAATACGTCGTATAGTACATGCATGATTATAAGGTTCATTTTCATATTTTTGTCGAAAATCTAGATGAGCATCAAGGCAAAGAACTGCAATATCCTTTGGGAAAGCCTGAATTATCCCAGAGGTTATTGAATGTTCACCACCAATTGCTATTGGAAATTTGTTTTTTTTAATTAAAGAACTGGTAAAATCTCTAATTTTTTCAACCATATCCTTTGGATAATCATCTTTTATTTCAAGATCCCCATAATCATGGAATTTTACCTCTCTTAAATCCCTGCCAGTTTTTATATTGAATGTTTCAAAATTCCAACTAGCTTGCCTAATCTCACTTGGTGCTTTACTTGCACCTATCCTGAAAGAACTTGTCTTATCATATGGAGCGCCAAAAATAACTAATTTTGCATCATCAAAACTTGATTCAGCATCTGCGAAGTAGTTTGGAAAATTCATATAAGCCTGAAATTTATATTCTAAACTCTTGTTATTTTCTTTCTTCCAAGTGCAACTAGATATAGTACCTCTTTACCAGGTTCCAATTTACCTTTATATTCCTCAGTTATTGGCATTTCAAATGTTTCATATGTTTCAAGGTCCATAAGTTGAACTTGATCACCCATTAAGGCCAATATTTGAGCATTTCTTTTATCAATTATTGGAACATGTACCTTGTGTTTAACAGGATGAACAACACTTTTTTTTTGTTCATCAAATATACCAACTGCCTCTATTCTTGCCTTTGCTTCACCATGTTTACCAGGTTTTGATGTAGAGATGCTTAAAATTTTACATGGCTCATCATCAATTATCATATATCTATTTACCTTTAATGTTCTGACTTCTGCTAATTGTTTCATTATTTATTCCTCAGGAACTTTATATACAACATCATGTTCTCGCACCCTTTCTTTAACCTTGATACCAACATCATCACCAGGTTTAACTATTTCAACAGGATTTCTATTAATTTCCATACTATCTATTTTTTGTTTAAAATCAGTTGTCGCACCTACTATATGTATTGTGTCACCTACTTTTAGTTCACCATTTGTTATTTTTATTGCTGCAACACTTACGTTTGTGAAAAAATGTTCTACGATTCCTATTTTTTCTTCAACCATAATATGTCACCGACCCATAATATAATATTAGGTACTTAAAATGTATTACTTTTATGTTTCATTAACCATTTCATAAATTGCTTTTTTACCATGTTTAACACAAATGAAGGCTTCCCATTTTGAATCCCATTCCATAGGATTACCGCATACTGGACAGGCTAAACTTTCGATAATTTCTCGATGTTGTTTTGTTCGAGTTTTTATTACTTCAGCCTTTAATTTCTTTGTTGCATCAAGTGAATCCATAACATATACATTTCCATCAGGTGGTAAAAATGGTGTATTGTCTTGTACCATTCTTTTTTTTCTATATGCTTTCATTTGCTGTTTGTATTTTTCCATCATTGTTTGTCTTCGGCCCATATCATCAACCGTATAATTTAGAACCTGAATAAGCCTTTTCTTTTATAACCTCTTTCATTATACATGAGAACAAATGAAACTTGAAAGTCTTCCTTTACAAAAAGAAATAATTGAAATTCTAAGAGGACATGATATATCAGAGCTATACCCGCCCCAATCAGAAGCTTTACCATCCGTCTTAAAAAGTGAAAATATAGTCCTTTCTATCCCAACAGCGAGTGGAAAAAGCCTAGTTGCATATTTGTCCATTATAAATAGGCTATTAAAAGAGGGAGGAAAAGCCCTATATATAGTTCCTTTAAAGGCTCTTGCCCGTGAAAAATATGAAGAACTAAAACTTTTTGAAAAACTTGGATTGAAAGTGGGTATTTCAACTGGGGACCTTGATGACTCAGATCCAAGGCTTGCACGTTTTGATATCATAGTCTGTACATCTGAGAAAGCAGACTCTCTTCTTCGGCACAAAATTACTTGGGTAGATCAAATCAAAGTATTAGTAATTGATGAGATTCATTTAATCCATGATCCAAGTCGTGGCCCCACTTTAGAAGTAATTATTTCACATTTCAAATCTCTAAATCCAAAAACCCAGGTTGTAGCTCTTTCTGCAACAATAAAAAATGCAAAAGAATTATCCATTTGGTTGAATGCAATATTAATCCAATCTGATTGGAGGCCGGTTCCACTTAGAGAAGGAGTTTGTTTAAAAAATGAAATTAAATATGATAATGGTAAAATTGAGACAATAGAGGGAACTGAAAAAAAATCTCTTGAAAGACTTGTTGAAAATTCAATTATGAAAGGCGGACAGGTTCTTGTTTTTGTTAATACGCGCCGGTCAACTGTTTCAGTTGCAAACAAATTAACAAAAATTATTGAAGATAATTTATCAAAAACAGAAAAGAAAAAATTAGAAGAAATGATGACTTCTATTACAAAATCCCAACCAGAATTAAACTCTGTTGACGAAAAATTATTTTCATGTCTAAGAAAAGGTGTTGCTTTTCATAATGCTGGTCTATCAAGTGTTCAGCGAAGAACTGTTGAACAAAGTTTCAAAGATAGAATAATAAAATGCATTGTTGCAACTCCTACTCTTGCAGCAGGTATCAATATTCCTGCTCAAAGGGTTATCATTAGAGATCTTTGGCGTTACGACCCGAATTTTGGAATGCATCCTATTCCAATTTTTGAATATAAACAGCAAGCAGGTAGAGCAGGTAGACCACGTTATGATAAATTTGGAGATGCAATAACCATTGCAAAAAATGAGGAACAGATGGACGAAATTTTCAACAATTATATATTAAGTGAAATTGAACCTATATTTTCAAAACTTGGAAGTCAATCTGCATTAAGGATGCATTTATTATCGGCAATTGCAACTAATTTTGTTGATAGTATAGATGGTGTTTACAAGTTCATAGATAGTACTTTCTATGCATTCCAGGCTGATACTTACGCTTTGAAAGATGATATTAATGAGGCCATTGATTTCTTAATTAGAAATGATTTTATTGAGTATATCAACAATGATAAATTAATGTCAACTCTATTTGGCAACAGGACTTCATCACTATATATAGACCCGCTTTCTGCTCTTATACTTAAAAAAGCTCTTGAAAAATCATGTAATAAAACTACCGTTGATCTATCTTTTATCCATGCTGTGTGTTCTACTCCAGATGTTAGATCTTTATATCTGAGAAGTAGCGATACATGGGTTGAAGAAAAAGCAGAAAATAAAAAAGGGGTATTTTTACTTGAACCACCAATTAAATCAAATGAAGATTATGAATGGTTCTTAAGTGATTTAAAAACAGCATCACTTATCGAAGATTGGATTGAAGAAGTCCATGAAGATAGAATTATCACGAAATTTAATGTTGGTCCTGGTGATATTCATAATATCGTAGAAATGGTCCAGTGGTTACTACATGCGGCAAGAGAGTTTGCAAGGATGTATAACTTCGATTGCGTTTCTGATATTAGAGATCTACTTTTAAGAGTTCAAAATGGGTGTAAAAAGGAGCTTCTTAATCTAATTTCATTAAAAGGTATTGGAAGGGTCAGAGCTAGAGCATTATATAATGAAGGTTTTAAAACAATCGGTGATTTACGGGGTATACCTTTAAAAAGAATAGCACAAGTTAAAACAATTGGTGAAGGTGTTGCAAAGAGTATTAAAAGTCAGATAGGAGAAAGCATTAAAGGTGAAGATAAGGAACTTTCAGAGTTTATTGATAAAATATAATTTGGAATTATTATGTTAAAAATTGTTGGTGCAAAAGGAAATATTCAAAGTGTTGATGAGTTTTTAAAAAAATTAGATGGGATATCAAATGAAAATAATATAACAATCCAGGTTTTTGATGCAGAGGTCATTTATGGTAGGAACCATCTTATCTCTGCAGTTGAACATGCTATGAGAGCAATGGATAGGAAAACAAATACCACAAACTCACTTGCTATGGAAATCCTATTATATGCATCAGGTGAGAGGCAACTGAAAATTGCTATACCAAAAATGGGAGTGAAGAAAGGAAAGGAAAATATTGCTTTCGTTTTTAATCAGGAAGGATTAACTGATCAATTAATTAGTGATATATTAAAGCAGTTATCTTTAGATAGAGATGATAAGGTTCTTCTAGGAAGTATTGATAAACTTAAAAAATTTGGTATCAGTGAAAACGAAATAAATACTGTCGCGAAATCTAAATATGGTGATCTTATTTTGGAAAAGGTTGCGATGGTTGATATAATAAAATAAGCCCGCATGAGGTAGTTTGGATATCCTGGAGCCCTGCGGAGGCTCCTACTCGGGTTCGAATCCCGATGCGGGCGTTCACTCTAAAGGAGAAACAAGTATTTTTTAGCGGTAAAACCAAGTTCAAATCTCGTCAGATGCTCTATTAATTTTTGATAAAAAAGAAAAGTTTATTAATATGAATTTTTGCTATATTAAAGAAGGAATTTTTTATGAAAAAGATGGTGGAGTTAACGCAGAATAATAAAAAAATAGTAATTTTATGGGTGCTAGGGATACTTGCCTTCTTTGGATACGCTTATTTCGGCATAAATGAAATTCCCGTATATCGTTCAAATATTTCATTAGTTTCAAGCCAAGAAATCGCAGCTGTATCGATAATTTTAATAATATTTGCCGTCCTTTCTCTAATCCTGAAGGACTCGTTAAATCGCTCATTGAATATCATCGGAGGATCTGTGCTTGGGCTTGGATTTCTCGCTGCATTAGTTGACGGAATGGACGTAAATTTATCTGGCATATACAACCTGATGATGGGCTTTGAATTAATAATAATGATTATTATCATTATGTTTGCCTACAGAATTCCCAAAACACAAAAATTAAAAAAACAAAAATAAAAGACACTCTGCTTTTTTACCTATAAAATGTTGTTCAAATCTCTTCTTACGCATCTTTAGTTAGTCATCAATTATAAAATGATTCGAAGTATTAAAATCCAATATAAAGTCAACAGATATAACACTTAATTTCTTACTAGTATTTTAGAGTCTTGAATCCCGATGCGGGTATGATGTTATCAAGCATGATTGGAATATATTCTAAATCTTCTAATATTTTTGGTACTATTATTGATCTTGTTATTTCTCAGGTTTGATTAAAGGCCATACGAGATATATTGGTAACAAAACCCAGATAAAATAACCATAGAGAGAGATTTTTTGTAAAAAAGCACCAAGTGTAGAAGAAGGATCCATGACTGAAACAGTAAATGAAGCAATGGGAAATGCAAATAAAATAAAACCTATAATCCCAAAATAATTAGGATAATTTTGATTCAATATCATGGATATCGAATAAAGTAGAGTAGCCGATACAAATAGTAAAACGAATACTAACGTTGCTAAAAAATGTGATTCTAGTTGAGTATCAAAGGGTAATAAAGCAATACCAATTAAGAAAGGTGAACTTATCACACCTAATGTGGAACCTATTTTTCCTAAAATCTTTCCCTTATTGGATTTTGTGAATAATAAACGGATAATTAACCAAAATGGGATAAGAGCTAAAGCAAGTAATGTCAATGCTATGAAAAATAATATTCTTGAAATTAAATTTAGATCTCCATTTCTTGCTTCTATTGCACCTAAATCACTAA
>SMTZ1_10000257_pt1 | contig 47206 bp, 42 predicted proteins | sample DeeMarSWOR136_30_FD_25667 | JGI IMG/M metagenome (IMG submission 25667) | reverse complement strand
GGAGGAACACTTTGGGCACCAATGGGCTGGACAATTATTGGTGGTCTTATTGCCTCTACATTTTTAACGTTGATTGTTGTGCCAGTTTTATACAAGCTTTATACACCCATGCAAAAATAATCCGATGGCTATTTATATTTAAAATGTATAAAGCTTGCTAATAGCATTTAAAATTTAGTATTTTAAGATGCGATGGGTGGTGATCATGCACCAGGTGAAGTAATAAGAGGTGCAATAAGAGCAAATGAAGAATACCCGGATATTGAGATACTTTTGATAGGTGATGAAAAACTAATACAGAATGAATTAAGAGCAGCTGGTTCGAAAAATCCCTTTGAAATAATCCATACTGAAGAATGGATAGGAATGGATGAGGATCCAAAAATTGCAATTAAAAGTAAGGAAAATTCCAGCATAAGTATTGCCGCACGCCTGGTAAATGAAAATGTTGTAGATGGTTTAGTGAGTGCTGGAAATACCGGTGCTACTATCCTTGCTGCTGCAAAGCATATCCCAGTAATTGAAGGGATAGAAAGAACAGCACTGGCAACCATATATCCGACTGCCAAGTTTGAGAGAAATAAGTCAGGTTTTGCCCTTATGCTCGACGTTGGTGCCACATTACATTGCACAGCAAAACAATTAGTGCATTTTGCTTTTATGGGAAATTACTATTTATCCGAGATTCTTGGTATTAGCAAACCACGAATCGGATTATTGAATATTGGAGAAGAAGAAACTAAGGGTGGTGACGTACTAAGAAAAACGTATCAATTATTAAAAAAAGCAGAGGAATTAAATTTTATTGGTAATATTGAAGGTAAAGATATTCCAAAGGGTATTGCTGATATTGTTGTTACCGAAGGTTTTATAGGTAATGTAGTGTTAAAAATGTTGGAAGGGGTAGCTGAGGTAGTAAAAGAAACAGGAAAATATGCTTATAAGAAAAAGTTTATCTGGAAAATTGCCCTGGCACTGCTATCTCCTGGAATAAGAAAGTTGAAGAAGCGGACTGACTATTCGGAATATGGAGGTGCACCGATTTTAGGTTTTAAGAGATTGGCCATTAAAGCTCATGGCAGGTCAAATGCTAAAGCGATTGCGAATGCTCTACGAGTTGCTGCGGAATCTTCGAAACGAAATATCTGTGATAAGATTGAAGAGTCAGTTGTAAATTTTAACACAAGACATGCGTTAGATTTCGCTGAGATTTAAATTATCGCTTTATCCATCTGCCATCTATTCTGACATCCATAGAATTGATCGGTGAATTTAATCTGATATATTCCTCGATTATATCCCGCAATAGAATTCCAGTATTGAAAATATGAGTCTCGTCAAGTTGCGTGAGTAAATCAAATCCAGTATTACCGGCAGCTAGATAATCCGTGGTAACAACGCGATATTCCTTTTTAGGATAAAAAGGATAATCTCCGACCTGGAAATAAGTTAATCTATTATAATTTTCCCGAGAAGTATCATATTCCACCTTCCCCCCGGCAATGGCAAGTCCTCGGCGGATACCGCTGATTTTATGTTCTATGATCTGTTTTAATGTATCCCCACTCATTTCGAGAAGCACAAGCGTCCTTCCAAAAGGGCACATTCTGAATAAATCTAAATACTTGATTTCTCCTGCACTGATATCTGTAAAAATATCATCGTAATTTATAAATGCAAAATCTGCGTTGGTTCTGTTTAGCATTATATTGCATATTAGATTATTCATCACAGATTCGCCTTCTTTGGCTCTTGGCAAATCTATTTCACTAATACCAAGCACTTCATTCCATTGCATGTATTCTGGCAAATTCGACTTAATTGGTTCTTCCTGAGCGCAAACATGTACACTTATGAGAATAATTAAAGAAAAGAGAGCTCTTTTCATCACACCCTCCATGACAGGGAATCAATAAATAGACAAATAAAAATTTATTTGACGAAATTACTAAACAAAAATATGGATTTATAATGAAAAAATCATGCATTAAAAAAGTAAATTTGAATTCATCACAAACGAATATTAATTGATTTAGATTTTTTGTTGCTTATTCTGGCTTCTTGACTATAAAAATACCAATAAGAATAGCTGCCAGACCAAGGACTAATAAATATGTAATATGTTCATCAAGAATAAACCAGCCCCATAGCAATGCAACAGGTGGTGTAACAAAGGTGATCATTGACATTAACACAGCCGATGTATTCCTGAGCATCCAAAAGAATAAAACAAAGGCAATAGCGGTTCCAAACAATGCCAGGTATAATATGGAAAAAATTGCCATAAAATCGAATATAGGTTGGGTGTTTCGTTCAAATAGTATGCTTAATCCAAAAAAGCTCAACGAGGCGTAAAACATCGGCAATGTTACCAGGGTTATTGGGTGATAGTTATTACTAGCTTTCTTACCTGCGATGGTACCCAAGGATGAAAATAGGGGGGCAATCAATACGGCAACCATACCATATAAATGTGTTGAATTCAATTCCTTAAGGGAAAGCTGATCCGAGAAAATAATTATTAAGCCAATAAATCCGAGCATCACACCTAACACTTTTTTGATGCTGAGTTTTTCTTGCGGTAATAACCAAATACTCAGAATTAAGACATAAAAGGGCATCACAGAGAAAAGTACGCTTGCTAATCCCGAGGAAATGTAGTTTTCTCCCCAATATACAAGTGCATATCCCCCTGTAAAATTAATTATTCCAAACCAAATAAAGAAAAAATGTGTTTTTTGTCCTTTCGGAAAACGAAATTTTAATAAACTGGCATATAATGATAGAAATAAAAAGGCAATAAAAAAGCGAATACCAGCAGCTAGAAAAGGGGGTAAAGACCACAGGCCTATTTTTATAACCATCCATGTTGAACTCCAGATTAAACACAGTGAAGAAAATACGAAAGCGGGGATGTAATTTTGGTAATCGGAACGATTGCCATTTTCTTTTTTAAGCATTAATGTATACTCTCAGTGATATTCTAATATCAATTTACCGTTTTACTGCTTTTTGGCAAACGAAATTGGAAATTAATATAGAAAATGTGATGTTGTATAACATCGTATTTTTATTCTTTCTTGGAAAATTATTAAATTTTGTTATAGGAATTATTTATCAATAAATTAAATAAATAGATCAGAATTTTCTTATCTTATTATACTTTTGAAATCGAGCAAGACTATGCATAAAAGCATTTCTCTTAGTACAGATTTACGCAAAAAAATATTAACAACAATTCAGATTCAAATCGATGTGTTTCATTATGACAAAATTTTAGTTTTGGGCTTTAACGATAAAGGATTATTTATACCCCTTTTACAATCAAATAAGATATCGTATAAACCGTTTAAGTTTCTTGGTCCTGCTGCTATAAAAAATAAAAAGATATTGATTAAAAATAAATTACCTAAAAAGTCACATCTTTTTGAATTGTGTGAACATTTTGATGTACAAATTTTATTTCCCATTTATCTTAATCGCGAATTTTTATCTTTTCTGGCGATTGATTCTAAAATTCCTACATTAACCAAGCGCCAACAAGATATGGGATTATTTATTGCCAGTTATATTGGCAATATGATTCATAATGATAATCTTGTTCAAAATCTTGAAAATTATTCTGAGCGCATGCAAAAAATGCTAAATGAGATGGGTACTCTACATGAAATTACCCATGCCCTGGAATCTACAGATAATTTAGAGTCTCTTCTCGAATATATAATGAAAAAAAGTCAAAATGTAATGCAAGCAGAAGCGGCTTCACTCATGTTAGTAATTCCCGAAACGCAAGAGTTGGAATTTAAAGTAGTGCTGGGTCCCAAGGCGACAGAAGTGAAACCCTTCAGGTTACCTATTGGGAAAGGCATTTCTGGTTGGGTAGCTCAATCAGGTGAAGCTGTACTCATTCCCGATGCCTATTCTGATGCTAGATTTGATCCATCTTTCGACAAACGTAGCGGATTTCGAACGAGGTCAATGCTCTGCGTACCGATGATACACAAATCTAATACGGTCGGTGTAATGACGGTTATAAATCGCCTCGATGGAAATCCATTTAATGAAAATGATAAAATGCTTTTTACTATCTTTGCCTCCCAGGCCGCCTTATCCATTGAAAACGCTCGGCTTTTACACGCAGCAATAGAAATGGAGCGTTTGGATAGGGAACTACAGTTGGCTTCGGAAATCCAGAAGCTTTTAATTCCCCAGACTATCCCTAAAACACATTTCTTAGAAATTGCTGCAGAATACATACCATGTAAGGAGGTTGGTGGTGATTTTTACGATATAATAAAAATAGATCCGAATAAATATATTTTTATTGTGGCGGATGTTTCTGGGAAAGGAATACCCGGAGCCATGGTTGTCTCCAATATGCAAGCTACATTACGTGCCTATTTAGAATACAGTCAAGATCTTCTTTCGGTTGTAGCAAAATTAAATGAATCCATAATTCAGCAAACCACACCAGATCGTTATATTACATTTTTTATAGGTCTTTATGATCATTCTACGACAACACTTACTTACATCAACGCTGGTCATAATCCACCTATTGTAATAAATCAAAATGGTAAAATAAGAGAATTGCGTAAAGGTGGTGTTTTTATCGGTTATGTTCCCTGGGAATATGAAAGCGAGAGCATTTTATTTGAATCAGGTGATATGTTAGTGATGTATACCGATGGATTGATTGAGGCGATGGATGAAAATGAGCAAGAATTTGGATTTGCTAAGTTAATTCAAATTGTTAAAAAAAATATTCATCGCGGAAGTGCGGATTTAAAACAAGAAATTATCAAGAAAGTAAATCAGCATATTGGATCCATGCCTTTATCAGACGATTTTACTTTATTAATCTCACGACGCATCGGTAATAAATAATTACTCCCCCGTTCTAGAATAGGTATCATTATTCTGCTCACAAATTTTTCAAATCATGTATCAAAATAAATGCAGAAGTAATTGCCATAAAAATAAGCAAAGCTCCTAAAGCAAAATTACCCAAAATAATTTTTCCTAAGCCAAACAAAAAACTATACACCAATATAATTCCCAGTATCCAATCCTTAAATAAAACTTTTGGTGAGTCTTTAGATACTTCTAGATTATGTTTTTCGTACACCGCCCGCCATAATGTACCGGCTGGTCTGACTTTTTTGTAAAATTCTATTAAGACCTCTTCATGCTCTGGTTTAGTAAGAAATGTAACACAAATCCATACTGCTGTTGAAACACATACTGTTATCAGCATAACTAAGCTGAATTCATGTGGATCTTCAGTTGAGAGGTGCAAGTTGTATTGAAGAAATATCGAAACAATCAATGATGTCAGCATTGCCGATATTTCCGACCAGGCATTTATTCGCCACCAATACCAACGCAATATATAAACCAGTCCCGTCCCAGCTCCCAGGGCAAGTAAAAATTTCCATGCCCCGGAAATGCTATCCATTAACATTGTAGCAATGGCACCGAATATTAAAATAAGAACAGTTGCTATCCGTGAAACGAATACATAATGTTTTGCATCGGCCTTTTTATTGATAAATCTTTTATAAAAATCATTCACTAAATAAGAAGATCCCCAATTAAGTTGTGTACTAATGGTGGACATAAATGCCGCAGCGAATGAAGCCAATAACAGGCCTTTAATTCCTGTGGGTAAGATATCAACAATCAATTTCACATAACCCACTTCTTTATCCACAAGATCTGGATAGGTAACAAGGGATACTAATGCTGTAATAATCCAGGGCCAGGGTCTTATAGCATAGTGAGCTACATTAAACCATAGCGTAGCAAATATTCCATTTTTTTCATTTTTTGCAGAAAATATGCGTTGGGCGATATAACCCCCTCCTCCGGGCTCAGCACCTGGATACCATGTAGCCCACCAATTAACAGCTAGATAGACAAAAACTGCGGATAAGGGCATCCATACTGATCCGACATCAGGAATAAATGAAAGTATCTGCTGATTACCACCCTTAAGAATATCAAGTTTTAAATATAGACCTTCCAGTCCATTTACACTGTTAAGGGCGATAACCGCCAATATGATTGCGCCTACAATGGCAATAAAAAATTGAAAAAAATCAGTAATTACCACGCCCCATAAACCAGAAAGAACAGAATAGGCTAAAGTCACGCTTATGCAAATTATAACCGCTGGCCATTTATCCATGCCCGTTGTTGTAGTAACAATTTTTGCCATGGCCAGAATTACCCAACCCATAATGATTGAATTGATTGGCACAGCCAAATATAGAGCTCTAAACCCTCTTAAAATTGCTGCTGCAGTGCCACTATAACGGATTTCAGTAAATTCCACATCTGTTAATACCTGCGCCCGATGCCAAAGTTTAGCATATAGGAATACAGTTAGTAATCCACTCATTACCATATTCCACCAGAGCCAATTTCCTGCAATACCATGTTTAGCTACCAATCCTGTAACAGCCAGTGGAGTATCGGCTGCAAACGTTGTAGCCACCATCGATGTACCTGCAAGCCACCAGGGTAGAGCTCTACCCGAAACAAAATATTCATGCAAATTTTTGCTCGCACGCCCTGAGAATTTGACCCCTATAAGCAAAACAATAATGAAATATATTACGATTATAAGTAAATCGGATAGTCCAATCTGCATGATTTTTGCCCATTCAATTATAACAGATAAAACTAATAAATGATTTATATATCAACAATATGTATTTTGAATAAAGACGCTTGTTTAGTTTTTTGGGAACATTTAAATTGTATTAATCAATTGAAGAAATAAGGTTCTAAAATTATGAGGAAGTCAAATGGATGAGGATACCATGTGGGGAAATATTTTTCATAAAGAGACAAAAGGAGAACAAAGTATATATTCAGTACTTTCGAAGATTCCTATTTTTAAAGACTTGAACAAAAAAGAACTAAAAGCTATCGAAAGGATTCTTCATAGACGTAACTATAAGACCAATGAAGTAATTTTCCATGAAGGAGATCCAGGGGTTGGTATGTATATTATTGAAAATGGAAAAGTTAATATAACTCTTGGCAAGGAACAGAAATTACTGGCTGCTTTATCTAATGGAGAGTTTTTTGGGGAGATGGCTTTATTATCTGAAACTCCTCGTACAGCAACGGCAACTGCTGCGGCTGATACTAGAATGCTTGGATTTTTTCAATCCGATTTATTCGGTCTGCTCGAAACCAATCCCAGAAGGGGAAATAAAATATTACACCGTTTGGCTCAAATGATAGTAGATCGACTCCGTTTCTCAAATCTCGAAAATCAACAACTGAAATTAAAAATTGTAGAATTGGAAGAAAAAATCTCAACGAAAAAGGTGTCATGATGGATTTAACTGTAGGAAGGTTTTTACGTTTTCTTGTTGGAATATTTTTTATCGTGGTAATCGGATGGCTTTTGTACAGCTTACGCCAGATTATTACAATCTTGATTATTGCAACGCTTATTGCGTATATTCTCGATCCCGTTGCCAGTTATCTCGAATCTAAAGGAATATCTCGCATCTTAGCTACAACCATAATCTTTGTGAGTATTTTCCTGATACTCATAGTCGGTGGGTGGTTATTAATACCAGGTTTATTCAACGAATTGTTTGCCTTACAAAACCGTCTGGCTGTTAGCGGTACGGATGACTTCGTAACAGCAATAGAAACATTTATAAAAAACAAAATAACGTTTATAGACGTTGAGACGCTAAATTTAAAAGAAAAAATTGACAGCATAATGGCTGGTTTTTCTGATGAGCTACTTGCTATCTTGGGTAATGCCTTTTCAATAATATCGGTCATCGTAATCATACCTTTTATTGTATTTTTTTTACTCAAAGATGGAAGGAATATGAAAAAATTGTTCATTTCATATATCCCCAATCGCTATTTTGAGATGACTTTAAATGTACTGCATAAGATAGATCAACAGCTTGGCGGTTATTTAAGAGGTCAATTTACCGAAGCCTCTGTGGTCGGCGCATTATCAGTTATTGCGTTATGGTTACTGGATGTACCTTATTTCACACTTATAGGTGTGTTCGCAGGGCTTGCAAACATGATACCTTATGTGGGTCCTGTCGCAGGAGCAGTACCAGCAATTGTCGTCACTTTAGTAAACGGCGGGGATTTCACGAGAATTATATATATAGTTACGGCTTTTGCAATTGTACAACTAATAGACAATATTGTGCTCCAACCAATGGTACTATCAAAGTCTGTTAATCTGCATCCTTTAATAATCGTATTGGCGATACTGATCGGCGGTAGTTTTTTCGGTCTTCTGGGAATGCTTCTTGCTGTACCTGCAGCGGGGATTATTAAAGTTACATCAAGTGAATTATATAATGGAATCAAGAAATTCCGAATAATTTAAGTAAAAATTAAGAATAATCGACTATCATCATGAGGGGATCACTATATGGATATCAGACCTCCTAATATTGAGGAGAAAAGTGATAAAATTATAACTTATTTCCCTGTTCTGATATTCATCTTACTAATGTTTCTGTTAGAAACATTTCAATTGCAAAAAGCTACCAGTCTTGTTATCTCTGTACTGATTTCACTTTTCAGTTTTGGATTAATAACCGCCTATTTAAGTCAGAAGTACAATAATCAAAAGGTATTTAAACCACTTGCCTTAAAATTTGGTATTTTATCCTTTATATTTTTTATTATTGTTATCGTTGCATTCATGCACTGGTACAAAATTGGGCATGTAAACATTCGTTGGATCTCATTTTTTTTAGTTACTCTGGTCTACTTTGTACTACTCTTTAGATCGGTTCATCAATTACGAGATATACGTAAAGATTTAGAAATGAGTGGGAAGAAAGAACGAAGATAATAGCATATTCATTTTTAACACAAAGAAATATAAATCATGCCTTGTAAACTAATCGTATTTTTATTTTTAATATTTTTATTCCCATGCTATTTATTTTCAGATTCAAGAGTAGATTTCAATACCTTTTTCTTTGATAAAACTCTACGCATCGATTACTATCACATTGCTGATGGGCAGGAAGAAATTTTCACTTTAGATAAGATATATCAGGAAGGGATTTGGGCTGGAAACCATAATGAGCTAATAGAATTATTTAATATCGGTCATTACTATATTAACGTATACGATATTGCAACAAATAAACATATTTATTCTAAAGGATTTGATAGCCTTTGTGGCGAATATCGTACAACTAAACCGGCTGGTGAGGGCATAAAAAAGACATTTCACGAAACAATTCTAATTCCATACCCTCGAAGATCTATATTGGTTGTAATAGAGGCAAGAAATAAGGATAATTTATTATTACCCGTATTCTCAATAAAAATTGATCCACAGGACTACCACATTTTAAAAGAGAAGACATCCAAAGGTATCCAGATTTTTGAACTGATAAAATGCGGTGAGCCATCCAAAAAAGTGGACGTCGCATTTTTATCTGAAGGATATACTCCATCAGAGCTTGAAAAATATAAATCCGATTTAGAGAAAATCATAAAAGTCTTTTTTAGTATAGAGCCTTATAAAAGCAATCAAGGTAAATTTAATATATATGGTATATTCATCCCCTCACAAGAGAGTGGAAGCGATGAACCAAGGAAGGGAGTTTACAGAAATACGGCTCTAAATTCTTCGTTTAATGCATTTGATTCAGAACGTTATCTGCTTTCCGAAGATAACAAGAAAATTAGAGATATTGCTGGAACCGTGCCATATGACGCAATTATTATAATGGCAAATAGTAAACGATATGGTGGAGGTGGAATTTATAATACCTATGCCATATTTACAATTGATCATCCCTTACATGAATATTTATTCCATCATGAATTTGGTCATTCCTTTACCGGCTTGGCAGATGAATATTACACATCAGATGTGGCCTACGAAGATTTTTTTCCCCAAGGTGTTGAGCCGATGGCACCAAATATTACCGCATTACTGGATGTCACAAATATAAAATGGAAAAAACATTTATCACCCGGAATCGATATCCCTACTGATTGGCGAAAAGAGGTTTTTGATAGTCTCACAGCTATGCGTTCTCAAAACCAAGAGGAGATGCAAAAAATTATTTCTGAAATGGAGGATAAAGGAGTTAGACAAGATTCAATCGATTTACTTCGTGTTAAATATCACAATCGCGATTTGGAAATCACAAATAGAATCAAAGATTTTTTTATAAATCATCCCTTACGCGAAAAGATAGGGGCTTTTGAAGGGGCTGGTTATAAAAATAGTGGATTATTTCGTCCGACATTGAATTCCATTATGCACAGATTTATGGAAGAGGATAAATTTTTTTATAGAGTAAGTGAACAGGCTATAGTGAATGTAATTAATTATTATGTATGTTTTTAGAAGGTTGGATCAGGATAATTTACTTAGTTACCGTTTTTATTCAGATCAAGAATATGTTTTATTACTTCAGTTAGGGCACCGTTTTTTACATCAAAAGCATCAATATTTTTTAAAATCTTGAGTAATAAAGTTCTCTTCTCTTTGTTTTTTTCAATGTAATAGAGATGGTCAATATTTTGACGTAAAGAATTGATTTTTTGGAAAATCTTCTTCCTGATGATAGTTTCTGAAGTTATTCCCAACCATATATCAACGTCTAAAAATGAATATATCTGAGCCTGCCAGTATAAATCACGATAGAACCTGTCAACATCAGATCCTGTATCCTCAGCTGCTATAATCTCTAAATCTGATAATAAATTTCCTAATGCCTGTTGTACTCTCAATTGTTTTAATATCATTATTTCACCTCAATAGTGAACTGCTTTCAATATAATTTTACACGATATAGAAATATAATTTGTATTCAAGCGCACATATTTCAATAATTTTTTTCTATGGGGGATAAAACTGATTGATTGTAAGAGCTAATCATTGATATATTTCTATGGAATCGATTTTGGTTATTGAGACATGGAACATGTTGTGATAAGAAATATTTCTTTCGCAGAAATAATACGAACTAAAATACCTAAATTACAATTGGGAATGATTTATGCGTCAGGAGTTAAAGTAACTAGAAATTCGAGCCTGGTTGCTGCAGAATACCATGAATTGTCTGATTTCATAAAGCAGAAATTTAAAGAGAAGGCTCCTTCTTCAGACAAAATAGTCTCTGCTGTTCGCAGAATGTATCGCCGAATCGGATGGGAACCTACACGATATAGACCGTCTTCCGAAGCAATGATAAGAAGAATTATCAAGAACATCGGACTTTATAATATAAGCAACATGGTGGATTTGGGTAATGTGGCTTCTACCCGTTTTCACCTACCCATGGGTTTATACGATGTAGATAAGATTATTGGGACTATTACAATTGATGTCGGAAGAGAAGGAGAATCCTATCAAGGTATATCCAAAGATCTTATTCATGCTGCTGGAAAGATGATACTTCGAGATGAAGAAGGAATTTTTGGTAATCCGACAGCTGACTCTAAACGAACTCGTTTAACTGCAAATACCGGGAATGTCCTGGCAATATTTTTCACCCCCCCTGAAGTTAGCAGTGCCTATCTATCACAAACACTTCAATTTTTAGCAGATTTGTATAAACAGGAATGTATTCAGTGCGAGTTGATGCAGAAAATCATTATATGTGAGTGATCACAGGTATAAAAAAATATCTGGTTTTCTATTATTGAACAATATTCTAATCAAAATTTGTATAATATTTTCCCTGCCATGTATTTCTTTTATCAAACTGATCGTTTAGATCATGTAGTATTTCCGAAGGACTCTTTCTCCATTGTGGTGCGATTAACTTATTTGGCACAGCTTCTCCAAATAAGCGCTGGATAACAATCTTGGGATTAAGCCGTTCTAAAAAAGAAACAATCACATCTAAATATTCAGGATAAGTTAGTAAGCGGAAGGGATTTTCTAAATATTGTTTCGCCAGTTGAGTATTCTTGACTATATGTAAGTGGTGGATTTTTAAAAAATCAATTGGTAGTTCAGAGAGACTAACTGCCTCCTGCATCCATTGCTTTTTCGTTTCCCAAGGAAATCCTAAGATTAGATGCGTGCATATTTTAATTCCCTTTTCTTTGGTTATTTCAAGTGCGTTGAGAAAAATCTGGTAATCATGTCCCCTGTTTATGCGTTCTAAGGTATCATCATAGATTGATTCAAGACCATATTCAATTGTTATATCAAACGATTTACTAAGCTCTCTTAAATAATTTAACTTTTCTTCATCGACGCAATCTGGGCGTGTTCCAATCGTTATTCCAACCACATTGGGAAAAGAGAGGGCCTCTTGATATAATCTTTGTAACGTATCTATAGGGGCATAAGTGTTGCTATAAGGCTGGAAATAGACAAAAAACTTATCGGTTTTATATCTCTTTTTTAGAAAGATCATCCCCTCTTCAATTTGTTTACTGATACTTTTTGTAGGATTATTATAAACGGGATTAAAACTTTTATTATTGCAATATGTACAACCGCCAAAAGCAATGGTACCATCTCGATTAGGGCACGTAAAACCGGCATCGACAGTAATCTTTTGAATGCGTTCACCATATCTTTTTTGCAGATAGTTTCTGAAGGAATTATATCGTTCAATACCAAATCGTTTTTTATTTTTTTTTGCCATAATTACCATTGAGTATGCTAACCTTAATGTTACGTCATTTAATATCGTAAAAATTATTTCCTGCTGTGCTTAAAGTCAAATTTTTTACTGCATTCCTACTTATCATCAAGCAAGTAATATTTTTCACATGTATTATCAGGGGCAACCCACTTTTTTTTGTAACATCTTTAAATTCAACCTAAATTAACTGAGCGGATTAAACGATAGGGAGATGTATTCGTGCCTAATTTAGAACGACTTTTCGGGCCTCAATCAATAGCTATCATTGGTGCTTCTAGACATGAGGGCTCGTTAGGAAAGATGTATCTCGACGCTGTTATTGATATGAAATATACGGGAGAAATATTTCTTGTTAATCCCAATGCAAAAGAAATCAATGGGATACCCTGTTATCCTGATATTAATTCTTTACCGGAAGTACCGGATGTGGCTGTAATCTTGCTATCAAAAAACTATGTTATTGAAACAGTAAGTATGCTCGCTCAGAAAAGCGTTCAAAATGTTATCGTAATCAGCGCGGGATTTAAAGAGGTTGGTGCAGAAGGGGAAAAACTGGAAAACGCCCTCCTCGATTTTGTCAGGTCTAATGATATACGCATGATTGGTCCCAATAGCATGGGACTCTTCAATACCGATCCTTTGATATCTCTTAATGCAACATTTTCACCAACTCCCCCCAAGCCTGGCCATGTAGGATTCATTTCTCAGAGTGGGGCGCTTGGAGTTGGTATATTGGAACTTTCCAAGAGAATAGGTCTTGGTTTTTCGGTTTTTGTTAGTACCGGTAATAAAGCCGATATAGGTGATGTTGATGTTTTACAATATTTAAAAGATGATTTAAATACAAAAGTAATTATGCTTTATCAGGAGAGTATTGATCATCCATTAAAATTCAGAGACTTATGTAATAAAATAGTACCTAACAAGCCTATTTTAACGCTCAAAGCCGGGCGAACCAAAGCAGGATTGCGGGCAGCCACATCACATACAGGAGCTTTGGCTTCCGATGATCGTATTGATGATGCGTTTTTAGCTCAGTGCGGTGTAATTCGTTGTAAAAATTTACAAGAACTTCTCGATTCTGCACTTGTCTTTACCAATCAACCATTACCCAATGGTAACAAGGTAGCTGTAATTACAAATGCAGGTGGACCCGGCATACTGGCCAGTGATGCTTTAGAACAAGCAGGATTGGAATTGGCTATTCCAGAAAAAGAGACTTTAGCTGCTTTAAAAAAGATTTTACCCCCTGAGGCGGCTATGCATAATCCCATTGATATGATCGCAAGCGCAACTCATGAAACTTATGAACAAGTTTGTTCCTTGCTGGAGCAAGATAAAAATATTAATGCCTTGTTTATTATTATTGTGAAACCACCTGTGGATACGACTCCACAAGAAATTATATCCACGCTAACGCCTCTTATTAGAAAATCACATAAACCATTTTTATTTACCCTAATGGCCGACATTGATGAATCATCCGGATTAACACAATTCCATAAATTAGGGATCCCAGTATACCAATATCCTGAAAGTGCTGCTGTTGCTTTAGGAAACATGTTTAAATATGAAGAAATTAAAAAAAATATTAATAAAGATGATTTTACAGCATATAAAATATCTACACTTCCTGCATATGATGTACTACATGAGACTAAACAAGCATCATTTGACGAGTTAGCTCAAAGACTGAAAAAATATAATCTACCAGTGTGTTCATATATTATTACGCAAGATATAGCAAAAGCAGTTTCATTTTTTGAGCGAACAGGAACTGTAGCCCTTAAAATTGCTAACGAGCAAATTATTCATAAATCTGACTTAGGATTGGTTAAGTTAAATATCTCAACTGCTGGTGAAGTTAGGGATGCTTTTGTCGATATTATTAAAAGAGCTTCCAAGTATTTGCCTTCTGAGACAAAGCCTGAAGTTCTCGTACAGCAAATGATAGATGCAGGGATTGAATTGGTTTTGGGTGCTAAGAGAGATCCCCACTTTGGTCATGTGATAATGTTTGGAATAGGTGGTGTGCTCATAGAATTATATAAAGATGTTGTCTTCCGCGTATTGCCAATTGGATTTAAGGAAGCTAAAAGAATGGTTGGAGAAATTAAAGCTTCACAGCTGTACAAAGGATTTAGGAATTATCCTGCGTTAAATGTAGATACTCTGGCGGAAATAATTGTCCGATTCAGTTTAATGATCATGGAGAATAGCGATATTGTGGAAATTGATTTAAATCCTTTGATTTGGCCTCCAAAGGCAAAAAGGCCTATTATAGTTGATAGCAGAATGACGATTTCAAAATAGTGATCTACTTTTCAAAAAAATATAATGTGAATTATTACTAAACAATAAGTATTAAGTTGAAGTTACAGTACATTCATATATTCAGCATGGTCAGTATATTTTTTATATTGGCTTATTCCCATGCTCAAGACTATTTATGGCCTACGAATTCAAGTACATACCTGGCTTCAAGCTTTTGTGAATTTCGTGAAGGTCATTATCACTCAGGTATTGATATTAAAACCTGGTTACAAGAAGGGTATCCCTGTTATGCAATAGAAGATGGCTATATTGAAAGAATTCGGGTATCGCCTTTCGGTTATGGAAAGGTTTTATATCTAAGGTTGAAAGACGGCAATACTGCTGTGTATGCTCACCTTCAGAGATTCACAAAAAAGATTGATCAAAGCGTTCGTAAAAGACAACTTGCAAATCAGAAATATTCGCTCACCTGGTATCCTGAGAATTATTCAGTAAAAAAAGGAGAAATTATAGCCTACACTGGGCGCACGGGTATTGGGGTTCCTCATTTTCATTTTGAAATTCGAGATAAAGAACATAGGCCCATAAATCCATTAAGCTTCTATAACCAAGTCAGAGATAACAGAAGACCTCACTTAGAAGCTCTAGCGATTATTCCTATCTCACAAAATGCCACCATTAACGGGAGTTTTTTACCTCAGTTTTTACCTTTATCGTATATTAAAGATGGCATTTATATTGTTAAAGATGCATTGAAAGTAAAGGGTAAAATCGGGTTAGCCATTAATGGGTATGATCAGGCTGATGATGTGGTAAATAAATATGGTTTCTATCAAACGACGCTATATACTGCAGGGGAGGAGATTTTTAAAATTACCTATGATAAATTAAGCTTTGCCACAACCTCACATATATATACCGAAATACACTATCCATTATGGATCAATACTGGCAAAGTTTTTCATAAACTTTATATCGAGCCGTTTAATCCATTGTCCTTTTACACAAGATATACTTCTTCTGATGGAACGATCCAAATTAAAGACAGAACGGTCTACTTCTCAATTGTTATAAGCGACTATCAAAATAATCAAAGTATAATACAAGGTGAATTAATACCGGATAATGGTGAAGCAATATCTGTCGAAGATATCCAGAGTAAAGATGATTGGGCTTACATAAAATTCAATTCTCCGCCATTTAAAGAAATACAATTTTTTACTGGAAGTAATAACAATCAATTATTTTTTCCTGTAGATTATTATGAAATTTTAGAAGGAAAAATTAGCAATCCTAAAGAGAGCATTCTGGCTAAAGTTAACATGTCGGATAGCGCTCATGATCTCATCAAAATTTCTATGAATACGATTGAAAAGCAACCGTTACAAAGAACAATATCTTTATCTGATAGTAGTTATGAACTTAATCCTGATATACATATCTTAGGGAAAAATTTAATTCTTAATTTTACTAAACTATATAATAAGGTATGTGAAATCAATATTATACCTGATGGTAAAACCGTCTCCATGAATTACCTCCATAATGGAAATGCGCAGGCATTGATTCCCGGCGAGATAATTGAATCTGATACCATTGGGGTGCAGATATTATGCGATCAAAAGTTATTGTGGTTTAAGCAATTTGATATAGCTAAAATCTATCCCAATATGAGTATAAATAAAGTATGGTTTAACTCCTCACTTGCGTTGAGAACGACAGAAAACGCGTTTTTAGATACTGCAATAATAACTGCCAATGCTTATCCCAGTGACTCTATCCAGCATGTCCTTCCCGCTGCAAGTGATATCTACGAACTTTATCCTTCGAATATACCGCTTTTTGATAAAATAGATATTCAAGTCAAGGTCGATTCACTGCCGTTTTTGGGAAGTTGGTCAATATTTCGGACAGACGGCAGTAATTCTCTATCATATTTACCAACTTCTTATGACTCTAGTACCTCAATATTTCGGGCACAAACAAATAGCCTTGGCAAATTTGTTGTTGCATGTGACACAACCCCCCCTTATTTAGAAATAATATCACCCCAGGGAGGGGGTAATTATAGCGGTAATCCTCAGATCAATCTGAAGTTATACGATGAACATTCTGATATTGGAGAGGAAGATAATATATCATTATTATTGAACGGTATGTTCGTCCTACCCGAATGGGATCCCGAAGATAATTTGGTTACTGCTCAATTTGACCAAAAACTTGAGACTGGTAATCATACTTTAACCGTTACTGTAAAAGATCGCTGTGGGAATATAACGCGTAAAGCCATATATTTTACAATCAACTAGGTTTTCATGTTATTATTTATTCAATCAAAGCTGAGCATATTCAGCATTGCTCTGTGAGATCAACGCGGTATTTTAACTATATCATAACCAGTTGTGTCACTGGCATTTACTATGTATATTTATTTAAAAGAATCAGCGAGCAATTAAATAACGTAGAGAATAATCAATGAATGAAAGATCAAAAATCAGACCAGCCATGGTTGCCGGATTTTTTTATCCACAGAAGAAATTGGATCTGGAGCGCGAAATTGCGGTCTATCTTGAAAATGCGCCGGAGATTAATATTCGGGGTAAAATAATCGCTCTAGTAGCACCTCATGCAGGATATATATATTCAGCGGGTGTCGCCGCACGTGCCTATCGCCTGATCATGGATCAAGATATTAGTGTTGTAGCGGTAATTTCACCAAGTCACCGGGAATACTTTACTGAAATATCGATATATGATGGCTATGCATATTCCACCCCTCTGGGTGTTATTCCTATAGAAAAATCTTTGGCTCAGAAACTCGCTGACACCAATCCGCAAATAATACTTTCTGAAAAGGGACATCGTTTTGAAGAACATGCCCTTGAAGTTCAATTACCGTTTTTGCAAGAAGTTTTAGATGATTTCAAATTAATACCGATTGTCTTGGGTGAACATAGCTCTGACAATATCGAGACGTTAGCCATAGGTTTAGCGAGTGTCCTGAAAGATGAAAAATCTCTTATCGTAGCCTCTTCCGATCTCTCTCATTTTTACAATGCTGATAAAGCTACCACCCTGGATAATGTAGTTGTTAATGACATAAAAGACTTTGATGAAGATAAACTATTTCAGGATTTACGTCGTGGTAAGTGTGAAATGTGCGGAGGTGGTCCTGTTGCCGCTGCGATGAAAGCCAGCAAATTATTAGGCGCCAATAAATCCGAGGTGTTGATGTATCGCCATTCCGGTGATGTTTCGGGTGACCGCAACGAAGTTGTTGGATATTTATCTGCGATTTTTTATCAACAAAATTAACTTTGAAGGATATAAATTATTTTGCCTCCTTTAACCATTCTCTCAGAGGCTGAGAAAAAGTTTTTATTACAACTTGCACGGGATGTGATATCAACTATGGTTAAAAATGAAAATTATGAGTCACCCGAATTCTATTCGGAGACTTTAAAAAAGGAATTTGGTGTTTTTGTTACCTTACACAAAAATGGTGAGTTGAGGGGTTGTATTGGATATGTTGAAGGAATACGCCCTTTACAAACTGCAGTTGAAGATATGGCATTATCGGCGGCTTTTAAAGATCCTCGCTTTCCCGCCGTAACTGCTGAGGAATTGAACGCTATCGAAGTGGAAATATCTATCCTTTCACCTTTACAAGAAATACGTGATATTAAGGAGATTGAAGTGGGTACTCATGGTCTCCTTATTGAAAAAGATTATTTCAGAGGTCTACTGTTACCACAAGTTGCAGTTGAGCATCATTGGGACAAAGAGACTTTTTTAAAATATACTTGTTCTAAAGCTGGGTTACCAAGCGATGCTTGGAAAGATGCATCTACAAAAATTAAAATATTCTCGGCCGAAATTTTCTCAGAATCTGATTATCACTTGCGGATAGTATGAAATCTAATATTTATAAAACAATCCAGAGAAAATCATCTTTGATAACTCCCAATTCTTTCAAGAGGAAATTATGTTATTTATAAAAGATATAGAAGAAATGACTCCGCATGAACGAATTAATTTTATTGATAGCGAATTTCCGTTTTGTGTGGATATAATAAAAGTAATAGCTTCTTTTCTTGCGGATACCGATAGTAGCAAATGGGATGTACGACATGAAGAGGCATTAAGTAATATGCTTTCTAGTGTGGGTAATAAATTATCAAGAATTAAAGCTGCTGTTGATTATAATAATGAACAGCTGATAAAATATGTTAAATTGAAAAGTACCATAGAAACAAATCGTTCACACGATTAATAGGACTATGAAAATGCCAAAAGAGTATTCTGAGGATGATTTAACCAAACTGCGTAGTGCTATGGAGAAGCATCTGTGGGAAATGGCCCGTGGTAAAAGTATCGAATTATGCTCCTATTGTAAAAATGATAAGATTGATGTATGGGACAAAAGTTTTATACCACTTTGTAGTAGTTGCAATATCGATATAAGTCAGATGTTGGAATACTTTTTTAATAAATATCCCGATATGATAGAAGAAATATTATCAATGGGAAATCCACAAAATTAGTCTTACATAGTAACACCTTTTTTAATTTCAGGCATTATTTTCTGATAAAGACTTCCTACTAGCAGGGTAACGCTTGTACCAATAAATACATACCATGTCCAATGTACTAAAAAAGAATCTGCAACAAATTTTGGAATTAGAATGATGAAAATCATCGCTACTATTCCACTAGAAAAGCCTACAATGGCAGCTGATTGTTGCACACTCTTGAAAAACAATCCTAATAAGAATGTTCCTAATAGGCCTCCATATGTAATTGAGGCAATACCAAGCGCTATTTCCACGACTGATTGCTGTACCTGAATAAATAGAAATGCTACGAAGGTCAAAATTGTCGCCCAAAAGATAGTCAACATACGGGAAATTTTTAACTCTCTATCAGGATTTATTTTATCTGGAAAGAATGGTTTATAGAGATCGATCATGGCAGATGAAGAGAGTGAACTTATGGAACCTGCCAACGTAGACATGGCAGCTGCAAATAAACCAGCAATGATTATTCCTTTGATACCTGATGGCAGATAATGGATGATAAAATATGGAAATATTTCATCTGCCTTATGGAAGGGTGCTGTAGGATCTGTAATTGAGACACCTTCAAAAAAAATGTATAACATTATACCAACCATTAAAAACAATGCGAATTGAAAAATAACCATAATACCGCTACCAACTATTGCTTTTTGACTATCTTTTAACGTTTTTGTTGTTAGTAGTCTTTGAACGATTAATTGGTCTGTCCCATGTGAAGCCATGGAAAGAAATATTCCACCCATAAGACTGGCAATTATTGTATATGGTTTACTAAAAAACTGGCCAATGCTTTGGCCCATATCAAAGTTAAATATCTGTAGTTTCTCAGTTATACTTTGCCAGTTAAACGATTGGGGTATGCTATGTATGAGGATTCCCATCGCCAGAAAAGCGCCACCGATATAGATAAACATCTGCAATACATCGGCCCAGATCACTCCTTTTACACCACCAGTATAAGTATAGGTAAAACTAATTATAGTTATCACAATGATAGATAAAATATAGATTTGAAAATTACTCCATGAGGCAAAGATAAGAGTAGATTTGAAAATAATAGCCAGTGGTATTGCTGTCGAGAACAAGCGAACACCATCTGCTGCTACACGTGTGACTAAGAAAACCGACGAAGCATAGCGACGTGTGCGTATTCCAAATCTGTTTTCAAGGAATGTATAAGCTGTACTCAATTCGCCCTTTTTATAGGCTGGTAAGAAAAATATTGCCACAATAACGCGCGCAATTAAGAATCCCACCGTTAATTGTAAAAAATTAAGATTTGTTATGTAGGCCAAACCAGGGATACTAATAAAAGTGAGGCTACTTGTTTCCGCAGCTACAATTGAAAACGATACCGCCCACCAGGGTACATTTTTACCACCCATGAAATAATCACTTGTTGTTTTTTGTTTGCCACCGGATAGAGATCCGATGAGCGCCACCATTACTAGATATAAGATAATAATAATTAAATCTGTAATTGATATCTCCATTGTCAATCCTTAATAAAGCGCAATACTTAGAAAATCAAAATAGTAGTTTGATCAAGATTAAGTCAAATTTTAATTTTTTTTATTGTAATTTTCAATATAGTCGAGAATAATATATGGATATAGTTAAAAAAAGGGGAATATCATGTACCAAGATATATCCATTGATGAAAAATCAAGCAGTGAAGCTTCTGTGTATGATATAAGCAATAAATATGCTCTTGTCATTGATGACGAAGAAGTATTATGTGATATTTTATGTGAGATACTTCATCTATTGGGCTTAGCGACTTTAAAAGCGAGTTCTGGCAAAGAGGGTTTGACCATATTTAAAGAGCATAAAGATGAGATTGCTCTAATACTGTTAGATTTGCTCATGCCAGGGATGAATGGGCTTGAGACCTATAAACATTTACTTTCGATGAATCCTGATTTAAAAATTATTATAATGAGTGGTTTCCCTGATCAGAGTGCTTTAAAGATTGAAAGTTATTCTTCTAATTGTACTTTTTTAAAAAAACCCTTCTCGATTGATGATATTAAAACGAAATTAAATGAACTTTTAAATTTTAAGATTGATTAATACTATTTCAAATCTTTCATACTCAACGCAATTCTCCCTCGCTCTAAATCGACTGAAAGTACCTTTACTTTGACCACGTCACCAACCCCTACTATATCATATGGCGACTTTACATATTTATCAGATATCTGACTTATATGCACTAATCCATCCTGCTTGACTCCAATATCAACAAATACTCCAAAATCAACTACATTTCTAACAGTCCCCTGCATAATCATACCTTCACGCAAATCTTCCATGGTTAATACATCGCTTTTAAAAATAGGTTTAGGCATCTCCTCTCTTGGATCACGTCCAGGTTTTTCTAAGTCGTTTAAAATGTCTACTAGAGTGGGGATACCGCATTCAATTTCTTGTGCGATTGTCTTTAATTCAATTTGGTTTTTTTCGATTTTGCTTTTAAGCAGTCGACCACCGTGATGGATATCATCAATTGAGAATTTTTTTAATAATTTTTGTGTAGCTAAATATGATTCAGGATGAATAGGGGTTTCCTCAAGTGGATTATCCCCTCCCCGTATACGTAAAAAACCAGCGCATTGCTGGAATGCAATCGAACCAATTCCTTCAATTTGCTTTAATTGATTTCTGTTTGTAAATCGTCCCAGGTTATTTCTGAAATCTACAATCTTAGCAGCTGTCTTATTGCTAAGTCCGGATACATATTTCAATAAAGAAACAGAAGCTGTATTTATATCAACACCAACCAAATTTACACAAGACTCTACAACATCATGAAGTGTAGCAGATAACTTTTTTTGATTTACATCATGCTGATATAAACCCACACCCAAACTTTTGGGATCTATTTTAACCAGTTCAGCAAGTGGATCCTGTAATCTTCTGGCAATTGAAATGTTTCCTCGCATACTTACATCAAGATCAGAAAATTCCTCCTTGGCTAAAGCCGAAGCTGAATAGACAGATGCTCCAGCCTCATTAACAATTACATATACAGTTTTTCTTTGCTCAGCAATCTCCTTAATTAATTCAGCAACCATTAATTCTGTTTCCCGACTGGCAGTACCATTTCCAATAGCAATTATCTCAGCATTATATTTTTCCAGTAAATCACGAAGCGTGCTTTTTGCTTTAAAATATTCTTTTTGTGGTGGGTGAGGATATATGGTTGTACCTTCCAGGTATTTTCCAGTTTGATCAATCACTGCAACCTTACAACCGGTGCGGTATCCCGGATCAATTCCCATTATGATCTTATCTGTAACCGGTGGTTGGAGCAATAATTTCCTCAGATTTAGTGCAAATACCTCTATAGCATGTTGATCTGCTTTTTTACTTAATTCTGAGCGAACTTCACGATGTATTGCTGGAGCGATTAACCTAGTATAAGCATCCTTTATTACAACAATCAATTGGTCATAAAATATGGATTTATCATTTACAATAAAGATTTTCTCCATTTCTTTATGGATTTCGCGAATATCAATTTCAATTTCCACTTTAAGACAATTCTCTTTCTCACCACGATTAATAGCCAGAATACGATGAGGAGGTATGCTGCATATTGCTTCTGTATAATCAAAGTAGTCTTTATATACCACATCTGGATTTTTTACTTTGACCGAAGTATGGATTACACCCTTTTTTAAAGTATATTGCCGGAGAAATTTTCTTATTTCCGCATTTTCTGATAATATTTCTGCGATTATATCGTTGGCGCCCGCCAGAGCTTCTTGTGCATTATGGATTCCTTTTTCACTATTAACATAATCTGCAGCAATATCTAGTGGATTACCCTTTAACAACTCTTGAGCAAAAATAATTTGGGCCAGCGGTTCCAGGCCTTTTTCTTTAGCTATCGTTGCTCGAGTTCGCTTTTTCGGTCGATAAGGAAGATACAGATCTTCCAATTCCTGCAACTTGGATGTCTTTTGAATTTTATCCAGCAATTCCGGCGTTAGTTTACCTTGCTCTTCTATCGCTTTAATTATTGTCTCTTTGCGAGCTGTTAATGTGCGTAAATATATAATTCGCTCCTGGATTTGACGAATCTGATCTTCATCGAGACTTCCTGTTTTTTCTTTACGATAGCGCGCAATAAATGGGATTGTATTACCCTGATCCAGCATTTCTATTGCGTTTTTAACCTGAATAAGTTTTAAGGTCATTTCATCAGCGATGAGTCGAAAAAGTTTTTCTTCTGTCATTGCCTTTTATCTTTTTTATTTTAAATTTACTGTTACTTTAAAATTGTAGGAAGCAGGATAAATATAGTAATATCTTATTTTTATACAAAAAAAATATAGAAATCTTGGCTATAATTATTGGATCCCTTAGTTATATTTAAAGAATGCTCACTAAATACGAAATATCTCAGGTATTATCTATCCTAAAGCAGAAATATAACCACAGGACCACCGCATTAATATTTGTAACGCCTTTTCAATTGCTGATTTCTACCATGTTGGCTGCTCAGAGCACGGATGTTCAGGTTAATTTAGTAACGAAAAAATTATTTAACCAATATCGCAATGCGTATGCATTTCTCAACTTAAATCTTGAAACATTAGAGAACAAGATTAAAACAGTTGGACTTTATAAATCGAAAGCTAAGAATATTTTAGCAACCTGCCACATGTTGGTACAGAATTATGGTGGAGAAATCCCCACTACACGCGAGGAGCTTATGCAATTACCAGGTGTGGGTAGAAAAACAGCTAATGTGGTTTTGAGCATTGCTTTTGGTATGCAAGCTATCGCTGTTGATACACATGTATTCCGTGTGTCAAACCGTGTCGGATTAGCCAATGCAGCAGATGTAACTAATGCAGAGAACCAATTAATGAAAAATATACCTCAAAAAAATTGGTCAGCAGCACACCATTGGCTTATCTGGCATGGCCGACAAATATGTAAAGCTCGTAATCCTTTATGTAATACATGTTTTTTGGCGACATATTGTTTATATTACAAGAATAACAATAAAGAGGTGTGAATTACAATAAGAGGTACTCTAATGCCATCGCTCTCAAATCGTGGATTAAAAATGCCCCCTTCTCCCATAAGAAAATTAGTGCCTTTTGCAGACAGAGCAAAAGAAAAGGGGCGTCATGTTTATCATTTAAATATTGGTCAACCTGATATTAAAACACCGGATACTTATTGGCATGCTATAGAACATCATGGGCGAAACGTTTTAGAATATGGCCCATCTGCTGGATTGACTTCTTATCGCAAAAAGTTGGTTAACTATTATGCACGCTTTAATATTGATACTGAAATCGATGATATAGTTGTTACTACGGGTGGCAGTGAGGCGATAACATTTGCTCTAATGGCCATTACCGATCCTGGGGATGAAATTATTGTACCAGAGCCTTTTTATACAAATTACAATGGTTTCGCCATGGAAGCTGCAGCACGAATTGTAACCATTACCTCTAAAATAGAGGATAACTTTAAACTTCCCCTAATTGACTCAATTCGAGATAAAATAACAAACCGCACACGTGCGATACTCATCTGTAATCCCAATAATCCTACTGGCTATGTTTACTCCAGAGAAGAGTTGGAGGCACTCAAAGAGATTGTTATAGAATACGATCTTTTTATACTGACAGATGAGGTTTATCGTGAATTCTGCTACGATGGTCTTAATCATACAAGTATACTGCATTTGAATGGAATTGAAGACCGTGCTATTTTACTCGATAGTGTTTCAAAAAGATTTTCTGCCTGTGGTGCCCGTATCGGTTGCCTGGTAAGCAAAAACCATGATGTGACGAATGCCGCGCTTAAGTTTGGCATGGCCCGTCTATGCCCGCCTACATTGGGTCAGCTAGGTGCTGAAGCAGGAATTGATACCCCTAAATCATACTTTGAGGAAGTATTGCAGGAATATACCCAACGCAGAAATGTTATGGTTAGTATGCTTCGAGAAATGCCTGGTGTTATGGCACCGAATCCCAAAGGGGCATTTTACTTAGTTGCCCGTCTTCCAGTTGATGATGCAGACCAGTTCGCAAAGTGGCTACTGACAGATTTCCATATTGATAATGAAACGGTTATGGTAGCACCGGCAAATGGCTTTTATTCAACACCAGGATTGGGACGGGATGAAGTTCGCATTGCATATGTTTTAAATGTGCACGACATTAAAAAAGCTATGCACATTCTTGCACAGGGGCTCAAAGCCTTTCCTGGTCGTATAATATGATTATTATTATAGAGGCCGATTAAAATTAAGGGCCTTAATATTTAATCAAACGGTTTATAATTTCTCTAAAAGTGTTTTCGCTTCTTGTTTATATTTATCATCCTCGCTTGCCGTTTTTGGCAAGTCAAGACATTTTTGATATTCTTCACGAGCTTTGTCTTCCAGATCCATCATCTCATATGTTTTTCCTAATTCCAGATGGTGATTGATATGCCCTGGTTTCAATTCAATCGCTTTATTGAAACAATCCACAGCATTTTCATTGCTTGCCTCTTTTGGCACACCTCCTAAAAATATATTCGCGAAACCCCGCTCTATCCAACTCAAATTTGCTAATTTTCTGTTCCACCTACCTAATACATGATAGGCAATGTCATCATTGGGATCATATTTAATCGCTAAATCAACTTCTTTTTTTACTTCTTTGGACAATTTTATGCGCTCCTTGGCACCGGCATCAAGCGCCACTCGACCTAAAGCAATACTGAGATATAAATGTCCTTTGGAACCCTGGGTATCTATTTGTGTTGCTTTTCTGGCATGGAATTCTCCTTTTTTATAATATTCAGCACGTAAATCACCATCCAGCGTAGCACCAACATCAACATATGCTCGGGCCACTTTCCAGTTTGCATCGTAATTCAGCGAATCCAAATTATATGCACTTAAGTATTCTTTTAATGCGCTTTGATTATCCAAAGCATTGAACAGACTATCTCCTGCAACAAGATAGTGTTTAACATCATCCTGAGCAAAAGCATAACCGGAAAAAATAAAGATCAATGCAACGTTTAAAATTAAGGTTTTCATAAGGCACCTCTTTCTTTAATAGAAATTTGTACTATTTTGTCATCTATCTCTATACTATCTACCACATCGTTACCGTCAATTACTTTTCCAAATAATGTATAACGACCGTTTAGATGAGGTTGTTCGGAATGACAAATAAAGAATTGGCTACTCCCTGTATCTTTTCCAGCTCTGGCCATGCCCAGACTACCCTGCACAAAGGGAGACTCGTTATATTCGCAGGGAATATTATAACCAGTTCCACCCCAACCATCTCCTCTAGGATCCCCCCCCTGGATAACAAAATCACTGACAATTCGATAGAAAGTGAGGTTATTGTAAAATCCATGCTGGCATAGATTTACAAAATTTGTAACTGTCAGAGGTGCAACTTGAGGCCATAGTTCCAGAGTGATATTACCCTTTTCTGTTTTCATAACCACCTGAATCACACCCTTTTCAAATTTAATATTTTCGGGGATGAACAACGAATCTCTTAATGATCTGGGTTCGATCTCCTCAATATTAAATTTGGAAAGTGTTTTTGTTACTTGATCTGATAATTTTTTACTACTGGTTCTATTATATACAGAGTGTAAGAATTCAATTGATTGTTTATCATTAAGTGTATCAATGGCTTCTAGAATGGCTAGCATCACAGCTATATCTTTTGGTTCAGAAAATTTTCCATATGCATTTATGAGATCATCCACATTAGAAACTTGCGCATGGTCAACAATCCAAGCTACGGCGCTGGTGACGAGCGATTCATCACCAGATTCCAGTAATAATTTTGCATCTTGGTATGATATCCGCTTCATTTGAGCTAGTTCAAGGAAAGCCGTGTGCTTTAAACGGACACTGGGAACATGTAGAAACTGCTGCAGTTGCCTTATGGCAGCACTATCGTTAATTCTGGCTAAACTGCGCAATAAGAGCTGTTTAAAATGAAGCGTTCCTTGATCAAGATTTTGTTGAACCAGGCGATGTGCTAAATTTCGGTCTCGATCAGCAAGCACAAAAATAATCGCACCTTTTTCTGACCAGTTGGCCTCATCATAGTAATCTAACAAGATCGTTTTTACCTCTGGACCTTTTATTCGTTCCAGTGCTTGTATACTTTTAAGACGAATATGTGGATTTTCATCCCTTATAAATTCACTTAGCTTTTTAGTTACAAGCGAATCTGGAAAATAGGATAATAAGGAGACTAAATAAATCTTTGTCTGCCAGGGCACATCTTTTTTATCTAGATTATACAACAAATCGATTTTAAATGAGTCAATAACCGTAATGTCAACTGAAGCCACTCCATAGGAGGCAAAAGCTCGATCCAGAGCCTTAAGTTTATATTTATAGCCAATGCTGATGCGTATGAATGGGATCTTAATTATCGTATTTATTGAAGAATAATCGGAATTTCGCGAAAAGTAATAGATAGCCGCAGTCTTAATCTTGGCGTCGTTGCTTTGTAAATATGGGTTTATTGAAAGGATGCTCTCTGTAACCTGTTTAGTGCGTGTTGTCAGAAAGGTAATACTGTTAAGGGCATCTGCAACAAGTGAATCCTCTAAAGATGTTAAGGATGATTTCAGAAATCTAATTAAACTGCGATCGTCTGATCTACCTAATGCCTGAATGATTTCACGACGATGTAATGTATACTTTATATCGGTCAAAAGATCCTTTAGAATATCGATTGCCTCTTGGTCAGCAATTTGTCCTAAAGCAAAAATGACTTTTTTTACTACCTTGGTACTGGGATCATTGAGCAACTTTCGCAGGGCAGGAATATGGGTATTGCTTTGTATTTTTGCAATTGACTCTGCTACCTGCAAGCGAACGTCTTCACTTTTATGATCCAGATAAGATTCAAAAATCTGTGGTGTAATATTTCGTTTCCATTCAAGAAGTAATATTTCCTGTACCGCTTGATCGGCGTTGTCAACAGCACAACATTGAAAATAACAAAATAAGACGGGGAAAATAATAATTCTCTTAAATTCAAAAAGCTGCTTGCATATAATATATTTATTCATAATGAGCTAATTTTAGAAAAAATGGGACAATGTTGCAATATAAAAGCTATTCCTCAAGCAGTTATGGAAAAATTTCATTCGCTGGAAGTAATTAAAAATTGGGAAGTTAACTATAAAATCGCAGCCAAAAAGTGTTTGACATTCATTTTTTATTTGTTTAACTTGAAACCTTGTAATGATCTAACAATATCAAACAGTTTCTGCAAAATCCATATCAATTTTGCTTGGAGGCACGATGGCTAAACAGCAAAGCAGAGGTTCTATTATCCTGAAATTCTTTATTTTACTCTTGGTAATAGCATTGATATTTGTAATAATCATGCCGGGTGAAATATGGCAAAATGAAGCAAATATAATGAAACAGAACAGACGTAATATGATGAGTATTTATGAAGCTCACAGGCATTATTATTCCATACATAATCAATATACTCAAGATATTTCAGAACTGATAAATACAATTAAGAGTGATTCATCATTGATCCTTCGTCAAGGTATTGTTAATCATACCCTTCATCTTCGAGATGTTTTGGAAAATTTTCTAAATATTTCGATTGTTAATAATCTATATAAGATATCTTCTAATATAAGAAACATTGAAGATGATTTTGCTACAAACGAGCGTTATTTCAAATCACAGGATCCAGAGGTATTAGAGAAGAAGATCTTTGATACATCTCAAGAACTAAAATTACAACTTTCCACGTTTCGGTCAGGGGTGGAATATGAAAATTATAGAAAAGTAGTACTCGAGTTGGACAGTCTATGGCAGCTTCGGCGAGATCTCACTGACTATTCATTACAGTCTGCTGCAAGGCATTCTAGTTTATTTGCAAAAAATATTGCACAGGATATTCAAATGGTTGATTATAAGTCGATAGAAAATGTCTGGAATCCGCTGTCTACCAGAATTACTACCTTTTTAAACAGAGTGAATTCTATTGATAAATTAAAGACATTAACAACTATTGCCGATCGTGTTGCTGATTTTCAAGGCGAAATTGTAGATGGTTTTAAAGGAATCGCGAGCAGTAATATTAGTCGGAGTACGCAGGAGGCAATAGATGCTGCCACTCAATTGGAAAGAGTATATCAAGAATTTTTAGGGGATTTTCTGGTAACGGAAAATTTCGCTCAGTACAGCCTCTCTGAAACAGATTCCTTATTGATAACATTATCTGAGGATAATTTTTATACACCATTAGATCGACAATCGTATATCATTACCTTCGAAGATACATTAGGTTTGACCGTTGAGGATCCCACCCTTTTAACAGACCTTAAAGATATGGCAAGTAAAGAAGTTGAAGCTATTAAACAATTACCTTTCATCGAGCCGTTCGAGGAATATTCAAATAGATTAGATTCCTTACAGAGTTACTACATGATAGTAAAACGGGAAAATAGAAGGAATTTAGATATTACGATTAAAACAAAAGAATTGGATGAGGTTATAAAGAAATCAAAAGAGACGACGGCTTTTGACGCCTATGTAAATCTAGCATCTTATGCTAACAATATTCCACCAAGCCGATCATATTCGCAGATAATGGAGGAATCAGAAACAGCTCTGGTAAGTCTTGGCGTTTTTAGACAAATGTACCAAGATAATATTTTTGGTAACTTAGATACCGTGCATGTAAAAATTATAGATTATTTAAACGAATTTAACGACCTCGTTTCAAGTATTAGAGGAAATCGTTTTTCGTTCGACTGGGCTATTGAAGATTTGAATTCTGCTCTTAACAATATAAAAAATATCCCCGCATCTGAGGTCATCCCAGGATTGCAAAATATTGAAGAAAATATGAAGTCTGTATTTCTTTTTGCTTCTGAGGGGCAGGAAAAGAATGTCTATGGCGTCTTTACTACCAAAATTGTTAACCATGGCAAGGTTTATGGTACAACAGCTCGTAAAAGTTGGGAAGAAGAATAATTAATTTTTTTAAAGTGAGGAAGTTATAATTCTTCACCATTGTGTGATAGAGAATGAATAATTCCATAGGTCTGGCATTTTCCGTAGAAAATATTTCATATGCACATTTTATTCGGGACCAAGAGAATCTAATTTTAGATCATATTGGCTTTATTAACTATCCCTTTATATATGATGAAAGGGAATTGTTTAAAAATGATACCGTTTCTCGCCTTACATTTTTAGTTAGCGAGTACTTTAAAAATTTAGAAATTGAAATGTATAATATTTCAATTTCTATAGAATCAAATCTTGCCAAGTTAAAAAGAATTACTTTACCCCCAAATCTTGATGAAAGGGGTGAATTTGAGCATATTAATTGGGATTTATCTCAGGGATTATGCTTGCCCCTAAATGAATACGTGTATCATGTAGCACCTAATCATTTTGAGTTTAACTCAATTTACGATACACTTGTCATTGCTATTCAGAAAAGAGTAATAAATTTTTTTAAAAGTTTCTCAGAATCTGCTAAAATAAAACTGGACAATTTAAGTGTTCATTCGCTTTCTGCTGAATTAGCATTAAGAAATGCATTGGGAAATCGAATTGAAGGGCTTATGGTTTTGTTTAAAATATCACAGAATAGGCTTGAGACAATTTATTTGTGGAATGGTAATTACTTTTCGTCCGAGTATGAAGTCATAAAAGCAAATGATTTTTCTAATAATTTTAATGAAGTTTTTTTAGATAGGATTAAATTAAAGATTAAACAAATCGAAAATTTATTTGAACAATATAGACGAGATTCCTCAAGGGTAGAACAGGTTTATTTATATGGTAGAATGGTTACAGAGTCAATTATGGATTTGATTCAAAAGAACATATCTATTCCAGTAAATCGCTTGAATCCTTTAAAGAATTTAACTTATTCCGAAAGCTTTCAGAATGAACAACACCAGGATACTGAATTTACAAACTATGTAGAATGTATTGGCGTGGCTCTCGATGTTTGATCATTGAGCAAGGAGGATGATTTAATGGCAAAATATAATTTAATGGATAACGAACAGCCCGAATTTTTCGATCAGTATTTTGGAGATAAAAAGAAAAAGAGCGAAGAAGAAAAAAAAGATAAAAAATTTGATCCTGCAGCTGAAATCCCCCCCTTTGATTCAGATTTATCTGAAAAGATTTTTGATGATGATGCCATCTCTAAAATATCAAAAGAGACGAAAGAAGTTCCAGAGATAATATCGACTTCAGAGCCAGAAATCATCCCTCCATCTGATTCTCAAGCTGAAGATATTAGTGAAGATGATCGTTATTACGAGAAAGAATATCAGGAGCCGATTTCAACATCACCTTCAGGTGATGAAATATATGACACAGAATCTGAAATTGGTTATAAGCAACCCCGATTAAGCTATAAGCCCATTTTCATTGGGGTTGGAATTATTGCTGCCATCGCTATCATTTATCTTGTCGTTTCTAATTTATTTCTTGGCGAACCTTCCGAGGAAGTGGAAACAAGAATAGAAACACCCGAAGAAAAGTTACTACGCGAACAAGCATTACAGAAGGAACGTCATCTTGCTCTTATTAACAATACCAATAAACACTTTCTAAATTATATCACCTCATTTATTAATACCGATCAGGGCAATATTAATTTCTCATCCGTGTTATTTTACGATAAATCCGTTTATTTTGAAGTATTTGCTAGCAACCGCGATAAACTTGCCCAATTCAATATGCAATTAAAGAATAATGCAAAAATTCCTAATTATAAGATTGAGTCTGTTTCCACCAGACCGGGTAGTAAAGGTGGTGTATTTGCACTATATGATTTGAATGCAAGTCAATCAATCCCAGCTACATCAAGTATGGCAGACACAACTATATCGCTAACACCCTCTAACTGGATCAGTAAGGTTTCACAACAAAATGCTCTTAAAGTTCAATCGCAAAGACAAATTCAGACTGCCAAAGAAAATCTATTTAGTATATCTCGTATGGAATTTATTTTCACCGGCACAGGAAAGAATTGTCACGATCTAATAAATCAGATAGCAACCGAAAACTCTAATTTTCGTGTCCATAAACTAGCATTAGTTCCCACCAACCAAAGAGACATTGCCAAATCCCCTTACCGCTGTACACTAATTTTGGATTTTTACCTATAGGACGGAATGCGTATATTAGGTGGAGAATTTAAGGGGAGACAAATATTAGCCGGTAAGGATCTTTCTATTCGCCCTACTACAAATAGAATTAAGAATACTATATTCAATCTTCTAGATAATTTTTGTTACGATATTGATGTGCTTGATATGTTCTGCGGAACCGGCAGTCTGGGCATAGAGGCACTTAGTCGTGGGGCAAGAGAAGTTACATTTATCGATAAGTTTGAATCTTCATTAAAAATATTAAAAAATAATATTACCAGATTGAACATCGATCCCGCTAAATTCACCATAGTGAAAGAGGATGCTATAGAATTTTGCAAACATATAAGGCGTAGCTACAAACTAATAATACTTGATCCCCCCTTTAGATATCGTATGCTGCAAAATCTTATTGATCTTATTATTAAACGCTGCATATTATCTCCGGCCGGCATATTATTAATCCATCATGAAATAACTAATCAAGTACAACCAAAACATGAAAAATATGATATAATAAAGCAAAAAAAGATTGGCAGGAGTATTATTTCGTTTATAATAAATGAGGAAAAAAATGTCACATAGAATTGCTTTATATCCCGGGACTTTTGATCCTTTCACTTGTGGTCATCTGGATATAGTTGAGCGTGCTGCTAAATTATTCGATACTATAATTATTACGATTGCGAAGAATGCAAAGAAAAAACCGCTTTTTTCAGTAAGTGAACGTATAGAATTAATCAATGATGCTACCCAATATCTAGAAAATGTTACAACAGATAGTTTTAAGGGATTATTGGTAGATTTTGCCCGGAAAATGAATGCTGTTGCTATTATTAGGGGATTGCGAGTTGTTTCTGATTTTGAATTTGAATTTCAAATGGCGCTTATGAATAGACGCCTGAATAATGAGACTACAACTGTTTATTTGATGCCCCACGAAAAATATACTTACTTAAATTCAACAATTGTAAAAGAGGTGGCACAATTTGGAGGAAATATAGAAAGTTTTGTAACACCTTTGGTTGCTGAGAAACTCAGAGAAAAGTTTAAAAAGAAAGGTTAGTATGGACATTAGTAACAAATTCAAAGAAATGGCCAAACTTCGAAAAAAAACCATCGTTTTCCCTGAGAGTGAGGAAGAAAGAATACTCAAAGCTGTTTACATCCTGAGAAATGAGGGTATGGTTACGCCAATACTCTTGGGGAAAAAAGATACTATTTATACATTAGCTAAACAATTAGCTATTAATCTAGATGGAATTATGATATCAAATCCTATTGAATCAGAATACTATCCCGTGTGGGTGGATAAATACTATGAACTGCGAAAACAAAAAGGTGTAACATCAGACCAGGCTCGAGAGACATTAAAGAACGTATTATTTTTTGCAGCCTTTATGGTGAGAGAAGGAAAAGCTGACGGTGCCGTTGCCGGCTCTGTGAATACAACAGGTGATGTTTTACGTGCAGCTATTCAGGTTGTGGGATTAGCTCCTGAGGTGACGGTTGTATCAAGTTCCTTTTTAATGGTTCTACCCAATGGTAAAGTATTAACCTTTGCAGATTGTGCTGTTATCCCTGAGCCTGATCCAGAACAGCTCTGTAGCATAGCTATTAGTAGTTCCAAAATCCATGAAAGATTGGTACAAGAGGAGCCTAAGGTCGCGATGCTCTCATTTTCCACTAAGGGAAGCGCAGAACATCCCCGTGTTGATAAGGTTGTTGAGGCGACTGAAATGATTCGTAAAAAAGCACCATATCTGAAAGTGGATGGAGAATTGCAATTTGATGCTGCTTATGTCGAATCTGTAGGTAATAGAAAATCACCGGGTAGTCCTGTCGCTGGCAAAGCCAATGTTTTCATCTTTCCTGACCTTGATTCTGGAAATATTTGTTATAAAATAACAGAACGCCTTGCAGGGGCAGAAGCACTGGGGCCAATCATACAGGGATTAAATAAACCATACAACGATCTTTCGCGTGGTTGCAGCGTGGATGATATTATAAATGTAGCCTGTATTTGTTCAATTTTATCCTGATCAAAATATTAATCATGACATGGTTGCATTAATTTATAATTCTTATGTAAATTTTACGATATATCCAAATAGTGGAGACTCATTTATGCCGACCTATGAATATTATTGCACCTCTTGTGGATTTGAATTTGAGGAATTTCAGAGCATCGCCTCTGAACCCCTGAGCATATGTCCCAAATGTTCTGCGCAGGTCAAGCGTAAAATATCCGGTGGCAGTGGTTTAATATTCAAAGGGAGTGGTTTTTATATAACAGATTATAAAAACAATAAACCTTCGTCTGAAAAATCTGTTTCATCCAAGAATCAAAATGCGGAGAAACAGAAATCCAAGGCGTCATAAAAATTTATTTAAAGGATTTTCAATTTTTTTCTTTGACTTTGTGAATCATTGCACTATATTAGATGTGATAAAGCCTCCAATTTCATATTTCACCATTTATCATATAGAAAGGAGTTATTTATGACTAAAATGAAAGAAAAACTCGCCGGACTTTTGCCACAATGGCGAGAAAAAGTAACACGTTTGGTTAAAGAACATGGCGATGTTGAGGTAAACACGGTAAAAATTAGTCAATTTTACGGTGGAATGCGGGGGGTAAAGTGTTTAACTACAGATATCTCCTATCTCGATCCCTTCGAGGGTATTCGGTTCAGGGGATATACTATTCCCGAAGTACTCCAAAAGTTACCTCGGGCAAAAGGAGCTGAGATGCCCTATGTGGAGGGCCATTTATATCTATTGTTAACAGGTGATATTCCTACGGAAAATGAGGTTCAGGAAGTAATTGCAGATTTTCAGAAAAGAGGTCAAGTTCCACAATACGTTTGGGATACGCTCCGCGCTTTGCCAGATGATACCCACCCGATGACCATGTTTTCAATTGCAATACTCGCATTACAGCGGGAGTCGGTTTTTGTTAAAAAATATAACGAGGGCATGAGCAAGATGGATTATTGGGATCCAATGTATGAAGATGCTATGAATCTTCAAGCTAAACTTCATACCATCGCTGCTTATATCTATCGCTATAAATATAAAGATGATTCACCGATATCACCTGATTTTAGTATGGACTACGGAAAAAATTTTGCTTATATGATGGGTATCGATTCTCCCTATGATGAATTATCACGACTTTATTATATCCTGCATAGCGACCATGAGAGTGGAAATGTTAGTGCCCATACAACACATCTGGTTGCATCTGCATTATCAGATTCGTATTATGCACTCTCTGCAGGAATGAATGGGCTGGCAGGACCTTTACATGGCTTGGCTAACCAAGAAGTTCTGAGATGGATCCAAGAATTAATGAAAAAAATGGGCAATAAAGTACCTACAATGGAAGATCTTAAAAAATTCGTTTGGGATACACTCAATTCGGGACAGGTTATCCCAGGGTATGGTCATGCGGTATTACGGAAAACCGATCCCAGATATACTGCCCAACGAGAATTTGCTCTAAAACACCTGCCCGATGATCCAATATTTAAGGTTGTCAGTATGATTTATGATGTTGTCCCGCCAATTCTGGAAGAACAAGGTAAAGCCAAAAATCCTTGGCCGAATGTTGATGCCCATTCAGGAGTAATTCAATGGCATTATGGTGTAAGGGAATATGATTTCTATACGGTGATGTTTGGTGTTGGACGCGCCTTGGGTGTGCTTTCAAATATAATTTGGGATCGCGCGCTAGGACAGGCAATTGAAAGACCAAAATCTCTCACTACAGCAATGCTCGAAGAAGTTGCTGGAATATAAAATTCAACTATACTCTAACGTTCACTATTAAAGGGGTTCTGTACTAGGAGCCCCTTTTTTTCTCCTCTAATTTAGTCTACGTATATCATTGATTGTGACTGATTGTATCCAAATTATACGTTTCCTGGTATTTATATTGCAATTGATATAATTGATAATATAAACCTTGCTTTGAAAGCAGCTCCTGATGCGTACCGATTTCTCTGATTGTACCTTTGTGTAATACAATAATTCTATTTACATGTTTAATTGTCGAAAGGCGGTGCGCAATGATCAACGAGGTTCTTCCCTTCATTAAGGTTTTTAAGGCATCCTGAATAAGAAATTCTGTTTCCGTGTCAACGCTCGATGTCGCTTCATCTAGAATAAGTATCCGCGGATTCCGGACGAGTGCCCGCGCAAAGGAAATTAACTGCTTCTGGCCCATCGACAATGTAGTTCCCCGTTCTTTTACTTCAGTGTCATATTTACGCGGCAGTTGTGCAATAAATCTGTGGGCGTTAACCTGCTGCGCAGCCCACTCGATAACATCATCTGAAATATCTGAATTTCCCAATCTGATATTATCTCGTACCGTTCCCGAAAATAGAAAAACATCTTGCAGAACAACAGCCATTTGGTTTCGTAAAGTATCTAAATTCCAGTCCTTTATAGGTATTCCATCGATTAATATCTGACCTGTATTAATCTCGTAGTGGCGTCCCAATATATTGATTAAACTCGTCTTACCTGCTCCCGTGTGCCCCACTATTGCTACGCTTTCACCCCCCCCTAATTCGAAGCTAATATCTTTTAAAACAAAATCGTTATTGTTGTATGCAAAATAAACTTTTTTAAATGCAATTTGACCTGCGATATTTGGAACCTGTATTGGTGCTAGGGGTGGAAGAATTTCTTGCCTGGTATCTAACAATTTGAAAATACGTTCTGATGAAGCCATCGCTTGCTGTAATATATTGTATTTCTCTGACAGATCGCTAATCGGTCTGAAAAACATTTGCGCATATTGGATGAATGCCACAAGAGCTCCGAAAGTCGTTACGCCTTCAATTTTGTATATTCCCCCTCTCCATATAACCAAAGCAATGGCAAACGCACCTACAAACTCAATGGCGGGATAAAATAAAGCATAGTAAAAGACGGTTTGAATATGAGCCCTGGTATGCTCAAAATTGATTTCGCTGAATTTTTCAAAATTTTTTTCAGTACGATTAAATATCTGGACAATAGACATTCCAGTGAGATTCTCCTGAAGATATGTATTTATGCGAGCTACCCATTTTCGAATCCTGCGAAAGCTTTCACGTACCCTTGAGCGAAATATAAATGAAATGAAGAAAAGGATCGGAATTACTGAAAAGGTCCATAATGCCAACCGTGTGTCTAGGTAAATCAGCGCTCCAATTATGCCCGCTAAGAGGAAAAAATCTCCAAAAATGGTTACGATACCCTGAGTAAATATTTGATTAAGTGATTCGACATCTGAAGTAACCCTTGTCATTAAGCGGCCGACTGGATTTTTATCAAAGAATCTTAGGGACATAGATTGTAGATGCCTGAAAATATTAGACCGGATGTCAAACATTAATCGTTGACCGAAGTATTGTGTTACAAAGATTTGAAAAAATTGTGCCACGAAAACGAAGATCATAACAAGTAAATAAATTATAAGAATTAATAATAGCCCTGAAATATTATTTAATGCAATGTATCTATCAATTGCAACTTTGGTTAGATAGGGACCCAATAATTGTAAGAAGGATGCGAGTAAGGTTAAAATAACGCCAGCCAGGATTAATTTTTTATATGGCTTGGTAAAAGCCAATAAACGCTTCATGAGTCTTGCATCGTATGCTTTGCCTGTTATTTCGTCGTCATAGATCACGATTGCTGAACCTCTCTTTATGTTTCACATAAATATCATATATAGCATCGACAGTTTTTGAAATTTGTAATTCAGTAGTGAAACGTCCCAGCGAGATACGAAACGAATGTAAAACCTGATGTTCAGATAGACCCATCGTGTTTAGCACATGAGATGGCGATTGCGCACCTGAGCTACAAGCCGATCCGGTTGAGATTAAAATACCTTGCATGTCTAAATTCATCAGCACTGAATCACCGGCCAAAAATGGAAAATAAATATTGGATATTGAATATATGCGATCTGTTTCATGACCATTTATTTTGATTCCTGGTATTCTGTTCAACAATTCATTTTCTAAGCCATCCCGTAAAGTAGAAATTCTTTTACGTTCTGACTTTTGTACCGTAATTTGTGCCACTGCTTCAGCAAGTCCAACTAGAGCAGCAATATTTTCTATCCCTGGACGGCGACCGGCTTCTTGTTTTCCTCCATAATATATCTTTTGAAGGCGTATACCCTCCCGCATATAAAGCGCACCTATTCCCTTCGGCCCATAAATCTTGTGTGCAGATAGTGATAAAAGGTCCACATTCAAAGATTGTGGATATATATCAATTTTCCCGAATGCCTGCACAGCATCTGTATGAAATAATATATCTTTACCTCTTAATATCTCCCCTATCTCTTTAATAGGCGAGATACAGCCCGTCTCATTATTTGCCATCATCACAGAAACGAGAATTGTTTCCGGTCTAAGTAAAGATTCTAATTGCTTTAGGTTAATTTCTCCCTGTTTATTGACCTTTACATAATCAACATCGAAGCCGTTGCTGGCGAGGTGTCTACATGTTTCTAATACCGATGGATGTTCTATACCAGAAGAGATGATATGCCTGCCCTTATTTCTATTCGCCAGGGCTGCACCTAAGAGAGCCAGGTTATTACTTTCAGTCCCTCCACTGGTGAAAACAATCTCCCCCGCTCTTGCTTCTAAAGCTGAAGCAATGTCATGACGAGCCTTTTCGATCCTTACTTTACTACGCTGTCCTCCTGAATGTATACTTGATGCATTGGCATAGTATTCCCTTTCTGCCTCTCGCATAGCAATTTGAACAGCAGGATCTATAGGAGTTGTTGCTGCATAATCTAAGTAAATTTCATCCATTCAATATTGAAAAAAATATTGTTCTTTAATTTGCAGGAAATTTAAATAAATATAATATCAAATTATTTAAAAATATTTCAGACAGCTAATTTTCCTCTATACATCTTAATTGTCGCACAGACAAATTTCAAATTATTATAAATATAATTCATTTTTTTTTAATAATTTTGTTATATTTCACCTTCTTTTTCATGAATGAAAGATTCACTATTTCTGGAGGTTAGACCAAGATGGAAGAGCATCGCGGTCAATGGAGTTCAAAAATAGGATTTATTTTTGCAGCAGCTGGATCTGCAATTGGCCTAGGTAATATCTGGCGCTTTCCCTATGTAGCGGGTGCAAACGGCGGTGCTGCGTTTGTATTACTGTATCTAATCTTTGTCGTGCTAATAGGTATCCCATATATGTTCGCCGAGTTAGCTTTGGGACGCTCGGTTCAAAGAAATCCGGTAGGTGCCATCGCGGCAATACGGCCGGATTGGAGTTGGAAATGGGTTGGATATCTTGGTGTTCTTACCGGAGTTGGTATTTTATCATTTTATGGCGTCGTTGCAGGTTGGACTTTTGGATATATATTCAAAATGGCAGTGGGAGAAGTGGGTGATTTCACGAGTTTTATAGCTGATCCCTGGCTGAATATTTTACTTTTTGCTTTATTTATGATTTTAACAGCTTCTATTGTTTATGGTGGTGTCGAAGGGGGGCTTGAGAAATGGTCAAAAATATTAATGCCCATACTCTTTTTTCTTTTACTCGTTTTGATATTATATTCCAACTCCCTTTCAGGTTCAGCAAAAGGATTGGTATTTTATTTAAAACCAGATTTCTCTAAACTATCAGGCAAAATTGCTCTGGAAGCACTTGGCCAGGCATTTTTCTCATTAAGCCTAGGTATGGGTTTAATGATTACCTATGGCAGTTATCTTTCAAAAAAGGAGAATATAATTACTTCTGCAATATATATTGGGCTCTTTGACACAATTATTGCCATAATGGCAGGATTAATCATATTTCCGGCTTTATTTGCCATGGGTGCGAATCCCGATGAAGGACCGGCATTGGTTTTTATGGTTCTACCGCAGCTATTTACCCAGATGCCTGGAGGAATAATTATTGGTACTCTGTTTTTCATACTTCTTTCAGTTGCAGCTCTGACTTCCACAATTTCTCTACTCGAAGTACAAGTAGCTTTTTTAGTTGATGAGAGAAGATATAATCGCAAGGTTATCGTATGGATTGCTGCGGCTTTTACATTTTTGGTAGGAATTCCATCAACCCTTTCTCAAGGGGCGTCCGATTTCTTTAGTAATTTTGGACTATTGCCAAAAAGATTGATCGATCCTGATTTTCTGAGCCAAATAAGTTTTATTTTCGGAACATTCTCTTTGGCTTTCGGTGCATTAATGCTCTCGATTTTTGTTGGTTGGATCTGGGGCAGCAACAAGGCAAGCCAGGAAATAGCACAAGGTGCTCCTGCATTCGTTAAAACAAGCGTTTTGTGGTCATTTATGATTCGCTATTTTATTCCTTTGGTGATTTTTATACTTTTATTAAATATCTTTGGACTCTTCGATTAAGGGAATTGAATGAAGTTATGAAATTTTTTGATAGCCTACTCTATTGGACCAAAGAGTTAGACCTCATTTTTTGGGGACCAGTCATGATCCTCCTACTTCTGGGAACCGGCATTTATTTAACGATCAGAACCAAAGGATTGCAATTTACTCATTTTTGGCATTCCTTAAAATTGATTTTTGCCAAAGATACGAGATCTGAGGAGGGACGTGGCGATATTTCACCTTTTGCCGCTCTCATGACAGCTCTGGCTGCTACTGTGGGAAATGGAAATATTGCCGGTGTGGCAACCGCCATAGCTATTGGAGGTCCAGGAGCACCCGTATATATGTGGATTGCTGGATTATTTGGCATGGCAACGAAATATGCAGAAGGTTTTCTTGGTGTGCACTATCGTGAAATTGCTCCAAATGGCACAATGGCTGGTGGGCCAATGTATTATGTTAAGAATGGTTTAAAATACAAAAAGCTGGGCAAATGGTTAGGGACAGCATTTGCCATTTTTGGTGCAATCGCCTGTCTTATTGGTACCGGTAACATGGCTCAATCAAATTCAATGACCGCCTCACTGGCCAATACGTTTAATCAAGCCTTCTATGGCGGGGTTGCAGGTGAACAGGCACCAGCAATCTATTACTTCGTTATCGGGACCTTAATTGCGCTGTTGGTTGGTATGGTTATAATCGGAGGCATAAGAAAAATCGGACATGTTTCTGAAAAACTGGTCCCCTCAATGATCATATTTTATATAGCATTCGCTCTTTGGATAATCATCGCAAATATCTCGCACATTCCTGAGGCTTTCCTTGTTATCTTCAAGTCCGCTTTTGGGTTACAACCGCTTGTTGGAGCAAGTGTAGGATTGGCCATTCAAAATGGAGTGAGTCGTGGTCTGCTTTCCAATGAGGCTGGACTGGGTTCTGCTGCAATTGCCCAGGGAGCATCCACCTCTGAGGAACCGACAAAAAACGGGCTAATTGCCATGACCGGCGTATTTATAGATACTATTCTGGTGAATACCATGACCACACTTACCATAGTTTTGACTGGTGCATATATGCAAACACAAGCGTGGCAAGGTATGGGAATGCCTGATAATATTACCAGTATTCTTGTAACGCAAAAGGCTTTTAATATGGTTATACCTTTTGGCCTGGGTGGAACGGTTATTGCCTTTGCGTCGTTTGTTTTTGGGTATACGACATTACTGGGGTGGTCATATTATGGTGAAAAATGTATCGAATATTTAGGCGGAGATAGAGTCGTTCTACCATACCGTTATATATTTATTGCCTTTCTTTTTTTTGGTGCCATTTTAACTCCTATTGCCGGCGAAAGTTTTGATTATTTAAATATTGTATGGCATATAGGTAATATTGGTAATGCAATGATGGCTTTCCCTAACTTAGTAGGATTGATATTTCTTGCAGGAATTGTGGCTGCAATTACCAGGGAAAGGGTACATTCTAAAATTTAAAAGTTAAAAATCTTGACATGCGATTAATTATTTAGTAAAAAAGCAGAACCGGGAGAGTTTTGCTTTTTTATTTGGAGGTTTAAAATGCAAATCGGAATCGTGGGATTACCCTTTTCAGGAAAAACAACGTTGTTCAACACCCTTCTGGCTCATAAATCGAAAGATGATGCTAGTAAATATAGAATGGAAGCAGAACATGGAATCATTACAATCCCTGACAAACGATTAGATCGACTCACTGAGATTTATCAACCTAAAAAAAAAGTATATGCTACAATAGAATATATAAAGGTGCCAGGTCTTGAGAAGGAAGGACATAGTGGAACTGGACTGCCCGCGCAATTCTTAGCAAATATAAAAACCGTAGATGTAGTATTACTGGTAATACGTGATTTCGAAAGTGAAATGTATCCCCATCCTTTTAATTCTGTTGATCCGTTAAGGGATATAAAGTATATCGAAAGTGAATTCTTGCTACATGATCTGGCAATAATTGAAAACCGCTTGAGTAAGTTGGAAAAATTAGTAATGAAAACCCAGGCAGACAGAGATAAAAAGGAACTTGCTGTCTTGCAGAAATGCAAAGCGTCTTTGGACGAAGAGTGTTTTTTAAATGAATTAAGCTTGGCCGACCAGGATGACATACTGATTCGCAGCTATCAATTTATAACTGCAAAATCATTTTTATACGTACTAAATATATCCGAAGAGAATATTAAAGATTCTGATAAGGTTCTAGAAAAGATACGACCACATTTAAGACCCTATTGCGCTGTAATTGCACTTAGTGCCGAAATTGAGTATGAAATCTCACAGCTTGAGCCTGAAGATGCCAACCTCTTTCTTGATGATCTAGGAATAAGCGAACCGGTAACATCCAGGCTAATTCATGTTTCATACGATTTGCTGGGGCTTCAATCATTTTTTACAGTGGGCGATGTTGAATGCCATGCCTGGAACATCAAAAAGGGCACAAATGTATTGCATGCCGCTGGTATTGTCCATTCAGATATGGAGCGAGGTTTTATCAGAGCTGAAGTGGTTCCCAGTGAGGATTTAATTGCACTGGGTAGTATGCAGGCATGTAAAGAAAAAGGGCTTCTTAGATTAGAGGGGAAAGAGTATACTGTCCAGGATGGAGATGTTGTCACTGTACGTTTTAATGTGTAAATAGCGACTCGTCTCAAAAATAATCAAATGAACAACCTATTTATTGAACGGCTCGCCTTGTATAACAACAAAGGCAATAGCATTATCCTTGGTATGTGAGAGTGAAAGCAAGGCCTTTCTGTTTCCAATAAGATCACTTGATTTACCGGATAATTTTAAATACGGTTTACCCACCGCATCGTTTCTTACCTCAATATCTTTCCAATTCAATCCGTCACGAAGGCCTTTTCCTAATGCTTTTAATACAGCTTCTTTTGCTGCAAAACGGGCTGCAAAGGAAGGATATTTATCCACTTTTTTATTACAATATGCAATTTCAGCTGCTGTATAAATTTTTGATAAAAAGCGATCATTGTGCTGTTCAATAAGTTTTTTTATTCGTTGAATTTCGCTAATATCAACACCAATAGAGACGATATTCATAATATCAGATAGTTGATTTAAGATTTGTTTGTTGGGGGTATTTCATTTATAACACAGATTTATACACTAATTTATTCGGCATTCGACTTGAATTATTGCTTGACAAAAGCGAATTAAAATATTTAACTTAAAATTCTGAAAGCATGATTTTACGAATTATAGACCATAGTATCAATATTCAGGAAACAATATTAACCAAAAAACGTAGAGCGTGATACAAGTTGTGAAAGAAAATGATTCGGACTTAATAAATCAGGCCAAAGTAGGCGATGCTAAGGCATACGATAAGTTGCTAAAAAAATATAAAAACTCTGTGTATAACCTTGTACTTAGAATGGTAAGAGATCATCAGGAAGCAGAAGATTTAACTCAGGAAGCGTTTATTAAAGCTTTCAGCTCGTTAACATCCTTTAACGAAGAATATGCTTTTTCAACTTGGTTGTATAAAATCGCAACCAATAACTGTATAGACTATTTCAGGAAGCGCAAGCTGCAGACATATTCTTTAGATAAACCACTACAATATAAAGATTCTGAGATTCATCACGAAATTCCTGATCCTGATTTAGACCCTGAAGTTTCCATAATAGCTACTGAGAGAAGTAAAATAATACGAGAAGCTATCAATACATTACCAGAAAAATATTATAAAGCGATCATACTCAGGCATAATGAAGAGAAATCTTATGAAGAAATCGCTGAGATCCTGGGATTACCTTTGGGTACCGTGAAGGCCAGGATATTTCGTGCCCGGGAGATGTTGAATAAAGCATTAAAAGAAAGATTACGTTGAAGATGAGAAATTTAATTCAGATTATTTTAGTTTTTGCATCGCTTATATATGCGATGGATGAACCCAATAAATTAAGGAAAGAAATTCCGATTAATGATGTAGAAAAAGTGGAGGTTTATATTCGTTTTGGGGCCGGAAATCTGTTCATCAATCCAACCGTAAAAAATGTATTGTTCCAGGGTGAATTTATTTACTCAGATGATGAACCATATATTAGGTATGATAGGGAAGGGGAAGAAGGTCGTTTAAGAATAGAAATGCGCAATAAGACTGAAAAAGAAAACGGCGATATGAACGTCACGATTAATTCTTTAAGCGATATCTATAAGAATGAATGGTTGTTAAATTTCAATGAAAATACAGAACTTGCCTTCAAAATTGAAATGGGAGCAGCGGAAGCAGAAATAGATTTTGGAGCTATGCGAATAGCCAATTTGAGGTTCGAAAGCGGTGCCAGTAAGACTAAGGTAAATTTTTCCCAACCAAATCCTGTTAACATGGATGAATTAGAAATTGATACAGGAGTAAGTAGATTTAAAGCAAAAAATTTGTTAAATGCTAATTTTGACGAAATGAAATTTGAAGGGGGTATTGGAGATTATCAATTACATTTCGGCGGTACTTTGAAAAAAACAGTTAATGTCAATTTAGATGTTGCTCTGGGAGCCCTAACCGTATACATACCTCGAGAAGTTGCTTTCAGAATTGATTGTGATAAAACAATTTTTAGTTCGCTCGATATCGAAGCTGCCTATAAAGAGGATGATGAAAAATGTTGGTATTCTATGAATTTTAGTCAGAGCAAGCCCTTTCTTAATTTATGGATCGAAGCCGGTATCGGCAGTATATCAATCGAGATCGTTGATCAATAATCATCTATTCAGAAAAATTATCTACCTTCTTTGTTCTCACGTTACTAAACTGTCCATCCTTTACTGGCTCATACTCTCTAGTATATTCAAAGTAATTTTCGAAAGGTATGTTTATCGTGTAGACTCCACGCGGTAAATATGATCGTATTATTTGCGGGTTTAAGTTTTTTAGCTTACTTATGGTCACGCCACATGTCTGAGCAATTTCAGTTAACGACATTGTATTTTCATTAACAGTAAAACTGATTTTATGCTTATCACCGGAGCTAAAAAAGTCATTTTCATCCAGCTCAAAACCAAATGTGTGCGGTTCGGATAATACAATCTTAACGGCAATAATTTTAAAATAATATCTTTCGGTTTCTTCAGGTAAAGATAAGTCAATGAACGACTCAGAATTGTGCATTTTTATGCTGCTTCTTACCCGTCCCATGCCTCCATTATATGCAGCAAGTACCAGAGGCCAGCTGTGAAAAATATTATGAAGATCTTTTAACATCAACATTGCTGCTGCAGTTGCTTTTTCAGGATCTCTGCGTTCATCTATATAACGGTTAATTCTTAACCTGTACAGGCGTCCTGTCTGACGGATAAATTGCCAGAGACCTACTGCATTGGACCGTGAACGGATACTGGGAAGAAGGGCACTCTCGTGAACGGCTAGATATTTTAGATCTTCAGGTAGGCCTGCTTCGAGTAAATATTTTTCAATCATAGGAAAATACTTTGCCGATCGCTTGAGATACAGTTGAATTTGTCCCTGCTCACCCAATAAACTGTAAAATTCCCGCTCGATTTTTTCTCTGACTAGCTGATTTGAGTAATCTAACGTATCACCACAGAATATTACGGGTAACGGAATTTTATGAGAATTTACAAAGCTCCTGCGCTGAACTAAATCCAATTCCGATTTCAGCCTTATCACTGTATCACTCACTGCTTCTATATTTGATGTAAGACCATTCTCTAATTTCGTATAACTATAGTTAAAATAAACAACCTGTATAAGAAATAATACTAAGAGAAAGATTATTATCTGCCTGTAATTTTTAATCTCCATGATCCCATCCCTTTTACTTTAAATATCCTAGCGATCGCCGGTTGACTATGTGCTCCAAATCAACTTAAATTAAAATATTTCTTAATAATGGTTTGGTCGTTAATAATGGTATTTTTATTCACTTAGCTATGAGAAATCCGATTATTATAGCCAGCAGAAACAGAAATAAAGTAGCGGAAATTAAAGCGATCTTCAAAGAAAGCGTTTGTTTTAAAATATTGGAAGATTTTCCCCCTCTTGCTGAACCTGAAGAAACAGGAAAGACGTTCAAAGATAATGCATTGTTAAAAGCTTCCTACTATTTTCAACACTTTGGACTAGCGGTTATTGCCGATGATTCT
>SMTZ1_10001091_pt1 | contig 47288 bp, 42 predicted proteins | sample DeeMarSWOR136_30_FD_25667 | JGI IMG/M metagenome (IMG submission 25667) | reverse complement strand
AATATCCTTTAATGGTTTGTTAGGTCCGATAGTTTCATCTCTATCATTTGCACCTGATCCTTGAACTAGTACAACACTTGGAAATGGTCCTTCTCCATTTGGAATGGAAATAGTTCCAGGTAATTCCCATGGCTCGGATCCAATAGTTATTTCTATTTCTGTAAAATTACTTGTATTTACATAATCAGGAGTAGTATAGGGTTGAATTGTTTCAATATTATCAACCCAAAAACCTGAGATTTCTTTTGATTCATTAAATACAAATCTGAAAGTTATAACATATCCATCTGCAAAGGTACAATTTATTCTAACAATTTGGAAACCAGATTCATTAGATGCAATTTTATCTTGTAGTGATTGAAATTCTCCGTAGGTTCCTGTATAATATTCCCAAGAACCTTGGAATTGTTCAATACTCAACTGGCTTTTAACTGTTGAATTAAAATAATTGTATGCTTCTAAGTAATTTCCGTTTGATAAATTTGATATAAAATCTGTAGCGATTTCTGAAGTTGTTTTCTTTTCTTCTACTGGTTCTTTTTCTTCAATGCATCCTGATATGAATGCTGATATTGTAAGAATTATTAATAGAATTATAATTAACTTATTTTTCATATAATAACACCTTTTTATTAAGTACTTGACAGTTCAACAGTTATTCCTATTATTAAAATTATCAATCCAACTATGATTGCTATGATCGATTTAAGTCTATGATCTCCTGGTGCATTAATTATTCTAGTTAATCCGGGAAAAATAATTGAAAGTGCGCCCATCAGGGCTATTATTACTCCTAGTATTATGAATATGTAATTAGCAACTGTCATTTTGTATTCCTTTACTTTAATTTCACTGCAGTTCCATAAGCTAGTATCTCTGCCGCGCCACCCATTATAGCTGAAGTCATGAAACGTATGTTAATAACTGCATCTGCACCTAATTTTTCTGCTTTGTCTTGCATTCTTTTTAAAGCAATTTCTCGTGCTTCTGCAAGCATTTCAGTGTATTCTTTTATTTCTCCTCCTGCCATGTGACGGAAACCTGCTTTGATATCTTTTCCAATGCTTTTTGCCTGAATTGTATTTCCTCTCACTAGACCAATTATTTCTTTTATTTCTTTTCCACTCACAAAATCGGTATTGACTAATATCATGGTTCTAAATCCTCCTTTTTTATTTCTTCTTTCATTTTTTTGGTATCTCTTCGTTGTTCTATTATAATCGACACTATCAGCACTATTAATCCAATTATTATTATTCCTGCGATAAATCCTGTAACTATGTCTAATGCCTGCATTATTTCTTCAAAGCCTAGATATAATCCATAGGCTATCCATATGATTATTCCGGCTACAACCAGTAATAATCCCGCGGTTGTTCCTTTATTCATATTATTCACATCCTATAAACGTTTTAATACGTACTAACACGTATATAGACGATATAGTATTTAAATCTTCCGGCAAAGGGTATTGGTCAAATAAGAGGTGGTTATTTTGGGTTGGTCAAAAAGGGTTGGTAAATTACTCTTAATCATCAACTATTTAAATCAAAAAGTTATTAATTTTTAAAGATTTGATGGTTTTTACATATAAAGATTACAAGTTATATAAAATAGAAGTAAATTTTAGAGGAATTGGTCAACGTCCAATGTACTTTTTTAGTAAGAAAAAACCAAAACGTGGAATACTATGCGACATGCCAGATGGATATGAAATTTTTTTGAATAAAAAAACAGGGCTTCCTTTATTAAAATATTCAAAAGGTAAGGTTTCTCTCTATCAACGAAAAAAAATGTTGAAACAAAAATAACTATTGTAGAAATATTATTTTATATTTTTTTCAATATTTTTAACATATTTGTTTGATAATATTTCTTTTTCATTGAATATTTTCTCATTTTTATATTTTATCTTTATATCAAAATAAAGGGTATAAACGAGAATATTAATTGTATTTTCAATTGATCTAATTTTTTTAGATATTTCATTTTTAATTTTATTAAATTTAAAATCATCCATCTGAGTAATGTTAATATTTATGTCCAATTCATTTAGGTCACCATATGCATCCTTGAAATAATGTTCAAATAGTATTTTTGATATATCTCTATTTTTACAAACTAATTCTAATCCCTCTTCATTTAGTTTTATTATTCTATCATTTTCCTTTGAAATTTTTGGCGAATTTACAAAAATTTTTACTCCTATTCCTTTTGGCAAATTCAAATTAAAATATTCATTTTTTTCTTCAATAGGATAGATTTTTAATCTTTTTGATATATTTTTAATGAAAAAATCTGATTCAAAGTTAATTTTTCCATTTTTTAATTTTAAATAATCTGATTTAATTTTATGAATATTCTTTACTTCTTTTACAATATAATGAAAAATCTGCTCATGTTCTTTAATATTCTTGATTGGGAATCTTTCGTAATTATCAATTTGAGTTTTATTTCTATAAAATACTCCTAAATAAGAATTCAATATTCCACAGATATAATAAAGAATATCTTCATTATTGTTATTTAAAAAATATAGATTCTTTTTGTCAATGCAATTTTGTGCTAACATATATTTTTTATTATCAACATAAAAATAATAAGCACCAATTAATAATTTGTAAGATTTTCTGAGTTTATTTTCATCTCTTAACCACATAGATGCTCTACGTTCTTCCTTATTTGCTTTTTCATGAATAAGTTTCTCAAGTATTTTATCGTAATAGATAAATTTCGATCCATTTATTCCGTATTTTTCTAAGTTCTGATGTTCTATATACTTCTCGATTTTATCTTCATTAACTTTGTAATCCAAATCTTCATTTTTTATATAAGTTTCAATATTTTCTAGTATTTTTCTTTTATTATCTCCTACAAATACTTTGTCATTAGAAGTTTGTATTCCTAATTGAAAATTGCCAAAGTTAAGGAGATAATCAGTATCCTTTTCTATCATCTTAACAATAGGATCGATTTTAATTAATTCATAATCAGGATTTGCAAGAAATTCATTCCTAGTATATATAGAGAATTTTAATTCTTCAATTTTTTTTGTATTAAATAGTTGAATATCATTTTTATTTTTAGCAGGTTTTTTCCATTCAATATAGTTAAAATAATCATACTTTTCTTTAATCGAATTTAAATTTGATAAATCAAGATATTTAATTTTATAATTATCTTCTGTTTTCTTTTTTATCATAACAATTATTGTTGTTGCTACGGAAGATTCAGGAGCAAACATAGAATTTGTTTTTTCCATAATTCGATTAAAATTAATGATATATTTTATCATATAATTTCTAAGCCAATATTTTCTCATCCATTTGTAAGTTGGAAGAGTTAAAAAAGTATTAGAAGTGATAAAACAGATAATCCCTTCTTGATTAAGTAATCTATCAGCCACCCCATAAGCAAATGCATACATATCCCGAAGTTTTCCTCGATTCTGCTCATTTTTTGGAATCTTTCCGTTCTTAATTTTCTGCCAGTTAAAATCTATTTCATTATAGTTTTTATCAAAATTATATTTAGGATATGCAAAAGGAATTAACTCATTTTTCATAAATTTTGTAGGTTTGGTAATTCCATATGGTGGATTAGCAATAATAATATCATAAGTTTGTGTTTTCGCTGTTTTAATCTTTTTATCAAAAGTAAAAGTAGTTTTAATTTCTTCAGAAAGAAGAGATAACTGTAATGTATTGTTGTTATTGTTTTTTCGATAGGTTAAATCAAAAGAATTTGTTCGAAAAATGTTTAAATTAGTAATTGGGGTGGAGTTCAATCTATCAGGTGAAAATGATTTAATTAAACGAAAATAAATATTTATATCTGCTATACTACATGAAAGTGGATTTATCTCAAAACCTGTTAAAGATTCTTCAATCTTTCTAGCTTGAGTTCTATCTTTGAAGAAATAAAAAACTTCCCCTTTCATAATAGATTTTCCGCTAATAGCAGATTTCATTTGCAAAACTGCTTCATTTAAAAAAGTTCCACTACCTACAAAAGGATCAAGAATTTGTAGTAAATTTTGATTTTTATTATATACATCAATATTTTTTTCTTGTTTTAAAACATCTCTTACTAAAAACCACATAAATCGAACAATTGGTCTAGGAGTATAATATTGTCCTAATAATCTTCTATAGGATTTTCCTTTAATTTCATCACGTTCTTCCTGAAGATAATGTTCATAAATATCTCCTAAAATATCTTGGTCTAATTCTTTTAGATAAATTTCATTGAAAACCCTCAAGAAGTCGACTAAAATGTATTCTTCAATTTCTGTAATAACCCAATCATAAATTTCATGTTTTAAAAGAAAACTATATTTCATTAAATCAGGATTACGAAAATCAAACACATATGAGATATATTGTTTTAGCTTCCCTTCAAGAAATTTTTCTTGTACAATACCATTCGAAAGATAACGCCACTCCTTTTCACCTTTAATAAAAATATTTCCCCCTTTTCTATAACCACTATCTTCTAATATTCTTATGAAAAGTGTTTTATTAATAACAGAATAAATACATGTTACTAGATATTCGTTATAATAGAATTCCTTTCCTTCAGGATTCTTTTTTAATAAAATTTTTTCAATTTCTTTTTTATCTAACAAGTTAGGATGCTGAATGAAGTTTTGAATATAATTCATTTCAATAGCCCAAAAAAATAAATTTCTTATCCACATCCAACATTCTCTATTGCATAAGATTTGGAATTGATTGCCAAATGTCTCATCATCTAAATTTTCTATCTTATGATATTCTTCTAAAAAAGTGTTAAATATTTTCATAAATTTTATTAATATGTCGTCTTTAATTTCTACTGTAAGATAATATAAAGATTTTATAAAATTTTCACGAACTGCTCGTTTTTGAATATTGAATCTATCTGCATTTTTCTCAGGATGGGGGAAATCATAAATTTCAAAAAGATTTTTATGAGATAACATTTCAAATTTCTGTTCATCTAATTTTGAGAAATCAGTAAAATCAAATTTATAAACTAAGACACTTTTAAATCCTACAATTTCAGCTTTTGTTATTGGTAAAATATCTAAATTAAGTTTGTTTTCGTTCAATAGAACCTCTGCATTAAAAAGAAAGAAAGATATGTAATCTGTTGAAGCAATATATTTTATCTTACCTGAATTATTTCTTACATAATTTTTTAATTGCAAAAAATCTATATTATTGATATTTTTCTCTAATAACCCATAATTTTTTGTTTCTATTACAAAACGTGACATTGTATTTTTAGATTTTTTTTCACTATTTCCATATATTCTTAAATCTGGTGTTCTCTCCTTTTGTGGAACATCAAAATATATATTATCTCTAGAATAACCCATTTGTCCTAATATCTCATCAATAAAATTCAATCTATCATGTTTCTCGAAACCTGTTTGAATTTTTTTCTTATGTATTTTTTCAAATGATTTAAGATAATTTGTTAAATCCATTAATTTTTTCCCTATTCTTCTCCTTTTTCTCATTTCGATATTCAATAGATTGCATAAGAAGGTTTTCCCATCTCTTATCACTTAATCCCAGATATATGTTTGCAAAATGTGCAGGAGTATAATCGTTTAAGCCTTGATGTGGTCTTATGAAATTATAATAAAGTTGATGACCTTTGATAAAAACAGAATCTTCTTTCTCTAAACCTCTTTGAGTTTTATTACGTTCCCTGATTGTTCCATGTAGTCTTTCAACATCATTGTTGTAGAATTTAGCATTCTTGTAATATTTACCACGAATACCAGTATTACCAATATGAGTGGTTTCTTTCTTTACAGTATGAAATTCTTTGTTAATCGCTTTCTTATAAGAACCCAATCCATCAGTAACTATGCATCGTGGTTTATCATTATGACTTCTCTTTTTAGCAACCTGAAAAGCTTTCCTTGCATCCTTTGTTGCTCTCTCCTTACTAATAACTGATGCGAGATGAAACCTTGTAAACTCATCCATAACATTCCAGAGATAATGCCACTTTCCATCTATGTCTACCATCATTTCATCGACCTGCCAAACAGTACCCAATTTCGGCTTAAACTGAGATACATAATTATCCATAATGTCGATGTATTTCCTAAGCCAATTCAACAAAGTACCATGAACTATTTTTAAACCATAAAACTGTTTAAGATGGTCACAAATCTTTCTAAGACTAACTCCCTTGAAATACAAATCTAAAGTCAAACAAATAATCTTTGGATCGCCTTTTAATCGTTCAAAATACAAATTATCTACAAATTTACGATTACAGTCTTTACACATATATTGTTGCTTTTTGTTTTTCTTACCGTATTTTATATAATTCTCACTACCACAATGAGTGCAACAAAAAGGTTTATTATCAACTGATTCTTTATTTTCTTCTGGGGTTGTGATACTCATATTATCATGACTCCAGACCCCTTGAATGTTCGTAGCATTCTTGGGGTCATTATTTATTATTTGTAACCCAAAATCCAACAGGGTTGTACTACATATTCTATATCTGTTACACTCCTTATATACTCTCCTGTAGGGTGATTGAAAGTACTCCTGTTGGACAGGAGAAAAAAACTGTTTTTTCTTGCGTTTCACTATATTCTAAATCTCCTTAGCTACACCAGAAGGTTGTACTTCTGGCAAATCGCTATGAAGATTGGGATATTCCAAAAATCATGTTAACACTCTATATTTCCAATAGATTAAATATTCTTTTGATATTTATTGCGTAATAACTCTATAAGTTTTTCTTTGTTAATCGGACATTCAATTATACCTATAAATTCATTTTTATTAATTCCTATATTTTTTGCCATTCGATTAATTAGAAAATCTGAAATTTCGGTATGTCCGTGGCTCATTTTTGTGAAAACACCAATTTTTTTACCATTAACAAGTAAATGAAAAAATTTATGATGAGTATCTTTCCTTTGAAAACCCTTTTGTTTCAAAGCAGATTCAACATCTCTTCTTTTGAAAACAACCACAATATCACCGTTCTACTAAAATATTAAAGATTTGTCTGATTTTTAATGCATTACCAACCATTGTTTTAGGGTCACCAAGTCCATAATATTCATAGAGTTCATAGAAATCATTTTGAAATACTTCAATTGCTTCATCATAAGTCTTTCCATATGAAAAAATATTTAATTCAGGATAATCAAAAAGCCATAATCCTTCATCTTTATCGAAAGAAATTTCAATTCTTAATTCCTTTTTAAGTTTTAATTCTCCCTTCTCAGTAATGATTCTCTTGCGAGATATATTATTAAGAAGTTTAACAGAAATAACTTCTGCAACTTTTTTAAGTTCACCAGCTTGAGTAGTAAAAACTCCTTCTACAACAATTGGTTTTCTTAAAAGTTTATCAATTGTTGCATCTAATTCTTTTTTGAATTGACATTGTATTTTTCTTCCATCTGTCATTTCTAATTCAAATTTCCTTTCTCTAATAAGATGTCCGCCTGCCAATACTCCGGTTGCTGTTTCTTTTTCTAAAAGTTGTTCTTCTTTTGCTATATGTTGTATAGTTCTTTTTCTTTCTCTGTTTAAAGTACCATGTTTAAAATGAGCTGTTTCAAGAAAAATATTATATTTATTTTCATAACCTGGCCAAAATTCACCCATAACACGAATAATTCTTGATCTATGACGTGAATCTGGAATAATTTTTTTCACTTCTTTTTCAATTTCTTTTGCTGAATTTAAAATATAAGTAATATTCCCAAAAGCATCAATGGCTTCATCTACCATTGTTTTACCTACTAATGGAACTTGTGCTTCACCTATAATTTCAGCATCAAAAGAACCGATACTACATTGATTAAAAGTTAATTTTGCTCTTTTTTCAATATAAGAAGGTCTTTTACCTGTAATTCTAAAACTTCTTTTTTTATCAGGAGTTGTTTCAGCAATATTAAATTCAGCAATATTATAAATTGTATCCTGTAATCTTTGTAAAACAGAAGCTATTTCCGCTATACCTAATACTCCTTCCCTAATATCTTTTTTTAATTGGAGCTTAATCTTAAACTCCGACATAGTAAAAATCGGGATAATTTCAAATGAGATAAACTTTTCCGAAAAATCTAACGGATTACCAACCCTTTTTGACCAACCCAAAATAACCACCTCTTATTTGACCAATACCCGGCAAAGTGCTGCGTTGCGTTAACGGGATTTAGACATCAATTTTGTTTACTGTTGCATGGTAGGAGTTTTGATATATTAGTAAGTTCAATCATTTTCAACCACCTGTTACCATCTAGGTTTATCGGTATTTTCGCCATCTGAGCAGGAGTCAGACCGCCCAGTCCTTGATGGGGTCTGAGATAGTTATAGTAAATTCTCATAGCCTCCGCGAAATCATCGGCACCACCGATTTTGCTAAGCCCCCGCATTATCTTTAAACGCTCCCGATAAGTATTATTCAACCGCTCAATGATATTGTTATTCGGTCTAATCTCAAAGCTCTTTAATCTAAGATGTGGATTATGGATTCTAGCAGATCTGTCATAAAACTCTTTTTTGATTACTTCTTTATACGCTTGTAACCCGTCAGTGACAATAGCATCGGGTCTCTGCCGGGTTCTCTTTTTAGAATCTTTCAAAGGTTTACGGGCATCCTTTGAATATTTGTTTTTTGTAACTTTACATGCCAATAAGAACCGTGTCTGACTATCCATAACATTCCAAATCCATTCATAATAACCCTTCTCTCCTTTCTTTTTGATGTTGACAGTCATTTCATCAGTATGCCAAATATTACTTACTTTAGCCTTATATTGGTCTGAATACTGAGATAACAATTTGAGATATTTCTGAATCCATCGCATAGGGGTGGTAGGATTAACATGTAGATTGTAGAATTGTTTGAGATGGTCACAGATTTTTCTATACGAAATTCCTTTAAAATACAAGTCCATAGACAACGTAATCGCTTTCGGAGTATGCTTCATCCTATAAAATCCGTTGTCCATAACAAATCGTAGGCCGCAATTCATACACTTGTATCGTTGCACATTTCCCCTTTTGGTTTTTCTTACACCGCTTTTTATAATATGTTCTCCTTTGCAACTGAGACAGTTTGGAGGTCTGAAATCTATCTCTTGTATCAATTCATCAGCATCCTCTACAAAATCTGCTTTCAACTTTTTAGACAACAATACGGCATAGATGTGCTTGCAATTTCGTTGTCTCTTGACGAAATCTATGCAATTACAACACCATTTTTTTCCTTTCTTTTTAACAAGATATTCTCCTATTTCAGTCTGTGATTTGACCGAGTATATGGTGTGAGTATATTGGGTTATAGCATTCCCCATAGAAAGTATAGCTAGGCCTCTTAATTCTCTAGGATTTTCTAAATTTACTTTCGACATCATCTATCACCAAATAATGCTAAATTATTAGTAGTATATAAATATCATTATAGGGGCATTAAAAGTATTAAAAAAATATTTATAAAGGTCATATTATTCTCATTTTGAGTAATATGAGAAGAATTGAAATTTCAGACGTTGAAGCAATGTTTGAAAAGACAGTAAATAAAGATGGTAAAATCTGGGGATTGAAAGACTGGGCTAACAAAAAAGTTTTTATCATCATTCCTAAAGGATAAGACAAAGATTGACCTTTCTTTCTTATAGAAAAATCAATAAACAAAATAAACGTTGTATACTTTAGATTAGCAGAGAAGATGCTATAAGGGAGGCGTCCAGTTTAATGATTCGGCATTGTCTATCACCAATAGATTTTGTCGATCTGGACTCTCCCACTGATAGTCAAAAATTTACTAGGTATCAAAAATTATATTAGATATATGTTATAAAGTCTGCTTTAACTCCAAAAAACTGGTATTAATAACATATCATTCGGAGCATTTGCTTTGAAGAATAGTAATCAACTTAAGGCAGTGGCGATAGAGGAGTAAATGATGCAAAAAAGTGAGTTAATAATTATATTTGTGGCGATTATTTCTTTAATAATTGTTATTTCAGGATGTGTTTCTCCTCCTCTGGAAGAGGAAACGTCACCACCTTCTCCTCAGTCTTCTCCCAGCATTAAGATAATTGATGTGTCATGGGATTCTAGTTCAGGAATTATTGAAATAACTCTTAATATATTTCCAACTTGGGGCAACTGGACTATGTATGTTGATGGCGAAGAGATATCTATGGAAGGTGGTGCAGGAAATCCAATTATTCGTCCCAATGCACCTTTAGATAAACCTCCGACAGGTCTCATTATTGGAACTGAACCATGGGTTTCTGGTCTAGCTGAGATTGATTTCCCTTGCTGTGGAACTATTCAATTAGATATCCCTGACCAAGGACTTACTAATATGTATGAATTCAATCTTGTTGATTTTGGTTGCCAAACTGCTTCTAAAAAAGAATGTCAATCAGAGTGGATAAAACATTATGGAGATTTGGTAATAAACGGAACCGAAATGATGTTAATTGAAGATACTAAATACTTACAACAGGGCAATATTTACATAAATGATGATGCTAAACTCGTTATAAAAAATTCTCAAGTTATGCTTGGTAGAGGAAATATACCCACAATACATACCTACATATTTGTGAGTGAAGAAGCTTCATTAGAAATAGAAAATTCTAGTATTTTTCCAGAGCGACCGGCAAATAAGATGAGTGCTCTTGTAGTTATAAGAAACAATGGAAACCTAAAAATAACAGATTCTCCTACTTCAGTACATTTGTTAGAGGTTTATGATGGTGCACAACTATCCATGACAAATTCTGAAATGGTATTTGATATTGGGGGCCTTTTACAAGTGAGTGGTGGGGATATAAAACTCAATAATTCTACAATAGGTGCAATCGGATTAACTGTTCCTGCAAATTCTTATTTAAACATAAGTGATTTAAAATCAGGAATTTATTTAGAATCATGGGATATTAAGGATATTATTACAAATGTTGATTATAACCTTGTATTAGAAAAAACAAAAATTTTAAAGGATGAACTTGAACCTGGTCCCTATGAACGGGGATGGATTTTTTTTATTGATCCACAAGCGCATGCTAAAATATCTGACTCAGAATTGAGGAAAGTGTTTCTCAATTTTAAAAATGAAAAAATAAAGCTGGAAAATTTGAAAATTGGTCTTAATTCAAGTCTAAATTACAGTGACATAGAATTAAACAATATCATAATAAACGGTCAGTGGGGATTTACCATATTAGATTCAGATATAACTATATATAATTCTACTTATCTTTTCATACAGATAAGTGGGGAATCAACACTTAATATGATTGATTCACATATGGTTGAATTTATCCCAAGGGATTTTTTCGGAACTATTATTTTTGAAAACTGTACATGGACTAATGCAGGAGAAATAATTGGAGGAATACCCTATCATTCAATGGAAAATAACTTCACAATTAGGGGAAGTTTAAAAATCTCCCATGAGTTGAAAGAGCATCTTCAATGGCAAGATGCTCAAGTCGAGAGGATATATGATATATTAGTTCTGGATAAAAATGGCCAACCTATTGAGGGAATCTCAATTAATATTGATGGAAAAAATTTCTCGACAGACAACATGGGCAAAGCGAAATTTAGTCTAATTTTTAACGAGGACAATTACATTGAACCAGAGAAGCTGGAAGTCGTAGAAGGAGATAGAATTATAGCAAAACATGAGATAGATTTTTTTACTGAAACCCCAATTATAATATTTATATGAAAATACTTGGTCTCCTGTATCATATACCACATAGCATGGGTTATACAGCCTCGGGCGTTTCGCCCAAATTTACCCTTGTTGGCCACAAATTTCAGATAAACTCGAACCATTATATGAAATTGGTCGTATTTCAACGTGAAAAATATAAAAGGTTGTATGCCTAATTGAAAAAATAAACAGCAGGTAATAAAATGGGAACATTTGATCGGTTCACAAATAAGAAACAGCAGAAGAAGAATGTTGACATAAGGTTAAAAGAAAAATTGGGGTCTATTGAAAAAAATAAGAAAGGAGTTTCTAAGGTTATCGTTTTCAACTGTAATTCATGTGGGTGTCTCCTTTCGGTCTCTGGAAAAGTTGATTGCATGAGAGCTATATGCCCAGAGTGCGAACAAGAGAACAGGATTACAGCAAGTGATAGTTCTTCTGCTTTTGATAATGCCCAAAAATTAGACACGTTTGTTATAGCTTATACCTCACATCTCGATGAAACACGGTTTGCCACTTTCGAGCAGCGGTGTCAGGTAGTAAATGATATACATGCTGAGTTTATGGCTAGGTTTGAACACCTAATCAATAAGAAACCCAGTACCTTCATTGACAAGTCGAGCAGTCACATCAGTCTCATTTATGAAACGATTTACATCGCACCACATATCTTTAATGAGATAAAACACTTCTTAGAAATGGCTTTCAAACCATTCGAGTCTGAAGTATCTAACTATTCTTATCCCGAATGGTCCAAACTCAAGAATGACCTCAGTCTGTTGCACCCATTGATGCTGAAGCAACTTCGGACCACGATGTGTTTCATAGTTCTCGACAAAGGCAAGCAGCATGTTGCCACTATTGTTCGCGTTCCGTCATCAGAATTCCCTAACACCATCAAAACAACCCAAATGAGACTTTACATTGGTTTGTGTAGAACCAAACATGCTGATATGTTCTTTTTTTACCCGGTAATCGCTGATATAAAGAATCTTTGGTGGACAGAGACATGGATATTCCCATATGATGATGAAATGATTGACCCTGGACCTTACAATCCTCTTTCCAAGGAAGCCCGTAAACGATTAAGTCTATTACTAAACCAGGAGTTTTCGTATGCACTTATTGTCGATGAAAATAACAAGTTACGATGCGATCGGAAAATTACCTTTACCAAATCCCAAAAAGAAGGATTTCCTCTCCTGAATAAAGTAATCAGACAATATAAGGGCAATAGGATTAGTCTCGCCCAGGCTAAGAATGCTATAGATGATTATCTGACAAAGATTGACGAGCTGCAACTTCAACAACAGTTTGAGCTGTTGTTACGGGAGGAATAGGGGTGAATCACTTCTGGTGAAGGAAAAAGTATATCAATACGCAAACAAAAGGAGGCAAAGATATGGAAGCGAAATTTAGGCGGGCATATCATTGTGATACGAGGAGGTAGTGATATGTCCAAAACTGACATCGCGATGATAGTGGATATCCGCACGGAGGGGCGAACACGACAGCAGATTGACGCCCAACTCCGCCAGAAAATTAGTGGCTTTCATAAAGAGGCGTCCCGACGCTACAAGCCCCTTGGGTATAATCTCAGGAGGGTAGAGGTGTTTGAGAAAGATCCAGGTAAGTGCATTATTATCACAGATACTGTGGAATCAGAAGAAGCTCTTAGGCTGCAAGAACTCCTGACCGAACTCTGGAACCAAATCGCTTGGCCAGATGCAAGCAACCCCTCGGCGCCGTACGCGGCCTTTGAACTACTTGTCGAAGAGTTGGTTGATATTGGCTGCTCTACGTATCGGCATGACGGTGGGCCAAGCAATTTCTGGCTACCAGCTGACGGAGCTATAAAGAATCCTCGTGTCGTCGAGATCGGGCGACAGCTTTACGAATTGGGTAACAAAAGGTTGGAGAAGATGCGCGAAGCTGCCGATCGAGTCTCGTTAGCCCTTGGCCCTGGCGCTGCAAATGATCTATCGCATCATTGGCATGAGATTGGACTAGAGGAATGGAAGCAGGGAAAAGGGGAGTGCTGGCTGGCATGAAAGGGAATACATCCCACACGTTTTTTATTCAAGGCAAATATAATGTTACGTTTACAGTTTATAGATAACGATAGAAACACATAGGTGTTGACAATACTTTAATAACTGTTAATGGTTATGATGGTGATAATGAGGGAGGATATAACTAGCAAAGAAGAGTCTGCACATGCGCCCCAGCATGATAAGAAGAGATCAGCCCTGTGGGTTATTATTAGCGTGTTACTAATTGCAGTCGCTATCGTTTGGTTTACGATGCATATACTTGAAAATTATGCTGTTGAAATTGAATTTGATAGACAAATTCTTGAAGCTTTCTCAGATGTATCTGAAGGAAATGGAGTTGTCGAAGCAGCAATTTATGAAGGACACGGTCTCCATACAATTGTACTATTGAATTCGTCAGGTAGTCCGCATCCATGGACAAACAAGATACCGATGGAATGGCGCCCTGTAAATGTTACAGATGTAGAATTGGTGGTTTTTGTTGGAGATGAGAAGGAAACGGTAGAAACGTGTTACTATGATGGTCCCTCTATTAAAAGATATCAATGGGGTCTAAATGTTGAACTGCTAGAAGCGAAAACAGGGGAAATAGTTGCAGGCACAACCTTATATGGTTATACACGTGAGTGTTGGGAAATAGAGTTATACAAAACTACTGAAATCAGGGGCGCTCATGTTGAGTTTGAAAAGCTAAAGCAATGGTTAGAGACATACATTAATGCCGATGCGTGGATGCCTACTAATATTCATGAGGTAATAGTTGATTATCCCCTAGAGGTTATACCTTTGTGGCATTCAGAAAGCGAAGAACTAATAGATTTTACCCTTTGGCCTACCTCCAAAAAGAACTATGATTATTGGTGCGGTAATAAACCATGGTTATGGGGAGAATCAAAGGAATTTGCGATAAATGGAACAGCAATTGAACTATCACAACCTCAGCTAATGTTTAATTTTTACGTGTTTGACATTGTTAATTTTGATTTGTGGGTAACTGGAAAATCTTATGATGCTTACTACGAGATTCAGAAAGAGACGTCAGTTAGTTTTAGCTTCTCTATTACTTCAGAAGATGAAGTTCCTGATTCGTTTTACTTTGTTATAGAAGAGTATAGTGAAGGAGTAACACCTGAAGTTCATGTCAATGCAATGATCAGTTGGATTGAGAAAAACCCAAATTATGATAATACAGATTATCTTTCTTCCAATCATTTGTCTGCAGATCCTAGTGAAAAAGCCAGGGATTTTATGCTTGAAGTGAAAGCTACAGAAACTGAAAATAGAAAATTCAATTTCTACATTTTGGACTCTTCAAATTACGATAGATGGTTTAATGAAGAGGAGTACACCGCTTACTATGAGGCAAAAGATGTATCGATGATAAATTTCTCCAGGTCACTTACGGTAGACGAAGCTACATCTTCACTTGATTTTGTCGTTGAAAATCCTAATTTGAATGTAGATGTTATTGTGAACATCTCAGCTGCAATAAACTGGGTTGAATATGTTGATGATCGACCGAAATAAGAAGGTAAAAAAGACTGCTAAGGGTATTTTTGATTAAAAGAAGTTTTGTGGAGGGATTTGAAAAGCATATAAGATAGAGTTTTTAAAACAAATAGATATTTAGTAACCTAGGGAAAAGGAGATAACACATGGAATTAATAACAACTTGTTTAAATTGTGGCAACCTATTTCGATGGGATGACACATTTTGGAAAGGGGTTGGAATGCCGAATTGCCCGAAATGTGGCTTCAACAATCAAACTGGTCAAAAGGGTAAAGAAGGGGAACCGATTGAGCAACGTTATAGAAAGATGGCTCGTGAACTTTCACTGAAGTATGGTCCTCTTCGGTATGTTGAATATCTAAGCCACTATCCAGACTTCGGGATTAACTTTGTTTTTGAGATACACACTGTTTATTCTGGTCGTCGTCGCGGTGAATATGATATTAATTTTCTCTCTTTGGGGTATATTGGTGAGGGACCACGATATGCGAAAGTTTTCCTAGACGAGTTAGGTTTCTCAATAACTTCAGAGGAAATTGAGGCTATTCGCCCAGGTGCCATCATAAAACTAGATAAAGGTAAGGTTATAGTTCAGTACAATATTGGTCCTAGAGCTAAATCATTGATTAAAAAAAACAAAGAGAATAAAAATGCGTTAACAGGTCTTGATGAAGTAGAGATACTTTGTCAAGAATTAAAGGATGGACATGAAGATATTCGAAGGAGCGCCGCAGAGGCTCTTGGGGATATCGGTGATAAGAGGGCAGTAGAATATCTGGTTCAAGCTTTGAAAGATAAACATGAAGATGTTCGATGGAAATCTATAGAAGCTCTTGGAAAGATAGGAGATAGAAAAGCAATTGATTCTCTTAAGCAAGCTTTAGATGATGCATTTCCATTTGTTCAATATGAAGCAAAAAAGGCTTTAGAGAAAATTAAATCAAAGAGGAACTAAAAATAAATTGCGACTAATATCTTATAACAGAGAATTTATGATTCACCATCATTCATCCAAATTAGCCTATTAACAAAATTCGCAAATTCTAGTTCCTTTATCTCTTAAATTAATTGATGCAACACTCTATTTTAAAGTATTAAAAATCCCGAAGATGCAACAGAACCCGGCAAAGGGGGCTTTGCCTTAAAACTCTCTTTTAAGTCAGACTTTTAGGTCAAAAAACAGAGTTTTAGGTCAGACAATAACATTTATTAATAAGTTCATACCATTTTTTAATTAACTTATGGTGATTAATAAAATGAAGAGAATAAAATTAATTGTAATGAGTATTGTTTCTGTTGTTTTTCTCATTCTTGCTTCGTTCAGCACTGTTGTTGGGTACCAAACCGTTCAATCAACAAACCAGAATAAAATAAATGAAGAAGTTGATCAGAGAGAATTGTTGTTTCAAACTATTGTTGATATTGCAAATAATAAAGAAATACAACAAATTATTCTCAACTTTCAGATAAAAAGAGATGGTGTATTGTATCCAGATGAAACATTCCTTTCATTAGATACTCCTACTATAACAAAAAACCAAATCAAACGGATGTATTTTATTGGTTTATTGTTTAAAGGGATGTTCAGTAAATCGAATATGCAATCAATACTTGAACAGAATCGATTCAATAGTCAAGAGATGCAACAGGAGATAACTGCTGTTATTGAAAAGGATGCAACTCTCGATAGGGAAGTGACACAAATATTAAACTCATCCTTTTTGCATTTGGTTCGTCTCTTGAGTCAATTGGTTTATGGTTTCGACTGATAGGGCTTATCGGTTATGTTATAGTTATGATAACAGTGCCTATAATATATGCTATAATTAATGTAGGAACAATATTTGATTGTAATTGGTGGTTTATTTCTACATAATTTTATTTCTTTTTTATATTTTTGGATTTTAGGTTGACTTTGCACATTAATTCGTGTCAATGTGTGTTTTGCACAATAATTAAGGCTTTAAAAATCATTAATCTTATGATAAAATGCATCATGAATTTAGTTTGTACATAATTATCTTTTTTTTATCTTTTTTTTGATTTTGTACTAAATTGAAATAATACATTTTATTATTCATTATATACATATAATTTATCATAATATTAATTGGAAGTTGAATTTATGAAAAGGATGTTTCAATTAATAGTTATTATAAATCTATTTTTAACAGGCTTTGGAACAACAGCAATACCAAACTCCATAAAAAAAATAAATTCAAATGTTTTAACATCTAATGAAGATACAGAATATTGGGGGCTTCTTATTGGTGTTAATAAATATTATAACTATCCAGAAGACAGTTTTATTGAAATGAAACTTGTTATTGAACGCCTATACAATACTTTGATTTATTCTGATTTTTGGCAAGAGGATCATATCAAAATAATAACAGGTAAAAATGCTACACGTAAAAATATAATTGATGCATTTAAATGGCTTGAAATAAATGATGATGAAGATGATATTTGTTTTATTTTTTATGGGGGTCATGGAATAATAAGCATTGAGCTTTTTCCACCATTTGATGAAGATGATAGATATGATGGATATCTTAGCACATATTGGACTAGTGAATATTGTTCAAAACATTCGATTCTTTTAAATCTTTTGGGGCTTTATATAAGTGCTATATCTGATGATAAATTTAATAAATTATTGAGCAAATTAGATTCAGAAGGTATTTGTGTTGCTATTTTAGCTTGTCAAGGGGGAGAATTTGATGACCCCCCTAGAAAATCCCTAACTAAACCATATATTTTCAAAAAATTATTTACGAAAACCAAACAATTTTCCTATAACTTTTGTAAGGATCTAACAGATTCAGGTAGGGTTATATTGATGCCTTGCGAAGAAGATGAGGGTGTAGATGGAACATGGTTTATTGATTTTCTTATACAAGGTTTTCAGGGATTCTCGGATGTAAACAATGATTATTTATGTACAGCTGAAGAAGCTTTCAATTATTCAGCTCCTTTGACAACTGAGTATTCATCAAAATACACTTACTTTACAATTTATCCTTCAATATTTGATGAATATTCTGGTGAACTAGTAATTACACAATCCGAGTTACCACCCTCTATACCTGAATCATTTACAAATCTATCCACTGGTGAAAAAGGAAAATCATATAATTTTAAAATAAGATCAAAAGATCCAGATAATGATCCCATTCGGTATTATATTGAATGGGGTGACGGAACCTTCGAATATTCTGATTTTCATCCATCCAATGAAATAATTAATTTATCACACTTGTGGAAAAAAGAAGGGGTTTTTAATTTCTATATTTATTCAGAAGATATTCATGGTTCAAGAAACATTTTTCCTTATAAAAATGTGATAATGATAATTGATGAAAACAAGATAGATCAAATACAATTAAATCAATCATATTACAGTTGGTATCCCATAACTGATAATCTTCAGGTCGGGCAATCCTTTAAACCTCAAATGAATTATATTTCAAAAGTAGCTGTTCCTGTATTTTCAAGAGCAAATGATCCTGTCTACTTATACATAAAAAAGAATATTGATGATGAGGAAAGTTTGGCAGAAGCTTGCATGATAGTCCCACCAACAAATAACGAAATTTCAAAAGGTGTCAATAATTGGGCTATGTTTGACATTCCAGATTTATATGTAAACATAAATGAGACTTATTACATTGTTTGTAAAACTAATTTCTTCTGGCAAGGATCACAACGTAATTTGTGGGCTAGTAATAATGAGGATGTGTATCCGTATGGATCTCTGTTATATTCTACAGATTATGGTGAAAATTGGAATTACTGTTTAAATGAGGATTTCTGTTTTGTTACCTATGGAAAATAATTATTGTATAGATTAAATAGGATATAGTGAGATAATATTACTATTTATTGTATAAATTTTATACTTGTCCAAGTCCATTTAGATATTCTCAAAGAGCCTCCTGTCTTGTTCTCGATTTTAAAACAATTGAAAGAATTATAAATAATTAATTATTTCTTTTTTTGAATTGGGAGGTTTGAATATTTGAATCAAGAACTTCTTGTAATTGGAATAATAATATGTTTAGTATTTATCAATTTGACAGGATGTATCACCAATGATAAAAATGATTTTGATCTTAATATTGCACTTGGTAACGATATCTTTAATGGTTTTTATCCCTGGATGGGTTTTATTAATTATCAAACACTTTCTATAAATTCAAATATATTCAATAGTTTAGTAGAATTTGATGAAATTTTTAAAATAGTTCCCACACTTGCTGAAAGTTGGAATAATCCTAATAATATTACTTGGAGGTTCAATCTAAGAAAAGATGTGAAATTTCATAACGGTTACAATTTTTCAGCTGAGGATGTAAAATACTCAATAGAGTTAATAAAAGGAGATAAAAACAACACTTTGTACAATTTTTTGTCAATGGTGAAAGAAGTTATTATTGTTAATAATTTTACCGTGGATATTGTTACAATAGAACCCTATCCAATATTGTTGAATAAACTTGTTTATATTTTTATTATTTCAAAACAATGCCATGAAGAGTTATCTAATAATAATCCTATTGGTACAGGTCCATATAAGTTTTCAGAATATTCAAAGAATAATTACCTTGTATTAGAAAGATTTGGAGGATACTGGAAGGAAAAACCAGAGTTTCAGAAGGTTACATTTAAATTTTTTGATCATTATGAAGATAAACTTAATACTTTTCTTGAAGGAAACGCAGATGTGATGGATATTATCGATCCCTATGACTACGATAATTTATCACAAAAACCTGGGATAGAAATATTACCTTTTACATTTAACACTGTAACTTATTTAAGTTTTAATTTTGAGGAAAACACCCCTTTTTCTGATGTTTGTGTTAGAAAGGCAATTTATCACGCTATTAATATTGATGAAATCATCAAGAATGGTACAGATGGTTACGCTAAACCTGCTTCACAATTTGTTTCCGAGTATATTTTTGGATACAATCCAGAGATAAAGCGATTGTCATTTGATCTTGAAAAAGCTAGGCGATATATGAAAGATGCAGGTTATGAAGATGGATTTGAAATTATTATAGATTGCCGAGAGGGAGAAGTAAGGGAAAATGTATCTAGAATAATTGCTGATCAGCTTTCACAGATAAATATAACCGTTGAAGTAAATATTCTTCCAAGAAGTGATTTTTTTTCTAAGATTTCAAATAGGAATAGTTCATTTTATTTTGTGGGTTGGGCGATTGACTCTGGTGATGCTGGAGAAATATTGGAAATTACTCAAATCCAGAGATAGATAGAATTGCTGACGATATTTTTTATAATTTGAATACTATGGAAAGACTCAATCTTATGCAAGAGGGGTTTGCTATTGCAATGGAAGATGTAGCATGTATTCCTTTGTACATTTTAAAAGGATTCAGTGTCATTATTGATGGAATTTCTTGGTCAGTAAGGGCTGATGGATTAATAAAAATAGAGAATTTTAAGATAAATGATAGTAGTAATTCATTTTGATTTTTCATTCAAATTATTTCTAAGATTTTTTAGGATTTATACGATTAACCATGTTAATGTTTAAACCGCACATTAAATAATCCAAATATTTACTTTCAATGAAATTTTATAGAATTTAATAAATAATAAAAATATGGGGATTAAAGATGAAAAAAAGAGAAGTCATTTAACTCATTTTAGCTTTGCTGTGTATTGGCATCCATCTTCTTCAAGCTCCACAGTCATATCTATGCCGAACTCTTTGGATATTTTTGGATTCATTTTAGCGTCGATTTCGCACATAAATCTTGGGTCGAGGTCAAGACCAGCTTTTTTAATTAAATCTCTCATTTTTTTGAGATAGGGGCAGTTCTTAACTCTGAGAGTTGCTTCACGGTCTGAAACCCTTGTTAATTCGATGTTTGAAAGTGGTATCATAATTTGCATCATGTTCACAAATTGGTCAGTAGCTTGTTTGAATGCTTTACCAGGAGAAATCGTTTTCATCACCTTGAATATTCCACCAAAAAAACTTGGCATCATCTTCTTTTGAAATTCTAAGTACGACTCAAGAAATTTGTCTTCTGCTCCCAATTCTTTTAAGAGGGCGTGGTCTATAAGGTAGCTGTAACTGAACATATCCATGAGCTTGTTATACTTCTCTTCAATAGGCATCTCTTTAATTTCCATATCTTTCACCTCCTTTCTTCCACATTAAACAAATCAGGAAAAGAATATAAATATTACCTTAACAATTGTGAAACTATCAAGTTGAATTTTAAATATATTGGAAAAATGGATCGAAGGTGATAATTGATTTATTATTGATTGTTGTTTGGTCGGGTTGCAAAACTATTTAATTCTTTCTGTTCTGACCCTAAAATCCCGATTTTGACCTTAAATTCACTGTTTTTTCCTATTTTAGGGGCAAAGCCGGCAAAGCTGGCTTTGCACATTAATTATTTATTAAGCAATTTTGTATATTAAATAGATATTTTTCACAATAGTATAAGATAACATAATTGTAATATAGAAAAAAAGAATATCCTTTATTGTTGAGGTCAATTTGGAAAAACTAGATTTAAAAGATCGGAAAATAATTTATCATCTAGATTTGAATTCAAGACAACCATTTTCTCAACTCGGTAAGAAAGTTGGTTTGTATAAAGAAATAATAAATTATAGAGTAAAAAGACTTCAAGAAAAAGGAATAATCGTACGTTTTAATACATTAATTGACACTTTGAAATTGGGTTATACCTGTATGAGATTTTATTTTAATTATCAATATATCACACCAGAAATTAAAAAGGAAATTATTGATCATTTTGTAAATTTTAAACGCACTCAAATGGTTGCTTCACCAGAAGGAGCTGTTGATCTTTGCGTATTTATGATTGCAAAAAACGTTTCTGAAATTCATTCTTTCTGGCAAAAAACACTAAGTAATTATAGGGATTATTTTGCTAAACAGATAATTGCTCCATTTATTGGAGAAAACATATATAAAAAATCTTTTTTAATAGATGAAAAGGATGACAGAATAAATCAAATTGTTAGACGTGGTGGGGAGATAATAGATTATGATGATTTAGATTTTCAGATATTACAATTACTTGCTCAGAATTCCAGAATCCCAACGATAGATATTGCTAAAAAACTAAATATTACCACCATTACAATAGCCAAAAGAATAAAGAGATTAATAGAACTGGGTGTAATACTCAGATTTCATGTAACAATAAATTGGGAAATAATAGGATATAAATGGTTCAAAGTTGATATCTATCTTAAAGACTATAATAAAATACATCAGATCATAAAGTACCTTGAGACAAATCCACATTTATCATATATTGACAAAACTTTCGGGTATGCAGATTTGGAATTAGAGCTAATTGTTAAAAACGTAGATCAATTAAAGCAAATTATTGAAGATTTATCAACTAAATTTCCTAAAATGATAAGAAGTTATACGTATTTTAGTATTGTAAAGTCACACAAATGGGTTGACATGCCTGAATAATAATTATGCAAAACTGAAATTATCATAGAATAAGACTATTTATTGTGCAAAGTCGGCAAAGCTTTTGTTTATAAAACCTGTTTTGTCAAATTTATTGAATAATCATTTTACTTATTTTAAACTATATTTTAACTAATGGAAGGTCTCCTTCTACGCCATCATATATTTTCGGAAATGGAATCAAGAAATAACCTCTTGATTGGATAAATGTATGTATTTGTAATGGAATGAATAAGAAAAAAATAATTGCATAGGGTCTGAACTTTTTCCTGCCATAAATAAATGCTTCTTCAGCTGATACCCATCCGTCGGAATTTTTATCTATTCCTTTTTGAAAGGCTTCTGAGACAAATCTAGCAAAATTAATGACTTTTACTTCTTCATCATCCTCAAGCACTGATGCGGTAAAACCCGCTCCACTTCTTTGTGTTGACATAAGTATCACTCTGTTTTCTTCATCAAGAATTGAACTGAAAAATAAAAAATTTCTACCTACAAAATTTCCAGAAAGGCAGCAATCAAAAAAAAGACATTGATATTTGCATATTATTTGATCAAGTTTTTCATCAAGTTCATCTGTTAATATTGGATTGCGGTCCCACGGTGCAATTCCAAATTTTCTATTGTTAAATAAACCAGTATATGTACCATGGCCTGTAAAAGAAAATAGTACAATGTCTTGGGAATCAGCATTTATTGAAAGCCATTCTAATGCATCAAGAATGTTTTCTTTTGTTGCCTGTTCTCTTTTCAATAGGATAATATGAGACTTGTTCCAATTTGGTTTGTCTATAATTGAATTATAAATTGATGTAATATTTGTTGTATTTGTACAAACTATTACTGCCCAATACTCAGGTTCAAGATTAATACTACAAGTAATCTCCTCAGTATTTTGTTTTATTTGCTTTGCAGCAAATACTATATCGCAAAAACAAACTATACAAATACATAGTATCACAAGTATTTTTTTCATTTAAATTCCTCCTATAAAGAATTATAACTAAAAATAAAATACATTAATATTTCCAAAAAAAATTTGTACAAATTAACTGTAATAAATAAAAATAAATTATTCCGTTCAAATTATTAAATCTTAAAAAATTGGATTTATTAAATTTAAAGATAGTTTTTAAGAGATTTTCATCCTCCAAAATAAACCCCTCCTTTCCCTTCCTCATTTGATTAATCGATTTACTTTTTTATCATCAGCATCTAAAAGAAGAGTATCAAGCTAATGGACCGTGTTATTTTTGAACATTTATAAATTTAATATTAATAGAAATTTTATTTTGTATAAAAAATTCTTAATAATTTTTTTGAATTGAAATTGAGTTATATACAATAATGAAACAAATAAAATATTGCATGTCTGAAGGAAAAGCAAATAAATGGTTAAAAGAAAACCAAGATAAAAAAATATTAGACATTCAGATGAGTGCTGGTGGTTTTGCAATTATATATGAAAAATAGCTGCAAAAAGTCCGTATTATGTGCCACATTACATCTTTGGCATCAACCTAAAACTTAACTCTGAGGGTTGAGATTCATCAATCCAATCATCAATAGATCTATGAATAAGACTCCTACTAATCCATTGTTAAGCGTGCTTTCCTTTATACTTGTCAATAATGATTCTATTGGGTAATAACAACTACTCCTGTTGAACAAGGACTTTAGCGACAGAAATCTTAGTTTTGCGACAACAATTACTTTAGCAACAAACCTGCCAAGGTGTACTGTTGAATCTATGGTTGTTTTGCACAATTTTATCGTTGTTAATTGAAAAAAATAAAGTGGTAATCAATTTCAATATTCAACAATGTGTCACTTTTCGAAAAACCATATTATGCTCAGTATGATAAATCCTCCTTAGAAACGTTCTAATATCTGTAAAATTATTAATGATAGTTTAATTATTATCCAACACATTTCTAACTTATCAATCTAAAAATTAAACCATTTATAAAATTTTACAACGCGAAAATATGAATAATTCCTAATTATTTTCGGGAATTTTGAATGCAGATCTTCAATGATATCATGTAATTGATTAATATTTCTTACATTTATTTCTAATTCCAAATCAGCATATCCAATTGTATAGTCCACACATAATAAAAGAGGATTTTCTGCAATATATTTGATAATTTGATTTATTTTGGTATACTCACTTAAATAAAAATCCACCTTCCAAACTTGGTAACCAATTTTATCTAGATCAAGCTCAACTGTAAAACCAAGTATTACTTTTAAATCTACTAATCTCTTAATTCTTGAATGAATAGTTGTCACATTTGAATTTAGTTTTTTCGCAATCTCAACTGTAGGCATTCTTGCATCTGATACCAATAATTTTAATATCTCTAAATCAAGATCATCAATCTTTACTTCACCAAAATTAAAGCGTATAGGAGTTCTATCAGGTTTTTCAATTCCATCAAGTAAAAATGATTGCCCATAAACTAATTCACCCATATAAGCTGAAAAAACATATTCTGAAAAATAATCACCATATTTTTCAAGGGTTTTTTTCCAGAATGGATAAATATCAGAAATTTTTTCTACATACGTTATAACTCCTAAATCGTAGCTTCCCTCAGTTGAAAAAAGATTTTTAACATACTCATTTTCCATAAAGTGATCAATGATTTCTTTTTTGATTTCAGGTGTGACATATTGAAATTTGAAATAAAATCTTAAAAGATTCAAACCTAATTGAAGTGTATCATAACGTATATAAAAACGTTTAATTATCCCATTTTCTTTTAATTTATTAACTCTATAGGCTACAATATCTTTATTTAATCCTACTTTTCTCCCAATCTGAGAAAATGATTGTCTAGAATTAATATCTAATTGATATAAAATTTTCATGTTCTTAACATCTAATTTTTTCATAATATCGAGCAAAATAAAAGATAATCATCAATATTTTAATGTTTTGCTGAATTTTTTAATTAAACATTTAATGATTATCAGTCAATATTAACATATTTGGTGATAAAAAAATGGTAAAATGTGAAGAATGCGGTAAGAAACTAGGCATTTTAGAAGGTTATCGTCATCCGACATTAGGAAAAAACTTTCATCTATGTAGTCCATGTTTTGACCAAGTATCGGATAGCGTTGTTAGTTGGGGAAAGTTTGTACTTGCAAATTCTTTTAACACAAGCAGTTCTGGAAATAACACATACTTGGACTTGAAAAAAATAATCCCAAATATCATCAAAATACGGGGCACACTTAAAAGTGAATTAGTAGAAAAAGAACTTGACATAAGAGGTAACAAATGTTAAATGATGAAGATCAAAAGTGGAAGTTGAAGTATCTAACAAAGGAAGAATTGGAGCTTTTATCAATAATAAAATAATGAACCAATTTTAAATTATAGAATATAATATCAAATGTTTTATTTCATCTAACTTTCCAGACTCTATTAAATCTGTTATATCCTCGAAATCTAATTGCTCAATAAAATCACTATATGATTTCTCCGCTATTGTCTTATGTTATATTACTGTAATAGATGGCATTAAAAGAAGCAAGGTTTAAACCAACAATCTACCCATTAGTAGTTAATTTCTCATTCTTTCCCCATATTTTCAACAACATCCTATTATTTAGTTTTTACCTAGAAGAATCTGTGACAAATGTTACAATAAAATTTTTATATATTTGTAACATTTGTTACAATTAAATTTTAATACAATTGTATCTCGAAAAATATTTATAGATAACATATATTATAACATATACCAAATTTTCATATTTGGTGGGAGGTCTAAAAGCAAAAAGGGTTTTTAGAAAAGAAAAAAGTAACGCTATAATTGCTTTGTTTTTTTTGGAGCAGATTCTATAGCAAATAAATATGATTGTAACTGAGAAAACAACATATAAGATTTGTGGTAGATAAACGTACGAGGCGGAACAGGAAATCCTACCTCGCAGGGTTAAAAAAAATTTGTTGAAAAATGGTTAAAAAAAATTTGTTGAAAAAATGGAGATGAAAATATGAAAAATAGATTATTAGGTATTTTTGTATTTATGATGACTGGAGGGGGTCACCAACTATGAAATGGATGCCAGTTGAATCTTACGATTATTATATACAGAGCAAAGTCGAACTAACCTATCGTAGTATACTTCAATTACATAAAGTTAGATGTGTTAATAAAACATCCGGTGCAACAGAGTTCTTAGAGGAGCAGTGTAAGTTTAAAAATGGTAAAGGTGAGGTTAACGAAGGTTGGGTAACGAAGGGTCCTGTAGAAGCTGGAGAATGGCGTTGGGAAGTAGAACTCAAACCTGGGGAATACTAAGTATCAGCGAAATTTACCTAAAATTATGATTAAGGTAATAAAAAAACGTGAAGTTTATAATAAAGAGGGAAATTAAGACGGAATATTCCCAATAAATATACGATTTCTACTATTAAACCTCAAAATATTTAGTTTTTTCCTCGGGTAAACGTAAAATATACAGATTCTTCTTGCTAAAAATCGTATTTTATTTGAAGATTCTTTGATTTTAAATAGACATATAGAACATAGTTAGGCTAAAAAGCTGTTATCCTTTTTATTTTTTCAAAAAAACGAAAACAGCAAGAAAATGAGCTACGATTCCTATTCCCCAACCTATTGTTGTTGTAATAGGCCAAGCAAAACCTTCGCCTCCAGTCATATACCACCATTGAGCAAAAAGACCTATATTCACTACGATATAGATGATAAAGTGTATGTAAAAACCTCTTTTTTCTTTTGCAATTGCCTTATCGTTTATTTCTTTATCTTTTGCCATGATTTCATGATTTCTTAAGTTTATAAAAAAGTTACTGAAAAATTAAGATTTTAAAAACAAAACTAAAAAATAGGAATATTAGCGGTTATTTTCTACAATCATCATTTTTCTATAATAAAAGATTAAATGAAAACTCTTAATTACCTTTGATAATTAAATTAAATAACTCTTTAGATTAAGAATTAATTTAAGAAGTATCTGGGGGTTATTTTATTGCCTTTGAAAAAAGAATCCAATAAAAATAAAAAAATTGTTGAAAACTTAGAGAAACAAATTGGAAAAAATAAAATTTCAACAAAAATTTCCGATGTTATTTCATACAGCTATGATTATTGGCCAATATCTTTACATTGGATTCTAAAAAAAAATTTCCGAATCGTACCCATTGCAATAGTTTGGCCAAATTCAACAGAGGATATAAGAAAAATAATTCAAATCTGTTTTAAAGAAAAAACTCCTGTATATCCTTTTGGAGGGGGTTCTGGTGTTCTTGGTGCTCTTTCACCTGAAAAAGAAGGAATAATTATTGATCTAAAAAGAATTCGGAATATAAAAATCAACATTGAAAATCTATTAGTCGAATGTGGGGCTGGAGTTAATGGTCATTATCTTGAAAGTTATTTAAATAACAAAGGTTTTACCCTTGGAAATATCCCTCAATCACTTTATCCTTCGACGGTTGGAGGATGGGTTGGAACAAAGGCAATTGGACAATTCTCTACCAGATATGGTGGAATTGAACAAATGGTTACAGGTCTTGAAATTGTTGCTCCACCTGGAAAAGTTATAACTTTAAAACCATATCCTAGAACCGCCACTGGTCCAGATTTAAGACAATTTTTTATTGGAAGTGAGGGAACACTTGGTGTAATCACAAAAATCTGGTTCAAAATTTGGCCTAATCCTGAAAAAAGAGTAAAACTTGCATTTATTTCTGGTAACTTAAAACAAGCAATAGATTCGATAAGAAATATTATGCAAACTGGAGCTAGGCCTGCAGTAGTTCGTATTTATGATAAAATTGAAACTAAAAGGCATTTTTACGAAAATGAAGACATAATTGGCCTTGTTTTAACTATAATAATAATTGAAGGAAACTCAAAAATCGTTGATGCTGAAACACAAATTATAAAAGAGAATCATCAAGGCAAACAAGTAAAAACAGAAATTGTTGATCACTGGCTTAAAACTCGTTTTAATGTCAAAGAAGCTTCTGAGTTTGTTCCAATGGGCGTAGTATTTGACACAATTGAAGTAGCAGTGGGTTGGAATGATGCAATAAAGCTTTATGAAAACGTTATAAAATCAATGAAACAAATAAAAGGAGTTATTTTTGCTTCAGCTCACGCATCACATTTTTATCCTCAAGGAATATGTTTTTATTTTACCTTTGCAGGTATTCCACCTGTTCGAGAAAAAGTAGTTGATTTCTACAATAAAGTTTGGAAAACGGCAATGGATTCAACTGTTGAAAATGGTGGGACAATATCGCATCATCATGGTATCGGAAGACAAAAAACTCCTTGGATGAATGACGAACTTGGCCAAGAAGGTTTTGTACTCTTGAAAAAATTAAAAAAATGTGTAGATGAAAAAAATATAATGAATCCTGGAAACATGGGGGTGTAATTCTTTGCCAGGAAAATATGATTGGTTAAAGGATGAGATGAAGGGTTTTAAAACTCTCTCCAGACTCCCAATTATTTTAAAATTCTTAAAAGGAAAAATCAAAGGCCCTGATGATATCACAAAATGCACTTTATGCCCTAATATGTGCAGAAATGCTTGCCCCGTTGGAATTGTTGATGGATCAGAAACGACATCACCATCTGGTAAGAGTAAAATTGGTTTTCTTCTAAGAGAAAACGTTCTTGAAAAAAACAAAGAAAACATTTTTCCAATGTATATGTGTCTTTCATGTGGTTGTTGCGAAAATTATTGTCCTTTTAATTTCTCAGTTTCTGACATTTTACACCTAATAAAAACTGACGTTGTTGAAAAAGGAATAATTTATGATGAGTTTAAAAAAGTTCTAGATAATCTGGAAAAATATGGTTACCCTTATGGGCCTTTGAAGATTCATGAGGCAATAAAACCAATAACAATAAACCCTAGACAACGAATTTTATATCTTTCTGGTTGTATTTTCAGGGAAAATAATCCAGAAGTAATTTCAAAAACATTGAACTTATTTGCAAAACTAGATTTTAATGTTTCAACAATTTCAAAAGAAAAATGTTGCGGAATCCCTGCCTATAATATAGGAGATATGAAAATTTTTAAGGACCTTGCAAAAAATAACACCAAAATAATTAATGGTTTTAAACCTGATATCGTAGTAACATCCTGTCCCTCTTGTGCTTTAGCATATAGAATTCTTTATCCTAAAAATGGGTTTGATATTAACACAAGAGTGCTTCATATTACAGAATTTTTAATGGAAAATATTTCATATCTTAAATTGAAAAAAGAAAAAAATATGGATGTTACTTTTCACGATCCATGCAAACTTGTTAATAGTCTTAAGAAACCGAATGTTTTTTCTGAGTTTTTAAAAAAAATCTATAATGAAAATGTAGTCAAACCTTGGAGAAGTGGTGAAAATACCTTTTGCTGTGGCTATGGTGGAAGTAGTATTTGCAGAATAAAACCAGAACTTGCTGATGAAATTGCTCTTGAAAGAATAACAGAACTTATAGATTTTTCAAATACAATAATTACTGCTTGTCCATCTTGTAAACTTGCATTTGAAAATGCAAAAAAATCAATTGATAAAGAAGTTAATATTTTAGACATCGTTGAATTTGTTGATTCGTTACAAAATAAGTAACATATGATGGTTGAGATATGAGTCTTGAATCAAAATTGAAAAAAATCGTTAATAAAAAAAATATTTTTTTTGAGATTAAAGAAAATATTGTTTTTTTTAAAGGAGTTGTAAGAAATTATGATGAATGGATCGATGTAGGTCTAAAAACTGGTCAGTTAAAAGGAGTTGAAGGAGTAGTAAATAATATTTTATGGGATAAAAATCAAAATTCTATAAGAAAAAAAATAAATGATGAGAGATTAAAAATCTTTAATTCTCAAAAAAACAAAAATGCTGGAACCTTTGACATAGTAGTAATTGGTGCAGGACTAATAGGTTGTTTTATTGCTCGTGAACTTTCGAAATATCAAACAAGTGTTGTTGTTTTAGAAAAAGGCTGCGATGTTGGACTTGGGGCATCTAGGGCAAATAATGGAATGATTCACCCCGGAATTGCACCAGATTTTAATACTCTTAAAAGAAAGCTAAATATCAGAGGAAATATACTATATGATAAAGTCTGTAGTGAACTTGATGTTTCCTTTAAAAGAGTTGGAAGTCTTATTTTAGTCACTCCAGGAACTCTTGAAAAATATAAGAATAAGATACCTGGCTTTCTTTATCGTTTTATTTTAAAAAAAATTCTTCCAATACTTGCAAAAAGAAAAGGTAAGAAAAACGGTGTAAAAGATATAGAGATAATTAAAGGAGATAAGATTTTTAAATTGGAACCATGGGCAACAAAAGAAACACTTTTGGCCATTTATATACCAAGCACCGGTATTCTTGATCCACATGAATTAAACATTGCTATTTCTGAAAATGCAAAAGATAACGGGGTAAAAATACAACTGGACACTGAGGTTATTGGCTTCAATAAAGTTGGAAAAAAAATTACAGGAGTTGTCACATCAAAGGGAAAATTTAATTGTAAATTAGTAATAAATGCTGCTGGAGTATCCTCTGATGAAATAGCAGATTTAGCAGGCAGTAAAGAGTTTACAATACATCCACGAAAAGGTGTTGAAATTTTATTTAATAAAAATCTTAAACCTGGTATAAATCATTGCATCGCAGAGTTAATAATCCCCACTCCTGTAACTAGTAAAGGAGGCGGAGTTAACCCTGCTATTCATGGTAACATAATATGGGGTCCTACAGCTGTTGAAATTCCAAGTAAAACTGATACAACGGTATCTAGAGAAGAAATTAACCAGATGCTTGATAAATATTCAACTGTTGTAAATGACGATTTTCCAAAGAAAAAAATGATAAGATATTTTGCCGGTGTTAGAGCACCAACTTTTACAGAAGATTTCATCATTCGACCTGCTAAATGGGTGGAAAATCTTATTCATGTAGCAGGTATTCAATCACCAGGACTTGCTTCTGCTCCAGCTATTGCTAAATATGTTGTAGAACTTGTCCAAAAACAAGGTTTTTCTAAGGAAAAAAATAGTAATTTTAATCCAATAAGAAAAAGAATTTCTTCTGCAGCAGATATTAGTCTAGAGGAGTTACATAAAAGGATTGAAAAAGATCCTTCTTGGGGTAATATTGTTTGTACATGTGAAACAATTTCTGAAGCGGAGATTGTTGAGGCAATAAATAGAGGTGCTCAAAGCATTGATGCTGTAAAAAGAAGAACAAGAGCTGGTATGGGTAATTGTCAACTAAGCTATTGTAGACTCAGAATTGCAAAAATACTTTCTAGAGAATTAAAAATCCCACTTAATCAAGTTGTTAAGGAATCTGCTGATAGCAAACTATATAATGGAATTGTTAGAGGTGAAAAGCAATGAAGGATGTTGTAGTAATCGGTGGTGGTCCTTCAGGTGTTGCTTGTGCAGTGACGTTATTTGATAAAGGTTTTGATGTTGGAATAATTGAGATAAATGAAGAACTCGGAGGGCTTCTTGATCAATGTATTCATGATGGTTTTGGAACAAAACTTTTTAACGAAGGGCTATCAGGTCCGGAGTTTGCATCTCGTTTTATAGAGAAATTAGATAAATCAACAGTTGAAATAATGTTGAATTCTTTTGTAAAATCAGTAAATCCTTCAGATAAAACAAAAGAAATAACATGTATTACACCACAAGGAGTTAAAAAAGTACAAACAAAATCAATTGTTTATGCAATTGGATGTCGAGAGAGAAACGAATATGAAATCCTTATTGGTGGTAGCAGACCCACAGGCGTTTTAACCGCTGGAGCTGTACAAAGACTAGTAAATCTTTATGGAATACTACCTGGAAAAAACGTAATAATAGTTGGCGGTGGAGATGTCGGAATGATAGTCGCCCGTCACCTCTTTCTAGAAGGAATCAATAACATTTTTATGGTTTACCCTGAAGAATTTTTTACAGGGCTACCTCGAAATATTCAGCAATGCATTCTTGATTTTGATATAAAATTTCAACCACAAACCATTGTTAAAAATATCATCGGATCAGAACACATTGAAGCAGTAGAGCTTGTAAAAGTTGATGAAAATTGGAATCCAATTAATGGAACAGAAAAAACAGTAAAATGCGACTCTCTTATTTTATCAGTAGGTCTCATTCCATATTCTGATAAACTTGAAGAAATAGGAGCAAAAATTGATAGTTATACAAATGGACCAGTTGTAAATGAATATTTTGAAACAACAGTAAATGGTGTTTTTGCAATTGGCAATCTAGTTCAAATTTTTGACTATGTCGATGATGCTGTAGAGACAGCTTTTATTGCCGCTGATGGCGTAGAACAATTTTTAAAAAATAAAACACATAAAAAAGACGGTTTTATTAATTTAAAGCCAGGGGAAAATGTCAATTGTCTCACACCTCAAAGAATTGATAAATTTTTAGATGAAATTTCTATTTTCTTTAGACCAGGAATAACTTGTAAAACACCAAAAATTCTTTTAATAAATAAAGAAGGTAAAATTTTAAAAAAATTTTCAAAACCATTTGTGAGACCCTCAACACTTGAAAACTTGAAAATACCTTTGAAAATTATTGAAAATGAAGACGAGGTAAGCTTGCATGTCAAAGCAAAAGAAGACTAGTATTCTTTGTATCCGTTGTCCAAAGGGTTGTGAGTTAAAAGTATCAAACAATAAAAAAGATATAAAAGTTGAAGGAAATGAATGCCGTATAGGATTAGAATATGCAATTGAGGAAATAAAAAATCCTGTAAGAATAGTTGCAAGCACAATCAGTATTTTAAATTCAAATTATCCACGATTACCTGTTAGAACAAAAGATACAATTCCGAAAAATAAAATTAAAAAAGTAATTGAAACAATAAGAGGAGTAACAATAAAAGCACCGATTAAACAAGGTCAAATAATTATAAAAAATATAGCAAATACTGGATCCGATCTAATAGCAGAAAGAGACATGGAGCGTGTAAAAAATTGAAATATTTCTTAATTTTAGATACAGGTACAACAAACATTAAAGCACATGCTTTTACCACTGATGGAACGCTTGTTGAGAGTTTTGAAGAAAAATCTAAACCGAAATATCCTCAACCAGGATGGGTCGAACAAGAGCCAATGTATATTATAAATACCATTCACAAACTCATCGAAAAAACAATTGCAAAACTTGAAAATCCTCTAGGGCTTGCCCTTACGAATCAAAGAAGTACAACAATTCTATGGGACAAAAAATCAGGTGAACCACTTTACAACATGATAACATGGCAGGATACAAGGACAATTGACATTATTGAAAGTCTTTCTAAAAAATTTATATTAAAATTTGGAAAAGGTCTAGGTAAAACAACTAAAAAATTATCAAGTTTAATTCCTTCAATTAAACATACAAGAAAAGGTGCATATATCATTACCCTTGCAAACATTGGATTTGGAACCGCCCACTCTTCAATGCATATTAGATGGATGATGGAAAATGTTGAAGATGTTAAAAAAGCAATAAATTCAAAACAAGCAGTTTTTGGCAACATTGATTCTTGGGTTACTTGGAACTTAACTGGAAAACACGTTACAGATTTAACAAATGCCAGTGCAACAGGTATTTTCGATCCATTTTATACCAAATGGAGTGAAAACATCCTAAAAATAGTTGAAATCCCCCATCAGATTATGCCACGTTTTATAACAAATGATACACAAATTGGAATAGCAAAAAATTACAATATACCATACTTAACACAAATTGCAGATCAACAAGCATCACTCTACATGGCTGGAATAAAAAAAGGAGATCTAAGCATAACAAGCGGAACAGGAGCATTTATCGATATGAACGTTGGTGAGATACCAGCCCCTGGAGACATTGGAATTTATCCCATGGTTGCTCTGTCTACTAAAAATAAAACTATGTTTTTATTAGAAGGGGCTGTAAACGCAGTAGGAAGTGCTATTGATTGGCTTATAGAAATAGGTTTTATAAAAAATTACAGCGAAATATCTAAAGCATTCAAAGAATCTCGTGGGGATTCAAATATTATTTTTATTCCACCATTATCAGGTTTAAATTCACCATATCTTAGACCCGATATTAAAGCGGCGATATTTGAAATTACAAAGGATACCTCGAAAAATGATTTTATAAAATCTTTAATTCAGGGAATTGCTATGAGATGTTCTGAAGTAATTCTTGCACTTGAAAAAGTTTCAAATATTGATGTTGAGCGGGTTGTTGCAGATGGTGGAGCATCACAAAATGATGAGTACTTGCAATTAATGTCAGATCTTTCAGAAAAACAAATTCTTCGACCTAAAAATCTTAATGGAACTGCTTATGGAACATTTATGATTGCAAAATCAGTTTATGAAAAAAAAGATTTAATAAAAACCTGGGCGCCTCCAAAAATAGAAAACACATTTAAACCAATTCAAAAGCATAAAGAATTCAAAGAGCAATGGAATAAACACATCAATAGTTTAATTAAAGAATAATAGGATTAAAAGAAGAAGAAATAGTAGTATATTTTACTATTTATGTCCTGATATTTTCAAGAATATCCAGCAACTTTTGTAGAAAAGGAAACCTATCTAACCAATTCAGGAACCACATGTTGCGATTTTTTGGTATAATAACTAAGAACGTACCATTTTTTCCAAAAGCATCGTAAATATCTCTTGCCTTGGCTTTAATTGAGAAAGTTTCTCTTTCATCCCAACGATGACTTAATGTTATTTTTTCACCTGAAGCATAAGGGCCAAAGTTTTCTTCTTTATCACCATCACCCCAATAAATATAATAATACACATTGTCTCCATCAGGGTCTGTCGCAGTAAAATTAAATTGGTATAATTCCCCAATTTTTCCACTAGTTGGGCCAGTAATAGTTACCATATTTGGAGGATCGTTATCAATCACTATCTTATGAGGATCTGACCATTTACCCTCACCTAGCTGATCTTTTGCTTTAGCCGTTATTTCATAAATTCCTTTATGACTCCAGCTATTTTTCACTTTTACATCCGAACCAGATTCGTAAGGTCCAATCCAACCCGAATTTGTACCGTCACCCCAGTCAATGTATAACCATATGTTACCTCCATTGTAATCTATTGCATTAAATGTGAACTCATATTCAACTCCAGATTCTCCAAGATCAGGACCAGTTATAGTTGGTGGATCCGGAGGTATATCTCCGATTCTTATTTTATGTTTTGACCAACTACTGAAATGCCAAACATCTCTGGATTGAGCCCTAATCTCGTATAAACCATTTTTGCTCCATGAATGGCTCTTGATGACTTCTTCACCTGATTCACAAGGAATCCAACCGGAATTTGAACCGTCGCCCCAGTCAATGTATATCTCTATATCATCCCCCTCAGGGTCGTTGGTTGTAAAGCTGAAGTCATATTTCACTCCAGTTTCTCCCTCTATTGGACCTTCTATTACTGGTGGATTTTGCTCATTTCCACCAGGATATTTGATTATCTTAAGTTCATCAATTTTTCCATCAAAAAAGTTTACAGAATCATTAGATCTGGTACCTATTTTAGCTTTATTAAATTGGTCGGCAGAAAAGGTACAAACATAGTATGTTAGACTGGTATCTAGTTCATCATCAACATAAATTAATACAGTTGGATTAGCTGGCATACCATTATACCAGACTTCAACATAATGCCATTCGTCATCATTATAAACACCTTCAGATGTTACTGTTATTCCACAGCTTAAACGCCAAGCCTTAAATTCTAAAGTGCCGTTTGGATTTAATGCAACATGGGAACCTGGGTTGTAAGCAGGCGCACTAACACTATAAATGACACCTTTATTAGTTGATGATGATTTAAAATAAAATGAAAATATCAAGTCATCGGTTTTATTGAATCCTAGGTAATTTTCTGCATAGGCATCTAAAGAAACGTAATCATTTGCTCCATCAAAATCCAATGCATAACTAGAATAACCAGTAGTCCATGATGCTCCATAGATCGTTCCATCGAATCCATGTACTGAAGCATCATGTGCAACGTTACCGTTGTTTTCATTAAACTTCCAATTGCCTAAAATATAATTATTTTCCACCATCGTGCGAGCAAATTCTTGGTTGTTTAAAACGTGTTGTTCTTTCATTTCAGTTTTATCAATATATTCACTTCCAGAGACAGACAGTATAGGCGTAGCTACCAATATCATAAAAATTAAAGCTGTTGTTGCTTTTTTCTTCAATTATTCAACCCCTATTATTTAATATATCTATGTCAGATTTAGTATATAAAATCTTTCCCTTGAGCTTGATAAATATTCTCCTGGATAAAATGTTAAAATCAATTTTTTTTAATTATTATTCATATAAAATCAGATTATGTCCTATCATTTCATGAATAAAAATACAAAAACTAAGGAGCTGATGTTTCTCTAAAATAGGGCGTATTAGCATTTGTAAGGTGATACATAAATAAAGAATCTATTTTTTTTTATTTTTCAAAAACCTCCAAAAAACAAAAAATATATCAAATAAAATTGTATTACGATATTTAAATAAAAAACAGATGCAGGATTGTAGAGTATTCATCACGAAGGTGAGGAGGGTGATGGATGAGAATGCGAAAAGGTCGTGTCTCTATTTTTACTCTACAACCCCTATTATAATATCAATAAGTCTTTTAGTATAAACTTTACGTAATTGTTTTAAATGTATCGACGCCCAGTATTTGCTTTTGATAAAAAAATAGATTTAGGCTTTAATGTCTGACTTATTGTTTTTAAAAATTGGGCTAAATAATATTTTCAATTTCAAGTTTCATATTTAGCAGCAATTGGCATTCTCCTTCCCATTCCAAATGCCTTTGGAGTGACTTTAAGACCAGGAGAAGCTTGCCGTCTCTTATACTCGTTTTTATCAACAGCATTTATTACCCATTTTACAATTTTTCGGTCAAAATTCAATTCAAGAATCTTTTTCAAAGAATATCTCTCATCAATGTAGTAATAAAGAATTGAATCCAAGATATCATATGGCGGCAATGTATCTTGGTCTATTTGATCGGGTTTTAATTCTGCTGATGGCAGCTTTTCAATAATCTGTTTTGGAATTATTTCTTTTTTTCTATTAATAAACCTAGCCAATTTATAAACCATAGTTTTAGGAACATCAGAAATAACCGCTAGACCTCCTGTCATATCTCCATATAATGTACAATAACCCACGGCTAATTCGCTTTTATTACCCGTCGATAAAACTAGATATCCAAATTTATTAGAGAGAGCCATGAGAATATTGCCTCGAATTCTGGCTTGAATATTTTCAAGTGTTACATCTACTTTTTCTCCTAATTTCAGGTGCTTTGAAAAAGATTCAACATATGAATTATATATTGAAGAAATAGGAATTTTTTTAAATTGAATACCAAGATTTTGAGCAAGTTTTTTTGAATCCTCGACACTTCCTTCTGAGGAATATGGGCCAGGCATTGTGACTCCAATTACGTTTTTACTCCCTATTGCATCTTTTGCTAGGCAACAAACTACAGCTGAGTCAATACCACCTGAAACTCCGATTACAACCTTTGAAAAACCACATTTTAGTATATAATCACGAAGACCTAACAATAACGCTCCATATATACTTTCAATATCTTCATGTGATTTGTATAAACCTGCTATACCTGCACGATTTATTTCAACGGTTTGTACATGTTCTTTGAATGAAGGTAAAATTACAATTGGATTTCCCTGATTATCAATAATCATGCTTCTTCCGTCAAATATTAGTTCGTCATTTCCTCCTACCTGATTAACAAATACAAATGGAATATGATGTTTTTTCGCATGATTTTGGCAAATACGAAATCTTACCTGTTCTTTTCCAATATGAAATGGTGAAGCAGAAATATTAATTAGGATAGTTGCACCTTTTTTTTTCAATATTTCTATTGGATCTAATGGATAATATCTTTTTGGCCATAATTCTTCATCATTCCAAGCATCTTCACAGATAGTAATACCTAATTTTTCATCTTTAAATGGTACAATGTTAATTTTATTTGCTACATCAAAATATCTGGCTTCATCAAAAACATCATAAGTTGGTAAAAGAGTTTTATTTTGTTTAATGAGTATTCTGCCTTGATAAATCATTAAGGCAGAATTATATAAACCTCTCCCTGTTTGTTTGATGGTTGGCAATGGTGCGCCGATGATTATTCCAGTTTGTGGGTATTCTTTTGAAATTTTAGTTATTTTTGATATAGCTAGTTGAATTTTTTTAATAAACCAATCTCTTTCTAAAAGATCTCTTGGTGGGTATCCAGAAATAAAAAGCTCTGAAAAAATAACTAGATCTGAGGAATTATGTCTACATTGTAATAATACATCAGTTATTTTCTTTATATTTCCTTTAATATCTCCAATAATTGGATTTAATTGGGCAATGGTTATTTTCATTGAATGTTTTCCTCCTGCTAAAGTTCAATAATATTATGAAGATTTTGGTTAAATAAATACTCGTTTTTCATCTTTTACGATATTTAGAACTATCTGTGTACTAGATTTTTCCACATGTTCCATTGATAGAACCCTTTTTATAAATCCATTTAAGTCTCTTCTGTCTTTAAAATGGGCTATTACTAGCGAATCCCAGTCACCTGTAATGTCGTAAACAGCACCTACGTGGTTGTCTTTGGATATTTTTTTCTGTACTTCAATTAATTTACCATGAGCTAGTTTTACATTTATTATAGCAGTTAGATCATATCCAACTTTTTCTAGATTAACTACAGGGATATATTGCTCAATAATCCCTGTTCGCTCCATTTTCTTAACTCTGTTAGCGATTGTTGATAGTGATACTTTCAGTTCTCTAGCTATCTCTCGATAACTTTTTCGGGCATTTTCATTTAATGATTTAATAATAGTAGTGTCTAATCTGTCCATGAATATGGATATGGCTTAATGTTTTATTAAATATATCTATATTTTTAATCAATTTATTAAACAATGTTTAATATTTAATTAAATAAAAATTCATTTGATTTATAAATAAAGGAAATGGTATATATTCTACAAATATAATTATTATAATTAATATGGATAAAAGTGTATGGTTTAGAATTTGGACTGAAAATTGGTTTTTCGAATTAGAAAATAAAATGACAAAAAAGAACGATTAAAATAAAAGTTTTTAAATTATGTCGGATTCATTACTAATTGTCATTTATAAAGGCATCATATTAATTGATTTCATAGAAACTTTTAAATAAAATACAACATATTGATATGGCGCTATAATCTATGTGGTAAATATGGACAAGATGTTTATCTTTATTTATAGTTGGCCTTTATTGGCCTTGCATTTGCCCTATAGATTGTAGTTTGTTCAATCCTCTCCCCCTGCTTTTGATTGATCCCCGGAATTTTTTATATAATCTTTTAACGGATATATTATATTTAAAAGACAGGGGGAGAATCTAATAACAACTAATATTATTACAAGAATATAAAAATTATTCAAAAAACTCTACATAAAATTTAATTTAAATTTTTATTTTACAAAACACTTTTAATTACAAAACCTTCATATATTTGGTAAATTTAAATAAAGTTACCATATAGGTGATATCTCTGAAGAGATTTCATAATTATAACACCTATCTTAAATCCATAGATCAACCAATTGCATTTATTCTTGGCAAATATATTACCTCAGGATTAGGCATTTCACGATATCTAGGTAGACTAAAGATACCAGTAGTCTGGTTAGATTCAAATCCAAAACAAATAGGTTTTCTCTCGAAATATTGCACGGGCATTGTCTCTCCACCTCCAGAAAACAATGAAGAATATATTGGTTTTCTCATCAATCTTGGAAAAATTTTGAGTCAAAAAGGAGTTTTACTACCTATTGGAGATACCGAGATATATGCAACATTGAAATATAAACAAAAATTGAAAAAATACTATCATTTTTCTATGCCAGATTTAGAGATTACTAATAAACTACTTGATAAAAGCATATTATATAGAATACTTGACAAACTTAAAATTGCCCATCCAAAAACCTATTTTCCACAGAATTTAACTGATGTAAAGAAATTGAGTAATAATATTCTTTATCCTTGTTTCATTAAACCATCATATTCATCATATTTTGTTATTGACTTTAAAACCAAACTCTTTAATGTAGAATCAAGTGACCAACTTATTAATCTATATAATAAAACACTCATAAAAAATTATAATGTACTGATTCAAGAAATAATCCCTGGAGAAGCTAATTGTATGTATGGATTAAATGCCTATTATGATAAGGATTGTTCACCCAACGGAGTTTTTATGTATAGACGGATTAGAGAATGGCCATTTAATACTGGTTGTGGTTGTTTAATAGAGAGTGTTGAAGTCCCTGAGCTTGAAGAAATTATCAACCCATTGATCAAACATATAAAGTTTCATGGAATAGTAGATGCTGAATTTAAAAAAGATCCAAGAGATAAAAAATTTAAATTAATTGAAATAAACCCACGTTCTTGGGAACAAAATAGTCTACCTTCTCGATGCGGTATCAACCTCCCATATATTGCATACATGCAAGCAATTGGTAAAGAAGTAGATAAAGTAATATGTAAACAAAAACAAATGAAATGGTTGTTTATATTTGACGACATACTATCAACTCTAACAAGTATGAAAAAAAATGAACTTACATTCCAAGAATGGATACATTCATTCAAAGGAAAAATTGAATATGCAATTTTTGCAAAAGACGATCCAAATCCTTTTTTTGCTTTATTTTTCAAATCAATCTCCTTTTCAACCTTTTCTGCCCTCCAAAGAATTGTTTGGCCTGTAGATTCAAAGAAAAATAACAATTGAATATTTATTCATATCCTAATTCTTACCTGGAATACAAATACCATAATAAATAAAAAAGCAAGGGAAATGGATATCCAATAAAGTCTTCTGCAGTAACAGAAACAAATAAAGTATAACCAACAACTCCATAAGCCATAACTGGTGGTAGAAATACGCTGAAACCTACACCCCAGAATCCTAAAGCAATCCCCTGTTGCTTACCAGTGGCGATAAATCCCAGCATGCGAATTAATCCACCACATGAGGTAAATCCTTCTTCTGCTGACCACATAAAGAACAATCTAGGGATGGGAAACAGCAATATTGGTACTAATCTTGGGAATACAAATAAAGGCCCTGTTGTACCTGACCCGATGGAGATAAAGTTACACACAAATTGTGATCGTCGAAAATCTAAAGGTTCTAATTTTTTAGCTGGAAGAGTTTTTTGATATCGTGTTTGCGGTCTTGATATAAATGAAAGCCTAGGAAGTTGATAATTTCGTGGCAAAAGAGAATAATTTTTTGCAAGCTCGATTATTTCTGTTTGCAATCTAGATATATTGTTGTTGGATGATTGTTGAGAAATTAACGAGTTTAATTCTGATAATTTTAAGAATAATTTGATGATTTTATCTTTTGATAGGTTTTGTTGATGTTTAAAAAACTGATTTTGGGCGGTACTTGCATAACAAGTAACTGGAGCTTGCTTTATTTCATCAAGTTGTGATAGAAAAGTAAGCTCATTTTCATTTACATCTATCGTTGTTTTCCCTATAATAATTGGAGAAAATGAAATGCTTGTTAATAAAATTATCAAACCAGTTATACAACCCTTGACAATAATATTATGATTCATAGATTTTTCCTCCCAAAATAATTATATGTTATCATATTGAAAATACTATAAATACATTACGTTTAATTTGATGTTTTTTTTCAAAATCAAAATCCAAAACAATCGTTATCGAAAGGATTAAATATTCTATTATCCCTAATTATAGTAGGGATTTAAATTTGAAGAAACATAATATTTTGGTAAATAATTTAATCAATAGAATTACATCATTAGCAGTGTGTTTTTTAGTAACAACCACTGCTATATCATCAATAACCGCCTCTTCATTTGAAACAAAAACTGTAACAAAAGACAGCCTCAGTTATACATTTACATTTGCTGAACCAAAATTTCAGAAAAAAACTGTGGGTAGTTCTGGTTATATAGATATAAATCTACCTGGATGCATGTCGATGGGTAGAGAAGCAGGTCAACCAGCAATGCCAGTAAAATTTATAAAATTACTACTTCCACCAAAAACAACTGTAAAAAATGTTGATGTTGTTGGAGCATCCTTTGAATTAGACCTAGAAAATATTGATTTAAAGAAATCACCTATTTTTCCTTATCAATATCCAGTACCTTTTGGTAGCGAACCAGAAGAATTTGTAGTTGACAATGCGTTTTATTCTTCCGAAATGGTATATCCTACCAAAAAAAGTGAAGATTATAGTATTGGATACTCGCGCGGATATGCAATTTTAGATATTGCATTAAATCCTGTTCAATATATACCAAATGAAGGTAGGATTTTCTTATGTCCTGAATTGACTGTTAAAATCAATCTTGAGGAGAGCGATTATGTAAACCAATTTTTCCGAAATAATCCTGAGGATGAAGCTTGGGTCAACTCTCTTGTATCGAATCCTGAAATAACTAAGCGATACACTGCAGATATTCCAATATTTGATTATCAGGGCGGTTTATGTGATCCGAGTGATGATTTTGATTATGTGATTATTACTACTGAAGATAATGGTTTGGATTACTGGGAGACTACCGAGGAGACGCCGTATAACTGGGAGAGTCTTATGAATAAACATGCTGAAGACGATGGGTTTAGTTGCACAGTAGTGACAGAGCAAGAAATTGATGCCTGTGAAGATTATAAAAATGATCCACCTTTTGATGATATTCAAGCACATATTCGTGAGTTCTGTAAAGATGCATACCAGGATTGGGGTACACAATATATTCTTATAGGTGGTGACGGTGAATGGATTCTTCCTCGTCAAATGAGTTATGAGTATGAATACAACGTGGAAGCTGATATCTATTGGAGCAACCTTGATAAGAATTTTAATGCAGATGAAGATGATTTTTGGGGTGAAGAAGACGATCTAGGATTTGACTTATATACAGAATTATTTATCGGTCGTCTAACTTGCGACGAACCAAAGGACGTATCTAATTGGATGAGTAAGAGCTTCTACTATGCAGATAGCCTTGAACATATATATCTGGATAATGCAGCGTTCTATGGTGGAGATACAACATGGTCATGTCAAGGAGATGATTTTATTGATTACGGTGCTAAAAAAGGTACAGACAACTGGCTTGGCCCAATTCCAGGAGATCATGGTTCTTATCCTAAGTGGCTTGGATTTCAATTTGGTTTTGAAACATGGAATGAGAACAACCCCGGTGGTGAATATGATCTTTCAGTTGCATGGACTGCTGAACCACCGAACGAGGGTTGGCAAGGCGGCAGTAAATCTGTAGCTATAGTTGGACTTAAAAAAGCTATTAACGAGGATCGTGTAACATTGATAAGTGGTATTGCTCATGCCAACTCTTTTAAGTCGCTTGATGTATATTCTACCGATTGGGAATCAGAATATCATAATACTAAACCGTTTTTAATATTTGACATCGGTTGTCACTGCGGTGATTTTTATCCTACAGATGATGGTGTTCTACATTCAATGCTTTTCCATTCTGATACTGAACTAGCCTTTGCCTGTATCTATCATACCAGCAACGGATGGGGTGCAGAATATGATACCAACTCATCAAGTGCTTTGCAGATGAAACTCTTCTGGGATTACTTCTTCGATATGGAAAATAATTCTAAAGATTTTAACAATTGGCGGCTTGGCAGAGCAATGGCATGGTCTAAAGACGCAATGGCTCCAACTATCAACTGGACTTATATTGACGCACCGGGAAGTTGGAGATGTACAATCCAAGCATGTTTATTGTTTGGTGATCCTGCACAAAAAGTTAAACCCTCCAATATCTGTCCTGAAAAACCACAACAGCCGGCGGGCCCAAAAGAGGGTGTAACTGCAGTAGAATACGAATTCTCTGCAACGACTATTGATCCTGAGGGAGATAGTATTTATTTTATGTTTGACTGGGATGATGGGATATCCAGTGGATGGTTAGGCCCTTATGATTCCGGGCAAACAGGAAAAGCATCGCACATATGGAACACAGAAGGATACTACAACGTAACAGTCAAGGCTAAAGATGAAAAAGGCATTACAAGTCAGTTATCTATTCCTTTAACTATACACATATTACAAGCACCACGGCTTAAAATTAGATCCGTTCTTGGTGGTCTATTTAAGTTAAATGCAATAATCAAGAATACAGGCTCTGTTGATGCCACAAATGTTACCTGGAAAATTAAGTTTAGTGGTAGTATCTTTATCGGTAAAGAAACTACTGGTACAATTCCAAAAATAACTGCAGGTAGAGAAGAAGCAATTACTTCAGGGTTTATTCTTGGACTTGGAGCTACGGTAATTACAGTCAATGCAGTAATACCAGAAGGCTCATTTACAAGATCAGAGGGCGGAATAATTTACTTGTTCTATATATGGCTTAACCCAAGTGGTAGCTAAAGCCAAAGCAAATAAAGAGTTTTCAACCTCTTACATTAATTTCTTTTAATATATTAAAAAATTAAATTATTTTTATGAATATGAAAGACTTCTATCATATGATGGGGACGATATGACATTTTAGCTTGTCTTAAACCAGGGAGTCCCATATCTTGTTCTCTGTTAATAAATCTAAAATCTTTTCGAAGTAATTTCGCTACATCTGCATTTATGGCCTTGTATATTCCATCATAATCCGGCGAACCTTTTTCATAATGAACAACTGCTGTATCAAGATTCATTGGTTCAAAAACCGATATTGCTTCAATTTTATCATTTATCCTTATAGCTAATCCTGATAACTCAAGTTCAAAGAAGTGATCAATTGAGTATAATATGGCCTTTTTTTCATTTTCTAGAAGAGGATCTGAATCGCAATCCTTCCAAAGACACCATCTTTTAAGAAATTGTTTTATTTCGTCCATATTTTCCTTGGTAATTTCTTCAGTTTTATATGAAAAATTTTTTTTAAACTTATTTAAACGATTTCGGATCTTTGCATATTCTTTTCCAGGTAATTCGGCAAGATTAGATGCAAGATAGATATAGTCAAAATAATCTCTATGAGGAATAAATTTAAGTTTTGGAAAATTTATTGAAAGCCACTTTTTTGTTGGGGTATCAATAATTCCAAAAGGTTCGTCAGAGCCTTCTTTTTTTGCTAATTCAAATACTTGTTGAAAAAGATCTTTGTTATATTCACCTATAGGGGGTCTGAAACGAATATTTTCTTGTAACTTAGTCATTATTAACAAACTGTCTTTTAAAAGTAAATAATAAAATTTTACGTACTCTTTCCAACTTACAATGGTAGTGAAAACATAGTCACTATGGATGGGAGGATATTTTTTATATTGTTGGTCAAAAACGTATTTATCATCTATTGTAACTGGTTGAAAATCTTCAATTGAAAGCATTTTATTCCTCTTGGTAGTATAGCATTGGTGTATGATTCTTCATGGTTTTGAAACCCATTGTGGAGAAAAATTTTTCGTTACCTGGTTCTGCAATCAATCCTATCCACTGTATTCCTTTTGATAAACAATGGTTTAGTAGCTTAGTAACAATCTGTTTTCCAATACCTAAATCACGATAATTTGGTAAAACCACTAAGTCCTGTATATATCCATCTGACACACCATCAGATAGTACACGTCCCATACCAATTGTTTCGCCTGAATTATTTTCAACCGCTATTGCAAATACAAAGCTACCTTTTATTATTTGATTAATATTTGAGGTAGTCCAATTTTCCTTCCACCAACCTCCAGATTTATATAGTTTAACAATCTCCTCTTCAGACCACTTCTTAACGAATCTAATTTCAACATTATGCTCTTGCATATTACCATCCGTTTTTTTATTATTGTAACTTTGATTCCTTAGATAATAATAAATCATCAACAGTTAACAGTTAAACAGTTAAAATAATAATATATATTATCACTAAAAATATTTTTGACGAATTTAAAAGACTATTTTTTGAAAAATAGAAGGTTTAAAAATTTATTAGAAACGAATTTAAAATAACATATTGTAGATATCGTCTAATGTTATGACAATAAAACAAATTAAGGTTGGATTCGACAATTTTAGCTATGTTATTTACTGCCAGAAAACAAAAAAAGCAGCAATAATTGACCCTGGTTATGATGCATCTAATGTGATTAAATTCATTTCCTCTAATAATTTAAAATTAGAGTATATAATAAATACTCATTATCATAGTGATCATTCAAGTGAAAATAAACGAGTTAAGAACTATTTTCCAACTGCAAAAATTGTTACTTCAAAAGTCGATGGACAAAGATTAGGTTTGAAAGTAGATATTTATGTTCGTGATAAATACAAATTGTCATTAGGAGAAATCACTCTTACATTTTTG
>SMTZ1_10000246_pt1 | contig 47492 bp, 39 predicted proteins | sample DeeMarSWOR136_30_FD_25667 | JGI IMG/M metagenome (IMG submission 25667) | reverse complement strand
GAAACTGAGTGGAGAAAGAATACGACAGATAGAAAAGGAATCTCTTGTAAATCTTCATAGAATAGCAAAAGAAAGGGAATTGGATCTCTTTCTTGATAGGGGGAAAAATTAAAGAAATGATTAAATATCCTTTGCGAAAGTCAATCCTATCCTTAATAAATTTCGGTTTCGTTGCAAAATTCTATACCATATTATGAGGTGAAAAGAGACAAGATTTAGAGATAGTTTTATATGTTATCTTTGTATGGGGAGCCAGAAATATCTCTCGAAATTTTGAGTGAGAGATAAGTAAAGCCCTGATTAAAATAGACTAATCAGGGCTTTTTATTTATTAAAATTTCAATTTAATTTCCCTAAAAAAGAATAAGGCACAATTCAATAGTTAATTTCTTTGAAAATAAATCATTGCTTTTTATTGTATTTTTTTCTAAAATCAATTTCCAATTTTCATATAAATGTCCTTTTAGAGAATTCTGTGACCCCTGTTCAGAGACTTATAACAGTTTGAATATTTTGACATACATTTCCATAGGGGTCTTTTTTTGAACTTTTTAGCTGAAGGAGACACCTATGCCCAGACGCGACGGCATCAAGAAGGTGATGATTATCGGCTCAGGCCCTATTGTAATCGGTCAGGCCTGCGAGTTTGATTACTCTGGCACCCAGGCCTGCAAGGCCTTGAGAAAACTCGGATATGAAATTCTGCTCGTTAACTCAAATCCCGCAACTATCATGACCGACCCCGGCATGGCAGATGTAACATACATTGAACCGCTCGACCTTGAGTATTTAACAGAGATAGTAAAGAAAGAACGTCCTGATGCACTGCTGCCAAATCTCGGTGGACAGTCAGGATTAAATCTTGCTTCTGAACTTGCAATGACGGGTGTTCTTGAAAAGTATGGTGTCAAAGTGATTGGCGTCGAAGTCGATGCTATTAAGCGTGGCGAAGATCGTCTGGCGTTCAAAGAGACGATGAATCGCCTCGGCATTGAGATGCCCAGAAGCGAGATCGCTCGCAGTGTCGAGGAGGCTGAGATAATCGTCAAAAAACTCGGATTTCCGGTTGTTATCCGCCCGGCCTATACCTTAGGAGGTACAGGTGGAGGCATGGTTTACAATATGGAGGAACTAAACACCATAGCCAGTCGCGGTTTATCCATGAGCCTCGTAGGCCAAGTACTGGTTGAGGAGTCAGTGCTTGGATGGGAAGAACTGGAGCTCGAAGTTGTTCGCGATGCCAAAAATCAGAAGATTACGGTCTGTTTTATTGAAAATGTTGATGCCATGGGTATCCATACTGGGGATTCATTCTGTACCGCGCCGATGTTGACCATAGATCAGGAACTGCAAAAGCGCCTTCAAAAATATTCTTATGATATTGTCGAGGCTATCAAAGTCATAGGAGGTACCAATATCCAGTTCGCACATGATCCCAAAACTGGGCGGGTAGTGGTGATTGAAATCAATCCCCGCACTTCACGCTCATCAGCCTTGGCATCAAAAGCTACAGGTTTTCCCATTGCACTGGTCTCAGCCATGCTTGCCGGTGGTCTTACGCTGGATCAGATTCCCTACTGGAGAGATGGTACTCTTGAGAAGTATACTCCCTCCGGTGACTACGTGGTTGTCAAATTCGCACGGTGGGCCTTTGAGAAGTTTAGAGGTGTCGAGGATAAGCTTGGTACCCAGATGCGTGCGGTCGGTGAAGTTATGAGCATCGGGAAAACCTATAAAGAGGCTTTTCAAAAATCTATTCGATCGCTTGAAAACGGACGTTATGGTTTGGGTTTTGCAAGAGACTTTCACAAGAAGCCGCTGGAAGCGCTGATGGATATTCTCAGTGAGCCCTCCAGCGAACGGCAATTTATCATGTACGAAGCATTGCGCAAAGGTGCGGACGTTAAAACCCTCTATGAGCGAACATATATAAAACCTTGGTTTATCGAGCAGATGAAGGAGCTCGTGGAGCTGGAGAAAAGGTTGCTGAAATATAAAGACAAGATTCTGCCAGACGAGCTCCTTGTGGAAGCCAAAAAGGACGGCTTTTCTGATAAGTATCTCTCTCAGATTCTTGACATAAGAGAGTCTGAGATCCGTAGCAGACGAACAGCACTTAACGTTGTTGAAGCATGGGACATTGTCCCTGTAAGCGGGGTTGAAAATGCGGCTTATTACTACTCTACCTACAATGCGCCAGACAAAGTAGAGGTAAGCCAAAGCACGAAGATAATGGTACTCGGTGGCGGTCCTAACCGAATCGGCCAGGGGATTGAATTTGACTATTGCTGTGTCCATGCAGCCTTCGCTCTCAGGGACGAAGGCTATGAGTCGATTATGGTAAACTGCAACCCTGAGACTGTTTCTACTGACTATGATACCTCAAACAAGTTGTACTTCGAGCCGCTGACTGTAGAGGATGTTCTGTCTATCTATCAGAAAGAGAAACCAGAGGGTGTAATTGTTCAATTTGGAGGTCAGACACCCCTTAACATCGCGGCAGATCTCTCTGCGGAAGGAGTAAAGGTTCTCGGGACGAGCCCGGAAACTATTGATCTTGCCGAAGACCGCGATCGGTTCAGAAAGATCATGAAAGACTTGGGCATACCTCAGCCAAAATCAGGCATGGCCGGCACGGTGAAAGATGCCTTTAATATTGCTGAACAAATCGGCTATCCATTAATTGTGCGTCCGTCTTATGTTCTGGGTGGGCGAGCGATGGAGGTGGTCTATGACAAGGCAATGTTACAGGAATACGTTACAGCAGCAGTCGAGGTCTCACCCGATCGACCGATTCTGATTGAAGAGTTCCTCGAGGATGCCATAGAGGCTGAGGCTGATGCCATAGCAGATGGTACGGATGCCTTTGTCCCTGCAGTCATGGAACATATTGAACTTGCCGGAGTTCATTCAGGAGATTCCGCATGTGTGATTCCGCCTGTCAGTATCCCGCAAAAACATATTGATACTATAGAGGAGTACACAAAAAAGATTGCAGTAGAATTTAATGTTGTGGGACTGATGAATATCCAGTATGCCATTGTTAGAGACATGGTCTATATCTTGGAGGCAAATCCTCGGGCAAGCCGCACTGTTCCTCTGGTAAGTAAGGTTTGCAATATCCCTATGGCGCGGCTCGCTACGCAAGTCATGCTGGGGAAAAAGCTGGATGAGCTAAAGCTACAGCGAAAACCAGTATCGCATTTTGGAGTCAAGGAGGCAGTCTTTCCCTTTAATATGTTTCCCGAAGTTGATCCGGTCCTTGGTCCTGAGATGCGCTCAACAGGGGAGGTTCTGGGCATGGCCAACAACTCTGGCATTGCATTCTATAAGGCTCAAGAAGCTGCAAATCAACGCCTGCCAAAGGAAGGCACCGTGCTTATTACAGTGGCAGAACGGGATAAGGCTGGTGCGCTGGAAACAGCGCGGCAGTTCGTCGAACTAGGTTTTAAGATAAAAGCCACAGAGGGGACGCATAAATATTTGGCTGAGCATGGTATTCATGCGGAGCCGATTCTGAAGATACACGAAGGTCGCCCCAACATCGCTGATGCGATCAAGAACGGAGAAATTCAACTCGTTGTCAACACGCCCAGTGGTAGGCTAAGCGTCACTGATGATTCTTACATTCGCAAAGCGGCAATCAAATACAAGGTGCCATTTATCACTACGACTGCTGCGGCGATTGCGGCTGCCAAAGGAATTACAGCATATCGGAAGGAAAAAGGAGAGGTCAGAAGCCTTCAGGAATACCATTCGGATATATCATAGGGGTGTTCATTAATTTCTCCGTATTTTTCAATTACAAATTTTTTTTGCCTATAAATGTTAGAAAATATCATTTTCTTAATTGCTGCTTATATTGCTGCGGTTTTAGCAACATTAGCTGGATTTGGTAGTTCAACTCTGCTTATTCCGGTTGCCATTATATTGATGGATATTAAAACTGCAGTATTTCTTGTAGCCTGTTTTCATCTGTTTAATAATTCTTTCAAAGTAAAAGCATTTTGGAATAAAATTGATTTTCAGATATTCTTACTTTTTGGTATACCGAGCATTCTTTTTGCTTTTTTTGGAGCTAGCCTTATTTCTATTTTACCTATTGATATCATCAGAAAATTTTTAGCTCTTTTCTTGATTATCTTCCCAATTTTTTCTTTTACAAAATCGAAATTTAAACTTAAAGAAACAAAAACAAATGCAGTTATCGGTGGGAGTCTATCCGGACTTTTAGCTGGTCTTATAGGACTTGGGGGAGCCATAAGATCAGCTTTTCTTATTGCTTTTAATCTTCCGAAAGAGACGTATGTAGGTACTTCTGCTATGGTAGCATTTGTTATCGATTTAATAAGAATACCTACGTATCTGTTTACAAAGATTGTTCAGGAAAGTTCTTATTATGTTCTTTTGCCATTTTTATTGATCAGTGCTTATTTGGGCGTAAAAACCGGTAAACACTTTTTAGGAAAAATCAGACATGAGGTTTTCACAAGAATTGTTTTGATTGCGCTTTTATTGGTCGGAATTAGATTATTATTTTAAATTTTAAAATTAATCTGTTTACATCGTCGTATTGAAATAAGATTTTTAAAACAAGAAATGTTCTGATAACCCTAGCTACTTAAAAGTTCACACCAATACCAATGAGATATTTGATATCTGAGTTTGAAGCCCTATCGATTGGGGATGAATCGTAATCTAAGATTGCTTTAAAACTGGCGAATATGGGCCTTCTAAAGGTAATTTGAAGCTCGCCATCCCAATTAAGAAAATAGTCTGAAAATTTTTCAAAGCTGGGGTAATATTTCAGCTTGGATAAAAACTTAACTCTTTTAATGGGATTTAATTCAAGATTATATCCGAATTGTGACGAAAGATCTTCTTTTACTTCTTCCTCTTCCAAGCCTGTATCAGGATTGATTGAGGTGTATGACTCTTCCACATATGCAAGACCCATTTCTGTTGAGAATTCTATCTTTTTGGTATCAATCCACTGGTACCCAGGCCCAAGTCCAGCGATAAGTCGATAATCAAGATCTTCGACGTTGTCTTTTTTGTATCTACCATTGGCAAAGCCGTAAATTTTTTTCTTAAAGAATTGGTTATGCTGACCATCAATGGTAAAGACATCATCCGTGGTTTTCGACTCTGCTTCACCTGCTTCTCTTTCACGGGCAAACAGGTAATAGCCTTCCAGTCTTGTTCGGCTCTTTTCCGTTCTTCGAGTGATTCTGGCATCGGCATTTAGACTCTCGTCTAAGGAATCCGCTTTCGAGCTATTAAATCCAACAGTTAAATTTCCGCTCCATTTTACTTTATAAGGATTAATCTTTTCTACTTCACTAATAGCAAAGGTTTGCGGCTTTTGGGTTTCCTCTTTTTTAATTACAAAGCGGCCTTCTCCGTCAAAGAGGGCCTTTGCTTTAATCACTGTGCCATCCTTAAGATGAATTTCAATCGGTTCATCCGTATTAAAATTCTTGACCTTTTTCATGTCCACGGTGATATCACCCAACATGTCAGATTTAAAAAGCAGTTCCCCTTCCTCCTCGAGCCGGACCACCTTACCGGTTAAACGATCCCCATTTTTCAGTAGGAGAGTATCCGCAAAGCTGCTTGAGCAGAACACAAAGAAAAATAGGATTAAAAAAAATAATTTACGCTGCATTCTAAACTCCTTTCAAAATTTAATTGGATTTTTGTTCTTTACTTATTTCTCTTAAGTTTATTAAATAAAAAATCAGATAAATCTAATTATTATAGTTGGAATTTTTTTTGATATGAAACTGAATATTTTGATTCTTTGTGAAAATTAAAACAAAACTTTTTTAGTAAATCCCGCTAGCGTCCTAAGTAAAAATAAAGCTTGTCCTGCCACTCAGGCTCATGAATTTTCTTGAGCAACAAACGATTAATCGGTTCCCGTAAGGTACTTCCTGTTGGTAAAGCAAAAGCGTATTCCTCTCTCTCAAATGTCTTTGGCAAAACAATTAATTTTTTCTTGAAATCTTTATTGATGAGATATTTAAGAATCGGAGAATCATAGACCAAGGCATCCACTGCTCCCTCTGCTAATGCGTTAAGACCTTCAATGGGTGTTTTGTAATCAATGTAATCAATGTGCTTTTTTTTCAGGTAGGATTCACTTGTTGAGTCTGATACAGTAGCCACAGAAACATAAAATAAATCTTGTGGTCCACGCACCTTAGATTCGAAATGCGATACTGTAAGGGCTAATGTAATCGCAGCTGTAAAGCTGGAAATAATGATAATTCCTGTAAACATCCAGATAACTGCAATAAAACGCCCCAGAGAAGTCTTTGGTGCTTTATCTCCATAACCAACAGTGGTCATGGTGACCGCAGACCACCAGAAAGCTGAACCAATCCCTTGTAAGATTCCACCACCGAACTGCTGAGGGTTTCTTTTTCGTTCTACTACCCAAACCAGAATCCCTATTCCAAACAAAAGCAGTGTTAAAGTAGCAACCACCTTCAAAAACTGTGTAGAAAAAAACCGTCTGATTCTAAAAAACCAACTTTTCTCACCTTTAGAAGCGACGGCAATACCAAGACCCGTTACATGAAAAGGATGTGAAAAATCAAAAATTTTCTCACGCTCCTCTGTCATTGTCAAAGCGGCAACGACAGCATCTATAGAACCACTCTTAACTCCTTCGAGGAGACCCTTTAAATCAAACTCTCGAAATTCATATTGAAGTTTTAATTCCTTGGCGATTTTTTTCCATAGATCAATACTTATCCCTTTCCAAATCCCTTCGTCTGTTTTGATAGAAAAGGGAGGGGCCTCCTTTGTGCCGACAATAAGCTTCCTTTGAGGTAAAATAGGTTCTTCCCCATATACGTGTGCAGCACTCAGAAATATAAACAAAAGCAGAATGATAGGCTTTGATAATTTAATCATTTTTTTAAATAAGAAAAATTTTTTATTATCATTATCTTATAAACAAGAGATATTTGTGTCAAGGCATTAAAATCCTTATAGGTTAAGAATATTTCTTATTTTTTTTAGACTTTTCGATGTTAAAAACTTTTGACTAAAAATATTCTTTTTGTTAAAAATGACAGACATCATTCAATGAGGTAAAAAATGGAAGGGATACTAAAAGAACTGCAAAACCTTTTAGTTCAAACAGTCCGTTTTCTACCACAAGCTGTTGCTGGCGTGGTTGTCTTTTCTTTTTTTTGGATAGCAGGAATTTTTGTCAAGAAGATCGTCTGTCGCATTGGTAACTTAATCACTGTTAATAAAAAAGAAGCGTTCAATCTGGTTGGAAGATTAATCAAGGGTATCCTGATCACTTTTGGCGTTGTGATGGCACTGGGGAAAATGGGTATTAATGTTACCGCCTTAGTAGCTGGTTTGGGACTCACCGGTTTTGCCCTTGGCTTTGCGCTGAGGGATATTCTTTCGAATGTCTTGGCTGGAGCTCTTATCCTTATCTATCACCCTTTTAAGCTCAATGATCGCATCAATGTAACAGGGCTTGAGGGGACTGTGATTGATATTGACCTTAGGTATACTTCCCTCCAGGCAGATGGAAAAAGAATTCTCATCCCAAACTCCACCCTCTTTACTAATGCAATCCAAGTTATTGAATCACAGAAGTGAGCAACTATGAATCGCGATTGATATCAATATGCAGCGGCTTGGTTTTATCCTGTGCGAGGTAAGTCGTTTGAGACGGAAGGGCAAATTCGATTCCCTCTTTCTCAAACTCCTCCATGATTTGCTTATTAACATTCTCACTAAAGGCTAAAAAGTCCCAATACTTAGGCGGTTGATACCAATAAATCATGATGATATTCAAAGAGGCTTCATTGAATTCATTAAAATAGACTTTAGGTGGACGTTCAGGGTCCATTCCTTCGTGGTTTTCGAGAATCTTTTTAATGATATTCAAGGCCTTCTCAATCTTTTTCAGGGGTGTATTGTAAGGAATTGCAATATTGGTAACCCTTCGAATATAGGGACGGCGACCCACATTTTCTATTTCTGCTTTTTCCATTTGATCGTTTGAAATCGTTGCCTGGTGTCCATTAAGGAGCCGTAATTTGGTTGACCGCAAGCCAATCTCTTCTACAAATCCATCATAGCCTTTCACCTTTATACGCTGTCCAACTTGAAAGGGTTTATCAAGTAAGATTACCACAGTACCAAAGATATTCTTGATCAGACCCTGAGCGGCCAGAGCCACGGCAATACCACCAACTCCCAAACCTGCAAGGAGCGCTGTTACATCAAAGCCTATGTTATCCATCCATAAGATAAAAGCGGTAATGATGACTAAGATTTTAAAAATATTGTTCATAGGCCTAAGGAGGACTTTTGATGCTTTTTGGCCGCTTTTTTCAAACTTATCAGACAAAAACACAACTACGAGACCAGAAAGTCTTATAATCAGCCATACAGTAATAATAGTCAGAACAGTTTTTGCTTCCATCATGGCCTTAGCTGTGATTGATAGACTGATATAATATTCCAGCCAGTTTCGGGCAAGTATCAATGTTATCAAAAACCTTATCGGTGTAGTGAGCCGTTCAAATTGATCTCTATAAGGGACCTCCTTACGGCGAATAATGAGGAGAGCAGGCCAGGTTAGTACCACTGAAACGAGATAAGCCAAGGCTATGAAAAACAGCCCTGCAATCCACTGATATAATTGTAAATGGAAGATTTGAACATCTGGAAAGAATCTAGAGAGGGCTTCTTCAAAAGGACCATATCCAAAGTAATCATACAAATGAGGTATCTCAGCTACGGTTTTATTGGAGAACTTCCAGATAAAGACCCCATCCTTGCGTGGAACCCTCTGCAAAAGGATATTTACGGTCTTTTCAGGGGTCTTAATCTGTCCAACCAGATCACGGTAAGGAGGAAGGCCATCATCTTTATAGCCCTCAGGCTCAATGCTCAACAATTCAGGATCAATCCAGAGGGTTCGATCAAGGACGATTTTTAACTGATGAGCCAGCTTCGATTCCTTAAATTTGCGCATCCACCTTGGCAATTGACGAAAGTCTAAATATTCTGCTGCCAGCTTATAATTACGTTTTTCTGCTGCTTCGAGGAATCCTTCTACACTCGTACGGGGAACACCCCGATTATATTCATCCTCGGGACCGAGCAGCTTCGCCTTTGCTGCCTCTGGAGTTTTTTCCTTCTTGCTTTCTTCTTTTACCTTCTTTTTGACCTCTTCTGTCTTCTCTTTCTTCGAGGTTTTCTCCATTATTTTCTTCAATGTCGGCTGCTGTCCAAAGGCATTATTCGCAAAGACCAAACAGAGAGCCAGAGCAATGGAGAGCAAAAGACTAAAATTTAGACGCCGCATAATGCTGGACATAAGCTCTCTCCTCCTTGTAGTATTAATATGATCTTAATTTAAGATATCAATAAAATATAAGAACCTCAAAAGAACATTTTCTTTTTAAGTAATCGCAGAAAGCTTTTTTGGAATCATGTTCCAAGTTTTCTCCCCAGATCAAAGGCCTGTTTCATCAGTTCCTTGTTACTGCTGATCTCTCCTGGTGCAAGGGCGCTTCCGTAAACCATCCCAACAATTTCAGAGCCTATGTATCGAAACATGTCCTGAAAAGTTCTGATGGCGTTTATTGCACCGGATATGTAGGGGTCGCGGTCTCCGTAAGTAAGAACGACGCCGATTTTTTTCCCAGATAGATCGGTGTCCAGTTTAAAAATTGGACCGTCTTCTCCTTCTACTTGTTTAATAGAGATCAGCGCGAAACAGCGGTCGATGAAAAGCTTTGTTTGAGCAGAATAGGTGAACCAGTAGATAGGGCTTGCAAATACAAGTGCGTCTGCCTCTCTTATCTTGGGATAGAGATTTTTCATATCGTCTTCGATGATACAATCTTTATCTTTGGCTTCCTGGCAGGCTTCACAGCCCGAGCAGGGATTTATGTTTAACTCATGGAGATAGATGCTTTCGACATCCGCACCCTCCTCCTTTGCTCCTCCGGCCACCTCTTTGGCAAGTGTTGCGCTGTTGCCGTTTTTTCTCGGGCTCCCCTCAATGATGAGGATTTTTCTTTTTGCCATAACGCACCTCCTTTAGGAAACTTTCTTGTGCTTAAAATTTCTAATATTTTGTATCGAGTTTCTTTATTAGTGAGGAACAATACCAATCTTCTTAGTGAGTTCCTTGGCTATAAAATCTGTGGTAAAATTTGCAAACATCTGATGACCATACTTGTTCCAATGTCCATCTACAGGAAGAAAGGTGTTCTTCACTAAAATTTCTTCGTCCAATTCTCTATATCTATCAAACAGATCTAAATACGGAATATTTTCTCTTTTAAGAAAATTGTTAAACTCATCAATAGGTAAAGGAGGATAATTTCTTAACTGAGCATGATAAGGAAAATGAATGATAATCAACTTGCTTCCACTTTCTTTCACTTCGTCTCTCAGCCGAATAATGAGTTTCTTGGTTAACTTCCATCCCTCGGAACTCATAAAGAACTTATCATCATAAAGCGACTTTGTATCTACAGGGTCTTTCGTTGAAAGGATTTCAGGCTTTTTCATATATTCGGGTCTCAGGTAAAATTTAATAAGAACCTCTAATTTGTCATAACTTTTTCTGGAGAACTGATACACGGCTAAATGATTCCACAACCATTTGTTAAAATTTTTGCGGGCAATCTGAAGTCTTATTAACATTGAGTCAGCAGTATACTCATTTAGTAAAGGATTCAGCTTCCCGGCTTTTTGTCTATCAATATTATCCTCTACGTCATTACCCCAATTGAAAGCCAATACTGTTAGATCCGGCTTATATTTTTTTGCTTTTAGATGATACATCTGAAGTTGATTCCAAGTTCCTGTGCCTCCAAGACCAAAATTGATAACCTCGACTGGCATACCAATAATTTTTGGTAGCTGTTGTTCCCATATCTCATGATACCTATTCCTTACGTGGACTAGCTCAGCTGATGTATATGAATCTCCCAGTACTGCAATCCTCGCTGTCATCCGTTCTCTCTCAATTGAATATTTTCTGTCAAGCAATCCATCGGAGTTTACTTTTAGGTGGATTTTCAATACCCTCTTGTGAATGTATAGCCCCTCAACATTCGGGCAATAAGTATTACCGATAATCGGGTGATAACACATAAATCTGGCTTCTTGGACGGTTCCTGTGATTCGTAAAAAGACTTCAAGAACAGCAAATATAACAAATATACTTATAAAGAGTAGTAAAAGATTTTTTTTCATGATTTCCTCTCCGTTTTTAAAATGGCCTCCTTTTTTTGATATTACACACTTTCACCAGTTAAATGATGGCATCTTCGTCCATTTCACTTCCCCTTAAAATTAATAAAGATAATATCTTATTCATTTTATATTTTATTTTTTCTCTCTTGACAAGGAATATTCTGAAAAAAGGAGCTAAATAAAAAGCCCTCTGGTTTTATATCAGAGGGCTTTTTATCTTTAAAACATGAAGCAACTTTTAATTTAATAAATTTTTAGCTCCTATCTTCTTTGCTGATCAGGCTTTGGTTCCTGTTAAATTCAGAAAGGAACATCAGCTCGCCATCAACTCTCATATTCGCTTCTCTTATCTGCTCCCTCAGCTTTTCCTCTACAGCTTCTAAAAGATTCTGGCTCATCTTTATGAGTTTCTCGCCTATGTTCCTATCAAGTTCTGCCTTTGACATGTAGACCCTTACCCAATATTCTTTGCCTCTTACTCTATCCTCTCTAAAGACTTTTCCTGGTAAGGGGAGCTTTACGACTATTTCATTTAATACATTGACCATCAATTCCTGTTCTTGCTTGTTTGATGTTATTTCCCTGATATCTGTGGACACAAGCCTGAAAATCTCAGAAGCCATGTTTCTCATTGCTTGGGCATAGGCCTCATCCATAGCAATTCTTATACTTTTTTTCGTTGAAATTCCTCTTCCCTCATAAGCCACGACATTTGCAGGAAGGGGTTCAAAAGGAGTGATGAGAGTACCTTTTTTCTTCTCAACTGAGGCACATCCAAAAGAGAAGATTAGAGCAAATAGGATGGTGATGATTGTTAATTTTTTTATAAGCTTCATTTCTTTCCTCCTTTTAAAATAGATTTGAATATCAATAATGGGATCCCGTGTTGTATCTCGTACTATATCCTGAACTGGACCCCGAGGGTGTTGAGCTGGCCAGGACTATTAATCCAGCTGCCAGAAGAAGCGATAATCCAATTGCGAATGCTCTCTTGAAATTATTCTTTACCTTCTTTTTGTTAATATCATTACTTTTTTCCATTTTTTCTTTAGCGTCACTTTCCTTGTTAATTTCCATAGCCTTCTGGTAGTACCTTGAGGCAGTAGAATAATTACCTTTATCATAGAATCTCTCCGCATCACCATAATAGGATTCAAAGCTGGCCTGCTGAACCTTCAGTTCTGACTCGACCTCATAGTGTCTCTTATGATCTTCTACCATTGAAAAGGCCTCTTTTAATTTCTTTTTGGCTGTCTCTAAATTGTGGTTCTTAAGCTCCTGTTCTGCTTGTTGGTAAAGAAGGTTAGCCCTATCAATGAGCTCTTTCGCTTCAAAGTATTCTTTTTCAATCAGGGCATAAAGTATGACTTCATGGCCATCCTTGTTCCTATAGACATCATTCGTGGCATGGACCTCTTCCAAAATCTTTTTTGCTTTTTCATACCACTTGAGTTTTTCAAGAGCCTTACGTGATTCGTAGCTGTTTGCAATTTCATAATAATCTTTTGCCCTTAAGAACTCTTTTTCTCTTATTAAAAGGGTTCTCTGAAGGCTCTTTTCAAAGTCCTCCTTTGTCATCCATACCCTGACCCAATAATGCCCATCTGGGTCAATCTTTTCCTCAAACCTCTTTGTGCCGAGAACCTTATACATTGAGACATTTACATAACTTTCTAGGTCTTCCCTCAGGACACCTTTTTTGAAGGATGTGTAGTTTTTAATGTAGCTTTTGATGAAGATTTCATTTGATGATCCTAGCTTTCTTAAGGCGTCATTAAAGGCCATCTCCCTGGCTTCTGTGAGGTTATTTTTCTTTATCGGGGCATAACCTATCCCCACGTAAATCCCCTGCATATATCCCTGTTTTTGTGGCCAGGGTGAGCTTGGGATAGAGGCGCAGCTTAAAAGAAAAGGGAAGATTAAGAAGATGGCTATCTTCTTGCTTTTAAAAGACCTCAACAAATTCACCTCCTTATTATTTTTTTCAAATAAAAAACCCCACCCCAAACTGGGGTAGGGCTCTGGACTCTTTTTGGCCTCTGGCCTCTAATTAATTCATTAATTAATCATGCACTTCTGAGCAACAGTTTTCAAGATGGATGACATTTTCTAATTTAAGCCTAACAACCCTTTTACACCTCTTACAAAGGATTTCTATTGAACCATTATTTATTTCAGCGAGGAGTTTATCACAAAGACACCTGATATCTCTTTTTGAATTCCTTTTGTTATCTATTTTTATAATGAAATCTTTATCTTTACTTAGTATATTCATATTGTTAATCTGATTTATTTTCCAATTGTTCTTTTTTTTCAAGCTCTTGTAATATCTTGCCTGTCTTTTCATTAAACATATCAGCTGCCTTGCTTATGAATTCTCTCTCTTCCTCACTCAACCGGCTTAATATTTTTAAAAAAATCTCTTCGGTTAAGGATTTATATCCCTGAATGGCTTCGATGCCTTCTTTGGTGAGCTTGACGTATAATGCCCTAAGGTCAGTTTCATCCCTCCATCTTTCCACATATTTCTTCCTGAATTCTAATTCCTTTAAAACACCACTGAGAATGCTTGGATGCACACCGGTCTTTTCTGATATCTGTTTCATATTTAATGCAGTATCCCTGTTTCTTATCAAAAGAGACAACACAAGAATTTCATTATTATCTATACCAATATGCTCTGTTTTTTCGATCTTCTTGGCATAATATGAATTTAACTTCCTTACTTTCTGACTTATATCTGATATCTTTTCTATAATATCTATATTACCTGCTCCCATTTTTATTTATTCTCCTTAAATTTAATAAATACTTCATATTTTAAAATATATATCATTATAAATTATTTGTCAAGTAAAAAAATAAAAATAATTAAATATTTTTTAAATAAAATATTATTGTGGTTTTTTCTTTTTTTATCGCTTTCTTGTCAAGTCCATGAAAAATCTATAAATATAAAGAGGTATTTAAAAACTACTCCAAAAAATTTCTTTTCTTATTCGCAATATTATTTACTGGATTAAATAGATAATTGTAGGTAAAATTAAAAAAATAGAATTATATCTTATACTTGCACAGGGAGAGCTTTGATGATATCAAAAATTATCAACTTTATCACAACCGACATTTGGAGAATTCGTTTAAAGGATCTTCCACGCGCAAAATCGATTTTGATCAAGCAACTGAGGATTGTTCTTTTGGCAGTACGTGGGTTTGACGAGGATAAGTGCTTTTTGAGGGCTTCTGCTCTTACTTTTTATTCTATCCTCTCCATTGTTCCCATCGTGGCTATGGCTTTTGGTATAGCCAAGGGTTTTGGTTTTGAAAAGCTCCTTGAAAAAAGACTTTTAGAAAGCTTTACCGGTCAAGAAGAAGTGATGATGCGGGTTATTAATTTTTCGCACTCACTTCTTGAAAATACCAAAGGGGGTATGATTGCCGGCATAGGTGTGGTGATTCTTTTTTGGACAGTAATAAAGGTTTTAAGCAATATTGAGCGTTCGTTTAATGATATTTGGGGAATAAAAAAAGCAAGAACCTTTGTGAGAAAATTCAGTGATTATTTCTCCATAATGCTTATTTGCCCCCTTTTGATAATTATCTCGAGCAGCATCACAGTATTTATAACCACTCAAGTTAAGCTTATAACAGAGAAAATAGTGCTATTAGGAATGTTTAGTCCTGTTATCTATTTCTTTCTGGCATTTTTACCTTATTGTATGATTTGGGTACTTTTTACTTTTGTTTATATTCTTCTCCCCAATGCCAAGGTTAATTTTGGAGCTGCAATCCTAGCAGGAGTCATCGCAGGAACGATGTTCCAGGTTGTTCAGGGAGCCTATATTACATTCCAGGTTGGAGTAGCAAAATATAATGCCATTTATGGAAGCTTTGCTGCATTGCCTTTGTTTTTAGTGTGGCTCCAGATTAGCTGGCTGATCGTTCTTTTTGGCGCAGAGATTTCTTTTGCTCATCAAAATGTAGAAACGTATGAATTTGAGCCGGATTGTTTGCAGGCAAGTTATTCCTTTAAAAGACTCCTTTCCCTTAGAATCGCTAATTTACTCATAAAGAATTTTTCTAAAGGGGAAAAGCCCTTTACTGCTGCTCAGATTTCACACACGATAGAAATTCCTATCCGCCTGGTAAACCAGATACTCTATGAATTAGTTCAATCTGGTATCATTTCTGAAGTTAAGAGCGAGGAGGATAAAGAAGTCGCCTATCAACCAGCCCTAGCTATTGAGAAATTTACGATATCATTCGTAATTGATAACTTGGAGAAAAGCGGAAGTGATGATATACCCGTTACCAAGTCAAATGAATTAGATAAACTCTCTAAGTGTTTGACGGCTTTTAATGAGGAGATTAAAAAGTCACCAGCAAATATGCTTCTAAAAGACATATAAATTTACTGCCATCATTTTTTCTAATAAAGGCTCACTCAAAATACTGCAATTGATTATCTGTAAAAGAAAAGATATGTCGGTTTATAGATTTGTGCTCTATGAAAGGGAAGAACTAATTTCTTTATTTGTTTCATTGAGAATAAAGTTTTCTCAAGAATTCTGATTTATGATACAATAAGTTAATTTTAAAAAGCCTTATTATCCTTTAAGAAAAGATGAGCACCATTCTCGTTGTTTCAAAAGAAAAAGAAGTATTCCGTACAATTGAGGCTTGTTTTCTTCTGGATGACAAGATCGATGATGCATCGAATAGAGATGTTGCTTTAGAAATGCTTCGAAAAGTACATTACGATTTCTTATTTATTGATTTAGGAATCCTTAGAGGTTCAGTGCCTGCTAATAGTTATAAGACGGCTTTGCAACCATTCTGGCAAGAGCATCCCAATCTTGAAATCATTGTGATGTCTTCTCAAGAGATGATTAGAGAGGCTGTGATGGTCGTGAAAGCGGGTGCCAGTAATTATTTAACCTATCCCATAAATGCTGATGAAATAAAACATATAAAAGAGACTGTTCATGCAGCTTCATTAATGCAATCTGAACTCGACTATTTGAGAGACCAATTTTGGCAGATTGACTCATTAGAATTCGTTCAGACGAAAAACCCAACTATGAAAAAAGCCTTAGATAAAGCACGTTCTGTCGCTCCAACTAAAAGTACAGTTCTGCTCATTAGTGAAACAGGAGCTGGGAAGAGTGTTTTAGCAAGGCTGATTCATCGTCACAGCAACCGTAGAAATGAATCATTTATCAGCGTTCATTGTGGAGCGATTCCGGATACCCTTTTGGAAAGCGAACTATTCGGGCATGAGAAAGGCGCCTTCACAGGAGCCTACCGAAAAAAAATAGGTAAATTTGAGTTGGCAAAAGGAGGGACGATTTTCCTTGATGAAATAGGAACCATTACACCATCTGCCCAGATTAAACTCTTACAAATTTTACAAGACGGGACATTTCAACGTGTTGGAGGAGAAGAAACCATCCAAGCCGATGCAAGAATTATCTCTGCCACGAATACAGATTTGAAAAAAATGTGCGATGAAGGACAATTCAGAAAAGATCTCTATTATCGATTAAATGTATTTCCTATTGAAATGCCTCCTTTAAGGGAGCGAATAGAAGACATCTTTTATCTTGTTGAAATTTTTTTGAAAAAGATGAACAAGGTTTATTCCAAGGAGATTCATAAGGTTCATCCTGATGTACTTAAAGCCTTTCAAAACTACTCTTGGCCGGGGAACATTCGTGAGCTGGAAAATCTTATAGAAAGAGCCTACATACTGGAAACATCTTCTGTTTTAACGCCTGAGAGCTTTCCTCGTGAACTTTTTGAAGAGAGAGTTCCTTTAGCAAGTTTGCAGGTTGATTCTTCACTTACCATTTCAGAGGTGAGACAAAGAGCTATAGATGACATAGAAAGGAATTATCTCAAAGAACTGCTTGCCAACAATAATGGGAGGATAAATGACTCTGCAAAGGCAGCGGGAATTACTCCTCGTCAACTGCACAAGTTAATGAAAAAACATGGTATAAGAAAAGAAAAGTTTAGATTACTAAAGTAGCTAATAGCTTTTCTTTTTTTGTAAATTAATAAAGAGTTTAAATTTTGATACCTTCCTTGAAACCTTTCTCTAAAAAATCTCATTAAATTCCTTAATAAGAAAATAAGAACTGAGTGTTCCGATATATAAAATATCGGAACTGAAACTTCTTATTTTATTTTTACCTAATTATTACAAACACTTACAGTATTAATCCCTTCATTAAAAGATTGAATACTCATCGATCCTTATAAATATCAGAACTTCTGGTTCTTATTTGAATTACCCTATTTTTTGAAAAATATAGTAAAATCAATGACTTATTATTTTGGAACGCTTTATGCTTTATAGCCAAAGCAAGTTATTTCTCTAAAAAAGAGGGAGTTATGAGAAGAGCAGATATAATTACTGCAATCGTAATCATTATATATTGTATCATCTCAATGTTTGAAGCTACCAAATTAAGCATCGGTTGGGTGAAGAAGGTCGGTCCTGGAGGAGGTTTTCTTCCTTTCTGGCTTGCAATTATCGTAGGGATTTGTGCTGTGGTTGTGCTGCATCAGGCAATTTTCTCAAAAGAGCCTTCCACAGAGTCCTTTTTTAAGGATAGAGAAGGGCTTATTGCTGTGGGAAAGGTCTTTTTCTCAACCATGGGCTGTATAATCCTCTATATTCTCATCGGCGCATATTTTGGCAGCGTGATTTACATTGCTTTTTATATGTCTTATATCGGAAAACGCTCCAAGCTTGAGACAGCTCTAATTAGTATCTTGGTTCCTTTTGGTATCTGGCTGATGTTCGAGCATTTTCTAAAGATACTTTTACCAAAGGGGCTTCCATTTGTAGAAGAGCTTTGGTATCGGTTAATACCCGTATAAGAAGGGTATTCTAACTTGGAAAAGAGAGGCTTCAATGATTGAAATATTTGGTCTTTTAATTGAGGGTATTAAAATCGCTTCATCACCTATTAACTTATTCTATATGACATTAGGTGTAGTCCTAGGGTCGGTCTTCGGTGTTATTCCTGGTTTGGGACCGACAAACGGAACAGCAATTCTTCTGCCTGTAACCTTTGCTATTCCTCCAGAATCAGCTATTATCTTCCTCGCCGGCATCTACTACGGAGGATGTTACGGTGGGGCTGTTGCTTCTATATGCCTCAATATACCTGGAACACCTATGGCAGCGGCAACGGCTCTTGATGGCTATCCCATGGCAAAAAAGGGTGAAGGGGCACCGGCCCTCATAGCTGCTGCGTGGGGCTCCTTCTGGGGAGGCACCGTGGCAATGGTTCTCTTTACCTTTTTTGCCCCACCCTTGGCTGATTTTGCCCTAAAGTTTGGTCCGGCAGAGTATTTTGCCGTTATGTTCCTTGCTTTCTCTACCTTTGCAGGACTGGCTGGGAAAAACATCTGGAAGACTATAATCATGATCGGATTAGGTCTGATTTTTTCTACGATTGGTATGGATGAAATCAGCGGTAATCCCCGTCTGGTTTATGGAACAGATGGGCTTAGAAATGGAATCAGTTTTCTTGTAATTGTTCTTGGGCTCTGGGGAGTTGCAGAGATCATGACCACATCTGAGCTGAGCTTAGAGTTTAAGGTTATTCAGCCTAAGTTTCGTTACATTGAGATATGGAATACGTTAAAGAGGATTATAATATATTTTAAGGCCTCTATGATAGGTTCAATTGTTGGATTCTTTATCGGCGTTTTGCCTGCAGCAGGGGCAACACCAGCAGCATTCATCACTTATGGACTGGCAAAGAGTACCTCAGGGGATAGAAAAGAGTTGTTTGGAAAAGGTCATATTGAAGGGGTTGTAACGCCTGAGTGCGCCAATAATGCCGCGAGTACCGGTTCCATGCTCCCTCTTTTCACCTTGGGGATACCAGGGTCACCCACAGCGGCCGTTCTCCTTGGTGGCCTGATGGTATGGGGATTACAGCCAGGGCCTTTGCTCTTTGTCGAGCAGCAGGAGTTCGTATGGGGACTGATTGGAAGCCTCTATATTGGTAATATTGTGGCTGTTCTTCTTAATCTTTTTGCTATTCCGATGTTTGTTGCCATACTGAGGATTCCCTTTACTGTCCTTGCGCCGATTATTATAGTTCTCTGTCTTGTTAGCGGTTATGCCATGAATAATATATTTCTTGAGATCTGGCAGGTTTTATTCTTCGGTTTTGTAGGCTTTGTTTTCAAGAAGCTTGACTATCCTTTGGCACCCCTGATCGTTGCTCTTGTGTTAGGGCCATTAACAGAAGAATCTTTAAGGCAGAGTCTTATCATTACAAAAGGAAATCCTTTGATATTCTTTGTAAGGCCCATGTCAGCGACTATAATGGTTATATCAATCATTTTGTTTATAACACCTTTATTTCCTGCGATTTACAGTAAGTTTTTCAAGAAAAAGGAAGAGGTGAAAATTTCTTAAATAAAATATTTTAGCATAAAAGATTCCTTGGAACCCTAAGAACATCTTTAGAAAGGGGTGGTGAAATGTTAAAGAAGCTGATTGTAGGAGCATTAGTCTAGATGTTTGTTCTCAGTTTTGCAGGTGTTTCAACGGTGGCAAGCAAAGAGAAAATTAATATTTCTAAGATTCAAGAGGATCTGAAAACCCTGGGTTATTACCAGGGAGACATTACGGGTAAAATGGACGATGCAACGGTTAAAGCCGTTAAGGCATTCCAGCAGGATAATAAGCTTAAAGTCGATGGGAAGATTGGTAAACAGACGCTCAAAGCATTAAGGAGTGCTATGAAAAATAAAGCAAAGGAACAGAAGCCTATTGCAAAGTAGAAAACAACCAATTCAGTTTTAAATTTAAAATAAGAGGGTAGCCAAGGAATCTTTTTAGGTTCTGGTAAAAGTTCAAGATAATTAATAAAAGCCTATTTAATCATGAAAAAAATATCATTCTCTCCTTTTCGGTTGGAGAACAAAAGAGGTTTCTTGTACCGCAGGAGGCGCTGATTAATAGCTGATTAATATATGTTTATGTTAAGTAGTTTTTAAGCTCTGTTTATCGATCAAAAGTTAGATTAACAATCAAATAAAAAAAATAAAAAATGGCTGAAAAGTTAATCACTATAAGAGGCATTGTTATTCCCGTCGGCTGGGACGAAAAAGGAGAGGTAATTGATGCAGCTATCTTTACTAATGACGAAGATGAGTATATTATTCAAAAGGATCTCAAAGGGAAAGAATTACTAGACCTTATTCACAAAGAACTGGAAGTGAGTGGATTCGTAAAAAAGGTGGACAAAAAAAAGATAATTGTTGTTAAGACATACGCAGAAACATATGTGGAATATCTATAAAACAAGGTTCGTATGATGACATAAGGTTAAGACAGTATTAAAAATCGCAAAAGGAAGGAGGTGAATCAAAAGTGAAAAGAAAATTGCTTATCATACTATTAAGCCTTTTTTTGGTCACGACATTTTCTTTTGTTTTAAAATCTTGGGCTGAAGAAAATTATGATCCAGAACTAGGTAAAATTTTGCTAGGGAAATGGGAATATAAAGGAGGGACTATAGAAATCAAAGAATTCACACAAGTAGGAGGAACCGTCTCTGGAGTTTTAACCCACAAAAAATATGGTCAGGGTAATTTTAAGGGAAGTTTCGTACGCGAAGGTAAGAATAAAATCAGGGCTTCAATAGTTTTTCCTGATAATCCTAAGTTAAAGAATGAACGCTGTACGATGTCCTTAGGCTTTAAAGGAAGTAAGGAAGACTGGAAAATGAGAGGAAATGTCTACTGGGGTACCAGCAGCTTTTCAATCTTGAAGGGCCATAAGATATAGGTTATAAGTAAAGAAAATTAGCTTGAAATTGAAAAAAAGATGTGGCCTGGTGGAGCCAGGCCACATTTTACAAAAACTTTTATATAGAAATCTATCTTCATCTGATAGATTGGATAATACTATTATCGATTTCTAATGGAGAATATATGAGACAGAAAAGACAGAGGTCTATCAGACTATTGATGTTTATCGCATCAACATTATGTGTAATATCCTTGATGATATTTTCTTTTGGTTGTGGGAAAGAAAAGGAAAAGCCTGTAGCTTCATTCAATATAGGATTTAGTGAATGGGTTGGTTTTGCACCTTTTTTCCTGGCGAAAGAAAAGGGATTTTTTGGTGATTTACAGGTTGAAACTCATTTTATCGGATTAGAAAGTGAGAGAAGGGAAGGGCTTGGTTCTGGTAAACTTCAGATGATATGCGAGACGATGGATATGTTTCAAATGGATAGAGAAAATTCAGATTACCCTGGACAAATTGTTTTTGGTATAGACGAGTCTTCCGGACGCGATGGTATTTTAGTAGCAGAAAACATTAAAAGTTTGAAAGACATAAAAGGTAAAAAAGTAGCGGCTGAGCTTAATTCATCTGCATATTTTATTATCCTCACTTTATTAGACAAAGAAGAAATGACCTTAAAAGACATTGATTTCCAGAAGAGGGGTGATAAAGAGGCTGCAGATGCTTTTGCAGAGGGCAAGGTCGATGTTGCTGGAACCCATGAACCTTATTTGAGCAGTGCGATTAAAAAACGTGGAGAATCCCGTATTTTAATCTCAAGCGATGATTTGCCTAGGCGGATTGTGAATGTGGCTATAGTAAAATATGGCGTGATAAAAAAAAGAAAAAAAGATTTAAAAAAAGTTTATGAAGGTTGGTATAATGCGGTCGATTATATTTCAAAGAATCCTGAAGAAAGTATGACAATCATGGCAAAGGCCTTTAAACTGAAGCCCGAAGAATTTAGTCATAAGATTTCAGGACTTAATTATTTAGGAGATAGCGAAAACAAAGAGTTTTTTGGAAATCAGAAATCGCCAGGGAATGCATTTGAAATCTTTGGAGATATCGGCTCAATGCTTATAGACAATCAATTATCAAAAGTAAAGGCTCATCCAGGCTCGAAGATTAACCTATCAATTATCAACCCATCAGAATAAGAGACGAAAAAGGTTTTAATGGTTTTTATATTAAAATATAATTTCTAGAAAAAGAGTGGAGGAAAAACTATGAATGAAAAACCCATTGAGGATAAAACTTCTCAATGGAGAAAAAACGGCAAGAGAATAAGAAAAACACTAGGACCTGTACCTAACCTTGAAGAGCACGTCCCCTCTGATTGGTGGCGGGGCATTTTTAATTCCCTTTATCTGAAGACCGATGCGGATGTGGTAGATGACAAGATTATGACATGCCAGGAGGTTGACTTTTTCTCAAAGATACTACAGCTTTCTCTTGAGTATAAAATTTTAGATTTATCTTGCGGACAGGGACGTCACTCATTAGAGCTTACAAGAAGAGGATATAAATACGTAGAAGGGCTTGACCGCTCTCACTATCTGATCCAAAAGGCCAGAGAATCTGCGAAAAAAGAAGGATTGAGTGTTAAATTTAGAGAAGGAGATGCAAGAAAACTTCCATATCCTCCTGATTCATTTGATGTGGTTATGATCTTGGGAAACAGCTTTGGTTACTTTGAAACGCTTCAAGATGATATAAGGGTTCTCAAGGAAGTTTTCAGGGTTTTAAAGCCCTGGGGAAAGCTTCTCATTGATGTTGCTGATGGAGAATACCTAAGAAAACACTTTCAGCCAAGATCTTGGGAATGGATAGACAAGAAACATTTTGTCTGTCGGGAGCGTTCTCTCTCAGTAGACAAACAGCGCCTCATATCAAGAGAAGTGGTTACCCATGTCGACAAGGGCATTATTGCGGATCAGTTTTATGCAGAAAGGCTCTATACTCGCGAGAACATAGATGAAATCATGAAAAAGACAGGATTCAGCAATATTACTATCCATGGAACGATATCAACTGATTCACAGCGAAATCAGGATCTGGGTATGATGGAAAGACGGATCATCGTCACAGCCATGGTGAGGAAAGAATGGACGCCGCAAAAAAAGGAAAAAGGGGAGATAAAGAATGTCACGGTTATATTAGGTGACCCTGAGAAGCCTGATCCTCTAAAGCCGCTTTGCGTTTTTGACGACGATGACATCTATACAATTGACCAATTAAAAGATGCATTAAGAGAATTGAAAGATTATCAGTTTACCTATCTCACTAATCACGATACCCTCATTCATGACCTGATAAAACTAAAACCAAAAGCAGACTTTGTCTTTAACCTTTGTGATGAGGGTTATAACAATAGTGCCAAACAAGAGCTTCATGTGCCTGCCTTACTGGAAGTTATGGATATTCACTATACTGGTTCAGCTCCTCAATGCCTTGCTTTTTGCTATGATAAGTCTCTTGTGCGCGGAATCGCAAAAGAAATGGAAATTCCTGTTCCAGAAGCCTTTTTCATAGAGCCGCAGGATACAACCTTTGAGCTTCCATTTGTTTTTCCCGTAATTGTTAAGCCCAATTTCGGGGATTCAAGTTTCGGGATTACACAAAAGAGCGTGGCACAAAGTTCTGAGGAGTTCTTAAACGCTATTTCAGAAATACGAGAGAAGTTTGGCTACGATAAACCCATGCTCGTGGAAGAACTCCTTACAGGAAAAGATTTAAGCGTTGGCATTATAGGCAACTCTCCAGAGTCCTATACAGTTCTGCCGATTATAGAAGAGGATTACTCAGCGCTTCCAGAAGGATTACCTAGGATCTGTGGCTATGAGGCAAAATGGATCCCTCATTCCCCATACTGGAATATCAAATCTATTCCTGCAAAACTTCCCAAAAAAATAGAGAAATCTATTATTGAATGGTGTGTGAAATTATTCGAAAGGCTTGAGTGCAGAGATTATTCTCGATTTGACTGGAGACTCGATAGAAAAGGTAATCCAAAACTTCTCGAGGTAAATCCCAATCCCGGCTGGTGCTGGGACGGTCATTTGGCAAAAATGTCAAAAATTGCAGGGATATCTTATTTTGAGATGCTGGGGCTTATTTTAAAAGCAGCGGAGCAGCGAATAGGAACACAAACTCTCATCAGCAAGAAAGAAGAAGGACATACTGCTAAAGTCACATCGTAAAAATAAGGTATCATTTTGGTATAAGCAAGGATAAAAACTTGAAAAGAGATAAGATCGAAAGGAAAAGTTTGTCTCAGAGGATTAAATTTTCATTTTTAAAAATCCTTACGGGTTCGGATTTGTATAAACGCCGCCTTCCTTTTATGGGAGCAGAAAGTATAAATCCAGGTCCAGTTGTCTGGCTTACTGGGTGCGTTCATGGAGATGAGGTCAGTGGAATCGTTATCATTCAGGAAATTTTTAAAAAGATACGAAAAAAACCGCTGCTTAAAGGCTCTCTATATGCTTTTCCCCTCATGAACCCTATTGGTTTTGAAACAGCGTCCCGAAACATAACTTTAACCAAAGAAGATCTCAACCGCTCTTTTCCAGGAAATAAAAACGGCTCACTGGCTGAAAGAATAGCTGATAAAATATTTACCACCATCATTAAGACAAATCCAACGTTGGTTCTGGACCTTCATAGCGATTGGATTAAATCGATCCCTTATACTTTGATAGACCAAAGAAAAGGTCTTGATCATCTCAAAGCGTATGAAAAGACAAGAATTTTTAGTAAAAAAACCGGCTTTCTCGTCATTCTCGAAACAGAAGAATTGAAAAGAACGCTTTCTTACAGCCTGATTGAGCATGACATTCCAGCACTGACAATCGAACTAGGAGAGTCTTATATTGTTAATGAGAGGAACGTTGAACATGGAATAAAATCTGTCTGGAATATTTTAGCTTCTCTTGAAATGATTGAGCCTCAAAGCGAGATTTTTAATTATCAACTAACAGAAGCGTATAAAAACAGGTTTCTTAAATATTCTCATCGGCCCGTAAGTTCTACTAGCGGCATCATAAGATTTTTTGCAAAGCCTGGAGACTTTGTTAGGAAGAATCAAGCAGTTGCCAGAATCTATAATTCTTTTGGAAAACTTCAGGAGACAATAATCACTTTAAATGAAGGTATTGTCTTGGGACATTCAGATTCCTCAGTGGCTTTTCCAGGAACACCAGTAATGGCTTTTGGTATTTTTAATTAAGAAAAAGGTCTCGACAATCCTTATTTTATTTACGCTTTAAATTGCTTTTCGTTTAGAGGGAACCCTCCATGACTTATCATAATAATAGCATAAGAGGATACCTTTATTTCAGCGAAACACTGGATAAGGCTTTTGGAGAGATTAGACCATGACACCAATTGACCATGGTTTTTCTTCAGGACTTCTTGGCTTTGCCCTTCAGCCTCTGTTTAGAAAATACCTCTCTAAGCCCAAGACAGCGGTTCTGATGATTATTGCTGGCATGCTTCCCGATATCGACTATGTCACCCGCCTTATGGGGAAGAAATACTATTACAATGCTGTTAATAACCTTTTTCTTTCCCATCGCGGTTTTACACACTCTCTTGGCGGGATTTTCTTTTTTTCCATTGTGATTCTCCTTTTCTATGCCCTGTTTGTGAGCCTACCTCCCTATCGTGAAGGGAAAAAGGTGCTGCTGAAATTCCCCTTGATTTTCTTTCTTTCTTTTCTTGGGGGCGCCCTGCATCTTTTCGAGGATTACCTTGGACCGAGCGGTCCATGGAAAGGACTCGTTCTCTTTTATCCATTTTCCAATATTAAATATCCTTGTTTGAATTTTTACGGGTGGTATAACTTTTTTACCATTTACCTTTTTCTCTCAGCCTTCGTCATTGTTTCATTAGTGGGAATAATCCTATGGATAATTCGCTTAAAACCATTATGGAGTAATCTGATAATTGTCTTGCTGGTCACAGGGACATTTTTAACTGCTGGGAACCATATTTTAAAATCCCCGGGATATCCGGAGAAAATGGGTTTCAGAAAGGCCGAGGCAGTCTGGAAGTCATATCAGCTCAATATTCTACCAGCAAGTTTTAAAGGGTTTAACAGCCGAGTACAGGAGAAAGGGATGAATACGCTTTTTTCCAAGCTTCCCGGGCTCAAAATGGAACATTACTTCAAAGCAGGTGTCATGTTGGTTGAAGCGATTCTGGTCGTTCTTTTTATTCACATGATTATCTATCTGATTTCCCTTCGGTGGAGGAAGACTCTTCCGAGGGGTTCGCCGATTAAAAACTTTCTTTTTACATTTACTATCCTTGTATTGCTCCCGGTTGTGGGAATGGGTATCTACTATTACACCAAGACCCCCATTCGTGTTACGCTTAATAAAATCCCCATTGCCAGCGGATTCGATTATCCTGTTGGAGATATTAATGGAATGGGATGGAATGGTGTCAGCTATAATGGGTGGTATATGGCCTCAGGATTTTTAAAGCCTTATTTCCACCCTGGAGAGGACTGGAATGGTCGCGGCGGCGGTAACACAGATTTTGGCGAGCCTGTCTATGCAGTAGCTGAGGGGGTGGTTGTGTTTGCTGAAAACTGCTTTCGTCTGGGAAACATTATTATTATCCAGCATCGACTTCCCAGCAAAGAGATGGTCTTTTCAGTATATGCCCATGTTAAAGAGTTGCTGGTTAATGTCGGAGATAAGGTAAAGCGACGCCAGAGGATTTCGAGTGTTGGAAAAGGGTATAAAAACATTACCTACACGGCTCATCTCCATTTTGAAATAAGGCGGCAGAATATGGCCCGATACCCTGCAATATTTTGGCCTAGGGTGCTTACTTCCCTTAAGAATGTTCACAGGCCTTTTTCTATGGCTCCGACAAAAAATTGGATTATAGCCCACTATTATAATCCATCTAAGTTTATAAGAAATCATCGCAATTTGAGGAAACACCAGGCCCGGAAGGAAACCGAAACAGGGAGAATTTCGACACAAAAGCGTAGGTAGAAAAAGATTAGAAATAAAAAGGTATAGAAAATGCCCCAATCAAAAATCGGGGCATTTTCTTGATTCATAACAGGCTGTTATTTTTTTCGAGTTCCTTTATCTTTCTTCTCATCTCGATATCATTTATCATCGTGCCAAGTTTATTCATAATACCATCAACTGCACCGTTCCAGTGTGTCCAGTCAGGGCCCATCATACTTGCGCCCATTCTCCATCGGCGGCCATCATGGTGCCATACGAGGTAGTGCATAATCTCAGGGGTCTCATCGAGGGGATATTTTTTGCTGACCAACCCTTCCTTGTAAGCCTTTTTAAGCAGATTGTCCGTATATTCCCACAGCATATTGTAATCACTTACAACCTTATCGAATTCGATGAGGTAATTATCAGCCCACTGTCTGGAGTGACACTGATAACAGGCTTTCTTCATCAAAGCTCTGCCCTTTTCTGCCCGGGTCTTATCAGGGATCCTTTTGAGAACGAAATCGACCTCCTTTGGACCTTTCCACTGAGGCACTGATCTTTTCGGCTGGAGCTCCCAGTAAAGTCTCTGCCCAACATCGTGGTTTGTCTCAACGACCCCTCCAAATCCGCTGATATGACACGTAGCACAGGTGGGTGCAGCGATATCTTTAGGACCCCACTTTCCTGCTGGTGCATCCCAGTTCCACTTTTCACCTGATGAAGCATAGATATTGCCATGCTTTGATTCTTCGTAAATTTCATGCTGTGGATGGTCAGGGCCAAGATGGCACTGCCCGCATGTTGCCGGTTTTCTGGCCTCGGCGATGCTAAATCCGTGTCTCGTATGACAGTATGTGCAGGAGCCTAAACTTCCATCGGGATTAATTCTTCCCACACCAGCATTGGGCCATCCCTTTAGCTTCCCACCTGGCTCAGCAATGATAAAGCTACCGTGACATTCGATGCAGCCAAGGTTGACATTATTATGATGGTACTTTGGATTGTCCAGAAGTCCTATCTTTTTCAGGATACCGCTGTCTGGAAAGAGAGGGGTCACAGCGGTCTTGGCCATTTTTTCAGGATTGAGTTTTTTTGCAGTCTCCTGCTTGAGTGGATCAAGACCCATCTTTTTTGCCTTAATATAATAAGGCTTTAAGGGTCCAAAGAAAGCACCCCACGCATGCTTGCTGTTCGAATTCTCTTCAACCGCTTTTTGATGACATCCTTGACAGTACTTCGGTGATGGGACTGCTGTTATTTTGAAACCATTGTGTTGATATCCCGATGGATCGCCCTCTTTTGCCTTATGGCATGAATAGCAGTTTATTCCGGCTTTACTGTGCTTGCTGGCCTTCCACTGGGTTTCAATCCCTGGTGTTATTGATTTGTGACAATTGAGGCATGGAGATGTCGTTGATTTTTCGGCAAAAACAGTAGCGGATAATGCTAATACAGTGATGGGACAAAAGATAAGAGAAATGGCAAGCCTTTTCATAAACACCCCCTTTCAATTATTAAATTTGATAGTAAAGATATATTCAATTTTTTTAATGGGAGGTGAAAAAAAGCGTGAAATTGAATTGATTATTTTTTACAAAAAATTAAAGATTTTAACAACTCGTAAAAATACTAGTTTTTTAACTTTTTTATTCAATTTTATTAATAAATTTTCTGCATGAGATATATATCGAGAAGCCTGTTAAATTTTCGGCCAACTTCTTTCATAATTCCAATATGCTTAAAACCAAGGGATTTGCATAGATTAATGCTTATCTCATTTCCTTCTACTATTCGAGCAATCACTGTGTGAAGACCTGCTTTTTGGCCCTCTTTAAGAATTGCTTCACAAAGCCTTCTTCCAATTCCTTGGCCTTGATGTTCTTCTTTAACATAGAGCGAAATTTCAGCAGTGTCAGAATATGCACCTTTATCAGACCATTTACTTAGAGATGCCCAGGCAACAATAACATCACTTTTTTCTGCAACAAAAATAGGATATTTAGGGCTGTGATTTAAAAACCATATTTTTTGTTCTTCAAGAGTTTTTGGCTCAGTATCAAACGTGGCCACTGTTTTTTGAATCGCATCATTGTAGATTTTAGTGATAGCGCTTAAATCCTCTAATGTTGCTTGTCTTATCGTTAACATATTTTTGCTCCAACAATTTTGTATCGCGTATTATATATGTAATTTCTTGAATCTTTATACCATAAAAAGCATGATTTCGATAGACCGTGGTCTTAAAAGGCAATTCGCTAAGTTTTTTGCAAAAAATATTTGTAACAAAATTAAAAAATATTATTATATGTTATTTTTACACGGGGAGGAGAGAAACATTCATCCCTTAAGAATTCCTACAACTGCGCCGGTCATGCAGGTAGCAAGAGTACCAGCCACTAAGGATCGAAAACCAAGAGCCACAATTTCATCCCGTCTTTCTGGAACCATGGTTCCCATGCCACCTATCATGATCCCAAGGCTTCCCGGATTAGCAAAACCGCACATCGCATATGTCATAATCAAAAGGCTTTTTGGGCTCAACGCACCTTCTGGAAGGCGGCTCATGTCAACATAGGCTAAAAATTCGTTGAGAATGGTTTTGGTACCCATGAGGGAACCTGCGGTCATTGCTTCTTCCCAAGAAACACCCATAAACCAAACCACAGGTGCCATGACATAGCCAAGAAGTCTTTGCAGGGTGATAGGCTGGCTACCTATTTGTGGCAAAAACCCAAGTATCAAATTGACAAGATGGACAAGAGCCACAAGAACAATCAGCATAGCAATGATATTGATAAGGAGTTGTATTCCCTGAATCGTTCCTTTGGTGAGTGCATCCATAGAACTGTGAGCTTTTTCTGGGGCAACGAGCTCGCCAGAAGTGAGTTCCTCGGTTTCTGGTATCATGATTTTGGAAATAACAATTGCTGCAGGTACGTTAATAATGGATGCTGTGAGGATATGACCCATAATATCGGGAATGACGTTACTGAGAATGCTGGCGTAAAGAACCATGACCGTTCCTGCTATGGTCGCCATACCGCAGGTCATGACTGTAAAGATTTCGCTTCGGGTCATATCTTTCAGATAAGGGCGAATCAAAAGAGGGGATTCTATCATCCCTACAAATATATTGGCTGAAACCCCTAATCCCTCAGTACCTCCTAAACCCATTGTTTTTTTGAAAAACCAGGAAAAGGCTCTTACAACAAGAGGGAGAATTTTCCAATAAAAAAGAAGCGCAGATAAAGCACTTATAACGAGAACAAGGGGAAGAGACCTGAAGGCTAAGATAAAGCTTGCCCCTGGAAATTTTTCTTCAAAAGGGAGGGTTGCGCCTCCCAAATATCCAAAAACAAGAGAAGTGCCAGCAGTAGTGGATTCTTCAAGGGAAAGAACAAACTGATTTAATAATAGAAAAAAATCCCTAAAAAAATGAAGATTTAAGAGAGTGGCTCCCAAGACCAGCTGGATTGCTATGCCGATGATTACTATTCTTAAAGGAATCTTTTTTCGGTTCTCACTGATAATCCAGGCAAATCCTGCAAAAACCAAAAGTCCAGCGATACTTTGTAATATCATTTATTCTCCTTCTTACTACTCCGTATGACTCATAACCTTCTAAATTTACAGGAATTAAGGCATAAAAAAAATAGCATAGTTCTATTTTACTGTCCAGCCTTTAAAATTTAAAAGATTTATTGTTATTATTATGTAAACTGCTATTATTTTTAATATAGATTTTTTTGTATATATTTATTCATTCAATAGATAAATTGACAATATGGTAGAGATATTTCCTAAAGATGAACATAATGCAACGCTTCTTTCTAATGTTCATCCACCGGACTGGCAAAACCCTGAGCCAGCGAAGCGATATAATCTAGTGGTGATCGGAGCTGGCACAGCAGGATTGGTAACTGCAGCAGGAGCGGCTGGCCTTGGAGCTAAAGTTGCGCTGGTGGAGAAACACCTTCTCGGAGGGGACTGTTTGAATGCGGGGTGTGTACCCTCCAAGTGCATTATTCGCTCATCTCGGGTTATGGCTGATATTCGCGGTGCCAAACCCTTTGGTATTCATGTTTCAGAAGATAGAGAGGCAAATTTTTCTTCTGTGATGGAGCGCATGCGTCGTCTTCGTGCTCAAATGAGCCATCACGATTCAGTAAAAAGATTCCAGGAATTAGGCGTAGATGTATTTTTGGGAGAGGGGAGATTTTCAGGATCCGATACCTTGGAGGTTTTAGGAAAGACTATTCGCTTCAAAAAAGCGGTGATTGCCACAGGTACACGAGCAGTAGAGCCGCCCATTGAAGGTCTTAAAGAAGCAGGTTATCTTACCAATGAGACTGTCTTTTCTCTAACTGAGAGACCCCCTCTTTTGGTTGTCTTTGGTGCAGGACCTCTGGGGTGTGAACTGGCACAGGCTTTTCATCGTCTGGGATCCAAGGTAACCATTGTGGAGATGGCCCCCCAGTTTCTTACTCGAGAAGATCCAGATGCCGCTTCCATTTTAGCCAACGCTTTTAGGCGAGATGGAATTGATGTTAGACTTAATACCAAAGTAAGACGAGTAGCTGTTTCTGAAAATAAAAAGAAGATTTACCTCAATGCTGACGGAAAAGAAGAGATAATCGATGTGGATGAGATTTTGGTGGGTGCCGGCCGTTCTCCTAACGTTGAAGGACTTAACCTCGAGGCGGTTGGTGTGGAGTATGATAAAAAAAGAGGTGTTGTGGTCAATGATTATCTCCAGACAACCAATCCCCGAATCTATGCTGCTGGTGATATCTGTTTAGACTATAAATTTACCCATACCGCTGATGTTACAGCACGCATTGTGATTCAAAATGCCCTTTTTTTGGGGCGAAAAAAACTGAGTGCCTTAACCATTCCCTGGTGTACCTATACTGATCCTGAGATTGCTCATGTGGGGATGTATGAGAAGGACGCAAAGACCAGAGGGATCGAGATAGATACCTTTATTCAGCCATTAAAGGAGGTTGACCGTGCGATTGCAGATGGGGAAGAGGAAGGGTTTACCAAGATTCATGTTAAAAGGGGAACCGACAAAATTTTGGGAGCAACGATTGTGGCTCGTCACGCAGGGGAGATGATCAGCGAAATCACTCTTTCGATGGTAGGAAATATGGGGCTTAAAACCATTTCCAATGTCATTCATCCCTATCCAACCCAAGCCGAGGCAATCAAACATGTGGCTGACGCCTATAATCGCACCAGACTAACCCCATTCATAAAGAAACTCACAAGCTTCTGGCTTAGCTGGACGCGTTAAATCGAAAACTCAGATACTAATACTATAATATCAGCAAACGATAATAGATACTGGAGGCAACAGCCCAAAAGAGAACCGCAAATGTCAAAACCACGCAAACACCAGATAAGACCTTATAAAAATAGATTTCTTTTTTTCTCTCCTGATATCCCAAAAGAAATCCTAGAGCTATGCCAGCAAAGATTCCACCCCCATGTCCCCAATTGTTAATCCCTGGAACGATCAGGCCGAAGAGAAAGATTCCCAGTGCCCAACCGCCAATCTGTCGATAAATAGCCCGTCCATAAGCTCCCCCTCGGCTTTTACCATAATAGAGGCTGGCACCAATAAGGCTACATACCGCAGCAGAGGCACCAATGGTGAAGGTGACACCTGCCAGATAAGAAATAAAGTAGCCAATAATGCCACCCAGAGTATAGATAATAAACATACGGTAAGTCCCATATTCCCGCAGAACAAGAGGGGCTATCTGTGAAAAGGCGACCATGTTGAACAAAATATGGATAATTCCACCATGAAGGTAATTGGCAGAGATAAGAGTCCACCACCGATGGAGGCGGTCAATGGGAAAGGTTCCTGTTGCCCCCAAGAGTAAAAGGCTTCTGTCAGCAGGAGAAAGGATGGAGAGCGGATTTGCTGAAAAGCCAAAAGAAACAGGATTAAGAAAGAGCGAGAACACATACATGCCGATGTTGACATAGATTATTGTTCTCGTAAGTTGCCCAGCGCTATCGGAGCTATGCAATATACGGGTTATGAAATTATTTTTCCACCATGAGCCAGGGTTCGCTGTATTACAGTATGGACAACGTGATTCATTCCTGCTAATGAGCTTCCTACAGTTGGGACAAAGGATTGACTGTCTTTTATTATCTGCCATTACTTAACCTATGTTAAGAAAAATTTTAAAACATTAAATTTTATCATTGTATCTTTCTTTTGTAAAGGAATACTCATGGTATGTGATATAGGGTTTGTAAGAATCGTTTTAAGTTTATTTTCCTCTTGTATAGTATCTATTGCAGAAGGTATTGGTTTGGAATAGAATAGTTGACAAAATGATTCATTAATAATAGGAAGTAAAATGTTTCAAAACATACCTGAAGCAATTAAAGAAAGAATGCGTTATTTAGAGTCTATTAATGAAAAAGATCGACTGGATGGAACGCCCAGCAGGCTGAGACTCTGTCAAATAACCCCGGAAACAGGAAAATTTATTGCCCTTTTGGCTGCGAGTGCTCCTGATGGAAAAATTTTAGAGATTGGAACAAGCGGAGGTTATTCTACTCTTTGGCTTTCGCTGGCATGTAAAGAAAGGGAGAGAAAGATTATAACCTTTGAAGTGCTGGAAGATAAGGTGAGATTAGCCAAGAAAACCTTTGAATTAGCTGGTATTGAAGAGATGGTCGATCTTATCAACGGGGATGCTCGGGACTATTTAAAAAATTACAAAGACATCTCTTTCTGTTTCTTAGATGCAGGGAAAGAGATATATGGTGATTGTTATGAAGCCATTATTCCAAATATGATTAGTGGGGGGATTCTTATTGCTGATAATGTCATAAGCCACAGGGAAACACTTAAACCAATGATTGATAGGGTTCTCAGCGATAAAAGAGTCGATGCATTGATTATTCCGATAGGAAAGGGTGAGCTTTTTTGCAGGAAAAGATGAAATAAATAAACGGTATAAATATTTGAAAAATTTAGTTGACAAGCAGAAAAAATTTTCTATAATTTTTTACTTGTAGTAAATAAGTGAGTAGAAGTTTTGTACCGCGAGGAAAAGGAGGAGGTACCTTGAGGTTGTTTTCTGCCGTTATTTACTATAATCTTGTGGAAAGGAGGGTAGTAAATAATGGCAAAAGGGAAGGTTAAGTGGTTTAACGATCAGAAGGGTTATGGATTCATTACTCCTGAGTCAGGGAATGATGTTTTTGTCCATCATACCGCTATTCAGGATGAAGGTTTTAGGACGTTAGAAGAAGGTCAAGAAGTTGAGTTTGAGATTGAGAAGGGCCCTAAAGGAGAACAGGCTAAGAATGTAGTGAAGATATAACCTAAGAAAATAAGGCCCGGCATTTTTGCCGGGCTTTTTTTTTAGAAGATATGACATTGATAAATGATAAAAATTGTTCTTGAAAAGTTGAATTTTCTTAATATTTTAAAGACTTTTCGGTATTTTCAGAAATTGTTTCAATTACGATTTCAATAAACCGAACCCGTATTTTCTCACACAAAAACAGGTAATTTTCCTAGTTGTTCTCATCATCTTTTTTGTCTAATCTATAAAGATATATAGAAAGGAAATCTATGGAAAATAAAAAGGGTTTTTATTTCAGATTATCTCAAACTGAGTGGAGATATCTTTTCTTATTGATTTCATTATTGTTCTTATTTACTATCCTTCCATTTGCCCGAGAAAGAGTCTTTGGAATAAATCTAATCGATTTCCTCTTCTTAGCTATCATTCTCTCAGGTGTATATATTGCCAGCGAAAATAATAAAATCCTTATTATTGCATTGATGTTTGCCCTTATAGGTTTCGCTGCAAATGTTTTAACTTATTTTTTAGAAAACCCCTCCTTTTTATTGATAAGCATCTGTTTTTATATGTTATTCTTTGTCTTAATAGCAATTGAAATCCTATACCATATTATCAAAAGCAAAGAGGTTACAACCGATATAATATTTGGTGCAATTTGTGTTTACCTTCTTATAGGAGTAATTTGGGGTCTTCTTTTTATTTTTATAGAAGTTATTCATCCCGGTTCCTTCCTTGCCGAACAGATTATCACCAAAGCTACAAAACATGAGTTTATTCATCTCTCTAACTATCGATACTTTATATATTATAGTTTTGTTACCTTAACTACATTGGGTTATGGTGATATCACACCTTTGGCTGGTCCTGCACGGTCGCTTTCCGCTTTGGAAGCCGTTACAGGACAGCTTTACATAGCAATACTGATAGCTCGGTTAGTCGGTTTACACATTTCGCACTCGATTAAGAAGGAATCGAAACAATTAAAAGATGAGGATAAAAGACCTTAAAGATTTTGTGAATGTTGTGGAGGAAAAAATATGAAAAAGAGATGGTTGTCTATATTGATAATTCTTTTTCTTGTTTTGATATGTTTTCTTTTTGAACTGCCTTGTTCTTATGGTGCAGAACGCCCCTTGGTCAGAATAGGGATTGTGAGCGATGGTCCTTCTTCGGAGCGTTTTCGTGTAGGGAGGGATATATTACATAAAGAGATCCTGGAACTTACTCGTAGAGAATTTGATATCCGCTTCCCTGCTGACAAGCAACTCCATGGAAACTGGCAACTTGATGGGATAAGGCAAGCTGTTGATCAATTGCTTGCTGACCCTGATGTTGGTATAATTATTGCCCTTGGCTTTATTTCTTCCCATGAGATATGTCAGCGGAAAGATCTACCAAAACCGGTCATCGCACCATTTATATTTGACAGAGAATTTCAAGGACTCCCTTTTAAGAGTGGAGCAAGTGGCGTCAAAAACCTCAGCTATATTATTTACTTTGGAAGATTTGATAGGGATCTCAAAGCCTTTCGCGAAATCGTAGATTTTTCCCGATTGGCCGTTATCTTTGATCATCTACTTTTTGAGATATTTCCACAAGCAAAAGACACGTTAATTAAGAAAGGACAGGAATATGGTATTGAGATTATGCCTGTTTCCGCTACTTCATCTGCTGAATCAACGCTGGAGAAGATTCCTTCTGATACAGAGGTAGTCTTTATATCGCCATTACCTCGCTTTTCTTCTTTAGAGTTCAATCGACTGATAGCCGGTATTAACAGTAAAAGACTACCCAGTTTTTCAGGTTTTGGAAGGGCAGAGGTGGAAGACGGCGTAATGGCCGGTGTTGCACCGAAATTCGACGTCAATCGACTTACCCGGAGAGTTGCTTTATATGTTCAGCGTATTCTTCTTGGTGAAGATGCCAGCACACTCCCGGTTACGTTTCGCAGGGACGAACAGCTAACCATCAATATGGCTACGGCGCGGGCCATTAGCTTCTCTCCACCTTGGAAAGCCCTTATCCAGGCAGAACTTCTGAACGAGGAAAGAAAAGATATCAGCCGCAAGCTCTCCCTCTCAAGTGCTGTTCGCGATGCAATTAAGGCTAATCTGGATATTGCTGCTGGGGATAGAGGGATCGCTGCTGGCAAACAAAAGGTCAAACAGGCACTTTCAATATTATTACCTCAGATTGATCTCTTCAGTGAATTCAAAAATGTCGATAAAGACCAGGCCACTGTAAGCTCTGGACTTCTGGCTGAACGCACCTTCTCCGGTTCCGTAACCCTAAGCCAGTTGATATATTCAGAGCAAGATAAGGCGCGTTACGATGTTGAGAAGTTAAATCAAATATCCCGTGAAGAGTCACAGGAACAGCTGAAGCTTGACATTGCACTTCTGTCCTCTGTAGCTTATCTCAATGTTCTTAGGTCTAAGACCCTCGATAGAATTCAAAAAGATAACCTTAAAGTGACACGTTCTAATTTAGAGCTTGCCAAGACCCGTGAAATCATCGGCTTTTCCGGACGTGAGGAGGTTTTCCGTTGGGAAAGTGAGCTCGCAACTAATCTTCAGAGAGTCATTGATACGGCTGCAAGGATAAGGACGGCTGAAAACACCCTCAATCGTATTCTTAATCGCCCAGTGGAAGAGCCTTTTCTTACAGAAGAAACAGATCTCGATAATCCGCTGCTTCTTGTGAGCGATAAGCGGATTTTTAACTATATTGATAATCCTATGAGATTCAGCATCTTCCGTAATTTCATGGTAGAGGAGGGACTGGATGCTTCGCCTGAGCTGCGCGGGCTTGATGCAGATATCAAGGCTCAAAAAAGAACAAAGCTTGCAGCAAAACGGGCCTTTTGGTCTCCGGAACTAAGGTTAGAGGGCAATGTGGGTCAGATCTTTGATGAGGGGGGAACAGGTTCTGATGAAATAAGGCCTGAGAGAGAAGATACCGAGTGGAGCGTCGGAGTAAAGCTTTCTTTTCCCCTTATCACAGGAGGAAACAAGATGGCAACGCTTCGACGGGCTAATGAAGAATTATTACAACTCTATACAGAAAAGAAATCCACCACAGAGAAAATCGAGGAGAGCATTCGGACGACTCTTTACTTTACAAGCGCTTCTTACAGGCGGATTCAACTCTCAAAAGATGCCGCTGAGGCGGCCCGCAAAAATTTAGAGCTTGTTACTGATCAGTACTCCCGTGGAACAAGATCAATCATCGACCTTCTGGATGCACAGAATGCCTCTTTGGATGCAGATGAAAGAGCAGAAAATGCGGTCTATAATTTTCTTATTGACCTGATGAATGCCCAGCGAGCCGTGGCGAAGATTGACTTTTTTGTAAGTGATAGTGAACGAAAAGCCTGGTTTGAAAGGCTAGAAAAGTTTTACAAACAGAGGGGGATGACACCGGGAAGGCGTTGATATACTTCGTCCTTAATATTAATAAGTTAATGAAAATCGATGTGTTGACAAACAGCTCTCAAAAAGATAAATATTACCATTTATTTTTGGAGGCAAGATGATACGTTTCATTCGTTTAGTCTTATTACTTTTTGTTTCATTATCAATACTTCTCTCCTGCGAGCGTGTGAAGGAACCAGAGCCTGTTATCCGGCCGGTGAGGTTTATACACGTATCCAGCACTGAAGTCGGGCAGGTAAGAACATTTGCTGGGGTTGCTCAGACAGGCGATAAAGCCTCTCTGAGTTTTAGAGTAGGTGGCAAGGTTATCAAGTTTTTAGTCAAAGTCGGTGATAAGTTAAAAAAAGGAAGTCTTATTGCTTCACTTGACCCTGCTGATTTCGAGCTTAAGGTGCAGAGGACAGAGGCTTCACTGGTTAGAGCTCGAGCTCAGGAGAGAAATGCAGAAGCCAATTATGAAAGGGTGCGGCTCCTCTATGAAAACCGAAACGCATCCCTCAATGATCTTGATATTGCGAGGGCAGATTTCGAATCGAAAAAAGCAGCTGTAGTCTCCGTCAAGAAGCAGCTTAATTTAGCCAAACGGGAGCTCTCTTATACTAATCTTATAGCACCTATAGATTGTGCCATTGCGTCCAAACAGGTGGAGGTTAATGAGAATATAAAATCTGGTCAGCCTATTGTGAGTGCTGACTGTGGGTCTTGGGAAGATGTAAAGATAGATGTTCCTGAGCGATTCATATCAGAGATAAAAAACGGCATGCCGGTTACTGTGACCTTTGATACCCTTCCAGGAGAGAGTTTTCAGGCCATTGTAATCGAAGTCGGTGTTGCTGCCACAGGAACAGCCACTACCTATCCTGTGAAGGTGAGACAAACAAAGCCAAATCCAAAGGTTCGCTCTGGTATGGCCGCCCAGGTCACCTTTCGCTTCGAATCTTTAGAGGGTAAAAGGCACATCATTGTTCCGCTTATAGCGGTGGGTGAGGACAGAGACGGCCGCTATGTCTATGTTTTGGAACGAAAAGAAGGAGAACTCGGGACTGTTCGTCGCCGAGCTGTCACAATTGGTGCGCTAGCACCCACGAAGATTCAACTTCTTGAACCGCTGGGAAAGGGAGAAGTAGAGGGAATGGAAATCTTAGAAGGTCTTAAGGAGGGCGAGTTGGTTGTAACCGCAGGCGTAAAAAGGCTAAGTGATGGCGAAAAAGTAAAAATTCTAGGTTTGGAGAAGGGTTAAAATGGATATCACACGTGCAGCCATTGAGAAAAAGAGCGTTACCTTTGTAGCTCTCTTTGTGGTTCTTATCGGGGGACTGCTTTCCTATTCCAATCTTTCGCGTTCAGAAGACCCCGGCTTTGAGGTGAAGACAGCAGTTATCATGACCTCTTATCCGGGAGCCAACCCGGAGCGAGTGGAGATGCTCGTTACAGACAAGATAGAAAAAAAGATTCAGGAGATAGCAGAGGTCGATTATATCAAAAGTGAAACAAAGACCGGGACGTCTGTTATCTGGTTTAATATACGGGAAACATACAGGGGCATGAAGCCGTTTTGGGACAGGCTCCGAAATAAGGTGGATGAGGTAAGACCCGAGCTTCCCAAGGAGGTTATAGGCCCCTATGTGAATGATGAGTTCGGCGATGTCTTCGGCATTATTGTTACGATTACCGGTGATGACTTCAAGTATCGTGAAATTAAAGAGATCGCTGACCGGGTGCGCGATGAGCTTCTTTTGCTTCGGGATGTATCCAAGGTGGAGATCTACGGCGACCAGGATGAGCGCGTCTTTGTGGATTTCAACAATGCCCGCCTTGCTGCTCTTGGGCTGTCATCAGCCCAGCTTCAAAAAATTCTAGAGGCAAAGAATATTATTTATCCCGGCGGCGACATTACAACAAAATACGAAAAGATATTTCTGGAGCCTTCCGGAAACTTTGAGTCCATTGAGGAAATCAGGCGAACCGTCATTAACCTTCCTGGTCGAAAAGAGGTGATTCATTTAGAGGATATTGTCGACATCTACCGAGGCTATATCGACCCGCCTACGGAAAAGATGAGAATGTCGGCCAAGCCGACACTCGGCCTTGCCATCTCCATGCGCGACGGTGGTAATATCCTCAAGCTCGGCGAGGAGGTCAAAAAAGTGATTGTGCGCTCACAGGCCTTTTATCCGATCGGAATTGAATTCGATTATGCGCAGTTCATGCCGACAGCCGTAGCAAAGAAGATCAATAATTTTGTTGGCAATCTTGTTCAGGCGGTCCTTGTTGTTTCCATTGTCATGTTTTTGTTTCTGGGGATTAGAACCGGTCTTATTATCTCCAGCCTCATCCCCACAGCCATGATTATGACCTTTCTCTTCATGGGCTTTGCCGGGTTCGGGCTGGACCAGATTTCCCTGGCATCTTTGATTATTGCCCTCGGCATGCTCGTGGATAATGGGATTGTCATGTCAGAATCCATCATGGTCCAGATGGCAGGGGGAAAAGAGCCTGTCCCGGCTGCCATTGACTCGGCAAACGAGCTGAAAATACCTCTCCTTACCTCAACACTGACAACCGGCGCTGCCTTTCTTCCTATTGCGCTGGCCAAGTCTAATACAGGGGAGTACTGCGCGCCTATCTTTTGGGTTGTGACCGCAACGCTTCTCTGTTCATGGATTGTCGCCCTGACCGTGGTTCCGCTCCTTTGCACCAAGTTTCTTAAAGTAAAACATCAGGAAGAGAGCTTTGATTCGAGGTTTTATCGCATCTACAGGGGATTATTGTTGAGTGTAATCAGGCATTCGTTTATATTTATTATTATCACTGCAATGGCTTTCTACGGAGCCATTAAATTGTCTGCGTATGTGCCAAAAATATTCTTTCCTCCGAATGACCGCCCTACAGCCTCGGCTGATATTGAACTCTCCTTGGGAACACCGATTGAGCGCTCAGAGGCTGTGGTCATGGAGATAGAAAATTATATTAAACAAAACCTGATGGCTGACCAAAACGGCAAGGAGGGGGTAACCAACTTTGCCTCTTTTATAGGAAGGGGAGGGCCCCGATATATCCTTCCTTACAGCCCGGAGCTTGCCACGCCGAACTATTCCTACATGATTATTAATGCCACGTCCCGCCCTGCTTTAGAAACTCTTGTGCCAAGGATTGAAGACTTTGCGCAGAAAAACTTTCCTGATATAAAGGCCACGGTCCGTGCTCTTGATCTTGGTCCTGCAACATGGCCGCCTGTGGAGGTAAGGATTTCCGGGGTGGATCCCAATTTCCTTTTTAGCATTGTTGATAAGGTCAAGAAAAAGCTCCGCTCCATCCCGGGGACAAAGCTCATTGATGATGATTGGGGTGCGCGCGCAAAGAAGATTTTTGTAGACGTAAATGAGGCAAGGGCATTTCGAGCAGGTGTTACTAACGAGGATATCGCGATTTCTCTGCAGACATTTCTCCGTGGCTTTGAGACCACAGATTATCGTGAAGTGGACAGGATTATTCCTATTACGCTTCGCTCCATAGAGGCGGACAGAAAGAATATCGACAATCTCGAGACCCTTAATGTCTATGCACAGGCAACGGGCAAATCCGTTCCGCTTACACAGGTCGCTGATATCGACGTGGTCTGGGAGTATCCCAAGATTGCAAGGCGCGATCGCTTAAAGACCGTCACAGTCGAGTGTGCCACAGACCCGGGTATCACAGCCACAGATATTACGAATCAGCTCGAGCCCTGGCTCAAAAATGAAGAAAAGAGCTGGCCCCTTGGCTACAAATGGGAGTTTGGCGGTGAAAAGGACACCTCAGGCAAGGCACAGCGCTCTATTGGTGCACAGCTCCCCATGGCCGGCCTTATCATTCTCCTTTTGCTCGTTGGACAGTTCAACTCGGTTCGAAAAGCTGTCATTATCCTCCTTACGATTCCGCTGGCACTTATCGGCGTCTATCTCGGCCTGTTTATCTTCAAGTCACCTTTCAGCTTTTTTGCTATTCTCGGCGTTATCTCCCTTGCCGGGATTGTGATTAATAACGCCATTGTTCTGATTGACCGCATCCGCATTGAGATGGAGGAAAACGGGCTTGAGCCTGCGCAGGCTGTGATCGCGTCAGCGCAGAAGCGTCTTCGACCCATACTCCTTACCACCTGCACCACGATTGCAGGCCTTGTTCCCCTTTACTTAGGGGGTGGGCCCATGTGGGAGCCGATGGCCATCACCATCATGTGCGGTCTTCTTTTTGCTACTGTGCTTACGCTCGGTTTTGTGCCAGTTCTCTACTCGTTCTTTTTCAGGGTTAGTTTCAAAGACTTTAAATACGAAGGATAAGAGTTTGTCAGGTTAAAAAAGAGACTGATTATTTGACCGACTCTCTCTTTAACCTATTGATTTTAAAAATATTTCTTTTCTTTCTTTTTTTAAAACTCTTTAATCTATTATTTTTTTAAACAAGACCCTTTCTCAATACCTATTTAAGATACTTTTTCAGGATATTTTTACTAAATACCGTAAAGAAAATTGAAAATCCTCGTATTTTTACGAGTTGTTAAAAGCTATTCGATTTACTAATATTCAATGAGAATACGGAAAAATATTTCCGTATTCCTTTATTAACTTTTTGGTGGAGGTAGCATCATGAGGTTCAAATCAATTTTAGTTCTGTTGGTTTGTGTTGCTTTTGTTTTTGGCAGTGGATTTGCTGAAGCCGCAGAGACAGATGGAGAGGTGACGATGAAGATTACCACTGTTGCCCTCGGTGTCGGTCACAGCAAGGGCGAGGGGATTCTCACATTCAGAGGGAAAGAATACCCTTTTACAGTAGGAGGTCTCAGCATGGGGAGTGTGGGTGCATCAAGTGCAAAGTTTAAAGGAAGTGTCTCGAATTTGAAAAAGGTTTCTGACTTTGAAGGTAAATATTTTGGTGGACAGGCCGGATTAGCTACAGGTGGAGGAGATACTGCTTTAAGGGTAACAAACAATAAAGACGTTGTGTTGACCCTTTATGGCTCTGAAGAGGGTTTCAAGGCTAGTCTGGGATCAAAAGGTCTCGAAATTAAACTGAAATAAATAAACTTAATCTGCATTTAAGACTATAAAACTTTAACACATACACTAAAGAAGGGGGTAAGAATGAAACGGCTGATGTATGTGATACTACTCCTGTTTCTTGTTTCCCTTGTAAAAGAGCCTGTTGTTTTAGCCCAAGACTTCTTTATCTATCCGACCAAGGGACAAAATCCGGAGCAGCAGAAGAAGGATGAGTTTGAATGCTATAACTGGGCCAAGCAGCAGAGCGGATTTGATCCCATGCAGGCGCCACAGGCAACTGCACCACCGCCTCAGCAAGGGCGCCAAAAAGGAGGAGCAGTTCGTGGTGCTGTGATAGGTGGAGCAGCTGGTGCCGGGATAGGTGCTATTAGTGGAAGAGGAAGAGCGGGTAAGGGAGCGGCCATTGGTGCTGGTGCTGGTGCTCTGATGGGTGGCATGAGAAGACAGAGACAGATGGAGAAAGAAAGACAGGCGCAGGACCAGTGGGCACAGGACCAGTCAAATCAATACATGCAGAGAAGAAATACTTACAACCGCGCTTACGGAGCGTGCTTAGAGGGCCGCGGCTACACAGTGAAGTAGAAAGATAAAAAGGAGAAAGACATGAAAAAGCTGAAATTTATCAGTTTAGTCCTTTTGTGTATATGCATCGCTCCCCTTCAGGTTACGGCTGGAGATTTTGATGGCAAAAAGCCGCTTCTCTGTGCTACAATTAAGACCATCGAGTGCGGTGATGCAGGGGATTGTCAGCAGGGTGGAGCCGAGAGCATCAATGTTCCTCAGTTTTTTACCATCGACTTTAAGAAAAAGTCAATCAGTGGAATCCGGCCGAGCGGTGAAGCACTGAACTCAAAGATAGAACGCATGGAGCATGTTGATGGCAAACTGATTCTTCAGGGTGCTGAAGATGGTGTTGAGGGTGTGAGAGACGGTGTGGGCTGGAGCATGGCTATTGCAGAAGATACGGGAAAGATGGTTTTAACAGCTTCTGGAGATCAGGTCGGTTTTGTTGTTTTTGGCGCCTGCACGCTTGACTAAGGATATATAATATAATAAAGTTAGTTTTATGCTGAAAAATGCAATATCTTTAAAGGCTCAGATAAGTGGGGTCGGTATCCTTACGATTACAATTGAAGGGAATCTCGATTCAACTACCACAGGGAAAGTATGGAAAGAGGCAACAGAGGCTCTTGAGCGATCATCGCCAAACAAGCTTGTTATTGATGCTTCGAAAATAGACTACTGCGACGGGTCAGGGATTGGCCTTTTAGTGGAATTTCATCGCCGTCAAAAGCAGGCAGGCGGAGAAATGGAAATAAGAGGCCTCAAACCTGAATTCCAGCAGCTTCTCAATCTTTTTGACCCCTCTAAATTCGAAGAACCGACTGAGGAAATACTCAGATACATTAGTTTCCCTGAACAAGTGGGCCGAAAGGTTGTCCTGATCCTAGAAGATATCCGCGATCTCATCACATTTACAGGCGAGCTTTTTGTTGCTTTATTCCTTGCTCTTCTCCATCCCAGGCGTGTAAGGTGGAAAGACGCATTTCTCGTTGCAGAAACAGCAGGTGTCAATGCCCTTCCCATTATTGTTCTGGTAAGTTTTCTCGTTGGATTGATCATAGCTTTTCAATCGGCTATTCCTATGCGTCAATTTGGAGCCGATATTTTTGTGGCAAACCTCGTTGCGCTTTCAATGCTGAGGGAGCTCGGACCGCTCATGACCGCTATTATTTTAGCTGGGCGCTCTGGCTCGGCCTTTGCTGCAGAGCTTGGAACCATGAAGGTGAGAGAGGAAGTCGATGCCCTGACTACCCTGGGGCTTGATCCGGTGAGGTTTCTGGTGGTAACTCGGACACTTGCATCCATTGTTATGACACCTTTTTTGACCATTTTTTCTAATCTCTTGGGATTAATAGGAGGATATGTTGTTTTCATCTCATTGGGTTTTTCTTTAACAACGTATGTCAATCAGATTACCTCTGCAGCAACCTACGGCGATTTTTTAGGAGGCATTGTTAAATCCTTTGTTTTCGGTTTTTTGATAGCGGGGATTGGATGTATGGAGGGTCTTCGGACAAAGACCGGGGCCAGTGCTGTTGGAGAATCCGCTACGAGAGCTGTTGTTGCCGGGATTGTCCTTATCATTGTTACAGATGGTATCTTTGGAGTAAGCTATTATTATTTAGGAATTTAAGAGATGGTAAATCCTAATGGAGAGACGATTATTAAAGTTGAAAACCTGACCGCTGCTTATGGAGAAACCGTCATTATTGATAATATCTCCTTTGAGGTAAAGCGGGGTGAGGTCTTTATTATCCTGGGTGGTTCGGGCTGTGGCAAAAGCACGGTCCTAAAGCAGATGATCGGCCTTTATAAGCCCACATCTGGCAGAATCCTCATTGATGGAGAGGATATTGTATTTGCATGGGGTGAAAAGCGCCAAGAGATTCTCAGAAAGATAGGGGTCATGTATCAGCAAGGAGCCCTCTTTGGCTCCATGACCCTGCTTGAGAATGTCCGTCTTCCCTTGGAGGAATTTACTGACCTTCCTCCACCAGCCATGGACCTGATTGCTTCGATGAAGTTAAAGCTGGTGGGATTGCACGGGTTTGAAAGTCATATGCCCTCAGAGCTCAGCGGTGGAATGCAAAAGCGCGCTGCCATTGCAAGGGCTATGTCCCTTGACCCTCAGATCATCTTCCTTGATGAGCCTTCTGCAGGATTGGACCCGATTACTTCAGTTGAATTGGACCATCTCATCCTCAGCCTTGCTCGCAATCTAAAGATTACCTTTGTCGTTGTAACTCATGAGCTTCCAAGTATATACACGATTGCGGATCGGGTCATCATGCTGGATAAGAGGGTAAAACGAATTGTTGCCGAGGGAAAACCCAAAGACCTTAAGGACTACAGTGAGAATGCCTGGGTCCGTCAATTCTTTAACCGGGAGGTAACATCTGATGTTTCTGAATAGTCTTTATCAGTTTAATATAGATTATAAGAAATCAAGGGAGAGATATCAATGAGTGCAAAAGCGAACTATTTTAAGATCGGCTTGTTTGTGATCACGGCGATTCTGATTGCTGTGATTATTGTTATTGTTCTTGGGGCGGGGATGCTTTTTCGCGAAGAGGTTATGGTAGAAACTTACATTGATGGATCCGTGCAAGGCTTAGACGTTGGTGCTCCGGTCAAGTTACGTGGGGTTAAGGTTGGAGAAGTCAGAGAAATTACCTTACCAAGGATAGCATACAAACTCAGACAAACTGCATATCCCTATGTGATAGTTCGTTTTACCATTGATTGGGGTTTAATAGGAGTTGAAAAAAGGGAAAGAAAGGAATTCTTATCTCGATTAAAGGTAGCAACAGAGGAGTTCGGCCTTCGGGTTCGGTTAGCCTCACAGGGGCTGACCGGAGTTGCTTATCTCGAAGCGGATTGGCTTGACCCAGAGCGCTTTCCCCCTCTGGAATTTGATTGGGAGCCAAAATATCCTGTAATTCCCTCTGCCCCGAGTACTTTAACAGCAATAAAAGAATCGATTGACAAGATTTCGAGTAGTTTGGAAAAGGTTAATTTTGGAGAGCTTGCTGATGATGTGAAAGGAACCTTAAATGCTATAGAGGAAAAAGTTGAAGGCATTGATACTAAAGGGATAAGCGACAATGTCGTGGGCCTTCTCAAAGAGGTAAGGTTAACGGATAAAAGGCTCAAACAGATTCTGGACAAGCCGGAAATAGACGATGCCCTTTCTGACCTTAGAGAAACAATGGCCAATGCTAAAACGCTTACAGGTTCGCTCAGCAACAAATTGCCTGAGACAGTTGCCGAGATAAGGAAGGCCATACGCAGGATCGATAATATGATCTCCAGCCAGCAGTATGATATTGAAGTGATGATTGAAAATCTCAGGCTGATTTCCAGTAACATCAGGGAGTTGACAGAGAACATCAAGAGATATCCTTCAGAGATTATTTTCGGAAAGCCACCAGCTCCCTCTAAGCCAGGAGGAGGAGAATAATGAATAAGAAAAACATAGTCGGTCTTTTTATCATAATTTCTGCTCTGCTTTTCCTATTGAGCAGTTGCCTGCAGGGTGGTGATAGAGTCGCTGTTGAGAAGCGTTACTTTGCCATAGATGTTTCTCGGCCAGGAGAAGAGGTTTCTTCTCCAAAGAAAGGAGTAGTCCTGAGAGTGCAAAAATTCCGCGTTTCTGCCAAGTATCGAGGAAAAGGTCTCATATATCGAACGGATGGGGATAGCTACGAGTCAGACTTCTACAACGAATTTTTCGTACCCCCTGGTCCCATGATTGCTGAAAATGTTCATGACTGGCTGTCAAAGTCCGGCTTATTTCAAAATATTGTGAAATCCTCGAGCCGGGCTGAATCTACGTATGTTCTGGAAGGCGTTGTTCTGCCCATATACGGAGATTACCGGAACACGAAAGCCCCCAAGGCTGTCTTAGGGATAGAGTTCTTTGTGATTAACGATGCTTCCCCTCTTTCCGATATTATTTTCCAAAAGCGATATCTTAAGACAGTCCCCCTAAAAGAGAAGTCTCCTGATGGCTTGGTCAAAGGCTGGAACGAGGCCCTCAAACAAATCTT